>OJIQ01000009.1_pt1 | contig 43724 bp, 49 predicted proteins | sample 1595921 | NCBI WGS metagenome assembly OJIQ01 (sample SAMN05416693, study PRJEB24817) | seawater metagenome | isolation source: Sea water | place: Canada:Atlantic | collected 2013-07 | reverse complement strand
AGCGTTTTGGTGGCCAAGTTGTATTAGCTAATACAACTTGGCCACCAAAACGCTTAACTCCAAGTCTTTTGGATTCGGAATCTCTTCCGTTATTAGTACTACCGCCTGCTTTTTTATGTGCCATAGATTACCCCTTATGCCTTAATTTTATCAATTTGAATTTCAGTAAACAGCTGTCGATGCCCTTGTTGCTTCATAGAGTGCTTACGACGTCTGAATTTTAAAATGTGTACTTTTTTGCCTTTGCCTTGAGAGATTACTTTCGCTTCAACGCTTGCTTTAGCAACATGTGGAGAGCCAACTTGTACTTTATCACCATCAGCGACCATTAAGACCTCATCAAAGGTTACTTTCTTTCCAGGCTCTATTTCAAGCTTCTCAATTTTTAGAGTTTCACCTTCTGTAACTCTGTATTGTTTTCCACCTGTTTTAATAACTGCGTACATAACAAATCCTAATCTGATTGCTAAAAAGGAAGGAATTATACTTGAACGTTGCTCTTAATGAAAGCACTGTTAATGAAATAAGTTATAATTCTCTGTTTTAAATCAACAGAGACAAAACATGATTATTTTAGAGACGAACATGGGTGAAATTCATATCAATGTTGACGCGGATAAAGCGCCAATTTCAGCTAAGAACTTCACTGATTATGTAGAAGACGGTTTTTTTGATGGAACCATCTTCCATAGAGTTATTCCTGGCTTCATGGTGCAAGGCGGAGGCATGACTGAAGACATGCAGCAAAAACCCACGAAAGCTAATATTGAAAACGAAGCTAAAAATGGCCTAAAGAACGTTAAGTATAGTCTTGCTATGGCAAGAACTGCCGCGCCACATTCAGCCAGTTCGCAGTTTTTTATTAATGTTAATGACAATCAATTTTTAGATTTTCCAGGTCAAGATGGATGGGGCTATTGTGTTTTCGGTGAAGTCGTTGCAGGCAAAGATGTGGTTGATAAAATTGAAAAAGTTGAAACAATAAATCTAGGCGGTCATTCCGACGTCCCTGGTGAGGCTGTAATGATTATCAAAGCCTCTATTAAAGATTAATTTTATGGGGCCAGATTAATTCTGGCCAATAAAAGTATGTTAACTTCATTAATAATCTCTGATTTACACCTTACAAACGTTGAGGGTGATAAGGTTAATTTTTTTAATACCTTTTGTGAGGATCATGCATCCAAAGCAGATCAGCTATTTATTTTAGGAGACTTATTTAATACTTGGCTAGGCGATGACGTCTCACTTACAAGCCACCAAGCTATTATTTCCACGTTAAAGGAATTATCAAAAGAAACTAAAGTCTTTGTAATGGTTGGTAATCGTGATTTTCTGCTCTCACAGAGTTTTGAAGCTGAAACTGGCTGCACATTAATCAATGAGCCTTATCAGCTTGAGCACAACACAAAGAAGTTTCTTCTTATCCATGGAGATAGTCTTTGCACTGATGACATTAACTATCAAAAGTTAAAAAAGGTTCTCAGAAATCCACTGGTTCAGTATATTTTTCTTCATTTACCAAAAAATATTCGCCTCAAGTTAACGGGCCAGCTTCGCAAAAAAAGTGTTGAAGCTCAAAGCTATAAATCCTCAAAGATTATGGATGTAAATCAGCAAGCAACAGATCTTTTAATGTCAGAGTATCCAGACCATGATTTAATTCATGGACATACGCATCGTCAAAATACTCATACTATGAAAAATTACACGCGCTATGTCCTCGGTGACTGGTCTCAAAATAAAGGTAACGCAATTAAATTAAGTGAAAGCCTAGAGTGGCTTGAAATTAACTGAGCGCTCAAAAAGATTAATTGAACCGACCTTTAATTTCACTCTATCTTCAATAGTAACGTTTGATTTGAATTTGATTTGAGTCATCATTGCAAGAGATGGAATATTTATTAGAGCCTTCTCGCCATTTACTTCAACAACAACGCCCTCCCCTTCCCAAGTATTATTTTGCATCAGGTATAAACACTTGAAGTGCTCAATACTTTGCCGGATTGCTTTGTTTACTTTAGGCATTGATGAGTTCATTGCTTTAATCCTTTCTTTAACAGCATTGTCATCTAAAGTTGGTAGTTTGCTGACAAACCTTACCAATTGTTGCTGAACTAATAAATCTAGATAGCGCCTCATTGGACTCGTAGCTCTTGTATATGCAGAGAGTCCTAAGCCCGAATGCACAGAGGGCTTTACTGTTATCTTAGACCTTTTAAATCCTCTAGAGGCTTCAAACGCTTTTGCAATAGTTAATTTTTGTATATTGCCAATAACGTCTTTGCTGAAATTTCCAGTCTCTTGAGTTAAATAAGGCATTGAAATATTATTTTCAATTGCAAACTGCGCAATCGTGCGCCCAGCAATCACCATCATTTCAGCCACTAAATCTCTGCTATTACTATCTTCTTGAGGCCTAATAAAAACCTTTTCATCTTTAACCTTAACATCAACATTTGGAAGGTTTAATTTGATTGCGCCATTATCATTCCTAAATGCCTTATGAGAAATTGCAATATTGTTTAACTTTGACAAAATTTCATGCTCATTAATCACTTTATCGGCATCCTCATAACTCATATTTGTAACTTTTATTTCACTCAAGTGTATCTCGATATCACTTATTTCAGAGCTACCAAGCCTTAAGCCAATCGAAATGGCATTTGAAATCTCACTTCCACCCAAAGAGCAAGCAGAGGATAACTCTGGTGGCAGCATATGAAAAATTTGATCAGGAAGGTATAAATTTGACGCTCTTTTTTGGGCAAAAATATCAAGCTCGCTATCAATCTCTACATAACTTGCAACATCTGCAATATGAATCCATAGCTTATCTCCATCAATGCTAATAGCGTCATCTGCATCACTAGAGTCGCTATTATCTATGGCAAGGCAGGTTAGGTGAGTTAGATCTTTTCTTGAAAGTTCTTTTGATTCAACTTGCACTTCCTCATCTAAATAAACTTTATGTCTCTGAGGATAGGGATTCGTAAACTCAGACCAGTACTTAAGCTTAACAAGAAGTTCGTGAGCATTTTCTGGAGTATTTTCAATAGATAAAGCGCTCATTGCTTTGCTATGCTTTGATTGATTTAAGGCAACCTGCTCTATTTCATTGATCCAAACAATGTCATCATTATCAAATACATTGTTATTTAAATTAACAATACATCTTTCCAAGCTTTCTGCTGCTAAAGCTTTTTCATTTCTTTGTGTTTGAATTATTTTGACTTGCTCTATTGGGCGAAGCATTAAAGCATCTTTAGACCAATAGAAGTATAAACCGTCTTCAGACATTAAGTAAACGCACCAAGCATTTTGGCTAGTAAAGTCATCAAAAATCCACTCAGTTATTTCTTGAAGTGATAGTGATTCTTCTTGAAGATCATTGAGGATACTTATATCTGCATTACTGCATTGGTCAGATACATTTGAGAACTCAGGATGTATATAACGAAAATCTTTTTCTCTCACTTTTTGTGAAGATCCATCAGAAAAACTGACTTCATACTTATGGGTCGTTGCGGCGACAACCTTTGCTGGCTTCCCTTTGTATGCAACGAGTGCGCCAATTATTGACAAGAATTACTCCAATGTAAAGAATTTGATTACTGAAGACAACAGAGTTTCTATTTGGGCTCTACCTGCTTTTCTTTGATATGCTTACTAATTGACAGCACAGTAATAACTATTAAGATCAAAGTAAGGCCTAGAGTTCCAAATAATTTAAAGTTTACCCAGGCTTCTTCAGTTCTTTGAGCAGATAAGCACAGATTTTCTAGAGGCGTTTGAGCGCAGTCAAAGTTACTCAGGTCTATCTTTGGGTCAACTAGTATTCCGCTGTCTAAAAATTTCTGCCTGGCCAAAAGTGCAGTATTTACAAAATAGCCATTAACAACTGCAATACCTACAAAACCAAAACCCCAAAACCAAGTTAAGCGAGTCCATATAGCTCTGGGAAGATCAAGCTCTTTACCCATCATTCTTTCGAGCAGCGTCTTACTTCCAATCCAGTTACTGGCGATAAGTGCAACTGCAAATATTACATATAGCACACTCACTTTCCACATAACGAATGCAGGATCTCTTAATGCAATACTGATTCCGCCAAAAACTATCAACAAAATAAAAGTAAGGACCTGTGAGGTCACAAACTTTCCAGTTGTTATTCTGGCATACATCATTTGTGCAAAAGTTGACGCAATCATTGCATATATAGCGGCGTAAAGTCCGAAGAATTTATACACAACAAAGAAAAGGATTATGGGACCAAAATCAAATAGAAACTTCATTTATTTACTCCGAATGCTCTTTAGAGCAAAAAATTTTACCATTTTTAATAATAGCATCCTGCTCTGGAATGTAAGTTTCACAAACTGAACATGCAAGCATTTTTTGCCCAGTTTTTTTCTTTGAAGAACTAACTGAGCCTTGACTCATGAATTTCTTAATAAGAGAGAATCCAACCCAACCCAAAAGTAATGCTAATACATAACTCATTATAGAAACAACCTCAAGAAATTAAAACTCATAAAAGATAAATTTTACATAAATAATTTATCTTTCTGCGTTAAAGGTTTCATCGCATCATTAATATTTATTATTTGTACGTATTTACAAAATGAGCTACTATATTATTTGTAAGTAATTAAAGAATAAAATTATTAATTTTATGCAAACCGAAATTCATCAAAGCCCAACAGGCTCAAAAATTAATCTACATAGCCTTTTACCTTTGGGTGAAGCTAGGGCTGTAGTCCATATAACTCACGGAATGGCTGAGCACTCTAAGAGGTACTCTCGATTTGCATTGGAGTTAACGGCCGCTGGCTTTGCAGTTTTTGCTCATGACATGAGAGGTCATGGACGAACTATAGCCGATGATGCGCCTCAAGGAGTGTTTGCTAAATCTGATGGACTCAATAAAGTATTAGAAGATCAAAATGAAATTATAAATCTAATTAAAGAAAGGCTTCCTAACAGGCCAGTAATTTGCTTCGGACACTCTCTTGGCTCAATCATTAATTTAAACTTTGCATTAAAGTATCCAAATCAAGTCAATGCTCTTGCATGCTGGAATAGTGGAATTGAAACAGGGCTATTACCAAAGGCCTCAAGAATAATATTAGCAATAGAAGGTTTTTTTCGTAATCAAAACCTTCCAAGCTTAATTGCCTGGAAACTTTCATTTGAGGCTTGGAACTCAAAATTTAAACCGAACCGAACTAAATCTGATTGGCTATCTCGGGATGAAAATGAAGTGGACCTATATGTCAACGACCCTTATTGTGGGTTTGAAGTATCAATATCTATGTGGAGAGAGGTGCTGGGTGGCATTTTCTATGCAGGCAATAAAAAAAACATACAAAAATTACCTAAAGCTCTTCCAGTGCATATTATTGGTGGAGCTGAAGATCCATGCACTCTAAATGGAAGTGACATGAAAAAACTAGCAACAAAACTTCAAAATAGTGGACTCTCTGATGTCACCTGCACGATTTTAGAGGGCACTCGTCATGAAAGTTTAAATGAAATTAATCGTGATCAAACAACCAAGCAGTTTATTAAATGGCTTGAGAAAAGGTTTTAATAATTCTTTAGCTTTTCTTAATGAGTAATTGATATAAAAAATATTATCGATAGTATATAATTTCTCGTTCTTCATCCCTCTTCGCCCGGATGGTGAAATTGGTAGACACACAGGACTTAAAATCCTGCGCCTTTAACGGGCGTGCCGGTTCGATTCCGGCTCCGGGCACCATCTTCTCAATTCTACTAAACTTTCTCCTAATTACTTTATCTTCAGAAGATTCTTTTTATAGGTCAAATTTATCCATAAATAATATTATTTAATGGTAATATGCTAATTGTTAAGAATTGTTGTTGGCAATTAAAATACCTTCAATATGACTTCACAAAGTAGGATAAATATAAACAATATTAACCAATAAAAGGAGAATGAATATGAGCGATGGAGAGACTCAAGATTCAGAATTAATTTACGAGCTAGAGGCGAATCCGCCAACCGCTGAAAAATTCTTTGCAGCACTACAACACGTACTTGCAAGCTTTGTAGGCGTAATAACCCCAACCTTAATCATTGGTGGCGCACTTGGACTAGGTGAACAGATACCTTATCTTATAAGTATGGCGCTTATGGTTTCAGGTGTTGGAACAATTATTCAAGCAAAAAAACCAATGAATATTGGTGCTGGAATGATCTGTGTTCAAGGAACAAGTTTTGCGTTTCTTAGCTCTGTTCTTGCAGCTGGTTTTCTTGCGAAAGCTCAAGGTGGTGGGCCAGATGAAATTCTTGCAATGATAATGGGTGTGTGTTTCTTAGGAGCGTTTATAGAGATTGGCTTAAGTCAGTTTTTACCGCAACTTAGAAAACTGATCACTCCAATTGTAACGGGTACAGTAATTACTATTATTGGTATTAGTCTTATTAAGGTTGGCTTAACGGATCTTGGTGGTGGACAGTGGCTGCTAGATAATAAACCCGAGTTTTGGGGCTCTTTAACTAATATAGCTCTAGGATTCATAGTGATGATTTCAATCATTATATTGAATCGTTCTAACAATCAGTGGATACGTTTATCATCGATCGTTATTGGACTAGTTATAGGATTTGTTGTAGCAGCAGTTTTGGGTAAGATTAGTTTCAGCTCATTGTTCGCTGTTCAACAAGTTATAAGCATACCTATACCTTTTAAGTATGGCTTTGATTTTGATATTATTGCCTTTATACCTATTGCGTTAATTTACATAATTACCACAATAGAATCTTCTGGCGATATTACTGCTAACTGCATGATATCAAAACAAGAGATCAAGGGCGAAGGTTACTTAACTCGAATCAAAAACGGTGTTCTAGGTGATGGCGTTAATTCAGCAATTGCTGCTGCTTTTAATACGTTCCCTAATACAACGTTTAGCCAAAACAATGGCGTAATTCAGTTAACTGGTATTGCAAGTAGGCATGTAGGAGTTTGGATTGGAATAATCCTTGTTATTATGGGCCTATTCCCTCATGTAGGATCAATCCTTAGAGCATTACCAGCCTCTGTTTTAGGCGGCGCTACGATCGTAATGTTCGGAACTGTTGCGGTGGCAGGAATCAAGATCCTTTCAACAGTAAATATGAATCGTCGTAATATGCTCATACTAGCTGTTTCTTTTGGTATGGGTCTAGGTGTTTTACTAGTTCCTCAGTTTGCAGGAGCTCTAGCTAGTAATATAGGCGGTACATTTGGAAAGCTTATGGGAAGTATTTTTAGTTCAGCAATCACCACTGGTGGTATAACTGTTCTTATTATGACTGCTCTTATGGGCGAAAAAGTAGAAGACTAGTATAGTTTTCTTAATAAAAAAGGGTAGCTTAAGCTGCCCTTTTTTTATGGCTGCAATCAAACCTATAAACTCATTGAATTAGACCTCTTTTGACAATTTAATATAACTAAATTAGTAGAATTCATAATGTAATTTGTACCAATATTAGAAACACTCACTTAATTATGTATGGTATATTTCGTTTTGTTATATAAAATTTTATTGAATTAAGCTCAATTTAAGCTTTATACAAAGCCTTCAATAGGCAGTTTGAATAAAACCTAAAAGTTTAATATAATGTAATTATTTAGTAACTAAAACAGACGGTCAAAAGCCGCCTTTTGGAGTTTATTTTTGTTTAAAAAAAGTGTTTATCTATGAGTAATAAAGAACCGCTAGTAAAGTTTGAAAATGTGCAAAAAAGTTATGATGGTGAAATACTTGTTGTTAAAGACTTCAATTTAGATGTCGCACCAGGTGAGTTTGTTACAATGCTAGGGCCATCTGGATCTGGAAAAACGACCTGCCTAATGATGCTTGCAGGATTTGAGCCAACAACTAATGGCACAATCTATTTAAAAGGAAAGCCAATTAACAATGTCCCTCCTCACAAACGAGGCATTGGTATGGTATTTCAAAACTACGCCCTCTTCCCGCACATGACGGTTGCTGAAAATTTAGCATTTCCTCTTGAAGTACGCAAATTTGGTAAAGCCGAAAGAGAAGCAAAAGTTAATCGCGCTCTTGATATGGTCCAGCTCGGTGAATTTGGTCAAAGACGCCCAATGCAACTATCAGGCGGTCAGCAGCAGCGCGTTGCTGTAGCAAGATCTCTTGTTTTTGACCCTGATTTAGTTTTAATGGATGAGCCCTTAGGCGCTCTAGATAAAAACTTAAGAGAGCAAATGCAGTATGAAATTAAGCACCTTCATGAAAGCCTTGGATTAACAGTGGTCTACGTAACGCATGACCAAACTGAAGCGCTAACTATGTCGAACCGAATTGCTGTTTTTAATGATGGTGTGGTTCTTCAGTGCTCTTCCCCAGAAGATCTTTATGAAAAGCCTGAAAACTCATTTGTTGCAAACTTCATTGGTGAAAATAATCGCCTAATGGGAACCGTTGAAGCCATTAAAGGAAATACAGCCACAGTAAAAACAGACTCTGGAGATATCGTTGTTGCCACCAAGGTTAATGTTGGCAAGGTTGGAGATCGCGCCACATTATCATTAAGACCAGAGCGTATTATGGTTGCACCAAAGAAAGGAAAAACACCAAACACATATTCAGCCAAGGTAGAAGAACTTATCTATCATGGCGACCATATTCGCACGCGCTTTAGTGTGTGTGGACACGACGATTTTATCGTCAAAATTCCTAATTCAATCGATAATGTTGACCTTAAGAAAGGTAAACAAGTTGATATTGGTTGGATGTCGGAAGATTGTCTTGCTTTAGATGGTTAGAGCTTAGACTTAACTTTAGGAGAAATATATGAAAAATGTAATAACAAAAACTCTGGTTGCCGGTGCTATTTCAACAGCGATGTTGGCTGGTGCAGTCCAAGCAGAAGTAACTTTTGTTTCTTGGGGTGGTGGCTATTCAGCTTCACAACAAAAAGCTTACGTTGACACTTACTCAAGTGGAGATGTAAATATGATTAGTTACAACGGTGGTTTGGGTGAGGTTCGTGCTCAAGTTGAATCTGGAAGTGTTCAGTGGGATATCGTTGACGTACTTGCATCGGATGCTCGTATTGGTTGTGATGAGGGTCTTTTCGAAGAGCTAGATCGCAGCATGTTCCTACCTTCGCCTACTGGCGTTGCAATGGATGATGATACGATGGTACCGGTTCCAAATGATTGCGTAGTTCCGCAAATTTGGTGGTCATACGTTCCTTTCCATAAGGCTGACACCTTCTCAGGTGAACAACCATCAACTATTCAAGACTTCTTTGACGTAGAAAAATTCCCAGGCAAGCGTGGTATTCACACTTGGGCTAGTGCTATAACAGAGATGGCATTGTATGCTGACGGTGTTGCTATTGATGATATCTATGATGTATTAGGCACTCAAGCAGGACAAGATCGTGCTTTTGCTAAACTTGACACAATCAAAGATCACGTAGTATTTTGGTCTTCAGGTGCTAAGCCACTTGATCTAGTTAATTCTGGTGAGGTTTCTATGTCACTAGCGTATAACGGCCGTATCGGTGGTGCTGTTCTTAATGACGGCGCTGACTATGTTACTGTATGGGATGGACAAGTACTTGAAGAGGAATGGTTAGTTCTTCTTAAAGGTGCTCCAAACCGTGCTGCAGCTATGCACTTCTTAGTTCATGCTTCTAGCTCTCAGGCGCAAGCAGATCAAGCTAAATGGATCAACTATGGTCCTATGCGCACATCTGGTCTTGATATTATGCAAGCGGGTGAGCCATGGTTCAATACTGGTGTAGCAATCATGGAGCATATGCCTAATACTGATGAGCATATGGCAGGTGGCATTATGGCCAATCCTGATTTCTGGGCAGATAGTGGTCAAGCAATAAATGATCGTTATGCAGCTTGGATGGCTCAATAAGTAGCTAACCTAAAACGAGCTTATTTATTTAACCTCGTTTAATAAAACAGGTCGGTTTTTATAACGACCTGTTTTTATTTTTTAAAAACTAACAAACAAGTTATAGATTTAATGAATATTTTATGAGTGATACTTCGATAACAAATTCTCAAGAACCACTTCTAACAAATGATGGTGTACCGCTTAAAGTAAGCTTACGCAAATCTTTGCGTAGAACAAAAATTCGCTCTTTTCTGTTAATTCTACCCCCACTATTATTCTTATTATTAATGTTTGTAACGCCTATAGGCTCGCTTCTATCAAGAAGTATTGATGACATCCAAATTAATAATGTATTTCCACAGACATTTGCTCAGTACGAATTATGGGAAGATAAATCCCAACTCCCTAGTGAAGAAATGTTTGCCGCAGTTGTAAACGATATTAGAGTCACAATCAAAGTTAAAGATGGTGAAGGAAATGTTATTGGTAAGAATTTACTCGGTAGATCTGGCACTCGAATGACTTATGAGTTCTCTGGCTGGAAAAGTTTAATAAATAAAACAGTCAAAGAAGCTCTAAAGGTTGATAAAAAATCAAAGGAAGCAGTTAAACCTTTTAAGTGGGAGGCGCCCTACAAAGAAAAGATGATTAAAAGAGATAAGCGCTGGGCCAAGGTTGAATTCTGGCAGTCGTTAGGGGCAATGAAAGACCCCTACACGATGGGCTATTATCTAAACGCTGTTGACCTGAAGTATGACGCCAATAAAAATATCATTCAGAAGGCAGAGTATTTAAAAATTTATAACACAATTTGGATTAGAACTCTCCAAGTAAGCCTGATGGTGACTATTTTCTGTTTACTGCTTGCCTATCCAGTTGCTTATTTACTAGCAACACTTCCAATGAAAACCTCAAATCTATTAATGATATGCGTATTGATGCCATTTTGGACGTCGCTCCTAGTAAGAATTGTTGCTTGGATGATTATGCTTCAGCAAAATGGTGTTGTTAATGACACCTTAATGTACATTCTGCCTTGCTTTGAAGGAATGGTGAACCTGCCATTTTTTGGTGCTACCAATATTGACCTTTGTTTTAGTGATGAAGATCGACTTCCTATGATGTACAACTTTACTGGAACCATTATTGTAATGACGCAGGTACTTCTGCCATTTATGATTTTGCCAATCTATAGCGTCATGAAGGGAATACCTCCAAGCTACATGAAGGCAGCTCAAAATCTGGGTGCCACTCCTACGCGAGCCTTTATTCGTGTTTATATGCCTCAATCAGTTCCAGGTATTGGCGCTGGATGCATATTAGTATTTATTGTTGCCATTGGCTACTACATCACGCCAGAATTGGTTGGCGGAAAAGATGGAATAATGATCGGTAACTTTGTTGCGCGTGAAATGCAGAGAACATTAAATTGGGGTCTTGCTGCTGCTATGGGAGCAATTCTTCTAGCTGCAGTTTTGGTTCTATATTGGGCATATGACAGACTGATTGGCCTTGATAACTTAAAAATGGGATAGTCATGAAATTTCCTTCATACACAACACCTCGAGAAAAACTATGGCACTATACTTATAGGATATTTTGTGGGCTTGTATTGTTTTTCTTAGTTGCCCCGCTGATTGTTGTTATCCCACTATCATTTACTAATTCTGTTTTCTTGCAATTTAGCCCTGAAATGAAATTCTTTAGCTTTGAGACTTGGTCTTTTAACTTTGATGGCTATGGAACTCGCTGGTACAAAGAAATGTTTGGTATTTGTTCTGAAAATTCAGGAACAACTGTCTGCACAGATAGGTGGATGATTGGCTTTAAAAATAGTGCTATCATTGCAATTTTTGCCACTTTCTTTGCAAGTGTCTTAGGCACATTAGCAGCACTTGGTTTGTCTAATAGACATATGCCGTTTAACCGTTTAATAATGGCGCTTATGATTTCTCCAATGATTGTCCCGCTTATCATTACTGCTGCTGGAATGTTTTTCTTTTTTGCTAAAGTCAACCTTGTTGCAACCTTACCAGGCCTTATTATTGCCCATACTATTTTAGGGATACCATTTGTTGTCATAACAGTCTCTGCTTCACTCTCTGGATTTGATAGTAACTTACTGCGCGCTGGTTCAAGTTTAGGCGGAACACCATTAAGGAATTTTTTCAAAATACAAGCACCTCTTATTGCTCCAGGAGTAATAGCAGGTGGACTATTTGCATTTATTACCTCATTTGATGAGGTCGTTATTGTGCTCTTTGTTGGTGGCCCTGATCAATACACCCTGCCAAGACAGATGTGGTCTGGAATTCGCAATGAGATAAGTCCAACGATTCTAGCTGCTGCCACTCTTCTTGTGATTTTCTCGATTGTATTACTTTCCACACTTGAATGGCTTCGCCGTCGCTCTGAAAAGATCCGAGGCATAACCCCTCACTAAAGCTTTTAATTTTTATCACATTGATGATTCTTAATGTATAGTCTCATTAATGGAAAAACGTACCCCTTTAGATAAGAATAAACAATCCTTAGTTATCATTTCGTGCCTTTTAATTACTTTTTGTATGGGCACTATTCATGCATTTAGTACTTTAATTGAAGGCATTGAACTGCAAATCAATGCAGGCAGGATGGCATCAAGTCTTATCTATTCAACTGGGTTAATCAGCGTAACAGTTGCTGTATTTTTTGGATCCACCCTATATCGTAAACTGTCTCCATCATTGATCATCGTTTTAATAGCAATATTGCCCTTAATTGGCGTCCTTATATCAAATACAGGTAGTTGGATTGGATGGATAGTTGGCTATGGCTTTTGCTTTGGGTTTGCAAGTGGCCTAGGATATGGATTTTCACTGTATGCAGCCTCCTCTGTAACCTCAAGCCAAAAGCTCGGCTTGGTGCTTGGCGCTGTGTCAGCATCCTATGCGTTTGGTGCTGTTATTTTCTCGATGCTTTACCCACTACTTTTTAGTTATTTTGACTTTAAAGCTGGCTACATGATTGGCGTTTCAATACTATCCATTGTTATTATTATTAGTTTAATTCTTTTTCGATTAGCAAAAAAAGACTTAACTGCAAAAACAAAATCCATTAGCAAAAATCAAAGTGTTAAAGGAAAAATTATTAAGCTATGGCTGGCCTTTTTCCTTGGTGTTTTTGCTGGCCTTATGACAATAGGTCATGCAGTGCCAATTATTAAAGCATCAGGAGGGTCATCTGAAATTGCAATAACTGCTATTTCCCTAATGGCTCTTGGAAGTGGAATTGCAGGTATATATGCTGGCTGGCTTGCAGATCGATTTGGTTGCAAGCGCCCTATTTTAGTAATTTTGACTATAAGCTCTCTCGCCCTATTAAGCCTTTCAACATTTACAAGTATTAATCTAATGTTAATATTTTTGACTCTTATCGCTTCTCTTTATGGCGCCTTAATTGCAATTTATCCAACCTTAGTGAATCACGTATTTGGACCTGATTACTCAGCTTGGGCCTATGGAAGAATTTTTACCGCATGGGGAGCAGCGGGCTTAGTGTCGCCTTCTCTTGCCGGCTGGTTATTTGATCAATATAATAACTACAATTCATCATTATTTTTTGCCTTCATTTTATCCATTTTTGCTGGATTAATCATTTGGAGTCTCAAATATGACGTTAATGGTGCAACACATTAACTATTAAAGAGTTCTCCAAAAAAATGACGATCCAGAATATAATAAAACATATTTATTACTTAAATCTATCATCATGAAAAAACATATTATTTCCACCAATAAGGCCCCTGCTGCAGTAGGAACATACTCTCAAGCTGTTGCTGTTACAGGCGGAACTACGATCTATCTTTCAGGGCAAATTCCTTTGGTTCCTGAAACAATGGAAGTAGTGGAAGGCGGCATTGAAGAGCAAATTCACCAAGTATTTAAGAATTTATTAGCCATGTGTCAAGAATCAAAAGGCAGCTTAAGCGATATCGTTAAACTTAACATTTTCTTAACAGACCTAAGTAATTTTGCTACATTAAATGAAATTATGGCTACCTACTTTACAGAGCCATATCCAGCCAGAGCAGCTATTGGTGTAAACGAACTCCCAAAAGGTGTGAGCGTTGAAATGGATGGCGTAATGGTAACTGACTCAAACTCCTACAGTTTCTAATTTTATGCCTTCACTCTCTGATCCAATTATTTCGATTAGTGGATTAGGACAGAAGACTTCAGATAGGTTAAACCAACTAGGGATTCATACGCTTGAACACTTACTGTTTCACTTGCCAAGTCGTTATCAAGACAAAACAACTATAACGTCGCTTTCCAGTGCAAGTGTTGAAGACGAAATCCTAATTGAAGTAACGATTGATAGAATTGAAGTCATTCCTGCAAGGCAGAGACAGCTTCTTTGTTACTTATCGGACAATCAAAACCAAAGAGTTCTATTACGATTTTTTCATTTTACGCAGTACCAAAAGCAAGCACTTATTCGCGGTGAGACTATACAGTGCTTTGGTGAAATAAAAATCGGCCGCCAAGGCCTTGAAATGCACCATCCTGAATATCGAATTATTTCGCAAGATCAAAAGCCACTCCTTGAGTCAACCTTAACACCGGTTTATCCTCTTTGCGCCGGCGTTAGTCAAAATAAAATGAAACAATGGGTAAATAATGCTTTAGACGTCTTAAAAGCGAGCGTAATTGATGATTATTTTGAAAAGATAACACAAAGTACGATGCCAAGCTTAAAAGACTCTTTATTCTTGCTTCATCACCCTAATAAAAATGAAGATTTATCAAAAATTGAAGCCTTTACTCACATTTCTCAGCAGAGATTAATTATTGAAGAGCTGGCAGCCCACCAACTCAGTCTTCTGAAAATTAAAGAAGCAAGAAAAAGTAAAGAATCAAAAAAAATTTCTATTAAAAATGCATTGAGCAATAAACTTCTAAGCTCACTGGAGTTTGATCTAACTTCTGCTCAATCTCGATGCATTAGCCAAATTAATGAGGATCTATCAACCTCTGAGCCAATGCATAGATTACTTCAGGGTGATGTAGGTTCTGGAAAAACAATCGTAGCAGTGTTTGCACTTCTTCAAGCAGCTGAAAATAATTTCCAAACTGCCGTAATGGCGCCAACTGAAATTCTAGCTCGACAGCATCTTCAAAATTTTAGTAACTACCTCACCCCACTTGGTATTCACATTGCTTTTCTCTCAGGCTCTCAAAATACTCAAGAAAGAAAAGATAACTTAAGTCTTATAGAAAATGGAAAAGCAAAAGTTATTATTGGCACTCATGCATTATTTCAAGAAAATGTTTACTTTGAGGATTTAGCATTAGTGATCATTGATGAGCAGCACAAGTTTGGAGTTCATCAGAGACTATCACTTTCTAAGAAAGCCATCTTAACACCTCATCAATTAGTCATGACCGCTACGCCAATCCCCAGATCATTAACGATGAGCGCTTATGCTGACTTAGATACTTCAATTATTGATGAGTTACCTCCAGGTCGCCAAACAATTGAAACTGTTGCACTAAGTAACGCTCGAAGGGATGAATTAATTACCAAAATTAAACAAATTTCAAAGGAAGGTCGCCAAATTTATTGGGTGTGTACTTTAATTGAAGAGTCAGAAGCTCTTCGAGCGGAGTCCGCTGAAAAAACATTTACATATCTCACAGATAACCTTAGAGAACTAAAAGTTGTAATGATTCATGGGCGCTTAACAAAGTCAGAAAAAGAAATTATTATGTCAGACTTTTCTACAGGAAAAACCAACCTTCTCGTTGCTACAACTGTAATTGAGGTTGGGGTCAATGTCCCCAATGCAAGTCTGATGATTGTTGAGAATGCAGAGCGTCTTGGTCTGGCTCAACTTCATCAACTAAGGGGCCGGGTTGGAAGAGGCTCTGAAAAAAGTGCTTGTGTCTTACTGTATCAATCACCCCTTAGTCAAACAGCCAAAGAAAGGCTTGATATTCTTCGTCAGAGTAATGATGGATTTTTGATTGCTCAAAAAGATTTAGAGCTGCGTGGTCCGGGTGAAATTTTAGGGACACAGCAAACGGGTATTGCATCAATGAAAATTGCAGATATTGTTAGAGATTCTTACCTACTCAAGCAGGTGGGATACTACTCATCAAAAATGCTAGAAGCAGAGCATACTAGTCAAAATGCTCTAATGACGCGCTGGATTGATGAAGAGAAAACTCACTATTTCGATGCCTAATGTCTTCTAGAACTCATTAAAATTAAAGACTCTTGTAAAATACCTAACCTATGTTCAATCCAGATAAGTTTCAATGGCGAATTTTTAATCCTCAAGAAGGGGTGCCTGAGCACGTCTGCAACTGGCTACTGGATGGCCAATCTTTAACTGCTAAACTTAGAGATAAATATGAAGATTTCAAAGTTAATGTTCTCTCTCAAGAGCAAGATAATCCCTATGATTGCGAATTAAAGCTTCTCGCAGCTAGTAATAATCAGACTTTTATTGTAAGAGAAGTTGAGCTTATTGGATCTCAAAGACCCGTTGTTATTGCGCGCTCATTAATCCCGTTGACAGCAGATACAAGTGAAATTCTAAAAATTGGAGCCAAGCCATTGGGAGAAATTTTATTTAATGATCCTGAGATTAAACGTGGTCATCTTGAAGTTGGAAGTTTCAATAAATCATGGGCCAGGCGTTCAACTTTTAAAATTGGGAAAACCAAATTACTTGTTTCTGAAATTTTTTTGGAGTCACTTTATGCGTGATAATTTATTTAACAATAATGTTGATATAGCTGATTTTCGTTTCGATGCAGATGTGGTTAAGGTATTTGATGATATGGTTAGAAGATCTGTTCCTGGATATGACTCTATGATTCAAATGGTTGGCCTTGTCGCCAGAATGTATGGGCAAGATAATACTAACTATTATGATCTTGGCTCGTCGACAGGAGCAATATCACTTGCGCTAGCACTAAATAATAAAAATAAAAATAACACATTTATTGCTATTGATAATTCAGCTGAAATGGTAAAAAAATGTCAAGCAAACTTATCTAATAAAATTGATAACTTGCAAGTGCTTTGTTCAGACATTACTGACACCGAGATCAATGATGCGTCTATTGTTGTTTTGAACTTAACGCTGCAGTTTATTGATGTTGGAGCAAGAGCTGCGCTCTTAAAAAAAATATATGATGGCCTAAACCCTGGAGGCGTATTAATAATTAGTGAAAAGATACACTTTGAGGATCCTGAAACACAAGATCATATTACAAAGCTTCACTTAGATTTCAAAAGGGAAAATGGCTATAGCGAGCTTGAAATTGCAAACAAACGACAAGCGATTGAAAACGTGATGATTACTGAAACTAAAAAAACTCACATTGACCGACTAAGAGATTGTGGCTTTAGGGAGACTAGCTGCTACTTTCAGTGCCTCAACTTTGTATCATTTTTATCTGTAAAATAAACTTCGTTTAATCGGCTTTAAATTAGGTTTTTCTATGTTACTAATGATCGACAACTACGATTCATTTACTTATAACTTGGTTCAGTATTTTGGTGAACTTGGTCAAGAAGTTGTCGTCTATAGAAATGATGAAATCTCTATTAATGAGATTGAAAGTTTAAACCCTAACTATATCGTAATATCGCCAGGCCCATGCACTCCAAATGAAGCTGGAATTTCTTTAGAGCTAATCAAAAAGTTTGCTGGAAAGTTTCCTATACTAGGCGTATGTTTAGGTTTTCAGGCAATTGTTCAATCATTTGGTGGAAATATTATTGGCGCCCAGAAGATTATGCATGGTAAAGTTTCACCTGTTCATCACACCTCTAAGAGCGTTTTTAAAGGCCTTAAAAATCCTCTTAATGCAACTCGTTACCACTCACTAGTAGCTGAAAAGACGACCTTACCAGATTGCTTTGAGGTAACCGCTTGGACTAATACAGAGTCTGGAGATATTGAAGAAATAATGGGTGTTCGTCATAACTCTTACCCAATTGAAGGTGTCCAATTTCATCCTGAATCTATTCTCACAGAACATGGACATCAAATGCTTAATACTTTTTTACAGGACAATCAATAATCATGGAATTAATTCAATTTTTACAAGGTGAGCTTTTACTCACTGGAACCTTACTTGCTCTTATTATTCTTCTTATAGTAAACATCTATGGAGACACGTTTAAAAAATATGCAGTAGTTGATACCCATGCTGCAGTTTCTTTGATGGATGATGATGAGCTGATCATTCTAGATGTGCGTGAAGAAAAAGAACGCTCTTCTGGATTTATTAATAATGACATTAATATCCCTATGAGCCAAGTTAAAAATAAAATGGGCTCACTTGATAAATCAAAAAATATACTTGTCTATTGTAAAAGTGGCACTCGATCTGATCAAATTTCAGGCTTTCTTTCTAAAAATGAATTTCAAAATGTATCTAGCCTAAAAGGCGGCTTTAATGCTTGGCAAAAAGCTGAATTACCAATTCAAAAATAACTAATATGAAAAAATCTTTAGCGATTATTGGAGCTGGTGCATGGGGAAGTGCTCTTGCAATTGCTCTAAGTGAAAAATTTGAAAAAATTTTTCTAATTACAAAAGATAAAGCAAACACTAAGGGACTAGGTAATCAGCATGAAGCACTATCCGTCCCGTTTAACTCTAACATCTCTATAGGCAATAGCTTTGAGGTTATCGAGGAATCGCAAGCCGTTCTTATTGCAACCCCAAGCTCATCATTTAATAGCGTACTTAAAAACCTCAGCCCTCATGTAAAAAGTAAACCGATTGCTTGGGTAACAAAAGGGTTTGATCCAGACAATGGACAACTCCTTCACGAATCGTTTAGTCAAAAATTTCCTAGTCATCATCCCTGCGCAATATCTGGGCCAACTTTTGCTGCAGAAATTGTTGAAAAAAAACCTGCTGCCATAGTTGTTGCCTCTCAAGATAAAATGACAAGAGATTTTTGGGCTGAAACAATACAAACTAGCAATTTACGGGCTTATACAAATTCTGATATAGTTGGTGTTCAAGTTGGTGGCTCTGTAAAAAATATTCTAGCAATTGCTGCCGGAATTGCAAATGGACTTGGTTTTGGTGCAAATACACAAGCCGCTCTGATTACAAGAGGCTTGGCCGAGATGACTCGACTAGGCGAAGCTCTAGGAGCAGATAAGGTTACTTTCCAAGGACTCTCTGGAATGGGTGATTTAGTTCTCACCTGCTCGGATGATTTATCTAGAAATCGTCGTTTTGGTAAAGAACTGGCTAATAATATACCTACCGATAAAGCTCTAAAAAATATCAATGCTACAGTTGAAGGGTTTAAAGCTTTAGAGCTGGTAATTATGATTGCAAATAATCATCAAATCGAAATGCCAATTTGCGAACAAGTTCTTGCAGTAACTGAAGGTAGGACCACTCCCAGGGAGGCTGTTAATGAGCTCCTTTTAAGAAAGCCTAGCGAAGAGTAACCCAATTCAAATAAAACCCTTAAGGCGTGCCTAAAAAATGAGCCTAATTAACAGAAAAATTTCTAGTACTGAAAATATTCAGAAGCAAGACTTACGTCTCCTGCTTCGATTAGCACCCTTTTTAAGACCCTATAAAAAAATTGCCTTAATTGCTATTATTGCGCTCATTTTTAGTTCATTAGCATTTTTATTATTTGGACAAGGCATTAAATTATTTATAGATGAGGGGATTTATACGCTTGATAATAAGGCAATGCTACTCATTGCAGTAGTTTTAATCACCATGGTAGTAGCAACCTTTATACGCTTTTACTTCGTCTCATGGATTGGCGAAAGAGTCAGTAATGATGTTCGCCTAGCAGTATTTAATCACTTACTTACTTTACACCCTCATTATTTTGAAGTAAACCGAAGCGGAGAAATAAATGCACGATTAACAACTGACACCACTTTGCTTCAATCTATTTTTGGTTTCTCAATATCAATGGCCCTGAGTAGCGTCCTTCTATTTTTTGGTGGACTCACAATGATGATTATTACCAATTTAAAACTTGCTATTATTGTTCTTGTTAGCGTCCCCATTATCCTTCTCCCTATGGCAATATATGGTCGACGCTTAAGATCGCTTTCAAGAAAGAGTCAAGACACAGTCGCAGATATTGGAACCTATGCTGGAGAAATAGTACAAAACATTAAAGTTGTCCAAAGCTTTACTCGTGAGCCTGAAGAATCTCAAGCATTCAGCGAGGAAGTTGAAAAAGCTTTTGCAGTTGCAAAAAAGCGAATAATGCAGAGCTCCCTGCTAATTGCAGCGGCAATGATTCTAGTTTTTACGGGTCTAGGCTCTATGATATGGGCTGGCGCTAAAGATGTTGCAAATGGACAAATCACAGCCGGCGAACTAGCTGCGTTTGTTTTTTATGCAATCATGGTTGCAAGGTCCGTTGCTGTTATTTCAGAGATTTATGGGCAGCTCCAAAGAGCAGCTGGAGCAACAGAACGACTGCTTGAATTACTCGCAGAAAAATCACAGATTTTTGCCCCAGCTGCGCCTAGAAAATTAGATAATGGCGCCCTCTCTCTAAGCTTTAACAATGTTCACTTTAGCTACCCATCAAGACCAGAACAGTCAGCCCTTGAAGAACTTACGTTTAAAGTTAAGGAAGGTGAAACAGTAGCAATTGTTGGCCTCTCAGGTGCAGGCAAGACAACTATTTTTGAGCTACTACAAAGATTTTATGATCCATCTAAAGGCAGTATTGATGTTAGTGATATTAACCTAGTTGATCTGGATCCTAAGACTCTTCGTTCAAGTATTGGAGTAGTGCCGCAACAACCAACATTGTTCTCAGCTGATGTCACGCATAATATTGGATATGGCAACCCAGCTGCAAATATAAATCAAATAAAGGATGCTGCAAAAGAAGCCTATGCGTTAGAGTTTATAGAGCAGCTTCCTGATGGCTTTGATAGCTATCTTGGTGAGCAAGGTGTTCGCTTATCAGGAGGCCAGCGTCAACGTATTGCTATAGCGAGAGCAATACTCAAAGACCCATCGATTCTTCTTCTAGATGAAGCCACCAGCGCTCTAGATGCAGATAGTGAACAAAAAGTGCAGGACGCTTTAAAAGTCTTAATGGAGGGCAGAACTACATTGATAATTGCTCATAGACTTGCAACAATTATGCATGCAGATCGTATTTTACTGATCGATAAGGGTCGATTAATTGCTGAAGGGAGTCATCAAGATTTATTATCCAGCTCAAAGCTCTACAAGAAGCTTTGTGAGCTTCAATTTAACTTCTAGCACAGTCATATAATTTGAAGATCTATTGGGATATTAAAGACTAGTTATTATTTTTAAAATTAGAAAGATAAAACTTTGTTTTTACTGGATAATGACTTTAAATTTCAACTGTGAATTGATTAATTAATGGTCAATAAATATAGAAATATCAAAAAAATTCTAAAAAACCTCTGTCTTTTAGTTACGCTATTTTCAGTAAGTACTCTTGTTTCTTCAGCATCACTTTCATCGTTTAAGCCTAGTTTTGATTCCATTGAAAACACTGTTGTAAGAAAAGAAGTTTTTTTTAATTACCTTCTTCCAGCAATTCATCAAAAAAATGCTGAGATAATTGAGCTTAGAGATTCTATATTAAATAATGAATTAAGCGTCAATGAACTCGAAAAATTAGCATCAAAGTATCGGGTCAAACATCCAGCTACTCAAGAAGAGTTATTAAAAGTTATTGATATCCTCCCCCCTTCCCTTGTTCTTGCTCAAGCGGCAAATGAGTCAAATTGGGGAAGATCAAGATTTGCCAAGGATTTTAATAATTATTTTGGAATCTGGTGTTTTTCTGAAGGTTGTGGAATAATTCCTAAAGAAAGAGATCGGAGCGCAACGCATGAGGTTGCGAGCTTTAATTCCTTAGAAGAGTGCATAGATTACTATGTACTTAATATTAATCGAAGCTATGCCTATGAAGAGCTTCGACAGATAAGAGAAAAGCAGCGCAATGATATGCAGCCCATTAAAGGAATCGTTCTAGCAGAAGGTCTAGGTAATTATGCATTTCCTGGCATTGAATATATTGATTCAATTAAATCAGTTATCCAATTCAACCAACTGGGTCGTTACGACTATACAAACTAAGTCAATAGAAATTTAGGTATAAAAAAACCCGCGAGTAGCGGGTTTTTTTTGAAGTAGATTTTGTTTGCAAGATTAACGTTTTGAGTACTGCTCACTCTTACGCGCCTTCTTCCTACCAACCTTCTTACGCTCAACTACACGTGCATCACGTGTCACTAGTCCAGCACTTCGTAATCCAGGACGAGTCGCCTCATCATAAGCCATCAAGGCTCTAGTAACTCCAAGTCTAATAGCACCAGCTTGACCTGTATCACCACCACCTTTAACCATGATAGTAAAATCAAACTTGTTATGCATTTCAACCACATCTAGCGGTTGGTTGATAATCATTGAAGATGTCTCTCTACCGAAATATTCAGCCATAGGCTTTTTATTAACTGTAAAAACACCCTTACCTTTAGTCATGTAAACACGGGCAACTGATGTCTTTCTTCTTCCAGTTGCGTAAAAAACTTCTTTATCTGCCATAATAATATGCCTTAAATATCCAATACTTGTGGTTGTTGAGATTGATGGGTATGTTCACTACCAGCAAAAACCTTCATTTTTCTAAACATTTCTCTGCCTAATGGGCCTTTTGGCAACATTCCTTTAACAGCTTTTTGAATAACTTCCTCAGGCTTTTTAGCAAGAAGATCTTTAAATGGAACTGATTTCAGATTACCAACATATCCAGTATGATGATGATACATTTTGTCATTAAATTTATTTCCAGTCACGGTTATTTTAGCCGCATTAACGATAACAATATAATCACCTGTATCCACGTGAGGCGTAAATTCAGGCTTATGCTTACCACGAAGACGAGATGCAACTTCAGTTGCTAGACGCCCAAGAGTCTTGCCATCTGCATCTACTAAAAACCACTCTCTTTTTACTTCTTCAGCTTTCGCACTAAATGTTTTCATAACTTGCTTCTATATGTCGGATCAGAATAATCGGACTATTATAATCACTTTTTATTCTTGATGTAAGTTTTCATATGGCAAACACATGAAATATCTATACATAAAATGAGAAAGAATTTCCAAACTATTTTGCCATTAAATCAAGACTCTTATCATAAAGCTTAGTTTCAACGTCCATTAATCCCAATAAAGTGTGAAACAAATTATCATGGGAAAGAGGAAGGTCTTCTTTATTCTTTATTGACTCAACATCAAAAACCTTAGACATAGAATCATTAAGCCACATCAATGCTGGAACATCAATCTGCTCGTCTGGGGCCATAAAATATGGCATTCCATGCAAATAAAGACCGTTTTCTCCTAAAGACTCGCCGTGATCACTAACATAAAACATTGCTGTATCTGACTCTTGTGAATTTCTCTTTAAAAGCCCTATAACTTTTGAAAGAAAATAATCTGCATAAAGAATTGTATTGTCGTAGGCATTACTTATTTCTTGATCATTACACTCGTTTAACTGGCTTGTTTTACATACAGGAACAAATACTTCAAATTCCTCTGGGTACCTCTTGTAATAAGCTGGACCATGACTCCCCATAGTGTGGAGAATAATCAAAATATCTTTATCATTTTGATCGTCAATATAGCTTTGTAAATTAACCAGCATTCCTTCATCTCTGCACTCAGGATTGCATATAGAATTTTGCTCTGATGTTCGATAGTCTTCAAAAGTAATTCGATCTGCGACACTCTTTGAACTGGAGTTGTTTTCATACCAAATAACACTGGCACCTGCATGGCTTATTAGATCGAGAATATTACTCATATTTTTTCCCTTTTCATGAGAGTATTTATCACGACCTAGTAAAGAAAACATACATGGAACAGACCAAGCAGTATCTGTTCCACACGAAGTCAAATTCTTGAATGAGATGATATCCTCTTTTTCCAAATAAGGATTAGTTTGAAGGCTATAACCATTAATTGACATATGGTCCCTTCTCACAGTCTCTCCTATGACAAAAATCACCAAACGCCTTTTGTCAGACTTCTTGTTAATTTGTGCATCGAGACCAATCACCTTAAAAGGAGTTGAAGAAGTCACCATCTTTGAATCAATAAACTTAGCTGCAGAATATAAGTAATATGTAGGATTGATATAGAGTCTTAAATCACGATTTTCTCTTGCAAAAGATGTATAGTGCTTTGAAAATGACAAGACAACCACTACAAAAACAACTACCAAAACTATGAAATATTTAAGCCTCTGAAGAAATTGTGCATTTAACTTTAATTTTTTTAACTCAACTTTGAATACAATAAAGGAAGGTAGAAGCCCCAACACTAGAAAATATAAAATTGATTTATAATTTACCAAGTCAAGAAATTCACTAGTGTCTGTTTCAAATGTATTGGTTATCATGTTATGGTCAAATACAATGCCATAATTATTTGTACTGTAACTAACTAGTGATGAAGTTAATAGTAATAGAATTAAAATTGGCTTGGTTGACTTTCTATAGCAAATCAAAAGCAGTAAAGCAGCCAAGAAAGTAAATAAAAATAAAAATAAAGACCCTAAAAAAAACAAGTTCTCAAAAAGAGGATAAACCAGCAATGTTTTTTCGAAAAATGTAAAATTACCAGTTAATGTTAAAAAACCTGCAATAAGCAAAACTAGATGAATCTGAGATAATTTATAAGAAAAAAGTTTCATTTGTTTTGTTTACAAAAAAATATTATTATATTATCCATTAGATTAAAAAGGAAGTAATGCTTAACTCACATATACACTTAGATTTTGATAATGTTAACTCCCCTTCTAGCTCTACAACTGGGGTTATTGTTCCATCAACTGGGAAAGATAACTGGGATAGCGTTATTGCTTGCTGCTCAGCAGACAATAATAGTCACTTTGCACTTGGAATTCATCCTTGGTTTATTGAAAATCATCAAATGATCGATTTATACAATCTTGAAGTTCGTATCGAGGAAGAAAAGCCAGTTGCGGTTGGTGAGTGCGGCCTTGATTATGTTAAAGTTAAAGATCAGAATACGCAGAGATTTATGTTTGATGAGCAGATATCTTTGGCAACTCGCTTTGATCTGCCTTTAATAATTCATTCAGTCCAAGCAACTGAAGATGTGACTGACTTACTTAAATCGCACTCTAAATCTCGAGGTGTAATTCACGCATATTCAGGCAGTATTCAACAAGCTGAAAATTTACTTAAAATTAATTTTTCGTTTGGTTTTGGTAATACATTAACCAATCCTCAAGCTTACAAACTGCATGATATTGTGAAGTTTTTACCAATTGAGTCTATTGTGATTGAAACTGATGACCATAAAAACCCTGATGAATTAATTCAGGTAGCTGAGAGAGTTGCAAGAATTAAAAAGCTCACTGTTGATGAGGTAATTGATCAGTGTGACCAAAATACACGCAATATTTTTAATATAGATTAATGTCAGGAAGTTGTGCACGTACTGAAATATTAGTTGGCCAACTAGGCCTAGCTCAATTAGCAGAATCACATGTTGTCATTGCTGGATTAGGCGGTGTTGGAGGAGCATGCGCTGAATCACTCTGCAGGGCAGGAATTGGAGAGTTGACTTTAATTGACTACGATACTATTTCAAATACGGATCTTAATCGTCAGGTAATTGCTCTGCATTCAACTTTAGGTGGCTCAAAAGTCAAAGTTCTTGCGCAGAGACTTAGAGATATTAACCCTGATACTGTAATCAATGAAAAAAACCTTTTTATTGATAGCAAGGAAGCAGAATCAATAGCCAAGAATGAAGATTTAAATTTTGTTGCGGACTGTATTGATGCAATTGCCTGTAAGACAAATTTAATTGATGCCTGTAATCGCTCAGGCAAACCAATAATTTCTAGCATGGGAGCTGGGGGTAGACTAGACCCAACTAAAGTTACAATCTCTAGAATGGATAAAACAGAATATTGTGGTCTTGCTAGAGAGCTAAGAAGACAACTCAGAAGTAAACACGCATCTTTAAAATTTCCAGTTGTTCATTCCACAGAGGTTCAAATAAAAGCCCTCCCACATGAAGATTTGGATAAAAACGAATTGTGCCCTCCAGGAAGACCAAGAGCGGTGAATGGAGCAATATCATATATGCCTAATATTTTTGGATTAATGATGGCAGGACACATCATCCAAACTATATTAAAATCATAGTCATTAGGATATTGAGAAAATTATGGTAAGGACTGAAAGCCCAATTTGTGATTTTAATTTACCCGCAATTGAATTTGAGCTGAAGGGGGTTGATGGGAAGCTTTATGACCTAAATAGTCTTAAAGGATCCAATGGCTTACTAGTAATGTTTATCTGTAACCACTGCCCTTACGTCAAATCAATTATTGATCAAATAATTCTTGACACAAAAGAGCTTTCTGAATTAGGCATAAATAGTGTCGGCATAATGTCAAATGACCCTAATGAATATGAAGAAGATTCATTTGAAAATATGAAAAAAATTTCTTCCGATTTAAATTTTCCTTTTCCATATCTAATTGACGAAACGCAGGAAGTGGCAAAAGCATTTGGCGCTGTATGTACACCAGACTTTTTTGGTTATAACAAAAACCTTGGACTCCAATATCGTGGGAGACTTAATGAGTCAAGAAAAGAGTCAGTTGATGGAGCGAAAAGAGAGTTATTTGAAGCCATGAAAGAAATTGCAATTTCAGGAAATGGTCCTAGCCATCAGACTCCCTCAATGGGCTGCTCAATCAAATGGTTTTAATTTATTTTTATGAGCTTCATGCTAGTGATAAATACTGGTTATAGATGTAAAATTTCAAATTAAGGTATAATACGCACCTTTTTACTCCCCCCACTTCACATGTCTGAACATGAATCAAGCGTAAATTTTAAAAGTTTTGGTCTTTCCGAGGCCTTAATAAAGGTGCTTGATGAAGTTGGTTATGAAACGCCTTCAGCAATTCAAGAGCAGTGTATACCTTACTTGCTAAATGGTCACGATGTTATTGGACAGGCGCAAACTGGTACTGGCAAAACAGCAGCATTTTCACTCCCATTAATTGATAGAATTGATATTAGTACTAATCAAGTTCAGCTTTTAGTGTTAACCCCGACAAGGGAGCTAGCAATCCAAGTTTCAGAGGCCATTCAAACCTATGCTAGGCATCTTAAAGGACTGCATGTACTTCCTATATATGGTGGACAGTCTTATGATATTCAGCTAAGGCCATTAAAGAGAGGAGTCCATGTTGTTGTAGGAACTCCTGGAAGAGTAATGGACCATATAAAAAAAGGCACCCTTAAGCTTGGCTCACTAAAAGCATTGGTGCTTGATGAGGCTGATGAAATGTTAAGAATGGGCTTTATTGATGATGTAAAGTGGGTAATGGAAAAGCTGCCGAAAGAACGTCAAATTGCACTTTTTTCAGCAACAATGCCTGACGTAATAAGAAGAGTTGCAGAAAAATTCTTAAACGATCCAAAAATAGTTAAGATAAAAACAAAAACCGCTACAGCACAAACAATTAGTCAAAGATATTGGCTGGTTAGTGGCGTTAATAAGCTAGATGCGTTGACTCGAATCTTAGAAGTAGAAACATTTGATGCACTTTTAATATTTGTAAGAACAAAAACAGCAACAGTAGATTTGGCAGAAAAATTATCTGCAAGAGGTTTTTCATCTGAAGCGATTAATGGTGATATTGCTCAAAATCAAAGAGAGCGAACAATCCAGCAACTTAAAAAAGGGAAAATTGATATTCTAATTGCCACCGATGTAGCTGCTAGAGGATTAGATGTTGAGCGAATTTCTCATGTTGTGAATTATGATATTCCTCAAGACCCAGAGTCTTATGTTCACAGAATTGGAAGAACAGGTAGAGCAGGTAGGGAAGGAAAAGCAATACTATTTGTAGCGCCAAGAGAAAGAAGAATGCTTCAGACAATTGAAAGAATTACGCGTCAACCAATCACACCAATGCAGCTTCCTTCTGCCAAAATTATTAATGAGCAAAGGGTAACAAATTTTAAACAAAGAATAAGTGATACTCTTAATAATCAAGAGTTGGGAATCTTTGAAGAACTCATCCTAAGTTTCCAAAAAGAGCATGAAGTTGATGCTTTTAAAATAGCATCAGCATTAGCATTGATGGCGCAAGGTACAGAGCCATTACTTCTTAGTGAAAAGGAGTTAAGCCAAGGCTCATTTAAGGAAGGCAGTAAGGCTAAAATTTCTATTTCAGTTCATGCAGATCCGCTAAAAAATAACCCTTCAATTAAAATGCGAAGGTATAGGCTAGCTGTTGGTCATAAAGATAACATTAAGCCGGGTAACGTCTTGGGTGCAATAGCTAATGAGGCTGAAATTAGTAGTGAGTTTATTGGAGCAATCCAAATATTTCAAGACTTTACCACAATTGATCTACCCGATGAAATGACAAAAGAAACGCTTGCTATTTTGAAAAAAACTAGGGTTTTTGATAAAAAACTTAATATTGAAGAGCTATCAGAAAAAAATAATACGACCTCTCCTCATCAAAAAAGTGATGATTTTAAAAGAAATTCTTCAAGAAGGGGTGGTGAAAGGAAGTTTGAGAGAAAGCCAAGAGGCAAAGGTGGAGATAGGCCTAATAGACATAAAGATAAGAAATTCTCACGAGGCAAGCCAAAAAGAAAAGATTAATTGCTACTAATTACAAGCAAATAGGCGTATTTAAGGCAAAAATATAGGTTAAAATCACATTGCTGGTTAAAATACAGCTAATTTAATAGTGTGTTGTTGCTTCGTAGTAAGTCGGTTTCACAGTAATTTGGGTTGGTTGCGTCTTTTCCATGTTTTATTTATTTTTAGGAGACGGAATGTCTACAACAACAGGACGCGTTAAATGGTTTGACGCAAAAAAAGGTTTTGGTTTTATTGAGCAAGAAAGTGGTGACGATGTGTTCGTTCACTTCAGAGCAATCCAAGGTGATGGTTACAAATCACTAGAAGAAGGTCAAGAAGTTGAATTTGAACTTGAAGATGGCGCCAAAGGACCTCAAGCTGCCAACGTAGTACCAAAATAATTTAAGAATTATTTAATGAAAACCCAGCCTAAGTGCTGGGTTTTTTATTGCCTGTCTTAAATCAAATTGCTTTCATTTAATCTTGTATCGTTTAAAACCTCTATGACCTCATTTTTTTAGTCAAAATAATATCTCTTTCAATTACAAGTATTTGTTACATATATAATTAATCCAAAAAAACAATCTATGAAAACATTCTATTGGTACGATTATGAAACTTTTGGATTATCGCCAAAAGTTCAAAGAATTGCACAGTTTGCTGGCATTAGAACTGATGAAAATCTTAATATTCTTGAAGAACATATGTTCTACTGTAAACCAACCCATGATTCCTTGCCTGCGCCTGAGGCATGTGCAGTCACAGGCATAACGCCACAATTATGTGAGAAAAAAGGATTAATAGAGCATGAGTTTATCAAAAAGATACATCAAGAATTTTCAAAACCTGAGACATGCATTGTTGGTTACAACTCTATAGCATTTGATGATGAATTTACAAGGCACACTCTATTTAGAAATTTCATAGACCCATATTCTTGGCATTGGCAAAATGGTAACGCAAGATGGGACATTCTCAATGTTGCACGTTTCTGTTATGCTCACAAAGAAGAGGGAAGCCTTAAGTGGGTTAAAAATGATAAGAATAGGCCAATTTTCAAACTGGATACACTTGCGCCTGCAAATAACATTGAGCATACTAATGCGCATGATGCTATGGCTGATGTAAGAGCCACAATTGGGATTGCAGCTATTATTAAAAAAAGTCAGCCCAAGTTTTTTGATTATGCCCTTAGCTTAAACGATAAAAAAGAAGTTAGCAGACAAGTTCGTTTGCTTCATCCAATGCTTTTAACAAGCTCACCCTTTGGCTATAAATCATCTTTTACTCGATTAGTAACTGCAATATGTTATCACCCCGATTATTCAGATCGCGCAATCGTCTTTAATCTTAATCAGGATCCTGAAATTCTAATGGAGCTTGAGATTGATGAATTGAAAACACTCACATTTTCTAAAAAAACAGACCTCCCAAAAGGGATCAATAAATTAGAGCTAAATGAACTAGTTTTTAATAAAAGTCCGATGTTTGTATGTAGTCCAAATTCAACTAGTTTTAAGTTGTCTCCAGCCCTTGTGGAGAAGTTTAATTTAAATATGGAGAATTGTTTAAAAAATTTACTTTACATTCAAAACAACATAAAAAAAATTGAAGAAAAGGTCCAATCGATTTATAATGATAAAGGGGAAAGAGAGCCAAGTAATGATGTTGATCAATCTCTATATGATGGCTTTATTAGTAATAATGATAGAGCTATATGCAATCAAATTCAAAGCCTTTCAGAAGAGGAAATAAAGCACTTTGAACCAAATTTTGAAGATAGGAGGCTCACAAAATTATTCCTGAACTTTAAAGCTAGAAACTATCCCCAGTTATTAAATGAATTTGAACAGGAGCAGTGGTTTGAAATTGTTCAATCACGAGTGCAAAATGGTGAGAATGGCTTCTTATCAATAGATAGTTTCGAGCGCAGCTTATTTAACTTAAAAGAAAAATCTCCTGAGAAACAAAATTTATGGAGAGATCTTGAGAACTATGCACAGACATTTCTTTAATCAAAATACCTTGCTATTGAAAAATAAGTAAAGTTTAAGTATAATATTCGACCTTAGTTTAACGAAAAAAGGTTCAAATGAACGCAGAAACTAGAAGTGAAATGTTTGCTAGGCTTTTAAAGCAGATTCCAAACCCGACAACTGAACTGAACTACTCAACATCATTTGAATTATTAGTGGCTGTGACATTATCAGCGCAAGCAACTGATAAAAGTGTAAATCAAGTTACTGATATCTTATTCCCTCTTGCAAATACTCCTGAAAGCATTTTTGAGCTAGGTGAGGATACGCTTAGAGACACAATTAAGTCGATTGGCTTATTTAATTCAAAAGCAAAACACATTATTCAAACTTGCAGGATATTAATAGATAAATATAGCTCAAATGTTCCTGAAACTCGAAAAGAATTAGAGGCGCTTCCTGGCGTGGGCCGCAAGACTGCAAATGTAGTTCTTAATACAGCATTTGGACAACCAACTATTGCAGTTGATACTCACATATATAGAGTAGCCAATAGAACAGCAATAGCCTCAGGAAAAACAGTTCTAGAAGTTGAAAAGAAGCTAATTAAGTTCATACCTGATGAATTTAAAGTCCCAGCTCATCATTTAATGATTCTTCATGGAAGATACGTCTGTAAGGCGAGATCACCTCATTGCACAGAGTGTAAGCTTTTAGACTTATGTGAGTATGAAGAGAAAAACCTTTAAAATCTAACGAACTATAGTGTTCTCACAAGATAGATCTAAACAAAGAGAATTTCTAGCCAGCTCATGGCAAAAACATATCAATGGCGAAATACTAGAGCCTCTTGAGCTTCAGCTTGCGTTGATAGTTCAGAAGCATCCAGAGTATCACGCCCTCATTAATGACATAAATTTAGAATATTTCCCAGAGCAAGGAAAAACAAATCCATTCCTTCACATAAATCTTCATTTAGCTCTTCAAGATCAGCTCACACTTGATCAGCCGATTGGAATTAATGATATACACAAAAAACTTATTGCAAAGCATAGTGACGCGCATGAAGTTGAACATCTGATGATGGAATGTATAGCCGAAATGATATTCAATTCTCAAAAGAATAACACTACTTTAGATCAAGGTAATTATTTAGTCAATCTTAAAAAACTAATCAAAAGCTAATTTACTATGTCCAATTAGTAAAGTTTTTAAGTAGTTGCAGCCCATCACTTTGCGACTTTTCTGGATGGAATTGCACGGCAAAGAGTTGATCGATTGCAATTGCAGATGTAAAAGTATGTCCATAATCTGTCGTTCCGGCAACACAACTTTCATCGACCTCTTCTACATAATAACTGTGCACACTATAAAAGCGACTGTTATTGTCAATTTTATGCCATAGTGGGTGATTCTTTACTTGATTTACTCTATTCCAACCCATATGTGGTATTTTAAGATCACTATTTTGAAATTTTATGACTTTTCCTGGAACTATTGAAAGCCCTTCAGTTGTATTATTTTCTTCACTATAGTCAAATAATAATTGCAAACCAAGGCATATTCCAAGAAATGGTTTTGATTTCGAAGCTAATTTAACTTCATCAATTAGTTCATTTGAAGCAAGAGCGCTCATGCACGAACCCATCGCCCCTTGTCCTGGAAAAACAACACGGTCAGAATCTCTTATGACTTTTGGATTATTAGTAAGAAGGCACTTATCATTTGGCGCTACATGCTCAATAGCTTTTTGAACAGAACGTACATTTCCCATTCCATAGTCAACAATTGCAATTGTTTGCATGTTGCTCTTCCTAATTGTCTTCTAAAGTGAGCCCTTGGTCGAAGGGATTGTATTTGCTTGCCTCTCATCTGGAGTCACAGCCATTCGAAGCGCTCTTCCAAAAGCTTTGAAAACAGTTTCTGCTTGGTGATGAGAATTTATGCCTTTCAAATTATCAATATGGAGAGTAACTAGGGCATGATTTACAAAACCCTGGAAGAATTCTCTAATTAAATCTAAATCAAATGTACCTACCCTATCTCTTGTAAATTTAACCCCAAGATCCAGCCCAGGTCGGCCAGATAAATCTATAACTACTCTTGATAATGCCTCATCTAAAGGAACATAGGCATGGCCATAACGCGTCAATCCTTTTTTATCACCTACAGCATCAAAGAACGCTTGTCCAAAAGTTATTCCAACATCTTCAACCGTATGATGATCGTCTATTTCATTATCACCATCACATTTAATTGAAATATCCATTAACCCATGGCGAGCAATTTGATCTAGCATGTGATCTAAAAATGGAACGCCTGTTTCAATCTCAGCTTTTCCACTTCCATATAGCTCTAGACTAACGGCTATATCAGTTTCATTTGTCTTGCGTTCTTTAGTAATCATAATTTGATTTTATCTTAAGCAATATAGTCTCTGATGAGTATTTCAGCTATTTGAATACTATTAAGAGCAGCCCCTTTTCTAATATTATCTGACACAACCCATAAATTTAAACCTTTATCATGACTGATATCTTCCCTAATTCTGCTTACATATGTAGCGTCAGTATTGGTTGCTTCAACAAAAGGTGTTGCATATCCACCATCTTTTCTTTCGTCCATAACAATAACACCTTCTGCTTTTTCAAGTAAGTTTCGAGCATCAATCGCAGTAATTTTTTCTTTAGTCTCGATATGAACAGCTTCTGAATGGCCATATACTACTGGAATCCTTACTGCAGTAGGATTAACAAGAAGGTTATCATCCTCAAATATTTTTTGAGTCTCCCAAACCATTTTCATTTCCTCTCTTGTATATCCATTATCTTGAAATGTATCAATATGTGGAATAGCATTAAAAGCAATTTGTTTGGTATAAACATCTACCTCTACATCATTACCATTTAATAAATTAGCAGTTTGATTAGTAAGCTCAGTAATCGCTTCTTTTCCACTTCCAGAGACCGCTTGGTATGTTGCAACATTAATTCTAGAGATTCCAACAGCATCATATATCGGCTTTAAAGCAACGAGCATCTGAATTGTTGAACAGTTTGGATTAGAAATAATATTTCGATTAGTGTAATTAGCTATCGCGTGAGGATTAACCTCTGGAACAACCAGCGGAATGTCATCATCCCTTCTAAAGTGAGATGTGTTATCAATTACAATGCACCCTTGTGCAGCAGCAATTGGCGCATATTTTTCTGAAATATCGCCGCCAGCAGAAAATATACCTATTTGAACTTTAGAAAAATCAAAAGTATCTAGATCCCCAACAATCCATGACTTTCCTTGGCATGAAACCTTGCTTCCAGCGGAGCGTTTGGATGCTAGTGGGTACAAATTTTCAATAGGAAATTTTCTTTGATCGAGAATTGAGATCAATGTTTCCCCAACTGCACCAGTTGCGCCAACGATAGCAATGTTATATTTTTTGCTCATAATAATTTGAAGAAACTAAAAAAACTATAGATTATACGAAGGACTGGGACTAATATTCATAAATATATTCAATACTTTAGGATATTTATTTCATTCAGCCAAGTCAAAGTATTGTTATTTTAAATAAATTAAGGAAGGCGCCATGGCAGAACACCATCATTAAATGATGCAGTATAAAGCTCAAACCAAGTCTCACGATCCATCTTAACCTTCATTGCATCAGAAATTTTTGCAATCCTATCTAAATTATTTGTACCCATTACAGGGCAAATTTTGGCTGGATGAGCTAATATCCACGCAACGGCAACAGCTGCCATATCAACATTTTGATTAGCTGCAATCTTTGCGAGTGCCTTGCCAAGTAATCCATTATTACTCATCAATTTCCCGCCACCAAGTGGTGACCAAGCCATTACAGTTGTTTTTTCCTCTTGATGAAAAGCAAGATCTCCATTTGTAAACGCATCAGTTGCAGCTAAAGACATCTCAATTTGATTTGTTATCAATGGGCTTTTCATACCTGACTGCAACAACCTATAATCCCAAGGCTTAAAGTTTGAGACGCCCACTTCCTTTACTTTTCCAGACAAAACAAGATCATCTAACGCCTTTCCAGTCTCAAGATGATCCATATAAGGATCTTGTCGATGGATTAATAATAGGTCTAGATAATCTGTAGACATATTCTTTAAAGATGCATCAACAGAGTCAAAGATATGCTCTCTTGAAGTGTCATAATGACTAAATGTTGCACTAGAGTATCTATCAGAGGGATTTACTATGCCGCATTTTGATACGATTTCAATCTTATGCCTTAAGGATGGAGTTTCCTTCAAAACACTCCCAAATAAGCCTTCTCCAGTATACAAACCATATACTGCAGCTTGATCAAACGTTGTGATTCCCTGATCTAAGCATAAATTAACTTTGTTACTAATATGTTTGGTTGATGTATTAGCGTCATTAGCTAAACGCCACATCCCATAAATGATTCGACTAAAGTTAGAAGAACTAGAAAAATTTAACCGCTCCATACTAACTCCAAATAGTAATAAGATTAAACAGAATTATCAACTTCAATATAGTGGTGTTGTAATTTGAATTGAGAGCAAAGATGTTTGCATAGAGCCTGCACCCCATATCTTTCTGTCGCATGATGGCCAGCAGAAATAAATGTAATATTGTTTTCTTTAGCAACTGCAGGGGTCTTTTCTGACACCTCTCCACTCAAATACAAATCGACGTTAAGATTGATTGCATCCTCAATAAAACCTTGGGCAGCTCCCGTACACCAAGAAATTTTTTTAATCTTCCCACTCTGTTTGCCAAATACTTGAGGCGCCCTATCTAGTTTTTCTTCAATCAATTTTGAAAAATCACTTATATTAGTATTTAGCTCCCCTTGCCATAGCAAACCCCCTGCAACAGGCTCCATATTTTTTATCCCTAAGCGCCTTCCAAGCTCAACATTATTTCCAACCTCATAGTGGTCATCAAGGGGAAGGTGAAAACCAAAAAGATTGATATTGTGTTTAAGCAATAAAGCAATCTTAGCTCTCTTTGCGCCAGATATTGTTTTTGATTCGTTATCCCAAAAAACACCATGATGAACAAAAATAGCATCTGCTTTTTCTTCAATAGCTCTCTCGATAAGCTCTAGATTAGCACTAACACCACTTACAATTTTAGTGATATTTAATGAACCTTCAATCTGAAGTCCATTAGGGCAATAATCCTTAAATTTATAAATATCAAGATAGGTATTACAGTAATTTTTTAACTCTTCACGATTAACCATAGTAATCCTTGATGCACTCTAAAAGAACATTATTCTCTTTTGCTTCACTAACACTGATGCGTATGAAATTTTCTAATTGCGTACCAATTGCAAAACCCTTTATAAGAATTCCACTTTCTTTTAATGATTCTAATAAAGATTTTGCATTGTCAGACTTTACTAAAAGAAAGTTAGTTTGAGATGGATAGACAGTAAGTCCTGGAATTAAAGAAAGCTCGTCATAAAGTCGGCCCCTTTCATTCATAATTATTTTGGCATTACTTACAATACGCTGACTATCTTTAAGTAAAAAATTTGCACTCACCTGAGTCAAAATATTTATATTATATGGAAGCCGTAATTTGTTTAATTGTTCAATAGTTTCTTCGCTTCCGACTAATAAACCAAGTCTTAAGCCTGCAAAACCAATTTTTGAAATGGTTCTAAGTACCACTAGGTTTGAAAAATTGTCAATTTCAGTCAAAAAACTTCGCTCCGAATATGCATAGTAAGCTTCATCAAGAACCACTAAGGCATCAGTAGACTGAATAATTTCTCTAATCACATCATAATCAAAAGCATTTCCAGTTGGATTGTTTGGATAAGCTATAAAAATTAACTTTGGTTTTTTAGTTTTAATAGCTAATAGCGTAGCGTTTAAATCAATATCAAAATTCTCATCCAATGGAATTCCATGATAATTTAATTGTGCAAATTTTGAAACCAGTTCGTACATCACGAAACTTGGCTCAAAGCTCATTATCGAGTCACCACTGCTGCAGGCTAGTGACAATAGTTGAATTAACTCATCTGAGCCATTTCCAAGAAGCACGCCAAAATCTTTTGGGATGCCCATTAAGTTTCTTAGAGTAGCTTGAAGTTCTTCAGCACTTGCATCTGGATAGCGATTTACTTCTGATCTTGATATATACTCTAAGAATTCATCTTTTAATTCTTCAGGAACACCAAATGGACTTTCCATTGCATCCATCTTGAGCATATTCTTTGCAGAAGGAACATGGTAAGCATTGATATTTCTAATATCAGATCTTAGCCATTGATCAATAAAGGTCATAATTGTTTAGGAAAAGTTCTATTTGGATGATACTGCATTTTACCAACCTTTTTAGCGCTTAATAAAGATTGGTAGGTATAGTCAAGAGCCTTTTTACAGGCATCTTCAACAGGTACATTATCTGCCAGCAAAGCTGCAATGGCACTAGATAATGTGCATCCAGAACCATGATACTGGCCTGTCAATTTCTTATAGGTAAATTTACTTACCAAATTAGCATTATGATATAAACGATGTTCAACTTGAATTTCAGAGCTATCAGAAGTCGTTAAAAGTACCCAAGGGCAATTTAAACTAGATATTGCTGACTCTTCATTGAGTCCAGGAGCCAGAGCGTTTAATTCAGCTAAATTAGGTGTCACTATTAAGCACAAAGGGATGAGCTCATTCTTCATGGCATCAATCATCTCTTTGCTGCTTAGAATATCATCTGTACTCGAACTTATTATTGGATCAAGAACGATATTTAGTCCCTGCTTGTTAGATAGCAATTTTGAAATAGTTTTAACTTGTGACGATGTGCCTAGTAGTCCTATTTTGACTGTATTAAAACTAATATCCTCATCAATTAACTTAAACTGCAATTCTAAAAGGCTATTTTTTGTTGGCTCAAGAGATAGAACTCGCTGAGTATTTTGAGCAGTAAGCGTAGTGATTATTGGAAGTGGAGTCACTCCAAATTGATTTATTGTTTCAATATCTGCTGAAACCCCTGCTGCTCCAGATGGGTCTAGCCCCGAAAATAATAAAACTGAATCGGCTTCAAGCCTAACCATATTTATTATTGAGATTCTTTTTGAATTAGATAGTCAATTACTTCAAAAATTTTCTCAGAACTTCCAGCACTGGTTCCATTAACCATATACTTGCCATTTACAATAAAAGCTGGGACTCCAGGAATACGATATTTATAAGTATTAGCCTTTGCCTTATTAACAGCAATTTTTACTGGGAAGGAGTTATAAACTTTATTTGCCTTCTCTTCATCTACTCCATTAAAAGCGAGCCATGCAACAAAGTCTTGTTGTGTTTTAAACTGTAATTTTTGAATATGGATTGCATTAAATAGGGCTCCGTGTAATCGATCCACTTCGCCTAATTCCTCAAGAATATAGTAAAAACTAGCTCCATACTCCCAACCTGGAAAAACTGCCGGCTGAAGAATAAATTGAGCAGAACTATCCATTGTTTTTAACCAATTATCTAGCAAAGGATGAACAGTGAAACAATGAGGACAAAAATACCAAAAAAGTTCTCTAACTTCCACTTGACTGCCAGTCTCAGTTTCAATTGCCTTATCTAAGACAATATAATTTTTACCAGCAACAAATTCTGCTTGAGTGGTGTTTGTAAAAAACACAAAAACTGAAAGAATGATCAGAGAAGATAGTGCTGTTATTTTTTTCATATTTGTACTCATTAATCAAAAAGTTTATCAATATTATACTGGTTTAAGTCAAATTCCTTGCTTGATTGGAACTCCTTCCAAAGATCCAAATAGGAAATTCTTTCCTGAGGATGAATGCCATTTGGATTAAGCTCTGCAAGAGGCGCTAAAACAAAAGCATACTTTAAAATATCGCGTCGAGGAATATTTAATTTATCGTCAATGACATCATCATATAAAACAAGATCTAAATCTATTATTCTAGAAGAGAACTTTGGTAAGTTACGATCCCTACCCAAGGTATTTTCAATATCATGCAAAATATTTACAACATCATTAATATTTTTATCTGTCTCAACATTAACGCCAATATTATAAAATTTACTCCCAACGAAGCCTTCGGAGGGACTCTCAAAGAGTGATGACATAGTAATTTCTGTAAAGTTTGATTCAAGACTATCCAATGCTAAACGAATATTTTTTCGTCTATCTTGGTTTGAGCCAATGTTAAAGTGCAGTAAGCTCATTAGCCAGCTGACCTCTCAATAATTACACCAACACCTTCAGCGCCAGTAATTGCCTCTCCTTTGTTTAGTTTTAATTTAACCCAACTAACATCAAACTCATTAAGAATAATCTGGCAAATTTTCTCTGCCAAGGTTTCAACTAGTTGAAATTCAGACTCTTTCACAAAACCTATAATACGCTTACAAATATTTTTATAGTTTAAAGCCTGATCAATATGATCAGTAGCTGCTGCTTTAGCAATATCTGAAGACATCTCTATATCTAATATTATGTCTTGGCGAATTTTTCTTTCCCAATCATAAATGCCTATAACTGTATCTACTTTAAGACCCTGAACAAAAACAATATCCATATTTAATCTACCCTAAAAAAAACTATTATGATACCTTTGAGAAATCCTTTGATTGCTACAATAAAATGTTTTCATTGATATAATTTATAAATAGTCCTAAAATTCATTAGGGTCAAAATCAGGAGAACTACTTGTTTTACTTTCTAATTGCTAGCTACTTGCTTGGTTCAATCTCAAGCGCTATTATTATTTGTAAGATTGTGGGCCTCCCAGACCCAAGAACTAAAGGCTCTAAAAACCCTGGTGCTACCAATGTTCTTCGTATAGGGGGTAAAAAAATAGCCGCATTCGTTCTGTTGTTTGATGGCTTAAAGGGAGCTTTACCGGTAATTCTGGCTCATTATTTGGGCTTTAGTTTATTTGAGCTGACAATCATCTTACTTTGTGCATTTCTTGGGCATGTATTTCCAATTTTTTATGGTTTCAAAGGAGGAAAAGGTGTTGCAACTTACCTTGGAGGATTAATAGGTTTAAACTTCTTTGTGGGATTAACATTTTCAATTATCTGGCTTTTCGTTGCAAAAGTAATAAAAATTTCATCTGTTGCAGCGTTAACTGCTACATTACTTTCTCCTGTATATTTTTATTTTATTACCACTCATAACTTTAAAGCCACTCTAGTAATTTTTCTCATAAATCTTTTTATTTATTTTACTCATCGCGAAAATATTAAAAGAATTATGAGTGGAGATGAGGGAGTTATTGGGTCATAGCTCAGTACACTATGAGGTATGAGATGTGGTCATGAATTATTGACTGATATTTTTTTCATACTTCCCAAACAACATTAGGCTCATTATCTTCATCTATATCACCATCTTCCGTCAAGGTAAATTGGAAAATCTTTATAGGTTTCCAAGCATCAAACTCAAGTTCCCCATAATTCTGACTTGCAAAATCTTCTAGTTCAATTTGAATTTCCATATCTTCTTCTAGGGTGCGTAATACTTCTTCTAGGTCTAGAGCGTCAACAATGATAGGTACATCTGCCTCTTCAATAGCCTTTCCTTTATAACTCAATTTTAAGATAACTCCATACTTTGCCATTCTTACTTCTCCTAACTAAAAACTTCTCCTTACAAAAATACTATTGATTCAGTAACTCATTCATGAGTTGCTTTTTGCAAATCATCTAGATCATACCCAAGGGAATCTACCCGAGCCACCAAGCTTGAGTAGTCTTTTTGGGAAATCGTTGGCGTTCGCGCCATAATCCATACATAGTCTCGACTGGTTCGCCCAATAATGGTTTGTTGGTAGGTATCATCTAAATACACAATTCTATAATCCGCCTTTATTGGCCAGACAAACTGCATACCCCAAATCGCGTTGGTGCGCTTATCTTTAACAAATCCACGAGGTCGATATATCTTAGTTGGACCGTTCAAACTTCCTTTATTAAAAGTAAAAGTCGTTGCAATACTTCCATCATTATCACGCTTATAGGTTTCAATGGGATTGTATGCGTCCCTTTCGAGAAACGTTGGGATAGTAGCAATTACGTACCAATCGCCCATGAACCGATCAAGGTCGACATAGTCTACCACTGGCATAGGCTCTGGTGAACTGCCAACAAAAATTTGGTTACTAGTACACCCAATTAAACCAAGAGATATCAATAAGATTAAGAGTAGTTTTTTCATTCTATTATTTTATATCAACTTGAACTGAGGTAGTGCATTCTAGTTCTCGTTATTTCACAATTTATAAAAAAATATTTCATAATAAACCCTATTATGAAAGGCTTTACAGTGAATAATTTTATTGTAGAATGTCTTTCCTTTATATTCACTTAGGAATGATGACATGAAAAAAATACTCTCTCTTACTTTTATAGTTTTACTTTTGCCTTCTATGGCTTTTGCTGGAGCATGCCCAATGCTAACATCACAAGTTGAAGATAAAATTGCAACATTAGATCAAGCAAAGTATGCAACTTTAATTACTGCTGCACTTATGCTTCATGAAGAAGGTGTCAAAGCACATGGCTCTGGAGATCATGGGATGTCTGAAGTTTATCTTAATGGCGCTCTAAGACTGCTAGATGTCTAAACTATAATTTTAAATGTGCCCTAATTTAATTGGGCACATTGCTAAAGACTTTTTATGCAAAAACTCATTTCAATTTTATTTATTACTAGCTTGATAAATGTTTCTCATGCAGGTTATCTTGATGATTGGTCTAATGATGATCTTTGTGGATGGATGGAATCATCTTCAACCCCAAAAAATATTCTAGATGAAGTAGATAAGAGAGAAATATTATGTTACGGAGGCATTGAGGTTTCAACTTTGCCAGAATCTGATTCTTCTGAGGGTGAAAATGGAACTGTCTTTCCTTCACCTGATCCATCATTAATTCCAGAAGCGATACCTGATAAGAAAAAGAGTATGGTTAATTATTAATCTATACAATTTCAGTCTTATTGAAAGTCATACTCATCCCTGCAAGACTTACATTCAAATTCAAATCCTATAAAGTCATTCCGTCCGTTATCTGACAAAACCCACTCTCTTTGTTGCCAAGGTGGATTATTCCTGACATGCTGAGTGTGGCCACAAGATAAGTCTGCTACCCAGTGATTATCTTCGTCTAGATGAAAGCCAGTTATTTTTTCAATAAAAGATTAGATGAATTTATTCATTTCCATCACCAACATTATTTATGATTATTTCACCATCATAAACTTCATATTCGAGTTTATTTGGATTACAACATATCTCACAGTCATAAATCTCAACGTCATTACCAATAAAAGATGGGCCAATTTCTAATGAAACTTCAAACTGCTCAAAACAAAAAAAACAGGTAATCACTTTATGTGTCATTTTTTAAATTCTCCATTTTAATCATCTACTGCATATTTTTTGAGAAGCTCCATTGGAATTATTTCCAATGCTCTTATATGCGTACTTTGTAAATTCAGTCTTGGTGCCATGCCACTTTTCTCTGCTTCTAACCAACGCCCAGCACATACACACCAACTATCACCTGGTTCTAAGCCTTCAAAGCCATAATCCAGCATAGGAGTAGATAAATCATTTCCTTGCGATTTTGTGTAGTCTAAAAATTCCTGCGAAGTTTCAATACAAACTGTATGAGAACCAAAGTCATCTTTACAGGTATTACACTCACCATCTCGGTAGAATCCAGTAACTGGATCCATGCCACAGATTTCTAATTTTTCACCAAACACGTTAATTGATTCATCCATTGTTAAAAGTATTTAAAAACAAAGTCAGCATTATATTTAAAATTTCGTTTGATATGTGTGAGGCATCATTCTTTATTTAAAATGGGAATGGTGGACAACATTAAAAACACAAAAAGAAAAAGTAGAATTTGGTTTATCTCAATAGTACTTCTACTTTCTGCGATAAGCATTAATACGCTCGCAAATGAAGTTAGCAATATATCAAAACGTGTTCCAGCTGAATGGGAAACTCAAGAAGCAATTTGGATGCAATGGCCTGGTTACTGGGAAAAAGAATATGAGCCAACCTTTGCGAAGATATCTGCAATTATTTCTCGTTACGAAACACTACACATTTTATATCATTCTGAAAAAATTTATGCAGAGGCACATAAAGCGATAAATAACATAGGAGCAGACCCTCAAAATAAAAATATCCGATGGCACAAAGTGCCTAATGACAATGCTTGGATGCGAGATAATGGGCCTATTTATGTTTTAGAAGATAATGAGTTAAGAATTCAAAATTGGGATTTTAATGCATGGGGTGGTGCTTTTGGCTCAGACATTCCTTTTAACCTCGACAACATGGTTCCAGATGAAGTTGGAGCGATACTTGATATGCCTGTTGATTCCATAAATATAGTACATGAACGTGGCAACTTAGAGTTTAACGGATTAGATACAGTTATTACAAATTGGAGCGCTCTAGGAGATCCAAGTCGAAATTTGAACTACAATAAACAACAGGCAGAAACTGACCTGAAGAAACACTTTGGTGTAACAAATGTTATTTTCATTGAGGGTATTCCGGATGGAGACTTTACCAAAGGACACATTGATGGTATTGCCCGGTTTATTGGAGTAGAAACTGTAGTTGTAGTTCAATGTACATCTCGATCTTTATGTCGACCAGATAGTAAAGATGCTGAGATTTATGATAATGCAGCAAAAATAATAGAGAAAGCAGGGCTTAATGTAATAAGAGAGCCCATTGAGGGTTTTGTAAAATATAATGATCAAAAGTTTGATACAAATTACATGAACTGGTTAGTTGGTAACGGATTTGTAATTGTGCCTGGCTTTGGGAATCCTGAAACAGATACCTCAGCTAAATCTCGTATCGAAAATTATTTCCCAAATCGTGATGTATATTTGATTGAAATGTTAAGTTCTTGGGCGGCTGGTGGTGGAGTTCACTGCCATACAAATGATCAGCCTGCTAATCCAATGAAAAATAATCTTTAACTTTATTTTAAAATAAAGTCCAAACTTCGTTTCATCTGTGAGGGAGAGTTAATTTAAACTAATGTGGAAACCCTATTGGAGTAGTATCTGTAGGGGTTCTATATTACTCTGTTTTTATAC
>OJIQ01000008.1_pt1 | contig 45764 bp, 44 predicted proteins | sample 1595921 | NCBI WGS metagenome assembly OJIQ01 (sample SAMN05416693, study PRJEB24817) | seawater metagenome | isolation source: Sea water | place: Canada:Atlantic | collected 2013-07 | reverse complement strand
TTCGTCGGCAGCGTCAGATGTGTATAAGAGACAGGTCCCAAGTCCCTGTAAAAATTAAAAGTTATTTTGATGAGTTTGAGCTTAATGGAAAGTTGTGGGGTAATGTTAATTTAATAGTACCACTTCAAAAAACTAGCGGTCAAAAAACTAAAATTGCTTTTGATATGTTCGCATCTGAAAATTCATTAACACTTCTTTCTGGAAAATTAAAAGTTGATGAATTTAGTTCACAACTTTCTTTTAGTGATGGGTTGATAAGAACAAAAGGCAAAGGCCTTATTGGCGGCGAACTTTTTCAAATATCTTTAAATCCTAAGGAATGGATAGATGACCAAGATAATAACTTTAGAGTTAAAGTAAGTCATTTGGCTAGCATTACTGATATATATGTTACTAAGGATATAGCTAATCAATGGCTAAGCATAATTGAGTCAGATAATTTGCAAGGTGATCTCAGCCTAAAAATTGATGAAAATGGTAATTATTTTGTTAACTTGAAAGATTTAAATGTTGAGAATTTTGAGAATGTAGATGCTTGGAAGTTAACGCCTAATATGTTTCCTAGTTTTCATTTATCCTCAAAGAATGCTAAGTTCAATGGAAAAACTATCCCTAATCTTGAGGTTGATCTAGTTAATAATGAAGATGTGATGGAAATTAAAAATCTGATTTTTGAAAATATTGGTCTTAGTAATGAGGATTTAATTTTTAATGGAAATTGGCTTAATGGTAAGACTGTGCTTAGGGCAAAAGCATCGAATGATAACTTGTCAAACTTTTTAACCAAATTTGGAGTTGATGAGCCAGTTATTGGAGGCAGTTTTAATGTCGATTTGAGACTATATTGCGACTGTGAGCCGTGGCAAGTTTCTTCGAAAAAAGTTAGTGGCTTCATGAAAGCGGATGTTGAAAAAGGAGTCTTTACGAATCAAGACCCAAGCCTCATAAAGCTTCTTTCTTTTATTAACCTAGAATCTATTGCAAATAGATTGAGGCTTTCAAGAAGTGAGCTGAGAGAGCAGGGCTATGTATATGATCAAATAAATGCTAAGTTATTATTTGAAGATGGTGTTGCTAAGGTGGATTATTTTCTAGTTGAAAGTGAAGAAAGTGATATTGAACTTACTGGCTCTGTTGACCTAATTAAAAGAGACTATAATTTAGCAGCAAATGTGCAACCTTCAATCGCTGATACTATTCCAATTGCTACTTATTTTGCTGGAGGTGGACTGGTTGGATTGGGAGTTTGGGCTGCAGACAAAGTACTTTTTGGGGGTAAGGTGATTGGCGAACTATTAGACAATGTTGTTGAAATAACCTTTATGATTTCTGGCCCATGGTCTGATCCAATTATTGAAAAACTAGATGGAGTTAAAGTTTTATGATTAAGCAATTACTCAGTGAACACAAGATTAATGAGAATGAAGTATTTAATTTACTTAGTTCGTTATCTGAGACAGGAGCGGAATATTCTGATTTATATTTTCAACACTCTGTTGCAGAGTCATGGGTTCTTGATGAAGGGATAGTAAAGGATGGTTCATACAATATTAGTCATGGAGTAGGTGCTCGATGCGTATCAGGTGATAAAACTGGCTTTTCTTATTCTGACGATCTTAATATTAAAGCTATTAAGGGGGCTGTAGATTTTGCAAAAGGTATATCTAATAGTAACTCCAGCAAAGATCCAGAGATTTTAAAGACTATTAATTATCCCACTAAGTATGCAGCTTTAAGTCCACTTGATAGTTTAACTTCAAAGGAAAAAGTTGATCTACTGAGGGAAATTAATTCGATTGCAAGAAAAGAGCCAAAGGTTGTCCAGGTTAGTGCTTCTCTATCTGGAGCCTATACAGAGGTATTAATTGCTTCAACAGACGGCGTATATCAAATAGATTGTAGGCCAATGGTCAGAGTAAGTGTAACGGTTATTGTGGAGCATAATGGAAGGATAGAGCAGGCCTCAAGTGGTGGTGGTGGTCGTTATGATTATGGCTACTTTGCAAGCAATTCGCTTGCTGAAACTTACACTAAAGAAGCCCTTCGCTTGGCCTTTGTTGCGCTTGAATCTAAAGATGCGCCAGCTGGGAAAATGCCTGTTATTTTAGGCTCTGGATGGCCGGGTGTCTTATTGCATGAAGCTATTGGACATGGCCTAGAAGGAGACTTTAATCGAAAGGGGAGCTCTGTTTTTAGTGGAAAAATTGGTGAAAAGATTGCGAGTGATAAATGCACTATTGTAGACAATGGAACAATTGCTAATCGTCGTGGAAGTCTTACAATTGATGATGAAGGAACACCAACTCAAGAAACAACATTGATAGAGAATGGAATATTAAAGGGCTACATGATGGATAAGATGAACGGCCGCCTAATGAATAAGCCAAGCACTGGAAATGGGAGGCGAGAATCTTATGCTCATATTCCAATGCCAAGAATGACTAATACCTATATGCTAAATGGAAAGGATCATTTTGAAGACATGGTTTCCTCGGTTGAGGATGGAATTTATGCCAAGAATTTCGATGGTGGTCAGGTTGACATTACTTCTGGAAAATTTGTTTTTTCAGCTAATGAAGCCTATTTAATAAAAAATGGAAAAATAACAACTCCTATCAAAGGAGCTACTCTTATTGGTGCTGGAGATGAGGTTCTCCATCAAATTTCAATGGTTGGCGATGATTTAAAACTCGATCCAGGGGTGGGCGTTTGCGGAAAAGATGGTCAAAGTGTTCCAGTTGGAGTGGGGCAGCCCAGTTTAAAAATAGACATGTTAACTGTTGGTGGAACTCAGCTATAGTTTGCTGTCTTTTTTGCAATTATTTGAAGGCTAATAACTAGCTGTTTTCCAATAATCTTGTTATAATATCTCGTTGTTTAATTTAGGATAAACAATGCTCGAAAATTATTTGCCAATTATCGTATTTATATTCCTTGGAATAGCCTTTGGAGTTGGGCTTACGCTTGTTGGCTATCTTCTCGGTCCAAGCAATCCTGGTGAGGAAAAAAACTCACAGTTTGAGTGTGGATTCCCTGCATTTGATGACTCGCGGATGCACTTTAATATCCGCTACTATCTTGTTGCTATTTTGTTTGTTCTTTTTGATTTAGAAGTTGCATTTTTCATTCCTTGGGCAGTAGTCCAGGCAAAACTTGGATGGTTTGGATTTGTGGCTATGTCTATTTTCTTACTATTACTCGTAGTTGGTTTTATTTTTGAATGGAAGAAAGGCGCATTAGAGTGGGAATAATGAGGATTAAATATGGCTATTGAAGGTTTAATGAAGGAAGGCTTTGTTACTACATCACTTGATAAGGTTATTAACTGGGCAAGGACTGGATCGCTATGGCCAATGACTTTTGGTCTTGCATGCTGCGCAGTTGAAATGATGGAAGCGGGTTCAGCTCGTTATGATCTTGATCGTTTTGGGATTGTTTTTCGTCCAACTCCACGCCAGTCTGACCTAATGATTGTTGCTGGAACTCTAACCAATAAGATGGCGCCAGCATTGCGTAAAGTTTATGATCAAATGCCGGATCCAAAATATGTTCTTTCAATGGGCTCTTGTGCAAATGGTGGCGGCTATTATCATTATTCTTATGCTGTTGTTAGAGGCTGTGATCGCATTGTACCTGTTGACGTTTATGTGCCTGGATGTCCACCAACTGCCGAAGCTCTTCTCTATGGAATTCTTCAGCTACAAGATAAAATTCGAAGAACCAACACGATTGCTCGCACTTAAGTTATGAAAGAATTTAAGAAAAATTTAGCAAAAGCTTTTGGTAAAAAAAATCTAAGCGAGTCTTTTGACGAGTTAACGCTTGTTATTAATAGTGATGATGTAATTGAGGTTTGCACGCAATTACGCGATGATTTTAATTTTGATATTTTGATTGACCTTTGCGGAATTGACTACTTGACCTATGGTGAGTCAGATTGGAATGGAAATGCCAGCTCTTCAGGTTTTGGAAGAGCGCGCCAAGCACAAAAATCATCAAATAAAAAGGACCAACGTTTTGGAGTTGTTTACCATCTCCTTTCAGTCTCAGACAATCAGAGGTTAAGAGTCAAAGCAGTTCTCTCTTCAGAAAACTTAATGATTAAATCTGTAACGAAAATTTGGAATTGTGCAGACTGGTATGAAAGGGAAGCATTTGATTTGTTTGGAATCTTGTTTGAAAACCACAATGATCTGAGAAGAATACTGACAGACTATGGCTTTGTTGGCCACCCTCTAAGAAAAGATTTTCCAATGATTGGTGAAGTTGAGATGAGATATGACGAAGAGCTAGGCAGGGTAGTTTATGAGCCTGTAAGTATTGAGCCAAATATAAATGTCCCTCGAGTCATAAGGAAATAACTATGTCTGAAATGAAAAACTACACGCTTAATTTCGGACCGCAGCACCCTGCTGCTCATGGAGTTCTTAGATTGATTCTTGAGCTCGATGGTGAGGTTGTAGAGCGTGCTGATCCTCATATTGGACTTCTTCATAGAGGCACTGAGAAACTAGCAGAGTCTAAACCGTATAACCAGTCTATTGGATATATGGATCGCCTTGATTACGTCTCTATGATGTGCAATGAGCATGCCTATGTGATGGGTATAGAAAAGATGCTGGGTCTTAAAATTCCAGAGCGAGCTGAGTATATAAGGGTCATGTTTGATGAAATTACCCGAATCATGAACCACCTAATGTGGATTGGAACTCACGCACTAGATGTTGGCGCTATGAGTGTTTTCTTGTATGCTTTTCGAGAGCGAGAGGCTCTAATTGATTGTTATGAGGCAGTAAGTGGCTCAAGAATGCACGCAACTTACTATAGGCCAGGTGGAGTCTATAGAGACTTGCCAGACAAGATGCCTCAATATCTAAAGTCTAAGTTAAGAAGTGATAAAAAGCTTGAAGAGATTAATAGAAATCGTCAAGGCTCGTTACTAGACTTTATTGAAGATTTTGCGATTAATTTTCCAAAAAGTATTAAGCAATACTCTGATTTATTGACTGATAACAGGATTTGGAAGCAGAGGCTTGTAAACATTGCTATTGTATCTGCTGAGCGTGCAAAACAACTTGGATTTACTGGAGCAATGCTAAGAGGCTCTGGAGTTGAGTGGGATATTAGAAAAAATGAGCCCTATTCAGTTTATGAAAAATTAGAATTTGATGTTCCAGTTGGCGTAACTGGTGATTGCTATGATCGATACCTTGTCCGAATGGAAGAGATGCGCCAATCAACTAGAATTATAAATCAATGCGTTTCATGGCTTAAAGCTAACCCTGGACCAGTAATGTCAGATGATCATAAAGTTACTCCTCCAAACCGTGAAGCTATGAAGGATGATATGGAGTCATTGATCCATCACTTTAAATTATTTACTGAAGGGTTTTGTATCCCCGAAGGAGAGAGTTACACTGCGGTTGAAGCGCCCAAAGGCGAGTTTGGAGTTTATCTAGTTTCAGATGGAGCCAATAAGCCGTACAGAGTAAAAATTAGAGCACCTGGATTTCCTCATCTTGCATCAATGGACGAGATGTCAAAGGGCCATATGCTTTCAGATGTAGTGACCATTATTGGTTCTCAAGATATTGTTTTTGGAGAGGTTGATAGATGATTTCTGATCAAGCAAAAAAAGAAATTGATTTTTGGGTAACAAAATATCCAGAGGGAAGGCAAAGTTCAGCCGTAATGCAGGCACTAACAATTGTTCAGAATGAAAATAATGGGAGCTTGACGGGCGAATTAATGCAAGAGGTTGCTGATCACCTTCAAATGCCATCCATTAGCGTCCAAGAGGTTGCAACTTTTTATGAGAACTATAACCATAAACCAGTCGGCAAGCACATTATTAGATTCTGTCACAATATTTCTTGCATGCTTAATGGCTCAGATGAGCTAATCTCATATCTTGAACAAAAGTTAGAAGTAAAGACTGGTGAGGTAAGTAAGGATGGACTGGTAAGTGTTAAGAAAGTTGAGTGTTTGGGTGCCTGTGTTGGAGGTCCAATGTGTCAGATTGGTGATCAATACCATGAACATTTAACGCCGAGTAAATTAGATAATATTTTGGATAATTTAAAATGAATGAAGTCTGCTTTAAAAACTTAGATAAAAAAAACCCAGCAAGTTTTGCAACCTATGAATCAACAGGTGGTTATAAAGTTTGGAGAAAAATTCTTAATGGAGACTTAACTCCTGAGGATATTCTTGCTGAATTAAAAACATCAGGATTAAGAGGACGAGGCGGAGCGGGTTTTCCAACTGGCTTGAAGTGGAGTTTTATGCCTCGCAATCAAGAAGGACAAAAATATGTAGTTTGTAATTCTGATGAAGGTGAGCCGGGCACTTGTCATGATCGAGATATTCTTAGATACAATCCTCATTCTGTAATTGAGGGGATGGCTATTGCAGGCTTCGTAATGAATGCAACTGTTGGCTATAATTATATTCGTGGTGAATTCATGGAGCCCTATTACCGTTTTGAAGAAGCTTTAAAGGATGCTTATGATGCAGGGTTACTTGGTAAGAGTATTCAGGGGAGTGCGGTTAGTTTTGATTTATATACTCATTTAGGTGCTGGAGCTTATATATGCGGAGAAGAAACTGCATTATTAGAGTCTCTTGAAGGCAAAAAAGGTCAGCCAAGATTTAAGCCTCCTTTTCCAGCAAATGTTGGGTTATATGGTAAGCCAACAACCATTAATAATACTGAGACATTTGCTAATGTTCCAGAAATTTTAACTCGAGGTGGGCAGTGGTTTGCTGATTTAGGAGTTGAAAATTCGGGTGGCACAAAATGTTTCTCAGTTACAGGTAATGTAAAGAATCCTGCTAATTTTGAAGTTCCAATGGGTACGCCTTTTAGTAAGCTGTTAGAGTTAGCTGGTGGCCTTAAAGAAGGAAGAACTCTCAAAGCAGTTATTCCAGGTGGCTCGTCGACTCCACTTTTGTCAGCAGATACTGCAATGAATATGACAATGGATTATGACAGTATTGCAAATGCCGGCTCAATGCTTGGTGCAGGCTCAGTAATCATAATGGATGACACTACATGCATGGTTAAAACCCTAACACGATTAGCTCACTTTTATTATGATGAGTCTTGTGGACAGTGTACTCCTTGTCGTGAAGGTACGGGTTGGCTCTATAGAGTATTGCAGCGCATTTTAGATGGTAATGGAAAAAATGAAGATTTAGACTTGCTTGTTTCAGTTGGAGAGAAAATAAGTGGCAACACTATTTGCGCCCTTGGTGACGCAGCGGCAACCCCAGTTGAGAGCTTTATAAGACATTTTAGACATGAGTTTGAATACTATATTAAGCATGGTAGAAGTATCGTAGAAAGTGAGCATAATTTAATTGAGGAAGAGGCAATTGTCTGAAATTGAATTTGAAATTGATGGCAAATTAGTTTTCGCTAATCAAGGCGACTCTATTATTTCTATTGCGGATAGAGAAGGTATTGATGTACCTCGTTTTTGCTACCATAAAAAGCTATCAGTTGCAGCAAACTGCAGGATGTGTTTAGTTGATGTTGAGGGTGTTCCAAAAGCTCAGCCAGCTTGCTCTACTCCTGTTGCAAATGGTATGAAAATTCATACTAGAAATGATAAAGCTAAGAGTGCACAAAAAGCGGTGATGGAATTCTTACTAATTAATCATCCTCTTGATTGTCCAATATGTGACCAAGGTGGTGAGTGCGAACTTCAAGATGTGGCAATGGAGTATGGGACAGATGTTTCAAAATTTAACTTAGGAAAACGAATAGTTGCAGACAAAGGTATTGGTGCATTAATTCAAACTGACATGACTCGATGTATTCACTGTACTCGTTGCGTTCGTTTTGGCGCAGAAGTTGCAGGTATAGTTGAAATGGGTGGAACTGGAAGGGGTGAAGGCGTAAAAATCGAGCCATTTTTAACTGAAGGTATTCAGTCAGAGCTTTCTGGAAATATGATTGACGTTTGCCCAGTTGGTGCTCTAACTTCAAAGCCATTTAGGTATGAAGCCAGAACCTGGCAAATGAATGCCGTGGAAACGATTGCAAGGCATGACTTGATAGGGTCAAATATTTATACCCAAACCTATAGAGGTAAGGTTAAAAGAGTTGTTGCAAGAGATAATGAATTAGTAAATGAAACTTGGATTTCTGATCGTGATCGCTTTTCATACGAAGGACTAAATCATGAAAGCCGAGCATTACACCCTAAAATTAAAAAGAATAACAAATGGCAGGAAGCCAGTTGGGAGGTTGCTCTTGATTTTGCGATTAGTGGCCTGAAAAAAAATGCACAAAATCCAAATCAATTGGGCGTATTAGCTTCAAAAAACTCAACACTAGAAGAATATTATTTGATGCAAAAATTAGCTCGTAGTTTTGGCTCAGAAAATATTGATTATCGTTTAGATAAAGCAGACCTAAGCATTGGAAGTTCCATGCTTTCAAATATTTCTTTATCTGAAATGGAATCAATAGATCATGCTTTAATTGTTAATTCATACCTTCGATTAGAGCAACCAATGATCAATCATCGTATTAGAAAGGCAACTTTAAATGGTGCCTCGGTTAATACGATTAATAATAAAAAGTTTGACTTTAACTATCGGACTAATTTGGAAGTTTTATCTTCTCCGCAAAAAACTGTTTTAATGCTTCAGTCTGTCCTCAAATCTCTTCATGACAAAACTAAGACTCCAGCTCCAAAGCACTTATCTAAGATTAAAGTTGATGATAGTCAAAATAAAATTGCAGATGACTTAATTACTGCAGAAAGGCCAGTGATTGTTATAGGGGAGCACGTAAATAGCAATATATCTTCTTCAGATATTATGAATATTATTTCTGAAATTGCAACGCTTGCGAATGCAAAAATTGCCAACTTAAGCCATAGTGGAAACTCATTATCTGCTGAAAAAGTTGGATTTAAGCCTTCTAATAAAGGAAAAAATGCAACCTCAATGCTTTCTGAAAATACTAAAGCATTTTTACTGATGGACGTTGATTTTAACTATGACTTTATTAACCCAAAATTAGCTGCCGATACTTTTAATAAAGATGATGTCTTTGTTGTTTCACTTAATAGTTTTGAAGATGAGGCGTCTCAAATAAACTGTGATGTAATATTGCCGTTAGCTAGCTTTTATGAAAGTTCAGGTACGCACATAAATTTTGATGGCATTGCTCAATCATTTAGCGCCTCAGTTAAAGGTCCAGGAGACTCTAAACCAGGCTGGAAAATTATTAAAGTTCTTGCAGATTTATTTGAGTTCAAAGGTTTTGAATATACCGATTCAACTCAAGTAGCTGATGACGCACTTGCTATTACTTCAATTGGAAATAATGATATTGTTGATAAGAATACTAAAGCAACTGATGACTCTAAGATTGCAATTCATTGGCAGTATTCGCCTTATGCAGTCGATGGAGTAACTCGCAAAGCTAAATCTCTCCAAGAAACACCAATTGGAAAAATGAATGCTGCATTTATTTCTTTAGTAACGGCCAAAGAGTTGAAGCTTTCAGGTGGTGATTTGTTTCATGGAGTTCCAGTTTCTATTAATGAAACTGTTGCTGATGGATGTGTCTTTGTTCATACTTATCAATCGAGAAAGGGATAGGAGGTATTGACTATGTGGCAATCATTAGTAGACAGTATCCATAATTTAATTCCTTGGTTTGATGGCGGACTTGCAGACGTAATAATTATCTTAATCAAGGGCCTTGCCCTAATATTTCCATTAATAATTGCGATGGCATACATGACTTATGCTGAGCGCAAAGTTATTGGCTTCATGCAGCTTAGAATTGGTCCAAATAGGGTGGGACCATTAGGGTTATTACAACCATTTGCTGACGTTTTTAAAATGATGTTTAAGGAAATAATTTTTCCTACTAAGTCAAACATTTATCTATTTCTTTTAGCGCCTGTATTGGCCTTTGTTCCTGCAGTAGCAGTTTGGGCAGTTGTTCCATTTGGAGAAGGCTTTTATATTGCTAATCTTGATGTGAGCTTGCTGTATGTTATGGCAATCGGTTCAGTCGGTGTTTACGGAATTGTTCTTGCAGGCTGGGCATCTAACTCTAAGTACCCACTTCTTGGAGCTTTAAGAAGCACAGCTCTGCTGATTTCCTATGAACTTGTAATTGGATTTGTTCTTGTAACAGTCGTAATGATTGCAAGCTCTGTTAATTTAAATACTGTTGTAGAAAAACAAGCTGGAGGAATACTTAATTGGTATTGGATTCCACTATTCCCAATGATGATAGTTTTTTGGATTGGGGCTTTAGTTGAAACAAATAGGGCACCATTTGATGTTGTAGAGGGCGAGTCGGAAATTGTTGGTGGAACGCATGTTGAGTATTCTGGAATGCCTTTTGCATTGTTCTTTATGGCAGAATATTTCAACATGATTTTTATGGCTATGCTGGCAGTTTTATTATTTTTTGGCGGATGGCATTCACCATTCGAAGGTATACCTCTTCTTGAGGGTTGGTTTGAGTTTGTTCCTGATTTATTCTGGCTACTCTTTAAGATGAGTTTCTTTTTATTTTTATATTTTTGGATTCGTGCTTCCTTTCCAAGGTTTAGGTACGATCAGATTATGCGTTTATGTTGGAAAATTTTCTTACCCTTAACGATTGTGTGGATCTTTGTGGTTGCATTGATGACACAGCTTCATATAGGACCTTGGTTTTAAGGAGAAAAAGATATGATAAAAAAAGTTAAAAAACTAGTAAAAGATTTTGGTTTAGGCGAGCTACGAACTGGCCTTAAAGTGACTGGTAAAGAATTTTTAAATAACAATATTACGGTTCAGTTCCCAGAAGAGCGAACGCCAATTTCACCCAGATTCAGAGGCCTTCATGCTCTTCGTCGCTACCCAAATGGAGAGGAAAGGTGTATCGCTTGTAAGCTTTGTGAGGCGGTATGTCCAGCAAATGCGATAACTATTGATTCTGAAATGAGAGAAGATGGTACTCGCCGAACAACTCAATATGATATTGATCTTTTTAAATGTATTTTTTGCGGCTTCTGTGAAGAAGCATGCCCCGTTGATGCCATTGTAGAGACTCATATTTTTGATTATGCGTTTGAGTCAAGAGAGGGAAGTATTATTGATAAAAAAGGGCTTTTGGCTATTGGCGATGAGAATGAAAAAGAGATTAGCAAAGCCAGACTTGAAGACTCTAAATATAAATAATAGGTAGCTATGGAATTTTCATCAATTTTATTTTATGTCTTCTCCTTTTTCTTTATCGTTAGCTCGATAATGATGATTACATCAAGGAATACTGCAAAGGCTGCTTTATTCTTAATACTAACTTTTTTTAGTGCTGCTAGCTTATGGTTGCTTCTTGAAGCAGAGTTTCTAGCAATTACACTTATATTAATTTATGTCGGCGCCGTTATGGTGTTATTTATGTTCGTTATTAAGATGCTTGATACCGATAAATCTACCCTTCGAGCTCAGTTCACGCGCTATCTGCCATTGGGAATTTTTGTATCTATAATTGTGATTGCGCAAATGGTGCTAGTCCTTAATGCTGGTCAGTTTGATCTAGCAATGACGGGTGTTCCAGAAAAGCATGACGCTTCATATAGCAATATTACTGCCATTGCAGAGCAGCTTTATACAGTTTATGTGTACCCTTTTGAATTAGCAGCAATACTTCTTTTAATCGCAATTATTGCAGCAATTACTCTTGTTCATCGAAATGAATCTAGAAGCAAAAAGCAAAATATTTCAGAGCAAATTAATGTTCAGGCAAAAGATAGAATGAGAATGGCCTCTATTAAGCCAAAGTCAGCAAAGGAGTCAAAATGATAGCACTATCTGATTACCTAATTCTGAGCTCAATAGTTTTTTGTATCGGTCTAGCTGGAATCTTTATTAACAGAACTAATATCATTATGCTTTTGATGTGTGTCGAGTTAATTTTGGCTGCAGTTAATACTAATTTTATTGCCTTTTCATATTATGGCGGCGATCTTGCTGGACAAATATTTGTATTCTTTATTTTGACAGTTGCTGCTGCTGAAGTGGCTATAGGTCTTGCAATCCTCACGCTGATGTTTAGAAGTCGTGGCTCGATTGATATTGATGCAACTAATACGTTGAAAGGGTAGCTATGCTTAATATTTATTCTACAATTGTACTAGCGCCCCTAATTGGTTCAATCATAGTTGGACTTGCTGGGAATAGACTCGGACGAAAAGCTTCGCATTCAATTACGATTTTAGGGGTAGCAATCTCTACCGCACTATCACTTTATGTTTTTAATCATCACGTTCTAAATGATGGTGAAATTTTTAATCAGAACATCTATACATGGATGCAAATTGGAGGACTCAATATTAGTGTCGGCTTTTTAGTTGATAACTTGACCGCTCTGATGTTGGTGGTGGTTTCATTTGTTTCACTAATGGTGCACATCTACACTATAGGCTATATGCATGATGATAAGGGATATACTAAATTTTTTAGCTACATATCCCTATTTACTTTTGCAATGTTTACACTTGTAATTTCAAATAACTTTATGCAGCTATTCTTTGGCTGGGAGGCTGTTGGTCTGGTTTCATATCTTTTAATTGGATTTTGGCACCATAAGGAATCAGCAGTTCAGGCTAACTTAAAAGCTTTTCTCGTGAACCGGGTTGGTGACTTTGGTTTTCTTTTAGGAATTGCAATGGTCCTGATGTTTTTTGGTACTTTAGATTACGCCGAAACATTCAGTCAAAAAGATCAAATTATTGGACAAACTTTATTTGGAGGCGTCTCTGCTATAACGGTAGTCTGCCTTCTACTTTTTGTAGGAGCAATGGGCAAATCAGCACAGGTTCCTCTGCATGTTTGGCTGCCTGGCTCAATGGAAGGCCCTACTCCGATCTCTGCTTTGATTCATGCGGCAACAATGGTAACGGCTGGTATCTTTATGGTTTCCAGAATGTCACCCTTATTTGAGTTAAGTGATGTTGCACTAACAGTAGTCATGGTAATAGGAGCCATAACAGCCCTATTTATGGGCTTACTAGGTATTGTTCAAAATGATATAAAGAAAGTTGTTGCTTATTCCACACTCTCTCAGCTTGGTTATATGACTGTTGCTCTAGGAGTAAGCGCCTACTCAGTTGCAATTTTTCACTTAATGACTCATGCCTTCTTCAAAGCTTTGCTTTTTTTAGCAGCTGGATCAGTAATTGTTGCACTTCATCATGAACAAGATATTCGAAAAATGGGCGGCCTAAGAAAGAAAATGCCAATAACCTACGTTACTTCTCTTTTAGGTACTTTAGCTCTGATCGGCTTTCCTGGCTTCGCAGGGTTTTATTCAAAAGATATGATAATTGAGGCCGTTCATTATTCGGACCTACCTTTTGCTGGGTGGGTTTATTTTGCAGTTGTGCTGGGTGTATTCATTACTGCTTTTTATAGTTTACGACTATTATTTTTAGTGTTTCATGGTGAGTCAAGGCTTGATAGTCATACCGAAGAGCATGTTCATGAGACAGCTCCATCAATTACGGTTCCTTTAATATTACTAGCGATACCATCTGTATTGATTGGGTATTTTACAATTGAGCCGATGCTTTTTGGTGGGTGGCTAGAAAATGGAATATTTATTGATTCTTCTCATCTTGCCGTTTCAAAACTTGAGGATCACTTTCATTCAGCGTTCTCTTTAATAACGCATTCAGTCATGACACTTCCATTCTGGATGATGGTTGGTGGTGGTTTGACAGCATGGGTTTTCTGCATATATCGAACTGACTGGGCAGACCTAATTCAGAGTAAATTCAAACGTATTAATTATGTGTTGAATTCTTTGTATGGTTTTGATCGATTTAATGAAATTGTCTTTGTTCGTGGATCACTGAAAATTGGTAATCTGTTGTGGAAAATTTCAGATATGGCAATCATTGATCAGCTTTTGGTTAATGGGAGTGCTAGATTCGCTCGTTACGTAGGCGCTTTTATTCGACCAGTTCAAACTGGGTATGTCTATCACTATGCATTTTTTATGATCATTAGTTTGATGTTTGTTTTGGGGTGGGTTCTTATTGCCTCAGATTATTCATTTTTTAGTTAAGGTAATAGTATGGATTCATTACTAAGTATTTTAATTTGGCTTCCTATATTAGGGGCTGGCTCAGTCCTATTTATAGGAAACAATAGAGCTCAACTTGCCCGCTGGGTAAGCGCTGGTATTTCTGTGATTGTTTTCGTCTTATCAATAAATTTATTTTTAGATTTTGACACTTCAACCTCCTCAATGCAGTTTGTAGAAAAGGTCAGTTGGATTACTCAATTTAATATTTTTTACCATCTAGGTGTTGACGGAATATCAATGCCACTAATTATTCTTACCACCTTTTCAACAATATTAGTAATTGTTGCTGGGTGGGAAGTTATCAAGAATAGAGTGGCAGATTATATGGCAGCTTTTTTAATCATGGAAGGCCTCATTATTGGTGTTTTTTCGTCAATGGACTCCATGTTGTTTTATGTTTTTTGGGAGTCATCACTAATACCAATGCTTTTAATTATTGGTGTCTGGGGTGGTCAAAATCGTGTCTATGCCTCGATTAAATTCTTTTTATACACTTTTCTAGGGTCAGTATTTATGCTGGTTTCACTTATTTATATGTACAATTTAAGTGGCTCATTCGCAATTTCTGAAATGTACACCTTGCCGCTTACTATGGCTCAGCAGAGTTGGATATTTTGGGCTTTCTTCCTTGCTTTCGCGGTAAAGGTACCTATGTTTCCTGTCCATACATGGCTTCCAGATGCTCACGTCCAAGCACCAACAGGTGGCTCTGTAATCTTGGCAGCTATAATGTTAAAGATGGGTGGTTACGGATTTTTCCGCTTCTCACTGCCTATCACGCCGGATGCATCATCATCATTTGCAACTGTAGTAATCGTTCTCTCTTTGATCGCAATTGTTTATATTGGTTTTGTAGCGCTGGTTCAAAAAGATATGAAAAAATTGATTGCCTACTCGTCAATTTCCCATATGGGCTTTGTTACTTTAGGTGTTTTTGCGTTATTTTCTATTATGAAAATGGGATCAAATGGTGAGCTAATTTCTATTAGTGGCGCAAGTATTGAGAGTGCTTATCTTGGCTTAGAAGGTGCAATGATTCAAATGATTTCTCATGGCTTTATTTCTGCAGCAATGTTCTTAGTTGTTGGCGTGCTTTATGACAGACTTCACTCAAGAGAAATATCTACCTATGGAGGGGTTGTAAACTCAATGCCTAAATTTACAGGTTTTGCTGTTCTATTTGCAATGGCAAATGCTGGCCTTCCTGGAACTTCAGGTTTTGTCGGGGAGTTTATGGTTATTCTTGGAGCTTTACAAGCTAATTTTTGGTTTGCATTTTTGGCTTCAATGACTTTGATCATTGGCGCTGCCTATACATTGTGGATGGTTAAGCGTGTTTTTTGGGGGGAGATAACTAACCCAGAGGTAAGCACTTTGAGCGATATCAATTCTAGGGAATTTGGAATCTTAGCTATTTTAGCTATTGCTGTATTATGGATGGGTTTATACCCACAGCCAGTAATTGAGGTAATGCATGCTTCCATTGTTAATCTTCTTGAGCAAGCACTTACAACTAAACTACCAGTTTTATTATGATGAACTTTAATTTTAATGTTGCAGAACTTCTCTTTGCTTTGCCAGAGTTGTTTTTATTATTTGCAATTTCACTTATATTATTATTTGACCTTTTTGTAAGCCAACGTTTAAAGCAATTTACTTATTACTTGACGCAGTTAGCACTTCTAATAACAGGTTTCTTGGCGTTTAATTTAATTGGCGAGAATGCAACGATTTTTTCTGGTACTTTTGTTCTTGATTCTTTAGGCTCAACTTTTAAAGTTTTCATACTTGGGTTTGCAATTATTGCCCTTGTCTATACTCGTCATTATCTTAAGGCGCATGAGCTTTTAAGAAATGAGTATTTTATTCTGGCAATGATGTCAATACTAGGAATGATGGTAATGGTTTCTGGACATAGCCTCCTTACTTTGTACTTGGGTTTAGAAATAATGTCACTATCGTTGTATGCACTTATTGCCACAGCAAGAGACAGAGCGAGTGCTATTGAGGCTGCCCTTAAATACTTTGTTCTGGGCGCTATTGCTTCGGGATTATTGCTTTATGGAATGTCCATGATTTATGGAATAAGTGGAAGCCTGGATATTTCCCAGATATCAAGTTTTGCAAGTGCCTCAACTTTGGGCTCTCAGCAAACATTAATTCTTAATTTTGGTTTAGTTTTCTTAGTCATTGGCATTGCTTTCAAACTTGGAGCTGTGCCTTTTCATATGTGGGTTCCAGATGTATATCAAGGATCACCAACTTCAGTTACTATGTTTTTATCAACTGTACCAAAAATTGCCGCGATCGCATTACTGATTCGATTGTTAATTGATGGTTTAGGAGAGCTTCAGCATTACTGGGCAGATTTATTTATGATCTTAGCTGTCCTCTCAATTGCAATAGGATCATTAGTTGCATTAACTCAAACTAATATCAAACGAATGCTTGCTTACTCAACAATATCCCATATTGGTTTTGTGTTACTAGGTTTTGTTACAGGAGTGGTAGATGGTTATGGCGCTGCAGTCTTTTATGTGCTGGCTTATATCTTGATGAGTTTAGCGGCCTTTGGTTCAATTATTGTTCTAAATAGGAAGGGATTTGAGGCTGATCAAATTTCTGATTTTCAAGGTTTGAGTAAACATTCCCCATGGTTTGCATTAATTATGTTGGTGGTTATGCTTTCAATGGCCGGTGTTCCACCCTTTATTGGTTTTTATTCTAAGTTATTTATTCTTCAGCAAGTGGTTGCAGAGGGCTATGTAATTCTTGCTATAACAGCGGTAATCTTTGCTGTAATAAGTGCTTACTATTATCTGCAAATTATTAAAACAATGTATTTTGATGATGTAGATAAAGAGATACTGGTTTCTGCTCCGTTAGATATGAAGGTTGTGCTTTCTATCAATGGTATTCTTATTCTAGTCGTTGGCTTGATGCCAAGTTTCTGGATGGAGCTATCTGTTTCACTATTCTAAGTTTTTTAAAAAAAGACTGCTAAATTTTTATGTAGAATATCTCAATGATTATTGCACATCGAGGTATTTCATTTGATCTACCAGAAAATTCTTTACCAGCTTTTAATGCCTCTTGGGATAAAGGAGTGGATGGGATAGAAGGTGATTTTCATCTTACCAAGGATGGTGCCATTGTTTGTATTCATGATGATGATACTCAAAGAGTTTGTAATCAAAAGTTAATTGTTAAAGACTCAACCCTTGAAGAGTTAAAGCAACTCAACTTATCTCATAAAATTTCTAATAATTCAAAAGTAAAAATTCCTACTCTAGCTGAAGTGCTTAACGTGTTGCCTTCTGGTAAAAAAATATTTATAGAGATAAAGTGTGGTATTGAGATTATAAGACCCCTAATTAAAGAGCTTTCTCAATCTGAAATACATACCGAGCAAGCTGTGATTATTTCATTTGATGAGAGAGTTATTAAGACTTTTAAATCAGCAGCACCTAATTATAAGGCTTACTGGTTATATTCATATGAGCCGAACTATGACTTAAATAAAATATTAGATGTACTGAATGATATTAAGGCCGATGGCCTCAGTTCAGATAATGAAAACTCAAAAACTTTAATTGACCGAGTTATGGATGCTGGTTTTGAATACCACTCATGGACAATTGATGATATTGATATTGCTAATAAATTGATTAGCTGGAGAGTACAATCTATCACAACAGATAATCCAGGCCAAATCCAAAATGAGTAATAAGATATTTTCAAGTGTTTTTACAGCAATTTTATCTGCCTTCTTTTTCTCTCTTGCAGCTACTACTGCTCCCTATTTCTATGGTGTTGGAGGAGGCGTATTTCTTCTTCTTTCTGTTCGCTATGTTAGTACTTTTATTTTTGCAAGTATTTTAAATAAATCACCTAAGAAAATTAAAAGCAAGGCAACACACATTAGATTAATACTAATTAGTATTTTTCAAGCAATTTTTATTGCATCGTATATGTATTCAATAAGCTTGATTCCATTAAGTTTAGCCGTAGTAGTGATTTATACTTTCCCAATTATTACCTTTTTTGTTAACTCAATACTTAAGAGTAGATCTATTGATTTTTTATCAGCTGCCGCACTTCTTGTGTCATTATTTGGCATTTGGATTTTAGTTCAAGGAGATTCAAGTGATTGGAATTTATGGGGCGTTTTTTGGGGCCTTATTGCTTCTCTTGCCCAGGTTACTGTAAATATTTTATCTCGTCATAAAAGTGTAGAGTCAGGATGGGGCCTAATTCAATATATTATGGTATTGCCTTCAGTAGTTTTTGTGTTGATATATTTTATAGTCACTTTAGAACCTATAGCTTCAGTATCTTCAGAGATGTTACTTTGGAGTATTCTTTCAGCAATGGGGATGACTGGAGGTATTTACTTTTTCTTTAGGTCAATATCAATTATTGGACCCGTGCGAACCTCAAATGTGATGTACTTAGAGCCTATTTTTACTATTATTTTAGGTGTAATTCTTCTTCAAGATATGCTGGGCATGAATCAGTGGCTTGGTATGTTTATTATTTTTACTGCAACAATCTCACTTGAGAGGTGGGGTAAAAAATATAATTAAGTTAAAGAAGTAAAATATGAAGATATTAATTGCACCTGATTCTTTTAAAGAAACCTTAACAGCTTCTGATGCAGCAAATGCAATTGAGGAAGGTTTTTTAGGTATTTTTCCAGATGCTAATATTTTAAAATTACCGATTGCTGATGGTGGAGAGGGAACAGTTGATGTCTTAGTTACTGCAACCCAAGGCAAGTATTTTTCAACGAAAGTGTCAGGTCCTCTAGGAGAATATATCAATGCCAAGTGGGGTATGCTCGGCAATTCAAAAACAGCAGTAATCGAAATTGCTGAAGCTTGTGGCTTGCACCTAGTTCCACTTAAAAAAAGAAATCCAATGAATACCTCTAGTTTTGGAGTTGGTGAGCTCATACTTGCTGCAATTGATGAAGGTGCTGAGCATATTATTATTGGTTTAGGAGGAAGTGCAACAAATGATGGAGGAATGGGTTTTTTAGAGGCAATTGGAATCCAATTTTTAGACTCTTTTGGTAAGGAACTCACTGGAGGTGTAGAAAGTTTAAATACACTTTCAGATATTAATATTACTTCTATCGACTCACGCCTCAAAGGAGTCAGTTTTGAGATTGCATGCGATGTGGACAATCCTCTCATTGGACAGCAAGGCGCATCAGTTATTTTTGGATCTCAAAAAGGTGCTGATGAAAAGATGATTAATCAATTAGATAATCTATTGAGTCATTACTCTAGAATCGCTTCCAGTAAATTAAATAATAACCTCTCAATGCAGCCAGGGGCAGGTTCAGCAGGCGGCATAGGTTATGGTTTTCTTGCTTTTTTAAAGGCGGATCAAAAAAGTGGGGTACAAATTATTCTTGAAAAACTTAATTTTGAGCAACATCTATCAACTACAGATCTTGTAATAACAGGCGAAGGTAGGTTTGATAGTCAAAGTCTTAGAGGTAAAGCTCCAATGGGAGTAATTGATTATGCAAGAAAGCATAAATGCAGTATCTTTGTCATTGCAGGTAGTGCAGAGAATGATGAAATACTGGAAAATAAATATGATATCGACAAGGTATTTAGTATTATTTCTAATGACCTATCATTTGAACAGTCAATTGCAAATCCCAATGATAGTCTAATGGCTACTGCAAAAAAAGCAGCCCAGCACTATAAAAAATATTATTTAAATCTTTAATATCCTAGATCAGGGTTTATTAAATTATTTAATTTTTCATCAGCAATGTATCTTTGCATATTCATTAGAACGAGCTCAAGTGTTAGAGGAATATATGTATCACCATCATCAGCAGATATATGCGGCATAACCATTAAGTTCGGTGTGTCCCATAATATTGAATTTGAAGGGAGTGGCTCAGGATCAAAAACATCAATAATAGCAGCCTTGATGTGACCAGAATTTAAGTTCTCTACAAGAGCATCATAGTCCATTGTGGCAGCCCTTCCAACATTAACAATACCTACTCCTGGCTTCATTAATGATTGACGCCTTTTATCTAATAAATTAAATGTTTCAGTTGTATTCGGTGTAGACATAAAAATGTAATCAGCTGCAGGGAGTACTTCATCTAATTTATCTACCTTAACCATTTGATCGACGCCTTCTAAAGGCATCCCATGACGACTTACCCCAATTACTTTCATGCCCAATAATTTGCATTTTTTTGCAGCAGCATGTCCTATATTGCCTGTACCTATAACCAGCAATGTCTTACCTAATATTGGAGATGAATAGAGAGATTCCCAATGCTTGTTTTGTTGATTTTGAATGATTTCAGGGATATGCGTATGCAGCATTAGCACACTCATTAGACCAAACTCCCCTGCTTTTGCTGAGTGCACGCCCCGATTATTAACAACTGAAACGTGTTCTGGCACCCAGTCCATTGGACATAAATGTTCTACCCCTGCACCAATAATATGAATCCATCGAAGTTTAGGCGCAATTTCAGCAAGATTCTCAGTAGGAAAATCCCAGCACACAAGAACCTCAGCAGTCTTCATGGATTCATAAAAGTTCTCTAAATCCCAATCAAAAATTGGCTCAATTTTGTTTTTTAAATCAGGGTAGCTTTCAATTGCATTATCAAACCTTTCTTTGGTAATAGCAAAAACACTTTCCCCTTCAATAGTTGGTGGGAATGAATCAGGGTCAGCATGATTACTCTTAAAATGAACTCTTATTTTATTATCACTTGCCATAGGTATTTATTTATTGGTATTTGAAGTTTCTCTTGATTGTATTTCTTTTAATTTTTTCGTAACTATTTTAACTCTCTCTTCTTCAACCTTTCCATCGACTTCAAATTGAATTTGAACGAATTCATGTGCAAGTTTACTTAAGAAGGAATTGTCTTCCAAATTACTTGCTGGAATATTAAGGACAGAATCACCTCCATAAGTTGGAACTGGCAATCCATTAATGCCACTTGCTAGATATGGTTTTTTGCCAGAGGCAACAGTTTTTATTTGCTCTCTAATTCTCTGACGCATCATTGCAACTCCTTGATCACTGGGTAATAAATTTTCATTTTTATGGATATTTATTGGACCCATGCCTTCGCATGCTTCTCGGTCTGCAGGAAATCTTTGACGTTCTTTGTAGGGGCGATCAAAAATTTCACCCTGTTCAATTAGTTCAGGACCCTCTGGAGTGTTAAATTCCTGTGGATCTCCTCTCTCCCCAAAATTAGCCCAGGCATAGCAGATAGTTGTTTCATCGTCGATTGGAACAACCCATCGTGTAAATGAACTTCTACCATAGTGTATTTGCTTTGTTCCATCTGCAGCAAAAGCTGCGCCTGCTTGAGTAAAGTTTGGCAAAACAACTTCGTTAATCCTAAACCAAATATTGTCACCAACTCTCCTGGTATTGCAGCCTAAAATCCAACTATCACGCTCAAAAAAATCAATCTGTCCAACTTCTCCAAAGCCTTCTGAAAACTGTTGTCGACTCATATTTGAATGAAGGAAAGAGGTGTGAATTGGATCAACTATAGCATCCAAAACCTGAAGCCAGTTGCAATTGAAGGGTGCCTTATAGGGCACCATTTCCATATCTTTAAAATTTAGGCTGTCATACATTGGGAATTCGGGTTTTTCATCAATTGGCCCAAGATAGGCAAAAATTAAACCTTTAAATTCATAAGTTGGATAGGCGCCAAGTCGAACCCTCTGTTTAATAATGTCAGCTACATGTGCAGGCTGGCCAGGAACATCTAATAATGTTCCATCAATGCCAAAGTGCCATCCATGGTAGCAACATTGAATTCCTGTTTCTTGACAAATACCAAATTCAAGAGAAGCTTGCCTATGAGGGCATTGTTTATGAACCAATCCTAATTGATTGCTTTTGTCTCGAAATAGAACAAGTTCTTCACCCAGAATTTTTATTGATACAGGAAGATCATCGAGTTCAGAAGAGATAAAAACTGGCTGCCAGTATCTTCTAAGGTATTCACCTGCTGGCGATCCAGGACCAATACGTGTAATTTCATCATCAACATCTTTTGAGTGGATTAATCCATGCCCTGAATATCCTTTCAATTCAACCTCGAAGTCACTTCCTTTAATGCCCATATTGCATCCTCTCCTGATTAAAAGTGTTAATGAAAGTTACAAATCATACCAAATTAATACGAATGTTAACAGTAAATAATTTTTATGATTATTACATATTAATTATTTTTAATCGAATAAATAGCTGTATTGGTAACTTATTCTTTAATTTATTACATTTAATGTAATAATTAGGTTTATAATTTTTCTCATTATCATTTGTTTCATTTATTTTTTGAGGTATTACAATTAATAAACTTGACATGTCATCTTTTTTTGAGAAAGGCAAGCTTAAGCATGGACTGCCCTCATCTGCCTATACTAGTGCTGATTTTTTTCGCACTGAGTGCGATACCGTGTTTACCGATAATTGGGTTTTTGTAGGTTTTGCCCATGAGCTAAATGAGCCAGGGGATGCAAGACCAATTATGGTTGCTGGTCAGCCAGTAGTCTTAATTAAAAATAATGAAGGAAAAATTTCAGCTTTCCATAATGCATGCTCTCATCGATGTTTGAAGTTAGTTGATGAGCCAATGAATGTTGGCAAGATGTTATCTTGCCCCTATCATGCATGGACGTACAGTCTTGATGGTGATCTTTGTGCTACGCCGTTCTTTGGTGGCAAAGAGCATCAGCCAGAAGGCTTTGAAATGTCAAATCATAATCTTAAATCAATAAAAATAGCTATTTGGCAAGATTGGATTTTTATTAATTTAAGTGGCAATGCTGCCAATTTTGAGGATTATGCAGCGCCACTTATTCAAAATTTTAGTGATATAGATTTTCAAAAAGTGAAGCCTGTAGCTACGTTGGATTTTGGTGAGATTTCTACGAACTGGAAATTTCTTATGGAAAATTTTATAGAGCCTTACCATGTTCAATTTGTCCATCGAACAACAACAAATCAGCCTCTTGAGGATCATTACACAATTGTTGATGGCGTTTGCCTAGGAAGCGCTATTGATCTAGATGATGATGATAAGGTAAAGGGGAGTTTGTCTGTAAGTTCAAGATACTTAACTCTTTTTCCAAATTTTATAATTGGTCGTTATGCTCCGGATCAAATTGGAGTCTATTTGAATGTTCCAGTTGATGAAGGTCATACGCACCAAAAAAGGGTTATCTACACCACAGAAGGCGAGAGCGTTTCAATTAAAGAGGTTGATGAAATGAAAAAGCTATGGTGGGATGTCCACAAAGAAGATCATGCAATTTGTGAAAGGATGCAGCTTGGGAGAGCGTCTCCAGTTTCAAAAGATGGTGGTATGTTGTCACCTCACTGGGAAGATAGTGTTCGCGCTTTTCAAGAAATGATTGCAGAAGCCGTTACTAACCCACCAAAAAATAATACATAAAGGAGAATTTAATGACCGATACAAGTTTTAATAGTGACTTTAGATTAGCACATACGATGATGAGAGTTCTTGACTTAGAAAAGTCACTTCATTTTTATTGTGACATTTTAGGTATGCAAGTGCTAAGGCGAACTGATTACCCGGGGGGAAGATTTACAAATGCATTTGTAGGTTATGGTCCTGAAATTGAATTTCCTGCACTGGAGCTAACCCATAACTGGGATCAAGAAGAGCACTATGACAAAGGTAATGGATGGGGGCACATTTGTATTGAAACGCCAGATGTATACAAAGCTGTTGAAGACCTAGAAGCTGGAGGTGCCAAAATCATTAGTCCAGCTAAACCTATGAATGCTGGAACTCGAATACTTGCATTTATTGAAGATCCAGATGGATATGTCGTAGAACTTAATGAAAAACTTAACTTAACTTAAAAAGGGATAAAAATGAGTAATAAACCACAACTATATAAATTTGGTGACATTGAGCACCGTTTACACACTTTAGAGCCAGGACAAAGCTATATCAAGCCTTTTGTTACTAGTGCAGTTAGTGATACGATGTGCGGCGGTTTGAATTTTTTAAACCAAGTATCTGTGCCATGGGAGTTAACATGCGATGAGATTATTTATTGTATGGAGGGGACGTTTAGATTAACCTGTGATGGCGAGTCTTATAACTGCAATCCAGGTGATGTCCTTTATATCCCTAAAGATAATTCTATAGCTTATGAGTGTGATGAAAAATGCGTAATATTCTATGCTGCTTATCCTCATGACTGGAAGCAACAAGCAGGAATTACTTTTGTGCCTGGAATAGATCCAGAAGACATGCCTCAAAACTAGGATTTAAATGAGTAATTCAAGTAATCGTATAGTGCACCTAAGTCAATCTAATGATAGTAATGATAGCGATCAACTTCCGCGTGTTCCAACTAGGGATACGCTAAAAGATAAATTGAATCAACGAATCATTGATATGCTTGAGATTGATGGACGAAAGCCATTTAACGAAATTGCTAAGTCACTGGAAATCTCTGAAGGGACTGTTAGGAATCGTGTGAATCGCATGAAAGATGCAGGTGTCTTGCAAATCAAAGCATTGGTAGATCGCTCTGCTATAAATTATGCAACAGATTCGATGCTTGGAATAAAAGTTGCTTCAACTTCTAGCCCTACTGAGGTTGCTAAACGTCTTCAAGATTGCAATGAAATAGTCTTTATTATCTGGGTCACAGGTCGATATGATCTTTTAGTAGAAATTGCCTCTGAAGGAGATGAGACCCTTACTAGGTTTCTAGATGAACATTGTTTTAATAACGGTGATATAAAGGATGTTGAGGTAATGAAAGGCCTGGCAACATATAAAAATCAATTTTTATTAAAATCGCAAGAAAAATTATAAATATTTAATAAATTCATAAATAAGGAGAAGAATATGGCAAAGATTTATCACACAACAATGGCAGATGCCCTGCCATCAAAGAAACGTGTTGCAGAGGAAAAAGCTCGATTAGAAAAAGCAGGCGTAAAGTACATTCTGTCGTGTTGGATTGACATGCTTGGCCTTCCTAAAACAAAGCCAATTCCTATGAAGGAGTTTGAGGCATTGTGTGCAGGAAAGGGCCCTCAATTTGCGGTTCATTCAGTTTCTTTTGTTCCTGAATTAGGGCCTAATGACTCAGATCAAATCCCTGTACCTGATTTAGATAGCTTGGTAATTTGTCCATGGGATAAGACGTGTGTATGGGTTTTTTCAGATTTATGGTGGGAAGGTAAGCCTTATAACTTGTGCCCTCGTCAAACTCTTAAAAGAGCAGTACAAAAAGCAGATGACGCTGGATATAAAGCCTTTTGTGGTATTGAGCCAGAATTTATTGCGATGCGATGGGAAGATGGTCAGCCTGTTAAGGCTTTTGATGATGATCCATTACCAGGTGACGGCTTACGTCCTCGCAGACAAGCTTTTGGATACGATGTTGAGTATTCAATTGATTCAATGGAATTCCTCAAAGAATTAATTGATACTGTTAATGATTTAGGCTGGGATATGAAGGATGTGGTTTGTGAGGGCGCCTACTCACAGTTTGAGCTTGACTTCACTTATACAGATATTCTTCAGATGGCAGATCGATTAGTTTTCTTAAGGGTTCTTCTTAAAGAGGTTGCTAAAAAGTATGGGATGTTTATTACCTTTATGCCAAAGCCAACGATTGGTGATTGGAGGTCTGGAGCGCATATTAATTTTAGTATGACGAGTAACTCGGATAACAAAAATGTTTTTGAAGGTAAGGATGGAAAATTCTCTGATACAGCTTATCATGTAGTTGGTGGATTGCTAAAGCATGCAACAGAAATTACTGCTATTGCTTGTTCAACGGTAAACTCATATAACGGTTTGGTTCCAATAGTTGGTGGATTTGAAGGAGGAGTCTATACATGGGCGCCGACAACAATGGCCTATGGAGATAATAATCGATCTTGCATGATTCGACTCCCTCAAAACCGGTTTTGTATCGAGAATCGTGCTGCTGACATGTGCATGAATCCATACCTATCCTTAGCACTTACAACAGCTGCAGCTTTGGATGGAATTAAGAATAAGATTGATCCAGGTGATCCTTTAAATATAAACTTGTATACATTAAGCCCTGAAGAAATGAAGGAAGCAAACATTAAATCTTTACCTCGTAATCTTTTAGAGGCAATTGAGGCTTTAAATGAGGATGATTTTGCAAGAGAGGTTTTAGGTGATTCAATGCTCCTTCAATTTTTCTCTTATAAGAAAGATGAGTGGGATCGATATCATCAGGCTGTTACAAACTGGGAAGTTGAGGAGTTTTTAAGGCTCTATTAAGCCAGATTTTTTATCAAAAGATAATAGATAAAAGCGTTAATCGTTTTTTTTCATTTAAACTATTGCCCTTGAGTTCATGTCATGCATGAATACAGGGGCTATAATAATTTTTTGGAGTTTTTATGTGTGGAATTGTAGGACTTTTTATTAAAAATCAAGCTCTAGAGTCTCAATTAGGTGCGCTTGTAGCACCAATGCTCAGTGAGATGACTGAGAGAGGGCCAGATAGCGCAGGTATTGCCGTTTATCGTAATCCTCAAGAGAATGGCTGTAAGATTACTGTCCTTGCTCAGCACCAAGACTTTGATTGGGGTGCTTTAGAGGCTGCAATAAGTAATCATTTTTCTTTAAGAGATATTACAGTAACCCGCAATCATGCAGTTTTGAGTCTAGATTCTGAAATTGATGATGTTCAAGTTTGGATGAGAGATAACTGGAGTGATCTTAGTATTACAAGTGCAGGAACAAATATTGAGATCTTTAAAGGTAAAGGTAACCCAGCTGAGTTTATTGATCAGTTTGATATTAAAAGTATGACTGGCACTCACGCACTTGGACATACCAGAATGGCAACAGAAAGTGCAATTACAACAGAGCACTCCCACCCTTTCTCAACAGGCCAAGATTTATGTCTTGTGCATAATGGCTCTTTATCAAACCATAACAGATTACGTGAAACTTTACGAAAAAAAGGTGTTCATTTCAAAACCGATAATGATAGCGAAGTTGCTGCTGGATATTTGAGCTGGCGCTTAAGTGAGGGGGATGATCTAGATCAAGCCTTGAATCATGCCATAGAGGATTTAGATGGATTCTATACCTTTGCAATTGGAACCAGGGATGGTTTTGCAGTTATGCGTGATCCAATTGGTTGTAAGCCAGCAATTATGGCAGAAACTGATGATTGGGCTGCGATGTCTTCTGAATATCGTGCTATTGCAACTTTGCCAGGCGCTGAAAATGCGCGCATTTGGGAGCCTGAACCAACTCAGATTTATAGCTGGAAAAGGAGTTAATAATGACTGAAATTAATTTAGAAAAAAGCACTATTAGAGAGCTTAATGAAGCATTGCAGGCAGGGTCTTCTGGTGATAAATTTTCTGTAAATAATACTGTTGGAAAGCATGCTCTTTCAGTTGGTCTTACAACAAAGGTAGATGTTGAAATTAATGGACATGTTGGCTACTATTGCGCTGGTATGAATCAACAGGCCAATATAATAATTAATGGAAATGCTGGGCCAGGTTTAGCTGAAAATATGATGTCTGGTCAGGTACGTGTTACTGGAAATGCCTCTCAATATGCTGCTGCAACAGCACATGGTGGACTATTAGTTATTGAGGGAGATTCAAGTTCACGATGTGGAATTTCGATGAAAGGTGTAAATATTGTTGTTGGCGGTAATATTGGACATATGAGTGCATTTATGGCGCAATCTGGATGCTTAGTCGTTTGTGGAGATGCTGGAGATGCTCTAGGTGATTCAATTTATGAAGCCAAAATTTATGTTCGAGGTAAAGTCAAAAGCCTAGGTACAGATTGTATCGAAAAAGAGATGCGAGATGAGCATAAGAAAGAGCTTCAGCAATTACTAAGCCAATCAAAAATGAGTCATGGGGTTGAAGAATTTCGACGTTATGGTTCTGCGCGCAAATTATATAATTTTGACATTGACCAAGTCGATGACTACTAAGGAGATCAGATTATGAGCAAAGATAATCCAACATTAATAGAGTCTGCAACTTTTCCTCGGCATGTGATTGCGGAAATTCAGCGTGCAGCTAAAACAGGAATTTATGATATTCGTGGATTTGGTGCTAAAAGAGATATTCCTACATTTGACGATTTAGTATTTCTTGGTGCTTCAACTTCTCGCTATCCATTAGAAGGTTATAGAGAAAAATGCACAACTGAGGTCATTTTAGGTAATAGGTTTGCAAAAAATCCTATTCATTTAAAAACACCAATCACAATTGCAGGCATGAGCTTTGGCTCCCTTTCAGCTCAAGCCAAAGAATCGCTTGGAAGAGGCGCGACTATAGCAGGCACTAGCACAACTACAGGGGATGGCGGAATGACTCCAGAAGAAAGAGGGCATTCTAAAACTTTAGTTTACCAATACTTGCCTTCAAGATATGGGATGAATCCAGATGACTTAAGGAAGGCTGATGCAATCGAAATTGTTTTGGGTCAGGGTGCAAAACCGGGAGGCGGAGGCATGCTATTGGGGCAAAAAATTTCTCCTAGAGTAGCACAAATGCGAAACCTTCCAGAAGGAATAGATCAGAGATCTGCTTGTCGTCATCCAGATTGGACGGGTCCAGATGATCTTGAAATCAAGATACAGGAATTACGTGAAATAACAAACTGGGAAAAACCGATCTATGTCAAAGTTGGAGCGACGCGAGTTTTTTATGATGTCACCCTTGCTGTAAAGGCAGGCGCTGACGTTGTTGTTGTTGATGGCATGCAAGGAGGAACTGCAGCAACACAAGATGTTTTCATTGAGCACGTTGGAATACCGACGCTTCCAGCAGTTCGAATGGCTGTTGAAGCTCTCCAAGAAATGGATATGCATCGTAAGGTACAGCTGATCGTTTCTGGTGGTATTCGAAGTGGGGCAGATGTTGCAAAGGCCTTAGCTTTGGGTGCGGATGCAGTTTCAATAGGGACTGCTGCATTAATTGCTCTGGGCGACCAAAGCCCTGAATTTGATGATGAATATAAAGAGATAGGTTCAGCGGCAGGTTTTTGGGATGACTATCAGGCGGGAAATGATCCAGCTGGCATTACGACTCAAGACCCTGAGCTTGCAAAGAGATTAGATCCAATTCTAGGTGGCCGCAGACTTGCGAATTATATAAATGTTCTTACGCTTGAATTGCAAACATTGGCCCGGGCATGCGGTAAGAGTCATGTGCATAATTTAGAGCCAGAGGATATGGTAGCATTAACTATGGAGGCAGCTGCGATGGCTGGCGTTCCCCTAGCTGGTACTGATTGGATTCCAGGTAAGGGCGGAATATAATTACTAATTTAATAAAAATAATAACGAATAAATAGGAGAAATTATGGCCACTAAACTTAGTAAAGTAGCTGCAGATAAAGGTATTGAATATTTTCTTATTAGCTTTGTAGATCTTTTTGGAAGTTTGCGTTCTAAGTTGGTTCCTGCAAGGGCCATTGATGGAATGCAAAAAGATGGAGCGGGTTTTGCAGGATTTGCAGCCTGGTTAGATATGACGCCTGCGCATCCCGATATGTTTGCTATTCCAGATCCTGATAGTCTTATCCAGTTGCCTTGGAAGCCAGAAATTGCTTGGTTAGCCTCAGATTTATGGATGGATGGTAAGCCTGTTGAGGCTTCTCCGCGAGTTGCATTAAAGAAGCAATTGGCAGAGGCTGAAAAGCAGGGTTTTAGAATGAAGACAGGTGTTGAGTGTGAATATCATCTCATCAATGAAGATGGAACTGATATTGCTGATGAGAAAGATACTCAAAGTAAACCTTGTTATGATCAGCAAGCCTTAATGCGCCAATATCCAGTTATTAAGCAAATTTGTGACAGCATGATTGAGTTAGGTTGGGGTCCATATCAAAATGATCACGAAGATGCTAATGGTCAATTTGAAATGAACTGGGATTTTGATGATGCTCTAAAAACTGCTGATCGCCAAGTATTTTTTAAATTTATGGTGAAATCAATCGCCGAGCTTCATGGCATGCGCGCAACATTTATGCCAAAACCTTTTAGTCATCTTACGGGTAATGGCTGCCATTCTCATGTCTCAATATGGAATCTAGATGGTTCTCAAAATTTATTTAATGGTGAAAATGATAGCCGAGGTTTAGGATTGTCACCTCTTGCGTATCAGTTTTTAGGTGGGATTATGCATAGCGCAGATCGCTTAACTGCCATCTTTAACCCAACTGTAAATAGTTATAAACGTATTAATGCCCCAAGAACAGTTTCTGGTGCAACGTGGTCTCCTAGCTCAATTACTTATGGTGGAAATAATCGTACTCATATGATTCGAGTTCCAGACTCAGGTCGTTTTGAATTACGATTAATGGATGGCGCAGCAAATGCTTATTTAATGCAGGCAGCAATACTTGCTTGCGGTCTTGATGGCATTGCTGGCAACCGTGACCCAGGGGATCCACTTGATATAAATATGTATGAGCTTGGAAAAGACATCGAGGGCTATAAGCAACTGCCGCGTAATTTACTTGATGCGCTTAGATTACTTGAAGATTCAGATGTTCTTAGAGAAAGACTTGGAGACAGCATAATTGATGCTTACATAAAATTAAAGCATACAGAGTGGAGTGGTTATGCCTCCCATCTGACTCAATGGGAGAGGGATAATACTTTAGATTGTTAGGCGCAAAATTTAATGATTTTCTTATAACTATAATGAAACTTTGTGATGGATTATGAAAAGTTTGAGCTAGGTGATGTTTCTCTTTTATCAGGAGAGGAGTTAAATTCAGCCTTTTTAATTTACAAAACTTATGGAAAGCTGAATAAAGGTAAAGATAATGTTGTTGTTATGCCTACTTTTTACACTGGCTCACATCAAAGAAATGAGGGCTTTTTTGGTGAAGGTAGGGCAATTGATCCGGCAAAACATTTTATTGTTTCAATTAACTTATTTGGAAACGGACTCTCCTCTTCACCGAGTAATTCAAAATCGCCTCAAGATGGCCCAAGATTCCCGCGTATTTCTCTTTGGGATAATATTGCTTGTCAGTACAAGCTATTAAAAGAGCATTTAGGTGTCGAGAAAATTGCGCTAGTTACTGGCTGGTCAATGGCAGGTTGTCAGGCTTATCAATGGGCTGCACAGTACCCTGATTTTGTTAAAGCAATCTTGCCTTTTTGTGCTTCAGCTAAAACATCCCCTCATAATCATGTATTCCTGGAAGGGGTAAAGGCGGCACTTTGTGCGGACCAAAATTGGAATAATGGTGATTATTCTTCTCCTCCAGTTGCTGGCCTTAAGGCATTTGCAAGAGTTTACGCAGGTTGGGCATTTTCACAAACTTTTTATCGTAACTCTCTATATAAAGAGATTGGATACGACTCCTTAGAAGATTTACTTGTCGATTGGGAGGAAGATCATTCTAAGAATTGGGATGCCAATAATCTCCTTTGTAAGCTTGATACTTGGCAGACTAGTGATATCAGTGTTGGCCCAATATATAACGGAAACATAGAGATGGCGTTAAATGCTATTAAGGCCAAAACTATCTTGATGCCCTGTATGCATGATCTTTACTTCCCACCTGAAGATAATGAAATTGAAGCAGGCTATATAAATGGTGCTGATTTTCGACCATTTAATTCTCCATGGGGACACTGTGCAGCAAACCCTGGAAATGATCCTGACTTCACAGCTGAACTTGAGCGTGCCATTAATGAATTACTCGAAGAATAAAGGTTGAGATGACAATTACATGGAAAGATTTCGAAAAAGTTGACATACGGATTGGCACTATTGTTGAGGTTGAGGATTTTCCCGAAGCAAGAAATCCAGCCTTCATATTGCATGTTGATTTTGGAGTAGAAATTGGATTAAAAAAATCCAGCTCTCAAATTACAGATCTTTATACCAAGGATCAATTGCAAGGCAAACAAGTTATGGCAGTTGTAAATTTTGAACCAAAACAAGTTGGACCTATTATGAGTGAATGTTTGGTGCTAGGATTTTATCGCCAAGATAACTCAGTTGTTTTGGCCACAAATGACCTACCTATTAATAATGGTTCTCGGCTTTTATAATAGACTTACGATCTAATTCTTTACTGATACTAATCCAACCAATAAATATAGAAATATTCAGTATTGAATCTAATTTGTATCATAATGGTTTTAAACTATAATCTATTAGAAAGTAATTGTTTTTTGTATCACTTTGAGCCATAATAGTATTATATAAACAATATAGTATTAGTTTTAGGCTTTTTTACATTAGATTTGTATAATATTGAGGTGTATATTCCTAATTTCATAACTGGGTTTTCAGCTATGTTAAATAATGGAAGGGAGAAATAAATGAAGAAAAATATAAAAATCTTGGCCGGTAGTGCGATTCTTGCTGTTGCAAGTTCTGCTGCTGTTCAAGCTGGCGAGTTAACAGTCGCTACAGTGAATAATGGTCATATGATCACTATGCAAAGTCTAACAGGACACTTTGAAAAAGATAATCCAGGAATTAAAGTTAACTGGGTGACTTTAGATGAGGGTACGTTGCGTCAACGCGTAACAACAGACATTGCTACTAAAGGTGGTCAGTTTGATGTTATGACAATTGGTATGTATGAAGCTCCAATGTGGGGTGCAAAAGGTTGGTTACATTCTTTAGAGTTTGGCTCTAGTTATGATGTAGACGATCTTCTACCTGCAATGCGAAATGGATTATCAGCTAATGGTAACTTATATGCAGCACCATTTTATGGTGAGAGCTCTATGATTATGTATCGTAAGGACTTGTTAGATGCAGCTGGTATGAGTATGCCTGATAACCCTACTTGGGGTCACGTCCAAGACGCAGCAGCAGCAATGACTGACAAAGCTAATGGTGTTTATGGTATCTGTCTTCGTGGTAAGCCAGGTTGGGGTGACAATATGGCATTCTTAACTACAATGGCTAACTCGTTTGGTGCGAGATGGTTTGATGAAGAGTGGAAGCCTCAGCTTGATTCACCAGCTTGGAATCATGCAGTTAATTTCTATGTTGATTTATTAACTCATTATGGTCCTCCAGGATCATCAGGTAACAGCTTTAATGAGATCTTAGCTTTGATTAACGAAGGTAAGTGTGGTATGTGGATTGATGCAACTATTGCGGCTTCTTTTGTATCAGACCCAAGTCAATCTAAAGTTGCTGATGTAATTGCTTATGCACAAAGTCCAGTAGCTGTAACCCATCGTGGTGCTAACTGGTTATGGGCATGGGCTCTAGCTGTTCCAGCTGGAACACAGCAATCTGATGATGCTCTTAAGTTTGTTGAGTGGGCTACTTCTAAAGAATACATTAATCTTGTAGGCGAAGAGAAGGGCTGGGGAAGTGTTCCTACAGGTACACGTTCAAGCACTTACCAAAATATGAAATTCCTAGCTGCAGCAAATTTTGCTGAAGCGGAAATGAAAGCTATTTTGTCGGCTGATCCTTCAAACAGTACGCAAGAGCCAACACCATACCAAGGTGTTCAGTTTGCATCAATTCCTGAGTTTCAGGCTATTGGTACTGCTGTAGGCCAACAAATGAGTGCTGCTTTGGCAGGTACGATTTCTGTTGAAGATGCTCTTGCTGCATCGCAAAAAGCGGCAGAAAGAGAAATGATTAAGGCCGGTTACTACTAGAGAGTAATAACCATTTAAACGGGTCAGTTTTGCTATAAAACTGGCCCGTTTTTTTTAATATCTACTGGGGTTTTTTTTGATGAAGTTCAGCATTTCAAAAGCATTACAAGCTCCAAGTGTCATTCTTCTTCTTCTGTGGATGATTGTCCCACTAAGCATGACAATATATTTTTCATTCATGCGTTACAACTTGCTTTATCCAGAGCGCTATGGATTTAATGGGCTTTCGAATTACGATTTCTTTTTAACAGATCCAGCATTATTTAGCGCAGTCACAAACAGTATTACTTTGGTTGGAAGTATTATTGCAATATCAGTCATTTTAGGCCTAGGAATTGCTTTGTTATTACAAGAAACCTTTAAAGGCCGAGGGATTGTAAGGGTTTTACTAATATCTCCTTTTTTCATAATGCCGACAGTCAATGCGTTGATTTGGAAGAACATGTTTATGAATCCGGTTTATGGCCTTTTTGCATTCGTCAGTGGAATTTTTGGCTGGCCAGTTGTTGACTTCTTATCAGACTTTCCTTTATTGTCAATTATTATTATGTTGAGCTGGCAATGGACTCCATTTGCTTTACTTATTTTTATGACTTCACTCCAATCTATGGATACAGAGCAGGTTGAAGCTGCTGAACTGGAAGGTGCTGGCTTTTGGTCAAAGTTTCGTTATCTAACCTTGCCACATTTGGGCAGAGCTATTGGTGTTGTTGTAATGATTCAGGCTATTTTTCATCTCTCAATTTTTGCAGAAATTTTTGTGACAACCGGTGGTGGACCCGGTTATGACAGTACAAATACAACTTTTTTAATTTTTACTCAAGCACTTCTTCAATTTGATGTTGGCGTTGCTTCCGCAGGAGGCGTTTTTGCAATTGTGGTTGCTAACATTATTGCTTATTTCTTAATTAAGACAGTTGCTAAGGGAATGGCTAAATGAACATAAGTTATAGAAATATGAAAAAAATAAAGCACCAATCGAGGATATTGGCTTGCTGGACTTTAGCTATAATTTTCTTTTTTCCTATTTTTTGGATGGTTCTAACGAGTTTTAAAACTGAGCTTCAAGCAATCTCCATTCCACCACTTTTCATTTTTGAGCCAACTTTTGAAAATTTTTCAATTGTCCAGGAAAGAAGTGATTATTTTAAGTATGCCACTAACTCGCTAATTACTTCTTTTGGTGCAACAATTTTTGCGCTAATTATCGCTGTGCCTAGCGCATATTCAATGGCATTTTTCCCTGGAAAATATACGAAAGATATTTTACTTTGGATGCTATCTACCAAGATGCTTCCAGCTGTTGGTGTTCTTATGCCTATTTACTTGCTAGCTGATGCAGCTGGCTTGCTAGATACCAAAACTGTTTTAATAATTATCTTTGCAATGATGAATTTACCAATTATTATGTGGCTATTATTTTCATATTTTAAGGAAATACCAAGTGAAATTCTTGAGGCTAGTAGGATGGATGGGTGTAGCACATTTGATGAATTAAGACATATTGTATTACCTCTTTCTTGGGGTGGTGTTGCTTCAGCTGGTCTTCTAAGTATTGTTTTATGTTGGAATGAGGCATTTTGGGCAATTAATCTAACTGCTGGAGATGCTGGCACCTTGACAGCGTTGATTGCTTCATATTCAAGCCCAGAAGGATTATTTTGGGCAAAACTTTCTGCCGCTTCAACACTTGCATGTGCACCTATTATTGTATTTGGGTGGTTTTGTCAAAAACAGCTAGTTCAGGGCTTAACATTTGGAGCTGTGAAATGATGAATAAAAAACAATACTCAGGGCCTAATTTATCAGAAGCCATTATTCTTGTTACAGGTGCTAATGGAGGCATTGGATTTGACATTGTAAAGTCTGCATTAAAATCTGGAGCTACAGTTCTAGGAACTGATGTAGTAATTAGCAAAGACCTTGAAGAATTACACCCAAATGCTAGCTTGGAATTAAGAGCTTATGACCTTTCTAAAGATAATCATCTTGAAGAGTGCCTTTTATGGGCAGATTCACTGGGAGTCAATGTACTCATTAATAATGCTGCAATTTTTGATATGGCTCCTTTATTGGAGGCAGATCTTGAGCAGTTTGATAAGTTATTTGCGGTGAATGTTAGGGCTATGTTTGCGATGATGCAGGGTGTTGCTAAGAGCTTAGTTTCGCGAAATGAAAAAGGTGTGATTATTAATTTTTCAAGTCAAGCGGGTAGGCGTGGGGAAGCTTTGGTTTCTCATTATTGCGCTACAAAGGCAGCAGTAATAAGTTACACGCAATCTGCCGCATTGGCTTTAGCGCAGAAAGGAATTAGGGTGAATGCAGTAGCGCCAGGCGTTATTGATACTCCAATGTGGGATAAAGTTGATGCATTATTTGCTAAATATGAGGATCTTGATATTGGAGAAAAGAAAAAAAAGATTGGAAAATCTGTCCCACTAGGTCGGTTTGGGACTCCATCAGATGTAACTGGAGTTGTATTATTTCTAGCCTCTAACCAATCTAAATATATTACAGGTCAAACTATCAATGTTGATGGTGGCAATGTTTTAAGTTAAGGAAAAGTATGTCAATAATAGATAGAATAAAACCAGAGTTTGAAATCGTTGATAAAGTAGAGACGATTCGTTATTTAGAGCATGGCTGGCCCACAGCACTTTGCCGTTGGCATGCGCATGAAGAGTATGAGCTGCATTTAGTTGTAAAAACTTCAGGTAAGGTTTTTGTAGGTGATTATGTTGGACAATTTTCACCTGGATCTTTATTTTTGACTGGACCTAACTTGCCACATAATTGGGTCACTGAAGAGAGTTCAAGTAATCTAGTCCCATTAAGAGATATGTTGATTCAATTTAATCACGAAACATTGAAAAAGGCATTTACAGCGTTTCCTGAATTTGTGGAATTAGATCATCTTTTAGAGTCATCACGCTCTGGCATTGAATTCAAGAATTATGATCCAGAACTTGCCAAAAAACACTTAGAGTTAATACGTGATAGTCAGGGTATGAAAAGACTGTTGAATTTTTTAAATTTTCTTCATGAACTTAATGAATGGTCAGAAAAAGTAACGTTATCACTAACTAAATTAAATCCTAGCTTATCTTCAAGTAGTCAACATCGAATTAATGAAGTTGTGAATTATGTAATAGATAACTACAAAAATAACATTTCATTAGTCGAGGCGGCAAAAATTGCAAATATGAGTGAGAGTGCATTCTCAAGATACTTTATGAAAACAACAGGAAATCGATTTTCAGAATTTGTCTCAAGAATTAGATTAGGAAGGGCATGCGTTATGCTCTATGAAACCGATAAAAATATTTCAACTATAGCCTTTGCATCTGGCTATAACAATCTTGCTAATTTTAATAGACAGTTTGTTAAATTAAAAGGTATGACGCCAAGAGAATACAGAAAGACAGCATATAAAGGATTAATAAGTGAATAAAGGTATGACAAAAAACATAAATGAGAGTAATTCTCTAGTTAAAGCTAGTTTTGAACCTGCCAACTGCAAGGTTGGAGTAATTCATATTGGTGTGGGAAATTTTCATAGGGCGCATCAAGCAGTATATTTTAATAATATCTTAAAGAACGCAAGTTCAAACAATTGGGGTATTGCTGGAATCAATCTAAGGAAAGAGCAGAGTAAATTAATTATGGATTTGAAAAAATCTAATAATAACTATATCTTAAAGACTGTCTCTGCAGCTGGAGAAGCTAGGCATGAAGAGATAAAATCAATTATAGAGTTATATGATTGGGAGATTAATGATAGAGAAATTCAACATCTTTTTTCATCTAGTAATGTTCAGTTGGTAACAACTACGGTTACTGAAAGTGGTTATTATTTTGATAAAGACAAGCAATTAAAAATAACAACAAAAGATATTCAAAATGATTTAAATGGAGGTACGCCATTAACTATTTTTGGGGCCCTTGCAAAAGGTTTGAGAGTAAGAATGGAAAGTAATGGTCTGCCAATAACTATTGCGTGCTGTGACAATATTCAAGAAAATGGCATTATGTTAAAACATTGCTTTAATCAGTATTTAAATGAATTAGGCGATGAAGTTTTATTAGATTGGGTTTCAAAAAATACCAGTTTTCCATCTAGTATGGTTGATAGAATTACACCTAAAGTTAACGCCAAAGAGCTACTAAAAATTCAAGAATCTTTTAGTCGAAGCGAAGACTGTTCAGTTATCTCTGAAGACTTCATTCAATGGGTAATTGAAGATAAATTTTCTGGAAAAAAACCCCCTCTAAGTTCTGTTGGAGTTGAAATTGTTGATGATATAGAGCCTTATGAAAATACAAAAATTCGTATCTTGAATGGGGGGCATACTGCTCTTGCTTATCTTGGTGTTTTGCAAGGATATAAAACTTATGATCAAGCTTTAAGTGACCCTGAGTTGTCTAATTTTTTTGACTCAATACAAGTTAAAGAAATTATTTCATCTTTGCCAATAGAGCCTTCAATTAATTATTTAGATTACTTATCTACAACTAAGAGAAGGTTTGGAAATCAAAATTTACCTGACTCTTTGTCAAGAATTTGCATGGATGGAGGCTCTAAGTTCCCTATATTTTTATTGCCAGTCATCGAGTGGCATTTATCAAAAGGAGAGACTCCTGAGTTCTCATTAAAGGCTATTGCAAGTTGGTATATTTTTCTATGTCAAGTGATTACTAATAAGGTAACTTTTGAATATGTTGAGCCAAAATGGAGCATGTTAACTCCTTTTTTAGTCGAAGGTGGTGAGCTTGGCTTTGCAAAAGACTCAGAACTTTGGGGAGATATTCCACAAAAGTACCCAGACTTTGTTGATGGAGTCATTAAAGAAATTCAAGCAATGAAAGAACAATATCAGATTAATTTTTAAAATGTTATTAGGCGTATACGAGGAGAGTAATTTTGGCTGAAATTAAATTAGAATCAATACATAAAAATTTTGATGAAGTAAGTGTCATTAAGGGTGTTGATATTGAAATTCATGATGGAGAGTTTGTTGTTTTTGTGGGGCCATCTGGCTCAGGTAAATCTACTTTACTAAGAATGATTGCTGGTCTTGAGGATATTAGTTCAGGACTCTTAATGATTGATGGTGAAGAAATGAATGATGTGCCACCATCTAAAAGAGAGTTGGCTATGGTATTTCAATCCTATGCTTTGTATCCTCATATGAGTGTCTTTGATAACTTAGCTTTTGGACTTAAATTGGCAAAGGTAAATAAAAGTGAAATTAAAGAGCGCGTTGAGAAGGTGGCTGAAGTCTTACAAATTCATGATTATTTAGAGAGGCTTCCTAAACAATTATCTGGTGGGCAGCGACAACGAGTTGCTATTGGTAGGGCAATTATTAGGGAGCCTAAGGTTTTTTTATTTGATGAGCCTCTATCTAACTTAGATGCAGCTTTAAGGTCTGATATGAGAGTTGAGCTTGCAGAGCTTCATGAAAAGCTTAGTGCTACAATAATTTATGTAACGCATGATCAAATTGAAGCTATGACTCTTGCTGATAAAATTGTTGTTCTGAATAATGGGTTGGTTGAGCAAATTGATACTCCCACTGAACTCTACAATAATCCAAAAACTGAATTTGTTGCAGGCTTTATTGGGTCTCCAACTATGAATTTTTTAAGAGGTGATATAGTTGATAAAAGTGGTGCAGAGGTTTATGGAGTAAGACCAGAACACATTTCACTTTCTCCTAATAAGGGCAAAATAAAGTGTACTTTGAAGCATCTAGAGAATCTAGGTGCAGATACCTTATATTATATGCAGTCAGAAGATTATCAGCAAATTACAGTTAGAGTCGAAGGTATGGGCTCCCATAAAAAAGGTGAAATATTGTTTTTAGATTATGATGAAGCCAATGTGCACATGTTTAAAGATGGAAAACGAGTTTAATTTAACTAATTAAAACCATCTAGATTGTTTGTATAAAATTAGTTGACTTACTTGTTGCTATATTTAGTATTCAATTTTTATAATGTAACCTTTAAATAAGTTTCTCATGATAATTTGTGCTGGTGAATCTTTAATTGATATGGTGTCTTTTTTAGGTGAGGTTGAATATACTCCTCATGTCGGTGGAAGTAACTTTAATTCTGCAATTGCTCTTGGTCGTTTAGGTGCCAATAGTTATTATTTTGGTGCTGTGTCAAATGATAACTATGGAAAGCTAATAGAAGATTCCCTTAAAAACTCTAATGTCAGAGAAGAATTCATTATAAAAACTAACCGGCCAACCACTCTTGCCTATGCAGATGTGGTTAATGGTATTGCAGAATATACATTTGTTGATGAACATTCAGCTGGACGAATGCTAGATAAGGCTAGTTTAAAGCCTTTTTTGAGTAGAGTGATGAAGGCAAAAGCATTATTGGTTGGAGGGATTAGTCTTCAAGCGGAGCCTTGTGGATCAAGCTGGCAGTGGTTAGTTGAGCAAATCTCTGGCCATTTACCAATTTATTTTGATGCAAATATCAGGCCTGATTTTATTGAGGTTAAAAATGATTACGTAAACCGTTTCAAAAAACTTACTTCAAAAGTTGACATAATAAAAATTTCTGAAGACGATTATCGTTACCTTTTTGGTGCACAGGATTTTAAAGAAGTTAGCAAAGAGTGGCTCAAGAATGGCGTTAAATTAGTTATCTTGACATTAGGTGGAGATGGATCAAAGGTAATTTTTGATGGTGGCAAAGAAGTATATGTCAAGAGTAACCAAGTTGAAGTTGTTGATACAATTGCTGCGGGCGATAGTTTTAATGGAGGTTTTCTGTTTAGTCTTGAACAACAAGGGCTTCTTAGTAGAGATAAATTGAGTTTGATGGAAGAAGCTTCTCTTAAAAAAACACTCACTTTTGCAAATCAAGTTGCAAGCTTAACTGTTATGAAGAAAGGTGCAAATCCGCCTTGGCTTAATGAGATTTAAATAGCCTTGTAGATTAGATCTATTTATGACAATTTATCAAGAGTCTGTTTTCAATATTTAAGGCAATACATTCTTAGTGAAAGGTTAAAATACTTTTTTCGATTCCCCCGATTAGATATCAATGCAAACAATTATTTCAATTAAGAATTTATCAAAAGTTTATGATTCTGGCTTTAATGCTTTGAAAAGTATTAATCTAGACATTAATACAGGCGAAATATTGGGACTCTTGGGTCCAAATGGAGCTGGCAAAACAACTTTAATTTCAACAATATGTGGAATTGTTTCTCCAACCTCTGGCGAAGTCACTGTTGATGGCTTTGATATTATTAAGGATTTTAGAAAAACACGATCAATAATTGGTCTTGTGCCACAGGAGCTAACTCTTGGATCATTTGATACAGTTTGGGGGACAGTTCGTTTTAGTAGGGGTTTGTTTGGAGCCAAGAGAGATGATGCTTATCTTGAAGAGCTCTTAAAAGACTTATCTCTTTTTGATAAAAAAGACTCTGAAATTAGAATGCTTTCTGGAGGAATGAAGAGGCGAGTTCTGATTGCTAAAGCACTCTCTCACAACCCTAAAATACTGTTTCTTGATGAGCCTACTGCGGGCGTTGATGTTGAGCTACGTAAGGATTTATGGAAGATTGTTAATGTATTGAAATCTAAAGGCGTTACCATAATTTTGACGACTCACTATATTGAGGAAGCTGAAGAGTTAGCTGATAGGATTGGAGTTATTAGTAATGGCGAACTTTTACTCGTTGAGAAAAAAGCGCATTTGATGGAAACTCTTGGAAAGAAGCAGTTAATTGTTGAGTTAAAAGAGTCACTTTCCAAAGTACCTTCTTCTCTTGATAAGCACAATATTGAGATTTCTGAAGATGGTATGCATATTTCATACACGTATATTGTTAAAGATGAAGAAACTGATATGTCTGAAGTACTCCAGGAAATTACAAATTCTGGATTGCATATAAAAGACCTTAAAATTGTTCAGAGCTCACTCGAAGATATATTTGTAGACTTAGTTAAGGAAAAATAATGAATTTAATGGCAATCAAAGTAATTTATTTAAACGAGATGATGCGTTTCTGGAATACACTTTTTCAGAGTGTCGCCTCTCCAGTAATATCAACAGCTCTATATTTTGTAGTCTTTGGCTCAGCAATTGGTTCAAGGATTGAAAATATTGATGGCATTTCTTATGGGCTTTTTATTGTTCCGGGCTTGACAATGCTCTCTGTATTAACCCAAAGCATCTCAAATGCATCTTTTGGTATCTTTTTTCCAAAATTTACAGGCACGATTTATGAGCTTTTATCTGCCCCTGTCTCATTCTATGAGACTTTAATTGGTTATGTTGGAGCCGCTGCAACTAAGTCATTAATTTTGGCAACTATCATCTTACTTACTGCTAACCTCTTTGTTGATTTGAATATTGCGCATCCAATCTGGATGCTGAGTTTTTTAGTTTTGACCTGTGTGGCATTTAGCTTATTTGGCTTTATCATTGGTCTATGGGCTGATAACTTTGAAAAGCTACAAATAATTCCACTTTTAATTATTACTCCATTAGTATTTTTAGGTGGAAGTTTTTATTCAATCAGTATGCTCCCACCGGTATGGCAGAAGGTCACTTTATTTAACCCTGTTCTTTATTTGGTGAGTGGTTTCCGTTGGAGTTTCTTTGAAATTTCAGATGTTGGAGTCGGAGTGAGTCTACTAATGGTTTTACTTTTCTTAAGTATTTGTATTGCTATAATAGCCTGGATGTTCAACACTGGTTATAAGTTAAAACAGTAAGCTAAATTCAGGGGCTTTATGGTTCAAATTACTGATCTATTTATCTATCCTGTTAAATCACTCAAAGGTATTGCCCTAGAAGAGTCAATGACTGCGCTTCGTGGTCTTGAGTATGATCGTGAATGGATGGTGACTACTATTGATTACGAATTTATTACTCAGCGCGAAATCGAGTCGATGTCAACGATTGAAGTGAGTATTGATTCAGGCGCTTTAACACTTAGCTCAAAGAATAACACTAAACATAATATTCCTTTGGATTCAATTAAATCTGAGCCAATTAAGGCATCTGTTTGGGGTGATATTTGTGATGCCTATGACGAGGGTGATGATGTTTCATTGTGGCTAACTAGCGTCTTAGGTCAGTATAAAGGTAAGTCTCTAAGGCTTGTGAGGTTTGCCAGTCAAGGACTCCGTCCAGTGCCCTCTAAGTATCTTGAAGGTATGGAGGCTCAGAGTGCATTTTCGGATCAATTTCCCTATCTAATAACGTCATGGGAGTCTCTAGATAAGCTGAATAAAGGCCTCATTAAAAATGGCTCTCAAGTAGCTAAAATGGATCGCTTTAGGCCTAATATTGTTGTCAAAGGTATTGAAGATCTTGAGAAAAAAACATCTCAAAATTTTTTATGCCAGCAAAGTGGGTATAGCTTTGGACTAAGAAAGCCCTGCAAGCGCTGCAAAATTATTACGATTAACCAAGATGATGGGAAAATTGATAACCCAAAAGAGCCTTTAGCAACGCTAACTTCTCTGAGGTTTAGTGATGAGATAAATGGTGCATTTTTTGGACAAAATGCGATTTTGTTATCGACGAAAAATTACACTCTTAAAGTGGGTGATGAGCTTTCAATTGGCTAGTTTAGATAGCGCTATTCTGGTTTAATTCTCCAGTGAAATAGCGCCAAGCTTGTTTTCGTTTTTCCAGGCATGTCCATAAATTACTTCGTAGGTTGCTGGCAGTTTTCCATCAGAGCGATAGCTTTCGTACATCTCTATCATTTTTTTAAATTTAGTTTTCCCTGTGAGCGCTTTTGATCGGCTACCTACATTTTGTGCACCAATTGATTTCAGGTCATGCATTAAGTCGAGCACTTTTTCATAGGTGAGGGTTATATTCTCCATTTCCATTATTGGGCTTTGAAAGCCTGATTGAAGCATCTGGTCGCCTATATCATGCATGTCAATAAAATTATTAACGTGCGCGCTGCTATCAACTGCTGACCAACTCCGCTTAAGCTCCTTTAGAGTATCTGGCCCAAAGGTAGTGAAAAGAATTAAGCCCTCAGGCTTGAGAACTCTAAAGCATTCATTAAAAAGTGCTTTTAAATCAGGACACCACTGCATCATTAAGTTAGAAACAATAAAGTCAACGCTGTTGGATGCAAACGGAAGCTCGTAGGCATTTGCACAAACCTTTAAGTTTTGAGAATTTTTTAAAAGTGATTGTTGCGCAAAATCTACACAAATTAGATTTGCATTTGGAAATATTTCAGCTGTTTTATTACTAAGAAGTCCAGTACCAGAGCCAAGATCAATTATTGTTTGAGGCTTAATTGAAATGACTTTCAATTTTTCAGCCAGTCTATTTGCTATTTCACTTTGAAGAAAAGCATTATCATCATAATTGCTAGCGGCGCCATTAAAAGTGCTTCTTATTTTAGACATGAGGCCAATTGACTTGAAATTCTTTTCATTAAGTTAAAGTATTGATCAGGCCCTGCTGGATATTTAGTGCCTAGAATATCAATTTCGAATGTTTTTAAGCTGAGACCTTCCGACAAGACGCTTATTTGATTTGGCTTGGCCTCTTGTCCATAGAGTAGACACGAAACACTTAAATCACTCATAGCTTCCTTGGCCATAAGAGTTCTAATGATGCTCAATCTTGCCCCGTGATATGGAGTTATTATAATAGGCCTTATAAGGTTCATGCTCTTTTCAAAGTACTGCGTAGTGTCTGAAAATACTGCAAACTGTGAAGCTAGAAAAGGATCAATCTCTTTTTCTAAATCTATTTTTAGTTCCTCAAGATCAAGCATTAATTCTAGAAAATTGTTGTTATATTTATCTTCGTTGACTGGATCTATTTTAATGAGCAGATTATTAATATGTTTGGCTATAAGCTTCATGTTGTTAATATCTAGCCATAGATGTAAATCATAAATATTCTCTTCATGCTCATCAGCGTCATCATGTTCCTTTGACTTAAGTATTTCAGACCTAGATTTATGGATACTGAGATTATTCAAACTAATAATTTGAAATAGCGAATCATCTTCTATGTTTTTAATTGCTTTTCTTAATCCAGATTCAAAGTCTCCACTAATGATTATTACTAAGTCAGCATTTGCAAGCATCTGGACTTGTGAGGGCTTCAAGTGAAATGTGTGTGCTGAGTTACTCGACTTAAGTAATAGCTGTGGCTCTGCAATGCCGCTCATAAGGCTCGTCACGATACTATGAATAGGCTTAATACTGACGACGACAGACGGCGTTGATTGTGCAGCAACATTTTTGATAGCTAAAAGAAAAATAAAACTTAGTAGAAGACGATATTTCATAATAAGACTAAAATTGAAATTGAAGATAAATTATACGTTAATCGATGAATTCAACTTTGAATTAGTTGTTGCAAATAATGATTACTCGAGTAGGTGCAGGGTGACCTTCTTTTGTGAGAGATGAGTCAGATGGGTCAAGGAAATCCTCTAATGAAGCCGCATTATCTCCTATCCACTCTGTTCTTCTTTGCTCTTCAGAGGAAGTTTTACTAATATCAATAACTTTAATATTTTCGAATTTGGCATCAACAAGCCATGATTTCAGAGTCTCAACACTTGGCAGGCAATGAACATTACGCATTTGAGCATAGCGACCATCTGGGATAAGTGAGTACCCATTTGGACCTTCCACTACTAAGGTCTCTAATATTAGCTCTGCGCCTGGCACCATCATATCTTTTAACTGAAGCAAATGTTCCATATGACTTCTTTGGTGATATAGAACACCCATTGAGAAGACAGTGTCAAAGATTGATAATTTAGGCATTTCTTCAAGTCTAATAGGAAGAAGCATCACATTAATGTCTTTATTGACTAACGATTTAATTGCAGCATACTGGTAATTAAATAAAAGAAAAGGCTCAATTCCTAGTGCTTTCTTGGCGCCTTCCATCGCCATTCTTAA
>OJIQ01000004.1_pt1 | contig 52803 bp, 56 predicted proteins | sample 1595921 | NCBI WGS metagenome assembly OJIQ01 (sample SAMN05416693, study PRJEB24817) | seawater metagenome | isolation source: Sea water | place: Canada:Atlantic | collected 2013-07 | reverse complement strand
ACGAGATTCGCCTTAGTCTCGTGGGCTCGGAGATGTGTATAAGAGACAGCCTTTGCTTTCTAAGCATTTTGAGCAAATTGCCATGGCAAAAGTTTCAGCAAGTGCTTTAGAGGCAAAAGAAATGGGCTATTTAAAAAATGATGATGTAATTATTGCTAATCCAAACGAGTTACTTTATGTTGCAAAGCAACAAGCAATGGCATTACTAGAATCTGGATTTAAATCTCCCTTAGATGCAACATTTAAAGTAGTTGGAAAAGCTGGGTATGCAAACATTATGGCGCAAATTGCCAACCTTTATGAAGGGCACTTTATGTCAGATCATGATAAGTATTGTATAACCTCTCTGGCAAAAGTAATGACTGGTTCTGAAGTTGAAGAAAATACAACAGTGAATTCGCAAATGCTATTAGATCTTGAGAGGAAGTATTTTATCGAACTTTTAGGCACTCAGAAAACGCAAGAAAGAATTGAGTTTATGCTAAGAAATAGCAAGCCACTTCGAAATTAACTGGAGAACATTATGAGAAAAGCTTATATTATTGATGCAAAAAGGACTCCAGTTGGAAAAGTAAGGGGTTTATTGTCTAAAACTAGAGCGGATGATTTATTAATTCATGCAATACAAAGTGTATTGAAAGAATCGGATGCTAGTGAAGAAATTAATAAAAATATTGATGACATTATTGTTGGCTGCGCTATGCCAGAGGGCCCACAAGGGCTTAACATTGCGCGCATTGCAACATTACTTGCTGGCTTGCCAGATTCAACGCCTGCGTACACTTTAAATAGGTTCTGCTCATCAGGACTTCAGTCGGTATCCAATGCCGCTGACTTAATAAAATCGGGTTCAGCTGATTTAGTTATAGCAGCTGGCGTTGAAAGTATGAGCAGCGTTCCTATGACTGGCTTCAAACCTTCTATGAATCCTAAAATTTTATCAGATGAAAATATTTCTATTGCATACGGAATGGGATTAACAGCAGAAAAAGTAGTACAGAAATATAAAATATCAAGAGAAGCTCAAGATGAATTTGCATTTGAAAGTCACCAAAAAGCAATTCTTGCAAATAGTAATGGTTCATTTTCAAATGAAATATCCCCAATAACAACTGTTGAAAATGGATACTCAACCACTTCCAATGAATACACAACTCGTTCTAATGTTGTATCTATGGATGAAGGGCCAAGAGAAGATACAAGTCTTGAAGTTTTGGCTAAACTAAGAACTGTATTTGCTCAGGATGGTTCAGTTACTGCAGGAAATAGCTCACAAATGTCTGATGCTGCTGCTGCAGTTCTTGTTGCTAGCGAAGAGGCTGTTGAAAAATACAATCTAACACCAAAAGCTGAGTTCATGGGCTTTTCAGTTGCAGGAGTTCCTGCAGAAATTATGGGAATTGGGCCAGTCAAAGCAATTCCTAAAGTTTTAAAATCAACAGGCTTAAGTCTGGATGATATTGGTTGGATTGAGCTCAATGAGGCCTTTGCTGCCCAATCATTAGCTGTAATTCAAGAGTTGGGTCTTGATTCTAAAAAAGTCAACCCACTTGGTGGCGCAATTGCGCTTGGTCATCCCTTAGGAGCTACAGGGGCTATAAGGATTGCTACTCTAGTATCAGCTATGCAAAGAGAAAATATTGATTATGGTATGGTCACAATGTGTATTGGAACTGGAATGGGCGCTGCAGGCATACTTAAAAATATAAGAAATTAGATGAAAACACAAAATTTTATCAGTAAGCTAAGACTGCCAATCATTCAGTCACCAATGTTCATTGTATCCAACGCAAGACTTGTTATTGCATCATCAAAGGCAGGAATTGTTGGGTCATTTCCGTCAGCTAATTGTCGAACATTAGAAGCACTGGATCAAACTTTTTCTGAAATAACCGAAGCTTTAGGTTCAGGCAAAGAAGCACTTCCTTGGGCGGTTAATCTTATTGTTAGTAAAATGTATGCTCGGAGTAATGATGACCTCGATTTAATTCTTAAGCATCAGCCACCAATTGTAATTACTTCACTGGGTAACCCCAAAGAGGTTGTTGAAAAAGTCCATAAATATGGCGGATTAGTTTTTTCAGATGTTATTAATTTATACCACTCAAAAAAAGCAATTGATGCTGGAGTTGACGGTTTAATATTGGTTTGTAATGGCGCAGGCGGGCATACCGGTGAATTGTCACCATTTGCTTTTGTAGCTGAGGTGAGAGAGATCTTTGATGGCACAATTATTGTCGGTGGAAGTATCAGCTCAGGCGATTCAATCTTAGCAATCCAGGCTATGGGTGCTGACATGGCTTATATGGGAACTCGCTTTATTGCTACAAAAGAAAGTGATGCCACTGAGGAGTATAAAGAGATGATACTTAACGCCTCAGCCAGTGACATTATTAAGTCTAATAAAATTACTGGTGTTAATGGCAACTGGCTCGAGCAATCACTAAAAAATGCTGGGATTTCTCCTAAAGAAGGAGGAATTAAGCAAACATTGGGTGATTTAAAGAAAATGATAATGCCCCTAATAAAGCAAAAACTTAAAGTAGATTTTGATATCAGTAAGGTTACTGCTAAGAGGTGGCGTGATATTTTTTCAGCAGGGCAGGGAGTTGGCTCTATCTCCAATGTACCAAGTGTTGAGGATTTAGTGTTAGAATTAGAAATGCAACATGCTAAATCGAAAAGTCGAATTTTAAAAGGATAATAAATAAATGCTATCTAGGCCAGCAAAGCGAGATTTAAAACATAATAGAGTCATCGAAGGAAAGGGCTATAAAAGAGATGATGGGCTTTGGGACGTTGAGGTATTCCTAGTTGATAGTAAAACTTATTCATTTGAAAATATGCATAGAGGCTATATAAGTGCAGGAGAGCCACTTCATGATATGGCTGTAAGATTAACTCTAGATGATGACAGGAAAATTATCGATATAGAGGCAGTAATAAATGCATCCCCATACAATATTTGCCCGCAAGCTGTACAAAATTGCCAAAATTTAAAAGGTGAGTATTTAATTTCAGGCTTTAACAGGAAGGTTATCAAAGCTATGGGTGGTGAAAAAGGATGTAGGCATATTACTGACTTATTGGCTTATGCCGGAACGATTGCTTATCAAACTCTTTGGAAAGAGAAAACTGGCGGCAAAACCAATACTATTTCTTTAGAGGAAGCCAAATCGATAGAAAAAAAATTTACAAACTCTTGTTTTGCATTTAAGAAAGATGGAGAGGTTTATAATCAGTACAAAGAAATATTAATAAACAAGATAGAGAAAAGTTAATTACTAGAATAAGGAGAAAAGCATGGAAAAAGTCATACCAAACAAACTTGAAGAAACAGAGTTTTTTAAAGAGCATGGTAACTTAGTAGAGTTTTTTGATAACTGCTGTCAAGAGCATAATGGAAAAATGGCTTTTGAAAGCTTTGGTGTTGAAATTTCATATGAAGATCTTTCAGAAAAAGTAAATGCTTTTGCCTCATGGCTGACTAATAATTTTCAGGCAGGAGATAGGATAGCTGTGATGATGCCAAATATGCTTGCCTATCCAATCATTGTATATGGAGCTCTGAAGGCTGGAATCGTTGTTGTTAATGTTAACCCTCTCTATACTCAAAGAGAATTAGAGCATGTCCTTAAAGATAGTGAAGCTAAAGTATTAGTAGTCTGGGAGGGCGTCGCTAATGTAGTAGAAAAGTCTAATCTTGCGAATGTAGAAAAAGTAATGATTACAACTGTTGGTGACCTTCTTGGATTTAAAGGGAAAATTATTAATTTTGTAACTAGAAAAGTTAAAAAATTAGTGCCTAAATTTAATATTGATGGCGCTATTATGTTTAATAAAGTACTAAGTGACAACTTAGGGAAAAATCCAGTTAAAGTTGATATCTCTATTGATAATACTGCATTTCTTCAATACACTGGAGGCACAACAGGAGTTTCAAAGGGCGCAGTATTGTCCCATCGAAATATCCTTGCAAATATTATTCAAGCGTTTTTTACTATTGATCCAAAAATGTATGATGAATCAAGAAATGAACAGAGAATTGCCATCTGTCCGTTACCTCTTTATCATATATTTGCATTAACCGTTCACAACTTCATGCTGTTTCATATTGGCGGAAAAACTGTTTTAATTACTAATCCAAGAGATCTTAAGACTTTTGTTTCATTAATGAAAAAACATAAGTTTCATATGATTTCTGGCGTAAATACTCTTTATGAAGCTCTATTAAATTATGATGGCTTTAAGGAGTTAGATTTTAGTAACTTGCTTATGTCATTAAGTGGCGGAATGGCTGCTTTAGATACCACTGCAAAAAGGTGGCATGAAACTACTAAATCTGTCATTTGGCAAGCATACGGACTAACAGAGACTTCTCCTTTGGTGAGTGTTAATGATTATAAGCAAACTGAATTTACTGGCTCTGTAGGACTTCCTGCTGCTTTCACTGAAATTGAAATTCGAGATGAGGATAATAATGTTTTAACTGAAACTAACGAGGTTGGAGAGCTCTGCGTACGCGGACCACAGGTTATGAGTGGATATTGGAATTCTGATGTTTCAGGTCTTGACGAAAATAATTGGTTCATGACAGGTGACATTGCTCGAATAGATGAAACAGGTAATATTTTTATCGTTGATCGTAAAAAAGATATGATTATTGTTTCTGGTTTTAATGTATTTCCAAATGAGGTAGAGGCTGTTGTAAATGAGCACCCTGCAGTTCTTGAGTGTGGCTGCGTTGGAATTGAGGGTGAAGGCTCTCAAGAGCTTGTGAAAGTATTTATAGTTCTCCATGAAGGGCAAACGTTATCAGAAGAGGAGATCATTAGTTTTTGTCGTGAAAAATTAACTGCTTATAAAGTACCTAAGCATATTGAGTTTATTAAGGAAATTCCTAAAACAAATGTTGGTAAAGTTCTTAGAAGAGAGTTAAAGACTGGGTCTTAATGAATGAGATACTGTGGAAGCCAACTCTAAGTGAAATAGAGGATTCCCAAGCCTGGGAGTTTATTCAAGAAGCTAATGTTAAGTTTAATATAAGTCTAGAAAATTTTCATGACTTATATAAATGGTCATGCAAATGCCCCGAGTCTTTTTGGGAGTTATTTTGGACATATTCTAAAATCATTGCGGAGAATGACTCTAAAGAGGTTTTAAAAAATGGCGATGATTTTTTAGGATCAGAATGGTTTTCAGATTCTAAATTAAATTTTGCAAAAAATCTATTATCTAAAAGGGATCAATCACTTGCCATTGTTTTTTGGGGTGAGGATAAATATAAAAGCTCTTTATCACACTCTGAATTATACAATCAGGTTTCAAGACTCTCTCATTGGCTTAAGAAAAGTGGCGTTGTAAAAGGTGACCGCGTTGCTGGCTTGCTTCCTAATATGTCCGAAGCGGTGGTCTCAATGTTGGCAACATCTAGTATTGGTGCAATCTGGACATCCTGCTCTCCTGATTTTGGTGTTCAAGGAGTCCTAGATCGATTTGGTCAAGTTAAGCCTAAAGTATTTATTTGTGTGGACGCATATCTTTATAACGGAAAGGTTTTTAATTGCCTTGAAAAGAATGCAGAAATAATTTCAAAGTTGCCATCTATTGAAAACACTTTGTTGGTTCGTTATATTGATGATCAAGCTTCTTTAAATGAAAATAATTCCATTTTTGCATTTGATGAAATTGCTGATCAGAAGGTAACTCCTGAATTAATTTTTGAATCTGTTGCTTTTAATGACCCACTCTATATTTTATTTTCATCTGGAACTACTGGCGTTCCAAAGTGCATTGTTCATGGAGTTGGTGGGACTCTAATTCAACATAAAAAAGAGCATACTCTTCACTGCGACATTAAAGAAGGTGAAAGGGTCTTTTATTTTTCTACGTGTGGCTGGATGATGTGGAACTGGCTCGTTAGCTCTTTAGCTTCTGGGGCAACAATAATGCTCTATGATGGCTCTCCAATATTAAAACATAATGCTGGTGTTTTGTTTGACTATGCAGAGCAAGAAAGAATTAATGTTATGGGTATATCTGCAAAATTTTTGGATACTTGCAGGAAAATAAATCTCAATCCAAGTGCATCTCATAATTTAGAAGCTCTAAGAATGTTGCTTTCTACAGGATCAGTATTAAGTCCTGATTGTTTTGATTATGTCTACCAATACGTAAAAGAAGAAATATGTTTGTCTTCTATTTCTGGTGGGACTGATATTGTTTCATGTTTTGTATTGGGCTCTACAATACTTCCAGTTTATCGAGGTGAGCTACAAACTCGAGGCCTTGGTCTTTCTGTTGAAGTTTGGAATGAGCTAGGCGAATCTGTTATTGGAGAAAAGGGCGAGTTGGTTTGCACTAGTACTTTTCCTTCAAAGCCAATAATGTTTTGGAGCGATAAGAATATGGATAAATATAAAAGTTCATATTTTGAACGCTACTCCAATGTTTGGTGCCATGGAGATTATGTAAAGCTCATGGAATCTGGCGGAATGATTTTTTATGGGAGATCAGATGCGACCCTTAACCGAGACGGAGTGAGGATTGGAACAGCTGAAATATATCGACAAGTTGAAATACTAAATGAAGTATTAGAGTCTGTCGTTGTTGAGCAGGCACTTGATGATGACTCACGAATTATCTTGTTTGTAAAGTTAAGTGAAGGTCAGCAGCTGAATGATGAGCTTAAGAATAAAATAGCTCATCAGATTAGAAGCAATACCACGCCTAGACATGTTCCAGATGTGATCATTCAGGTCTCTGATATTCCTAGAACAAAGAGTGGCAAAATTGTTGAATTAGCGGTTCAAAAAGCAATTAATAATCTTCCTATTGACAATAAGACTGCCCTAGAAAATCCGGAAGTTCTTCAGGAATTTTATCAACATAAAGAGCTTCAATGATGCTACATTTTGAAGGGTTATCAAAGGTTATAATATTATATTGTTTCTAATTTAAGGTTTGTATTTTGGCTAAGCTTTACTTTTATTATTCTGCAATGAATGCCGGAAAGTCAACCTCACTTCTTCAGTCTGCATATAACTATAAAGAGAGGGGTATGCGGCCTTATATAATGTCAGCAGCAATTGACAATCGATATAGTGTTGGTAAAGTAACATCAAGAATTGGCCTTGAGGCAGAGGCCTATCTTTTTCATAAGGAAGATGATTTGTTTAAGATACTTTCTGAGGAAAATAAAAAACAAGGCATCAACTGTGTGCTTATTGATGAAAGTCAGTTTCTAAGTCGAGATCAAGTTAAGCAGCTAGCTATTACTGTAGATGATCTAGATATACCTGTTCTTTGTTATGGTATTAGGACTGACTTTAGAGGTGAACTCTTCCCAGGTAGTCAGCATCTTTTGGCGTGGGCAGATAATCTAATAGAGCTAAAAACTATTTGCCATTGTGGAAGTAAAGCAACGATGGTGGTTCGCACAGACGAAAAAGGTAATATTATTAATGATGGCGATCAAGTAGTTATTGGCGGTAATGATCGTTACCAGTCCATGTGTCGAAAGCATTTTGCAGAGCATATCTGGTCAAATTGAGTTGACATATGAAGGTAAATAGCACTTTAATAGTCTCTTGTTGTGAGTGAGCTTGTTGCCCTTCTTTTGCTTTTAGGTGCATTTTCTGGATTTTTAGCTGGTCTATTGGGGGTTGGTGGGGGGCTAATAATTGTTCCAGCTTTGCTTTATCTTTTGGCGCCATCTGTGGACCAGTCAATCTTAATGCATACTTCAATTGGCACTGCTTTAGCGGCTATTGTTTTTACTTCTATATCTAGTCTCTATGCGCATCAAAGGCACGGAGCAATACTTTGGGATAATTTTAAAAAGTTAGCCCCTACGATTCTACTTGGGTCTTTTACTGGCGCCCTATTAGTAAAATATATGAGCTTTGATTTTCTAAGGCTATTTTTTGCACTCTTTGAGATTAGTGTTGCTTTGATTCTATGGTTTGGGGTTACTGCATCAAGTCATGCTGATAATTTATCTAGATGGGCTTGGTCAATAACTGGGTATTTTATTGGCCTAATTTCTGCTATGGTTGGAATTGGTGGCGGAACTATGACAACACCATTTTTGGTTTATAACAATGTAAATATTAAAAATGCTATAGCAACCTCTGCATCTGTTGGGATGCCAATTGCAATTGCTGGAAGTATTGGTTTTATGATTACAGGCTCAAGTCAAGACCTTCCAACTGGTGGGATTGGATTTATCAATTTTGAAGCGCTTGTCGCTATTGTCGCTACGAGTATTTTTTTTGCGCCATTAGGAGCCAAGGTAACCCATGCTGTTGATAGTAAAAAACTTAAAAAAGGGTTTTCAATTTTTCTAGGTTTTTTGGCGGTTATGGTTCTATTTTATTAAATGGTTACTAGCTAGACTTATTACCAAACCATCACTGATCATCAGTAAAATTTAAAGCAACAGAGTTAATGCAGTATCGCTTTCCAGTGGGCTGAGGGCCGTCAGGGAAAACATGCCCTAAGTGGGCGTCACAAGACGCACATCTAACTTCGACTCTAACGTGGCCCATAGAGTTATCTTCTAGTTGACGAACACAGCTACTGTTTGCAAGTTCATAAAAACTTGGCCATCCACTTCCCGAGTCAAATTTAGTGCTCGATTCAAATAACACTGCGTCACAGCATATACAATGATAGTGACCTGTCTCATTATGATTATAATATTCACCAGAGAATGGAGGCTCAGTGCCACATTCTTGAGTAATATGATATGCTTCGGGTGATATATTTTTCTTATTATCCATTCGTGTATTATAAGATAAATTTACAGTCATCTTTAAAATCTGCAGTTAATAATTATGGAAATATATTTAGTAGGCGGCGCTATTCGAGATCAGATTTTAGGGATAGCATCCGAAACAACAGAAAAGGATTATGTTGTTGTTGGTTCATCCCCTGAGGAGCTTTTGTCACTAGGCTATCGTCAGGTTGGAAAAGAGTTTCCAGTATTCCTTCATCCAGAGACTCATGATGAGTACGCACTCGCAAGAATTGAGCGTAAAGTTGGTAAAGGTTATAAAGGCTTTGAATTTGATACTTCTAGGACTGTAACACTTGAGCAAGACCTTTCAAGGAGGGATCTAACAGTTAACGCAATTGCCCAAAAAATAGATGGTAATGGAAGTTATATTGATCCTTATGGCGGAATAGAAGATATCAAAAAGAAAACACTTCGGCATGTATCTGATGCTTTTTCAGAAGATCCTGTGCGCATATTACGTACTGCCCGTTTTGCATCTCGCTTCTCTAATCTTGGTTTTACTATTGACGATAAGACGCTAGAGCTAATAAAAAAAATGGTTGTCTCTGGTGAAGTCGACGCTCTAACATCAGAGCGCGTTTTTAAAGAAATTGCTCTTTCAATGCAGACAGAGTCTCCGTCTGTATTTTTTGAAGTTTTGATTGAATCTAGGGCATATGAAAGGTTATTTCCGATGCTAGAGCTTAGTAATAATAGTGATTTTAAGCAACTCAATCAATCAATCAAGCAACCTGAAGTCTCCTTTGCTCTTTGGCTTCATAAGCAAAATCCTCAAAATATTGAGGCGCTTTGTGAGCATCTTAAATGTCCAAAAGATATCCAACAAATTACTGAACTCGTTGCAGAATGGAGTCATTTTGCTATGAATTTCTTGTCATTTAATCCTCAGGAAGTCTTAAATTTTTACTTAAAGAATGATGGTTTAAGGCGTCATAAAAGGTTTCAAATAATTCTGACGGCTTTTGATTACTTGGATATAAATACAAAGCCAATAATTAAATTACTAGAGCTTCTTAAATCAATTCAGATTTCGAAACTTGCTAATATCAATATTGCACAAGAGATAGCTCAAGAAAGACTATCGATTATTACTAGATTTATCGATTCTACAGAGTAGGTCATAATCACAGTAGTCGCAAGCATTTTTTGCAGGCAAGACGCTAGCAACGCCTGACTGAAAATTTTGGCTAGCTGAGATTAAGCTTGATTTCCATTCAGTCAATTGACTGTCCCAATCTGGCATTTTATTACTCGCCTGTTTACTTATTGGAAGTTCAAATTTATTCTTTGTTATTGCCTTAAACTCACAATTGTTAGAGTTAATAGTTGCAAATGAGATTCCATCAACTGAATTCGTTATTGCGTAAATAGGAAGCTGAGCCTCCTTTAAAGGATCTCCAGTGAGATGGCTTGCTTTAATATTTTTTCCAGTTTTATAATCAATGATGAGTTTTGTGCCAGAAGCCATTTGATCCATACGATCAATACGAGTTGAAAACTTCAAGCCCTCAATATTAACTTCAGATGCTGATTCAGTCTCTAGCACTTCAAAGTAATCTCGCTGCTTCTCAAGATCAAGATATTCATTAATAATTGCTAAAAGCCTATTTTTTTCATTGACCTTAAAATTTGAATTGGGTATTTTCAAAATTGCAGACTCAGTATGCTTCTCTATTAATAAAGTAAGCTCATTATCAGAAAGTTGCAATAATTTTGTGCTGGTTGTAATCTCATTGAAGAAAGTTTCTAAGATCTTATGGATTAAATTGCCCTGTTCAAGTCGGCTTATACCAATATGTGGCTCTTCAAAGTTATCAATACTAAGACGGTTTGTAAATCCTTTAAACCCGCAACTCATCTGATCTTGAAGGGTTTTAACGCCTTTTTTTATGGAAGGTTCAATAATTTTAGATGCTTTAAAATCTTCAATATATTCTAAATCTCTAGGAAAATCTTCAGATAAAGCTTCGAAAGGAAATTCATCAAAGTCTAAATATGGAGTAGGAAGCTCTTCACGATTACTTGAGTTCTTTGGGTAACTATATGTAGTATCAAAACTTAAATTATTTAAGTTTTCTAATGTTTTTTTGCTTTCTTCAGCAACTAATTGAAAGCTTGAATTCGGAAGTTTATACTCAATTGAAGTCTTTGATGGAATGAATAATGGCATTTTTATTCGCCCTGGAAGGAAGTTGCTTGTCATGCTCGATACCCATGCATGATCGAAGAATAAACCCTCAGCCTCAAGAGAGCCCATTATATGAATATTTGACAAACCACTTTTTGGTTGAAAAATAACAGCACTTATATGGGCACTTAAGATATCTAAAGCGTTCACTAAGTTTGTTTTTTTATAATAAATTGATAGTTTATTTAGAATTAAACTTTCAGTTTGATACTTTTCAAATATCTGATATTCACTACTTGATAAGACTCTATCTGAAGTAAAGCCCCAACAAGAAAGTAATAAGTTGACAGAATCAAGGGAATCTTCAAGAGATATAGTTTTTGAGGTATTAATTGTATTTATTTCTATAAAAATCTCTTTAAGTGATGGGCATGTATCTAAAAGAGAAATGATTTTATTAACCCTGCTCTCTTTGGCACCAATTTTTAAAACTTTAGAGACCAATAACGCGCGACTATCTCGCTCACTCTTAGCGCCTTTAATATAAGGTGAAGTAACAACCTTGATCAATAATTCATGGCTTATATGACCCTTGATAAATTCAGTTGAAATTTGTAAAACAGAGGAAAGATGTTGAATGAGTGGGTAGTGTCCAAGCGGTATTCCAAGAGAAATATTGTATGGTTTTTGATGAGTTTCGATTAGGGTCGAAGTAAATTCAAGATCAAAAATAGTTTTAACAATATGCTGTAATTCATTTAAATTTGGGATAACAATTCCAATTTTTTTATCTGGATTTTTTAGACTAATCTCTTTTGCCCATTTTGCTATTGTCTTTAATTCAGTATCTTGGTTATTGAAAGAGAAGGCAGGAATATTTTTATTTTGACCTTGATGCAACATAGGCCTACATTTTAATATTTCAAAAAGTTTTTTTTGCTCAGGTGTTGGCTCATTGAAGCCATAAGAATAATATTTCCCTTCTTTATTTTGAGTTTTTAGAGATTCTAGTGAAGCACGAAAAAGATCTGTATGATCGATACACTTATTAGCCGTTTTAAACTTATCATATTTACTTATCCAGCCTATAAAGAGCTTAGGAGGGATTGCACCAAAGCTTGATAACTCAGATATATCAATAAAATAAGTTTTGCAAATTGTGTAGCACTTAATTAGCTCATCAATAAAAGTTTCAGGATTGCTTGTAACATCTCCTTTACTAATTTCTTTTAATAAAAATCTTATTTCAAACTGAGTTAGCAGGCGCAAACTTCTTGATGGATTATTTTGATTCCAGTTGCCTTCAAGCCATGATTTATAGGAAGATACTTTCGGCATTTTTGATGTGCCATTAAGTTCAGATATTGATTTCTTGATTGCTAAGACTTGGCGATTGTTCGCGACAATAATTGTATCGTTAGCTTTAATTAAAGAGAGGTCTAGGTTAACCCTCATTACTCACTTCAAATATTTTATTAAGATAACTACAAAGTTCAGGCACCCCTTCTTTTTTCAGGGATGAGAAAAGCTGAACACTTATTGATGGGTAACCTTTGATTGCTTTCATGACAGCAAGTTTAGCTGAGCTTGCAGCTCCCTTTTTAAGTTTGTCAGATTTTGTTAGTAAAATATTTGTAGGGACTTTATTAGTGATAGACCACTCAAGCATCATTTGATCAAAGGGCTTTAATGGATGGCGACAGTCCATTACAAGTATTGCAGCTCGCATGCACTTTCTATTGTCAAAATATTCACTCATATTTCTATGCCAATTTTGTTTTACAGCATCTGGAACCTTGGCATATCCATAACCAGGTAAATCAACAAGCCTTCGATCTTTATCAAGCTCAAAGAAGACTAAATGCTGAGTTCTACCAGGAGTTCTGCTAACTTTCGCTAATTTTTTTTGTTCTGTGAGTGTATTAATTGCACTAGATTTACCTGCATTAGAACGACCTGCAAAAATAACTTCATATCCAGCATCTTCTGGACAACCTTTAATGGATGGACAGGATAAAAGAAACTTTGCTTTGCGATAGAAATTATGCATAATTCAAGTAGTTCGGTGCAGACATTGTCATTATATAATCTTTATTAATTGACATCTCATTACATTCTAATTCTATTAGGTATTCTGACATCATATGGATAATGAAATATATCTTAAAAGAAAGTACCAATACTTTTCTCTAGAGGACAAGCTTAATACTCCTCTAGAGTTATATCAAGCTGAAGTTCATCCAGATTGGATTGACTACAATGGCCATATGAGCGAGTCATTCTATTTGTATGCTTTTGGCGATGCTTCAGATGCTTTATTTCAATACATTGGGGTTGATAATGACTATCGCTTAGCAGGCAAGTCTTTCTATACTGTTGAAACGCATATAAACTTTTATTTGGAAGTTTCAAAGGGAGAGCCTCTTAAGTTTACTACTCAATTACTTGGTTTAGATGCAAAAAAGCTTCATATTTTTCATCAAATGTTCCATGCTAAAAGTGGTGACTTATTAGCTACAACTGAGCAAATGCTTGTTCACGTAGATATGAATAAAGGGAAGGCATGCCAGATTGAGCCAGCTGTTGAAGATATACTTTTAAAGATTTGGGGTTATCATCAAAAATTGCCTATACCAAGGCAAAAAGGCCGCATTATGTCGATTAAAAAATAAAGTAAGTTAATTAAATTGTAGGAGTAGAGATGGATTTTGGCCTTTCTAATGAGCAAGAAATGATTATCGATTCAGTTAAAAGTTTCGTGGAGCAAGAGCTTTATCCTCACGAAGATGAGGTTGAACAAAGTAATAAAATTAACAAACACCTAGCTGAAAATATCAAAAAAAAGGCAATCGATCAAGGTCTTTATGCTAGTAATATGCCAGAAATACATGGAGGTGGGGGTCTTGATACTTTGACTTTATGCCTTTTAGAGAAGGAGTTAGGTAAGGCAAATTTTGGCCTTCAGTATATTGTCGCAAGACCTAGTAATATATTGCTGGCTTGCCAAGGAGCACAAATTGAAGATTATTTAATTCCAACGATTCGAGGAGATAAGGTTGAATGTCTTGCAATGACAGAGCCTAACGCAGGGTCAGATGTTCGATCTATGCAGTGCAAGGCAGAGAGAGATGGAGAGTTTTTTGTAATTAATGGCTCAAAGCATTTTATTAGTCATGCGGATGTGGCCGACTACGTTATCTTATTTGCAGCTTCTGGAACTGAGAAGACTTCCAGAGGAGAGAGGAAAAAAATAACTAGCTTTTTGGTGGATATTGGTACCTCAGGGTTTTCTGTAGAGCCTGGATACAAAAGTGTTTCTCATAGGGGATATCATAACTTTATTCTTAATTTTGATAATTGCCGTGTCCATGAATCTCAAGTATTAGGTGAGGTAGACCATGGATTTGATGTGGCAAATGAGTGGCTTGGCGCTACGCGATTATCAGTTGCAGCAATGTGTCTTGGCAGAGCTGAAAGAGCCCTGCAAATTGCAACAGAATGGGCTGCAACGCGTGAACAATTTGGTCAAAAGATTGGTAAATTTCAAGGAGTTTCTTTTAAGCTTGCTGATATGTCAATGGAGCTTCATGCTGCAGAACTATTAACTTTAAAAGCTGCATGGAAGGATACGCAAGGAGAAATGACTAATAGTGATGCTGCAATGGCAAAACTGAAAGCTACAGAGACTCTTGCAATGATTTCTGATGAAGCCATACAAATACTTGGAGGTATGGGTCTAATGGAAGAGCTGCCTTTGGAAAGAATATGGCGAGACCATCGAGTTGAACGAATTTGGGATGGTACGAGTGAAATTCAAAGACATATCATTTCAAGGTCACTACTAAGACCATTTGAGTAGTCCTTTATGAGTAGAACTAATTTGAGTCGGCTAATATCACCAAAATCAATAGCTGTGGTTGGAAATCGTGGTGCAAATTTTGCGATTAGAGAAAGTAAAAAATTAGGCTATAACCATAAAATTTGGGCAATCCATCCAACTCTAGATTTTCTTGAGGGAATTAAGTGTTACAAAGATATTAAAGATCTTCCTGAGGCTCCAGATGCTACGTTTATAGCAGTTAATGCCGAGTCTGCTATAGCTATAGTTGCTGATTTAAAGTCGATTGGAGGTGGTGGAGCAGTTTTGTACGCTTCTGGTTTTGGAGAGCTTGGAGAAAAAGGAATAAAACGAAATCAGAGGCTGGAAGAGGCTGCTGATGGAATGCCATTAATTGGACCGAACTGTTATGGCTTTATCAATAGTCTTGATGGAGTTGCTTTGTGGCCTGATGTTCATGGTTGTGAGCCAGTTTTGAGTGGGGTTGCAATTATTACACAGAGTGGCAATATAGGCCTTAATATTACAATGCAATCGATCGGGCTTCCAATTGCCTACATGTTTACTCTTGGCAATCAAACAAATACAAATATTGCAGATATTATTAATGCGATGCTCGATGACAATAGAGTCAATGCAATAGGCCTGCATATCGAAGGAATTTCCGATATCAAATCGTTTGATGTTGCTGCTCGAAGAGCCCTTGATAAAAAAATTCCAATTGTTGCAATTAAGTCTGGACGTACTGATGTTTCTGCAAAGATTGCACTCAGTCACACCAGCTCAATGACAGGCTTGGACCAACTTTTTAATGTATTTTTTGAGCGACTCGGGATTGCTAGAGTGGATACTGTTCCAGAGTTCCTAGAAACTTTAAAATTGCTAAGTATTTTAGGAACCATTGACCATAACGGTGTTGCATCTATGAGCTGCTCTGGTGGAGAGGCAGGAATGATGGCCGATTTGATTGATGGACTGGATATCAACTTTCCTAGCCTTGACGATCGTCATAAAGATAGAGTTAAACTAGCACTTAATGATTATGTCGAGGTTGATAATCCACTTGATTACCATACCTTTATTTGGGGTGACCGAAAAAGAACTTCAAAATGCTTTAAGCAGATGATTAGTGGCAATTTTGCTGCAACAATGTTGTTATTGGACTGGCCAAGAACGCAAGAATCAGAACAAAAAGATTGGGACTTAACTTTATTGGCTCTCTCTGATGCGATTTCTGGGACACGTGAGAAGACTATAGTATTAGCTTCAATTGCAGATTGTATGCCTAAAAGGATTATTAAGGAATGCCAAAAATATGGTATCGCGCCAATGATAGGGCTGGATATTTGCTTGAAGGCTCTTAATCACTCCTATAGAATTGGACTCGCTTTTCAGAAAAGCTCAATGCAATCGATAGAGATATTACGCTCATTATCTCACCCTTCTAAAATTTCAACTCTAACAGAGTTTGAAGGCAAGAAATTGTTGAAAAAATATGGAATTCCTGTGCCAGATGGAAAAATTATTAGTAGCACCTCTGAGGCTTTAATGGCCGCTGAAAAAATACATTACCCTATAACACTGAAGGTTTCAGATGTTGAGTTGGCACATAAAACAGAGCTAGGTGCTGTTATGCTAAATATAAATGATCCTTTAGCGCTAGAGAAGGCTTGCCAGGATTTATTTAAGATTGGTTCATCCCTTCTTATTGAAAAAATGGTGCAAGATTCAGTTGCTGAATTGATTATTGGTGTTGGCCTTGACCCAATTTTTGGAAAATATATTATTATTGGAAGTGGTGGAATTTTGGTGGAGCTTTTCAAAGAAAGTATTCCACTTCTATTTCCAGTTAATAGGAAGGATGTTTCTCTAGCCTTATCAAAATTAAAAGCTTTTCCTTTAATTAACGGTTATAGAGGTAATCCACAAGGAGACGTTGAGATGATTATTGATTGCGTAATGGCTACTGTCAAACTAGTTAGTGAAAATGATATTGATGAATTGGATATTAATCCATTATTAGTATTGAAGAGAGGCAGCGGAGTTATTGCTGTCGACACTCTTATTAAGTTAAACTTAGGCTAATCAGCCTTTTAATTGGGAAATTTATGAACAACAGTGTTAATTGCAAAATCTATGATGACGTAATGTTGATTACCTTGGACCGACCAAAAGCTAATGCAATTGATGCTAAAACAAGTCATGCGCTGGGTGATGCATTTATTAGTTTTAGAGATAATAATAATTTACGGGTGGCTGTGATAACGGGGGCTGGTGATCGTTTTTTTTGCGGTGGCTGGGATTTAAAAGCCGCATCTGAAGGCGAGGCAATTGATGCAGACTTTGGGCTTGGTGGTTTTGCAGGACTAACGGAGTTGTGGGATCTTGATAAACCTGTCATTGCCGCAGTTAATGGACTAGCAGTTGGAGGAGGCTTTGAGTTAGCTTTAGCAGCTGACCTTATAATTGCAGCAGATACTGCAGAGTTTTTTGTTCCAGAAGCGACCTTAGGCATTATCCCTGATAGTGGGGGCGTCTTAAGATTGCCACGACGATTGCCATCTGCAGTGGCGATGGATATGCTTATGACAGGTCGACGAATGGCCGTAGATGAAGCAAAACACTTTGGCCTAGTTAATCGAAGCTGCCCGTTAAAAGAATTAGAAAATTCAGCAATAGAGTGGGCACATCAAATTGCTAAGTCTGCACCTCTTTCTCTGGCAGCAATAAAATCTGTATTAAGGCAAACAGACCAAATGGATTTAGAAAGTGCTTATAAAGTTATGCGATCTGGTGAGATCCAGGCTTATCAGAAAATGTTGAACTCTGAAGATGCAAAAGAAGGTCCTAAAGCTTTTTCTGAAAAGAGATCTCCAAGCTGGAAAGGAAAATAATCATTATAAATACAACAGATTTTGAACAAGCTAGAACTGGGTATAATTTATTTGATGAATTAAGTTAGGATATAGATTCAATGAAAAGATATTTTTTAACATCAGTCACAATTGCTTTAGCTATTTTTTCGCTAAGCTCAAATGCCAATAGTGAAGGCGAAGCAATGTATAGTGCTTTGGGCTGTGTAAGTTGTCATGGCCAGAATGGACATTCGACAGATGAAAATGCACCTTCTTTAGCTGGAAAAGATGCTGATTGGATTGTTCAGCAATTAGAATATTTTCAGTCAGGTGAGCGTCAGAACTCATACATGAATGCAATGGCTCCAATGGCTGAAGGATTTGAACGCTCGATTGCTGAATACCTTTCTATTCAAAATTCTAAATACTAATATTAGCCCATAAAACTGTCCTAATTGAAGTTTACGATGCCGTTATTTTTCACGTATAATTTCCTTGAATTTTTTGGAGATTAAGAATGAAAAAGACCATTATTGCTTTAGCTTATATATTAATTGCTTCTTTCAGTAGCCCTATTATTGCTGCTGGTGATGCTGAGGCAGGTCAAGCAAAGACTGCAACATGTATGGGTTGCCATGGTCTGGCAGGTAATAGCACTATTCCTACTTTTCCTAAGTTAGCTGGACAAGGTGAGGCTTATCTTATAAAACAATTACAGCACTTTAAGTCAGGTGAAAGAAAGAATGCAATGATGAATGGTGTTGCTGGAATGCTCTCTGAGCAAGACATGATGGACATTGCAGCTTACTATTCAATCCAAACTATAAGTGAAAACAGTGCGAATGCAGATGCTGAAACTCTTGAGCTTGGTCGTAAGATTTATGTTGGTGGAAAAATGGATACTCAAACGACAGCTTGTATTGCTTGTCATGGAGCTAAAGGTTTAGGTATTCCAACTGCAGGCTTCCCAGCAATCAGCGGTCAGCATGCAGCATATACTACTTCACAGCTAAAAGCATTCCGTCAATATTCCATAAATGAACAAACGGGCTCCACAGATGTTTCTAGAGCAAATGAGATGATGGTGAATGTTGCTAAAGGTTTAACGACAGTTGAAATTGAAGCTTTGTCACAATATATAGCTGGACTTCATTAAACTAGAGCTGGTGATTTTATGAAAAGAAAAATTGGGATAGTAGCCCTTTCCCTATCATTTTTGGCAGTACTCTGGCTTTTGCTTGGTATGGCTAATTTGGTGCCACTTTTGATAGAGTTACCGAACGAAACAAGTATAAGAGCGCATGCCTCACTAGCAGTAATTTTCTTGTTGATAGGTTCTGCGGCTTTTTGGAACGAAGATTAATTTTTAAAGAAGGATGTAATTATGATGAAAACGTCAGATATATGTATTTTAATGTCAGTGGGTGTTGCATTTGTAACAACTGCTTTTCTTTGGTTTCAAGGAGTGGATACAAAGCAAGAAGCATTGTTTACCGCAACTTGGATTCCATCTATTTTAACGTTCGCTATTTATTTTAAAATAATAGCCAGGAAGGACTAATTATGGATGATTCACTAATATTCTTTACTGGGTTATTTTGCTTTGCGCTTGCTTTAGTAGGAGCGGTAATGACTGTTGTAGAATTTAAACGTCTAGAGTCAGAAGATAAAAAATAACATTGGGCTGTTAAGTCTTTTAATAGAATAGTCTAGTTTTAAATAAGAGCTTTTATAGGCACTATTAAAATTATAAACGCGTAACTTTTGAGCTTAACCCATTCTCTCTGTGTTGCCGTCGACTGTCATTATTTGACCAGAAATTTTGCTTGCTTCATTTGATATTAAAAAACTTGCCATGTTTGCTATATCTTCTTTATCTACAAATGTTTTAAGAGAAACCATTGCCTCATAGTCTTCTTTTACCTCATTTTCAGAAGAGCCTATTGATTTGGCTCTTGCTTTAATAACACGATTAATTCTATCGCCTGATACTGACCCTGGGCAAATCGCGTTTACTCTAATATCGAATTCACCGAGCTCCATGGCGAGTGACTTTGTAATTCCAATGATGGCCCATTTACTAGCAGCGTAAGGAGTCCTTAGTGGAAATCCAAATAGTCCAGCTGTTGAAGATAGATTAATAATTGAGCCCCCCTTATTCTTCTTTAAAAGCGGAATTGCAAACTTAGTGAAGTAGAAGTGGCTATTTAAATTTATATCTATCGTTTGCCTCCAGTCCTCGATGGTTAAATCTTCCATTGGTCCAGTGGGACCAGCAATACCAACATTATTTATGAGAACATCAATGCTTGTAACTTTTTGAGAAAGGGCTTTAAAGTAAGACTTAACTGACTCCGGATTCCCAGCGTCAACATTTTCAATAAATACCCTTTTATTGAAAAGCGGATGCTTATGAATTTCATCAATTTTTTGCTGATTAATGTCAGATAAGTAAACTGTGTGGCCTTGATCTATCAAAACATTAGCCATACACCAGCCAAGTCCATCAGCTGAGGCTGAAATGATTATATTTTTACTTGCAAAATTACCCTGAGACATTACTTTGTTTTTGTTAAGGCTTCAGAGAGTTCGTCAGATGAGATGTATCCAGTTGTGGTTCCATTTTTATCAATAACTTCAATAGTTGATCTATCTTTCAAAACCTTAGGGACTAGCTCTTCAATAAAGGTATCTTCATCATACTTGTATGTTGATGATGGGTTAATGCCGGAGGTATCAAATTTATCAATTTTTGTCATTACAGTTTTCGCTCTTAAAACTTTTGAGCGATTAACGTCTTTAACAAAAGCTTTAACGTAATCATCTGCTGGATTAAGGATAATATCTTCTGGGCGACCAACTTGAACCAATCGTCCGCCATTTAGGATTCCTATATGATCGCCAAGTTTAAGGGATTCATCGAGGTCATGAGTAATAAAGACAATCGTTTTTTTAAGTTTCGATTGAAGATCAACTAGTTGGGTTTGCATTTCACTTCTAATCAAAGGGTCTAAAGCGCTAAACGCTTCGTCCATTAGAAGGATTTGTGGGTCAGTTGCAAGAGCCCTTGCAAGTCCAACTCTTTGCTGCATTCCGCCAGATAGTTGAGCTGGGTATTGGTTTTCAAATCCTTGGAGCCCTACGGCATCAATTTGACCTTGGGCAATTTCTTTTCTCTTATCTTCAGGGACCTCCTGAATTTCAAGTCCATAAGCCACATTTTCAATGATTGTCTTGTGAGGGAATAATCCAAAGCGCTGAAAAACCATACTCATGGTTTTTTTTCTAAATTCTAAAATTTCTTTCTCATCTAAACTTAATACGTCGACATCATTTACAAGAACTTGTCCTGCAGTAGGATCAATTAATCTATTAATGTGCCTAATCAAAGTTGACTTACCTGAGCCAGATAGGCCCATGCAAACAAAAATTTCACCTTCTTCGATAGATAATGAAACGTTATCTAAGCCAACAGTATGTCCAGTTTCTTCTAGAACTTGTTCTTTATCTGCCCCGTTTTGGACCATTGATAAAACCTGGTCAGGCTTGGGACCAAATATTTTATAAATATTTTTAATTTCGATTTTTGACATAATAGGGGTTTATTCTGGTGGTTTATTTCTATCTTGTATTCTTTTACCGTAAGCCTGCGTAATTCTATCTAACACAATTGCTAATAGAACAATTGCAAGACCGGCTTCAGTTGCTTTTCCAACGTTTAGCTGTTGAAGTCCAAGTAAAACTTCATCGCCAAGGCCTCGAGTTCCAATCATTGAGGCAATGACAACCATAGCTAGTGCCATCATTGTGCACTGGTTGATTCCTTGCATAATATTCGGTAGGGCAAGAGGTAACTGTACCCCAAGTAATTTTTGTTTCGGGCTAGCCCCAAATGCTTCAGCTGCTTCAATAACTTCGGTATCAACTAGTGTAATTCCAAGATCAGTCAATCGGACTAATGGGGGAACCGCATAAATAACGGTTGCAATAATTGCTGGAACAGCGCCCAATCCAAACAGCATAATTCCTGGGATTAGGTAACAGAAGCTTGGGATTGTTTGCATTAAATCAAGAACTGGCAGTATTGCATTTCGAACTTTATTATTTCGAGACATTGCAATACCCAATGGAATACCAATAATAATACAAATAATAATTCCAATTATCATAATAGAGGTTGTTTCTATGGCTTTATCCCAAAACTTTGGATGCAGGAAGCCTATAAAAAATGTACAGAACCCAACAAAAACGGTGGTTCCTATTTTTCTGCCACTAGAAAAGAAGACAACTGCAACAACGAGTGCAATGACTACTGGCCAAGGTAGAACGATTAAGAATTTCTTAAGAGATAGGATTGCACCAAGAAGAAAATCGTTGATTACTTCGAAGTAAATTCCATATTTTTCATTAAAGACTTTAAAGCCGTCATTAATCCATTTCATTAGAGGAATATCTAACCATTTAGGCCAGTCATAGAGCCAACTTAAATCAGTAAAAAGCTCCATAACACTATCGGGCTTTCTTTTCGATGAGTTATAACTTACGACTAAAAGCCATACAAAGAATATTGGGAATGTAAAGTATGTGAGAATTTTTCTTATCATAATGATTTTGATGAAAAAAAGAGCCCACAAGTGAGCTCTTTTTTATATTAAGATTAACTTATAGAGCTCCAGATACTTTAGCAGCAACGTCTGCTGGTACCCAAGATTTCCATGAATCATCATTCGCTAAGTACTCCATTGCAGTTAGCTCCATATCACCATCTGACTCATCTTCATAGAATGCAAGTAGTCTGTTAACTTGCGCAGTTGGTATGCTATAAGCCTCTAAAAATGCAGTCTCTGCAGGGTGTGAATCCGCCCATGAAGAAAGAACTGACTTGTCTAGTGACATGTCTCTGTACTCAACTCCACAAGTAGGTACCCATGCATCCTCACCATTGGCTTTGATGTCTTCAACAACAACTTGCATAGATGCCCAGCACTCAGAGTTAAATGGAGGCTCTGCTAGTCTAACTAGATCAACCTTACCCATTAGACCAGTTGGCGCCCAATAGTAAGTAAAGATTGGTTGCTTTTTAGCAAACGCACCTGCGATTGCTGCATCTAGTGCTCCACCTGAACCTGGATCAAAGTTAGTATAGTATTTATCTAGTCCATAAGCTTTTTGTTTAACAAGGTTAATTGTGTAGCAAGTCCAGCCACCAATACAGCTTGTCATTCTTCCCATTGATGGGTTCTCAGGATCACTGAATAACGCAGCAATTTCTGGCCTATTCATATCTAGAACATTTGTAAGATTGTACTTATCAGCAGTTGCTCTATCAACATAGAATGCTTGCTGAGAGTCAGGAGTATTTACTCCTAGGTTTCTCACAGTTCCATCTGCTTCATGACCATCAAAAGTATCTTTAATGTTGTCATACCAAAGCTCAGTAACTACATCAAGCTGTCCATCATAGTGCGCAGCCATAATAGGTGTTGTACTTCCTTTAGTTATACTAACTTCACACCCATAACCATGCTCCAAGATGAAGCCAGCAATAGCAGTATGAATATTAGCACTACTCCAGTCAAAATCAGCTAGTCTTGCCTTACCGCAGTCAGCACTAACAACTCCTGGCATTAGAGCAACTGAAATAGCTGAGATAGCTAATAGTTTATTTATTAGTTTCATTTTTTCTCCTTAGGTTTAAAACAAAATCCTTATTAAATATAAGGATTGATTTTTAGTATATATAAAATTTCAGTGCAAGTTGAATTATATTCGATGATTAAAAACACATATTAATAGGAAATATTAAATTAATAAAACTATTCCTGCTATAAAAATTAATCCTAGAATTGTTTTTTGAAACACCTCGCCATCAATAACATGATAGATTTTCATGCCAAGAAAAGAGCCAATAATTAAAGCTGGAATAGTCAAAAGAAGGTCATAAAATATTTGCAATGTAAATAGACCAGCGATAGCAAAACTTATAACTGCCATAATGCTTGTTATAAAAATAAAAGGTTCATAAGTTCCTCGCTGAGTATTTTTTGGTAATTTCTGCAGACTAACCCAAATTGTTGGAAATATTCCTCCAAGCGCTGCAAAGCCGCCCATAAATCCACTTATCAATCCTATAAAACGATCAATTAATTTATTGTTGTTAACTTTAACGGATAGGTTATTATTTTTAAATATTAATATTGCATAGAAAACTAAAAAAATGCCAATAGATATTTTAAATAATCTTGGGTCAGTAGTTTTTAGAAGAAGCATACCAAGGGGTATACCAATTAAACCAGAAATAACAAATGGTCTCAGTTTTGAAAAATCAAGAGTTTTTCTTAATTTAAATAATGGCCAACCCGATATCAATAAGCAAGTAATTATATTTAATGGAATTGCGATAGCAGGTTCCATTATGTGAAGCCAAAATGCATTAAGAACAAGACCACTTCCAAAGCCACTAGCACCCTGGACAAATGCTGCAGTAAATGCTCCTGAAATTAAAATTAATAAATATATTGATGGGTCAGAAATGATCATTAAAGAATTGCCAAAATAATGCATATGAGTATATAGATTATTTTGTTATTTGTATTTGATTTCAATATAATGACGATGTTAGGTATTTTAAATTTTGATTATCAAATGGCCCTATTACTTCTAATTTATGTCTAATTATGACTACATAATTGTAGGGGCCGGCTCCGCCGGCTGTGTCCTTGCAAATAGGCTCAGTAAAAACTCATCTAATAACGTTTTGCTAATAGAGGCCGGTGGTTCAGATCGTCGATTCTTTATCCAAATGCCAATTGGTTATGGGGTGACTTACCATCAAAAAGCTGTTAATTGGATGTATATGACAAAGCCAAGTCCAGAAGCTGATAATAAGCCAAGTTATTGGCCAAGAGGAAAGGTTTTGGGCGGATCTAGCTCAATTAATGCAATGGTTTATGTGAGAGGAAATCATAAAGATTTTGACCAGTGGTCTGAGATGGGGAATACAGGCTGGTCATATAATGATGTTCTGCCCTACTTCAAGAAAATGGAATCTTGGCAAAATGGTGCTGATAGTTTTAGAGGCGGTGATGGGCCATTAAATGTCTCGGAGGTGTCTGACCAGTTACACCCATTATGTAAGAATTTTTTATCTGCAGCTCAAGAGATTGGTATTAATCTTAATAGAGATATGAATGGAAAAAATCAGGAAGGAGTTGGCAACTTTCAAATCACAACTCATAAGGGTCAGCGAATGTCCTCCTCAAGAGCTTACTTGTGGCCAATAAAGAGTCGTACTAATCTTACTATTATTAAAAATGCTTTGGTTTCAAGAGTATTAATTAAAGATAAAAAGGCTTATGGAGTTGAGTATATTAAGTCAGGTAAGATTCATCAAGTGATGGCTTCATGTGAAGTTATATTAAGCGCAGGATCAATTAATTCTCCTCAGCTTCTTCAGCTATCAGGAGTAGGCCCAAAAGATGTTTTAGATAAAGCTACAGTTTCTTTAATTCATGATAGTCCAGCTGTTGGAGAAAACCTACAAGACCATTTGGGGGTTAGTTATTTTTATAAAAGCAAAGTACCAACCCTAAATGATCAGTTAAGGCCATTTCTAGGAAAGATATATCAGGGTCTAAGATATATTATTACAAGAAGAGGGCCACTGAGTTTAAGTGTCAATCAATCAGGAGGATTCATTAAGACACGTGATGGTCTTGAGAAGCCCAATATCCAGCTTTATTTTTCGCCCGTCAGTTACTCTCTGGAATCTCCTGAAAAAAGGGCAATGATGAGCCCAGATCCCTTTTCAGCAATGTTATTTGGAATTTCTAGTTGTAGCCCTCTTTCAAGGGGAAGAGTTCATATTGAAAGTAATAACCCATTAAAACCTCCAATCATTGAACCTAACTACCTTTCTCATAAAAATGACATCAGAGATTTATTAGAGGGGGTTAAGGTCCTTAGGAAGTTGGCTAAAACTGATAGTTTTAGAGAAGTTATTGGAGAAGAGTTTCGTCCTGGGCAGGAATGTCAGACTGATGAGCAAATGATTCAGCATATTAAAGATACAGTTTGGACTGTTTTTCATCCTTGTAGTACTTGCCGAATGGGCCCTGATCCACTGAAAAATGTTGTTGATAGCAATCTGAGGGTTCATGGGATCAAAAATCTGAGAGTGGCAGACGCCTCAATATTTCCTCAAATAGTTTGTGGTAATATTAATGCCGCAACTATTATGGTTGGTGAAAAAGCATCAGATTTAATATTAGCAAGTGCAGAAAATAATTAAAGTTATTAAAGAATCCTTATGAAGATAATTAGTATTGAAACTTTTACGAATGAATACGTCGGTTTAGTTCGCATAAGAACTGATGAGGGCGATGAAGGGTGGGGTCAAACCTCTACCTATAATTCTGATATTAGTTCTCAGGTAGTTCATAGACAAGTTGCTCCTCATATTTTAGGACTCAGTGGATTTAACATTGAAGATATAAATAGAGAGGTCTTAGAGAGAGAGCATAAGTTTCCTGGTACATACCTTTATAGAGCTTTAAGTGGAATTGATACCGCGCTTTGGGACATTAAAGCTAAGCGTGCGAACAAGAGTGTTTGCCAGCTTTTGGGCGGTGAAAAACAATCTATTCCAGTTTATGCTTCAAGTATGCAGAGAGAGATTAGTCCAGAAGCCGAGGCCGAAAGACTTCTTGCGCTAAAGGAAGCAAATGGTTATTTCGCATTTAAATTTCGGATTGGAAAAGAGTGTGGCCATGATTTTGATCAATGGCCTGGGCGAACTGAGGCAATTATAAAAGAAGTGAGAAAAGTTCTAGGAGATGATGTTGCTTTGCTTGTTGATGCAAATAGTGCTTTTAGCCCCAAAAAGGCAATTGAAGTTGGACACATGCTCCAAGATTATGGCGTAAGTCATTTTGAAGAACCTTGCCCATACTGGAAGCCAGATTGGACTCGAGAAGTTAAAAATGCACTAGATATTGATATCAGTGGTGGCGAGCAAGACAATGATATGAGAGTTTGGAGTCATATGATTGATACTAAGGTTGTTGATATTGTTCAGCCTGATATATGCTACATGGGAGGCGTTACTAGGACACTAGAAGTTGTAAAGATGGCAGAGAAGGCAAATCTTCCTGTAACTCTGCATTCAGCAAACCTTTCTCTAGTGACACTTTTTTCGGCCCACATTATGGGCTCTATTAAAAACCCAGGAAAATATTTGGAGTTTTCAATAGAAGGCCCTGATTACTATCCATGGCAAGATAATATTTTTTACCCAAACTATAAAATTATTGATGGGTGTCTTGAGATGATCCACAAGCCTGGTTGGGGGGTTGAAATAAATCAAGAATGGCTGTCTTTATCAGATTACAAAGTAAGCTATACAGGGTCTCGCTTTTAGTGCAATTTTTTGGGTAAGAAAATCCTGTATAATTTCTTTTTTTTTAATAAGTTACGGATTTATAACTAGATGAAGACCTCACTCACTAAACTTGAGGGATTAAAAAGATCCCTTGTGGTTGAATTGCCTGTAGACACTTTCAATCAAAAAACAGAAAGAATTATCAAGAGCCTTGCCTCAAAAGTTCGTATTGATGGCTTTAGGAAAGGAAAAATTCCAGCTGCAATTTTGCGTCAACGCGTTGGCGGTAGTGCTAAATCCGATGCTGCTAATGAAATTGTTACTGAGACTTTGGCGGATGCCCTTAAAGATGCAGATGTTTCTCCGGCTGCTCAGCCGTCATTGGTGAATGTAGATACTGAGAATTCAGACAGTTTTATTTATACAATAGAGTTTGAAGTGTTTCCAGAGATCAAAGTGGGCTCTTTAAAAAGCTTGACTATGGATCAGATTAATTCAAAAGTTACTGAAGAAGATGAGGAACGAGCTCTTCAAGATCTACAAGATAGGTCAACTGAATATAAGACTGTCAAGAGAAAATCTAAAGAAGGGGATCGTTTAATTATAGATTTTGAAGGCTTGCTAGATGGAGAGTCATTTGAAGGCGGAGCTGCTGAGGGTTTTGAAATTGTTTTAGGCAAAGGTACTATGATTGAAGGTTTTGAAAAAGGTCTTATAGATATCGCACCTGAAAAAACCGTTGAAGTAGCTGCAACATTTCCGGAAGATTATCATGTAGAAAATCTGGCAGGAAGAGAGGCCATCTTTAAAGTTACTGTTAATGAAGTAGGTTCACCAACAGAAGTAAAGAGAGACGATGAATTTGCCAAAAAATTTGGTGAAAAAGATTTTGAAACTATGAAATCGAGAATGTCAAAGCAGATGCAAGTTGAATTAGAATCTCGATTAGTTCAGCAAAATAAAGACACCGCATTTTCAGTTCTTTTAGATGCAAATGATTTTGAGGTGCCTGAAGGCAGTGTTTCTGCTGAGTCACTCAAGCTACAGCAAGATATGGAATCTAGAATGGAGCAGCAAGGTATGCCTTCTAAAGGTAAATTACCTGCAGAAATGTTTCAAGAGGAAGCGGCAAGAAGAGTTAAACTTGGTTTGTTAATTAATAAAATTGCAACAGATGGTGAAATAAAAGCTGAAAAAGAACAGGTTGATGCTAAACTTAATGAAATGGCACTCCAATATGGTGAAAGTGCTCAGCAAATGATTGATTGGTATAATACAGATCCTTCAAGACTTGCCAACATTGAATCAATTGTCGTTGAAGATATGGTTGCGAAACATGTTGCAGATCAAGCCAAAGTAACGATGACAGACAAGACCTTTTTAGAAATAATGAGCCCACAAAATTAATATGACAATTCAAAACTTAAATCAAATCCCAATGGTAATTGAGAGCTCTGGAAGAGGAGAGAGGGCTTATGATATTTATTCTAGGCTTCTCAAAGAGCGAGTTGTTTTTATGGTTGGTCCGGTTGAAGATTACACTGCAAATGTAGTAGTAGCTCAGTTGCTTTTTTTAGAATCTGAGAATCCAGACAAAGATATTCATTTGTATATAAATTCACCAGGCGGCTCAGTAACTGCAGGCCTTGCTATCTATGACACAATGCAATTTATTAAGCCAGATATTTCTACTCTTTGTATTGGACAGGCGGCAAGTATGGGTGCATTACTTCTTACAGCTGGTACTAAGGGGAAAAGGTTTGCGCTACCTCATGCTAGGATGATGATTCATCAGCCTCTTGGAGGATTTTCTGGTCAGGCAAGCGATATAGATATTCATGCACAAGAAATTCTTAAAGTTAGAGATAACTTAAACACCATACTTAAGGACCATACTGGTCAAAGTATGAAAAATATTCAGAAAGATACTGATAGAGACAATTTTATGTCAGCGAGCGAGTCTGCCAAATATGGACTCATTGATAAAGTAATTAATAAGCGATAAATTTAAGTTTGTCTATGGACCAAAATACTGAAGACCTTAGCTGTTCGTTCTGCTCAAAACACAAAGATGAAGTAGTTCGCTTAATTGCAGGACCGGGAGTTTATATTTGTGATGAATGTATAGACTCCTGCTATAGCTTGATTCAAGAGCAAACTATCAAAGATAAAAAAGATCAACATCAGGATTGGAATAATACTCCAAAAGAATTGTATGCCTCTTTAGATGAGTATGTGATTGGACAGTCCCATGCAAAAAAAGTTCTGTCAGTGGCAGTTTATAATCACTACAAGCGACTAAAAACAAATTACATCTCAAACGATGTAGAGCTTGATAAATCAAATATTTTACTTATAGGCCCAACAGGAAGTGGCAAAACGCTTCTTGCGCAATCTCTGGCGCGTTTTTTGGACGTACCTTTTGCTGTTGCTGATGCAACAACTTTAACAGAGGCTGGCTATGTTGGTGATGACGTAGAGAATGTAATTAAAAGTCTGCTCTCAAAATGTGATTTTGATCCAGAAAGGGCAGAACAAGGCATTATTTTTATAGATGAAATCGATAAGATTTCACGCCGGTCTGACTCTCCCTCAATCACAAGAGATGTTTCTGGTGAAGGAGTTCAGCAAGCTATGCTTAAGTTGATTGAAGGCACTATTGCATCGGTTCCTCCTCAGGGTGGTAGAAAACATCCTAACCAAGAAACTATTGATGTTGACACTTCAAAAATATTGTTTATTTGTGGCGGTGCATTTGATGGGCTTGGGAAAGTAATTGATAGGCGCATTGAAAAGGCTACTGGTATTGGTTTTTCTGCTAACGTTAAGGAAGCAAGCGGTAAAAAAACATTAACTGAGCTTTATAAATTTTTAGAGCCAGATGATTTAATTAAATTTGGATTAATTCCTGAATTAGTTGGTCGTTTAGCTGTTCATACTTCTTTAGATGAGCTTGATGAAGAGGCATTGGTTCAAATTCTTACGAAGCCCAAAAATTCTGTAGTCAAGCAGTTTCAGCAATTTTTTGCCATTGAGGGTGTTAAGCTGACGATAAGAAAAAATGCTCTTTTAGCGATTGCTAAACTTGCGCTAAAAAGGAAAACTGGTGCGAGGGGTTTAAGAGCTATTTTAGAAGATCTACTACTGGAGACTATGTATGAAATACCTTCTACTCCAAGCGTTAAAGAGGTTGTTGTAGATAAAGAGGTTGTGGAAAGAAAAAAACAACCTATGATTGTTCATGTTTCTGATAAAAAACAAAGCAATATTCGTAAAGCAAGTTGATTAATTTCATCTTATATATACTGGTCTCTTAAGAATATCTATGGAGCTTTTTGATCGCCAAAAAGATGCAGTTGGTCAAGGTGAAAGAACTATATTGGTTCATATTGAGCTAACTTCAAATAGAAAGGCATCAAGTAGTATTGGTGAATTCCAACAGTTGGCACTTTCCTCTGGCCTCAGTATTATTGACACTATAACAGTTAAAAGAAGCATTACTAAAGCCCAGTTTTTTATTGGCACGGGCAAGGTTGATGAGCTAGCAACAATTGTGTGTGACAATGAAATCGATTTAGTTATTTTTTCTCTACAGCTATCCCCCTCTCAAGAGCGTAATTTAGAGAAAGCATTAAAGTGTCAAGTGATGGATCGAACTGGCTTAATATTAGATATCTTTGCATTAAGAGCAAGCTCCTTTGAGGGAAAGTTGCAAGTAGAGCTAGCGCAGTTAAAGCATCTATCTACTAGACTTGTAAGAGGCTGGACACACCTTGAAAGACAAAAAGGTGGTATTGGACTTCGTGGACCAGGTGAGACGCAGCTAGAAACTGATAAGCGATTAATTTCGGTACGTATAAAAAATATTAATAAGCGATTAGATAAGGTTCATAAGCAGCATGATTTGGGACGTAAATCCCGAATTAAGAATCAACTTCCTATGATTTCACTTGCAGGATATACCAATGCAGGAAAATCAACACTCTTTAACCTTCTAACTAAGGCCAAAGTTTATGCAGATGACAAGTTATTTGCTACACTAGACTCAACTATTCGACGTGTTATCTTGCCAGCTTCTGGTGAGGCAGTTATAGCTGACACGGTTGGCTTTATTCAAGATCTACCTCATGAGCTGGTTGAGGCCTTTAAGTCGACTCTTGAAGAAACACGACAAGCTAACGTCCTACTTCATGTGGTCGATGCGTCAGATCCGAATAATAGGGATAAAATTGAGCAGGTAGAGGATATTATTGAGCAAATAGAGGCACAAGATATTCCAAAAATTATTGTAATGAATAAGATTGATGGAATTGCTGATTTTAAACCTCGCCTTGATAAAGACCATGATGGTAATATTTATAGAGTTTGGATTTCAGCTCATACGGGAGAAGGAATAGATCTGCTTTATCAGGCACTTTCGCAGAGTTTAAGTGGAATGATGACTTTTGCAGGAATTAAGTTAGATGTTCAATCTGCTTACATTAGAAGTGAAATTCATAAAGTTGGATTTATTCAAAAAGAAATAATGAATGAATTTGGGCAATGGCTACTTGAAATTAATGTCACTCGACACTATCTAGAAAGATTACTAGACAAGCAAGGCGTTTCATTATTATGGGAACAGAAATCATCACAGAGCCAAACGGCTTAAGCAAGCAATCAATTCCACTACTTCCTCTTAGAGATGTAGTAGTTTTCCCGCACACGGTAATTCCTTTATTTATAGGAAGAAAATCTTCAGTTAATGCAGTTACTCAGGCTATGGAGGCTGATAAGAATATTTTTTTAGTTACCCAGAAAGATGAAACTATTGAAGAGCCAAATAATGAGCAGCTTCACAAGGTTGGAACCCTTGCAACAATTCTTCAATTACTGAAACTTCCAGATGGAACTATTAAAGTTTTAGTCGAAGGTGTTAAAAGAGCAAAAATCGAAGAATTTGTTGATTTAGGTGAGCATACAGAAGTAATTTTAAGTGACTGTAGTTTGACTCATGATGATGACACTGAGATAAAGGCTATGATGCGTTTAGCCCTTGAAAACTTTGAAAAATATATCAAGCTCAGTAAAAAAATCCCTGAAGAAGTGTATAAAGTACTTAAAGAGATTACAGATATTGAGCGTTTCAGTGATGTCATTATTGCAAATCTTAATCTTAAAATTGAAGAAAAGCAGAACTTACTTGAGAGCAGTGAGGCAAGAGAAAGACTCGAGAAAATTCTATCAATCCTTGAAGGAGAGCTAGATGTTCTTGGCGCAGAGCAAAAAATTCAAAGTCGAGTGCGCAAACAGATGGAATCCAATCAAAGGGATTACTATTTGAATGAGCAAATGAAGTCCATTCAAAAAGAGCTTGGAACTGTCGATGATGAGAATGAAATTGAAGAATTACAAAACAGTATTAATAAGGCAAAAATGCCTAAAGAAGCTAAGAAGAAGGCCCAAGGAGAGCTTAATAAGCTTCAAAGAATGTCATCTCAATCATCAGATGCTTCAATCATTAGGACTTACATAGAAAATTTATGCTTAGTTCCCTGGAGTAAAAAAACGAAAACAAACCAAGATTTGGTAAAAGCTCAAAGAATTCTGGATGAAGATCACTATGGTTTGGATAAAGTTAAAGAGAGGATCATGGAGCACTTAGCAGTCCAAAGTCGAGTCACCCATAATAAAGCGAATATATTATGTTTGGTCGGACCACCAGGAGTTGGAAAAACTTCTCTTGGAGAGTCAATTGCAAAATCAGTCAATCGTAAATATGTTCGTATGGCTCTTGGAGGAGTTCGAGACGAAGCTGAAATTCGAGGCCATAGAAGAACTTATATTGGGGCAATGCCTGGTTCAATTGTCCAAAAAATGCAAAAAGTTAATGTAAAAAATCCATTATTTCTATTAGATGAGATTGATAAGATGGCATCTGATTTTAGAGGAGATCCTGGCTCTGCAATGCTAGAAGTTTTAGATCCAGAACAAAATCATACTTTTAATGATCATTACCTAGAAGTTGATTATGATCTTTCCCAAGTCATGTTTGTTGCTACTGCAAACTCTTTAAATCTTCCTGAAGCATTAATAGATCGCATGGAAATTATTCACTTGTCTGGATATACTGAAGATGAGAAGCTTGAAATTGCTAAGCGCCATCTAATTTCTAAACAAATGAAAAATAATGGTGTTAAAAGCTCTGAAATTATTTTTAAAGACTCCGCAATAATGGATATTATTCGTTATTACACAAGAGAGGCAGGAGTTCGAAGCCTCGACCGCGAAATTGGAAGTATTTGTAGAAAGGTTATTAAAGATATCACTCTAAAAAAACGAAAAGCTAGAGCAATCATCAATTCAAAAAGCCTTCCAAAATTTTTGGGTATGAAGAAATATCGCTTTGGTCTTGCTGAAGAACACAACCAAATTGGTGAAGTGACTGGACTGGCATGGACATCTGTTGGTGGAGACTTGCTTACAATTGAAGCTTCTTCATACAAAGGTAAAGGAAAGCTCAATTACACAGGCCAGCTTGGTGATGTCATGAAGGAATCCATTCAGGCGGCAATGTCTGTAACAAGATTGCGCGCTGAATCACTTGGCATAGCGGATGACTTTCATGAAAAACTTGATATTCATATTCATGTGCCTGATGGGTCAACTCCGAAGGATGGTCCAAGTGCTGGAGCTGCAATGTGCACCGCTCTTGTGTCGGTTTTAACAGGTCGAAAGGTAAAAGCTGCAGTGGCAATGACTGGAGAAATAACTCTAAGGGGCGAAATAACTCCAATTGGTGGGCTAAAAGAAAAATTACTTGCGGCGATGCGGGGCGGGATTCAAACTGTCATTATTCCTGAAGATAATGAGCGTGAGTTATCTGAAGTGCCCGAAAAAATTAAAAGTAAACTTGAGATTATTAAAGTTAAGTGGATTGATCAGGTTTTAGACATTGCACTTGAGGAAAAATAAAGGCAATTAACTTTTATAGCTTTTTTGTAAGTTTGGCGTAATAAAAGCCGTCATATATTTTCTTAGGAAGTTGTTGTTTTCCAATGAACCCATCTCCCCATGAAAGGGATATTTCTTCGTTGGTAGCATCTTTAAACCTTTCAAGAAAGCTAACAATTTGTCTCTCGTTTTCATCTGGAAGAACTGAGCAAGTAGCATATATAAGCTCCCCACCGGGCTTTAAGAGATGCCATAAATTATCAAGAATTAACGCTTGAATTTTAGTAATTTGATTGACATCTTTTAGTTTTCTTAATAGTTTAATATCTGGGTGTCTTCGAATGACTCCTGTTCCTGAACAGGGGGCGTCAATTAAGATTTTATCAAACTGTTTTTGGTCCCACCAGTCTTGCCTTGTTGCGTCCCCAACAATCATTTCAACATTCTTAGTTTTAAGGCGATCAATATTTTCTTTAACTTTTAGTAACCGTGTTTCATCATTATCTAGAGCAACTATATTTGCTTCAGAACATAGTTCAGCTATGTGAGTTGTTTTACCTCCAGGAGCACAACATGCATCAAGAATTAATTCCCCTTTTTTTGGAGAGACTAGATGAGCTGCAAGTTGAGCAGATACATCCTGCACGTAGCAAGACCCTTTTTCAAAATCTGGCAGGCTGCCTACTTTTACAGCACTCTCAAGAATAAGTGCTTGCGGTGCAATGTTTGATTTCTCAGAAAATATATCTTGTTTTTTTAATTTCTCTTGAAAAGCGCTTAGATCAATTGATGGGTGAACTCGAATTGACATTGGGGCTTTTTTATTATTCTCAAAAAATATTTCTTGGAAGTCTAACGGGTAATCTTTTTTTAATTTTTTTACAAGCCAGCTTGGATGAGAATGATGAGCTGTCTTCAAGATTGAGTCTTTATCTCGATCAATTCCTCTAAGTATTGCATTAACAAAACCTTTGGCCCAGGTTTTTCCAATTTTTTCTGCAATTTCAACAGTTTCATTGATTGCTGCATGACTCGAAATATCAGTGTACAGAAGCTGATATGCTCCAAGAATCAATAAACTATGGATATCAAGGTTTTTCCTTTCTAAGGGCTTCTTTATACGGGGCGTAATTATGTCATTAAGATGATGATAGAATCGGATTGAGCCATATACCAAGGATTTTGCAAAAGGAGATTCAGTACTTTCCGCTGGAAATAAGGCGTCCGATAAAGCTTGCTTCTCTAAAGCTACTAGGCAGATGGCTTTATGAGCTATAACCCTGGAGTTTTCGTTATTGAGCAATTGCTTGTAAGATACTATTTAAAAGTTGATTGGGCTCTTGGTAGCCAGGAATATTTGAGCCATTTTCAAGGAAGATTGAAGGCGTTCCATTAACTCCTAATTGCTTAGAGATTGCAAGTTGATCTTCAACAGGATTTATGCAATCAGGGCTATTAGGTAAATCACGATTAGTTTTATAGTTGTGCATTGCAATGGCTTTGTCTTCAGCACACCATATTTTTTCCATAGCGCTTTGTGCATTTGGATGAAGTTGTTCAATTGGAGAAGCTAAGTATTTAACTGTGATACCTAGAGAATTCATACCCTGCATATTTGAGTGAAGCTTTGCACAATAAGGACAATCTACATCCGTAAAAACATGGAGAATGTATTGCTCATTTTCGGCCTTGAAAACTATTTTATTATTTTCATCAATACTATTTAAAATTTTAATTTTTTCTGAGTTTATTCTTTTAGTAGAAAGATTAGCCATTAACTCTATGTCGGTTACTGCACCTTGAATAACATAACGCCCATCAAGCGAAATATACAAAACCTCAATCTGAGGGTTGGTAAGAACTACCTCGTAAAATCCTTCCAATTCTGAGCTGCTTATATTTTCAGTTTTAATAGTTGGGAAGAATGGCTTTAAATTATCAAAAACCTTGTCAACATTTGCAGTTACGGAGTTAGTAATTATGATTAAAGATAAAAGAAGAAGCTTTTTCATATTAAAAATTCAAGATTAAAGAAGTAAATTTTACAGTTTTTTGGTAGAATACCGAGATTATAATTTTCGGAAAAAGTCATGGAATTTTTTGTTACTCATCAAGCAGCGGATCATTACAGTGGTGACTGCTCAGTCGCTTTTGTTTTTAAAGATACAACTAATGAAAATAGAATTCTTCAAGGGCTTCTTGAGCTCCATCGTTTTGAAGCAAATCTAGGCGAAACTCTAATGCTTGGTAAGGTCGAGGGCTATAAATCAAAAAGGGTATTAGCAATTGGCTTAGGAGAGTCGCCATTAACTCAAAAAAAATATATTAAGGTGCTTAAGTCGCTTTCTTCAGCCATGGATGATACAAAAGTAAAAAATGTTGTAATACCTAGCCTTGAAGTAGAGGGACGTGACGATTCTTGGTTGCAAATTACAACGGCTCGAGTGTTAAAAAATGAAAGTTATCAGATAAAAAAAGTTGGCTTAGAAGTGGAAAAGAAAGCTACCGTTCTTGAGGCGGTGAATATTCATTCTGAAAATAATGGTATTACAGAAATTAGTAAAGGAGTTGCAATTGCAAATGGAATGGCTCTGGCACGAGAGTTAGGTGACTTGCCGCCTAATATATGCACGCCAACTTATATTGCTGAAAGAGCTCAATTATTAGCATCAACCTACAAACTGAAATGTGAGGTTTTAGAGGAGTCAGATATGGAGGCCTTGGGGATGAATTCATTGCTCTCAGTTTCTCTTGGATCGTCTCAACCTGCAAAGCTAATTAGTTTAAATTACTCTAATGGTGGAAAAGAAGACCCGATTGTTCTAGTTGGAAAAGGGGTAACTTTTGATAGTGGAGGTATTTCGTTAAAGCCAGGATCTGGTATGGATGAGATGAAGTATGACATGTGTGGTGCTGCATCAGTTCTTGGAACTATGAGTGCGGTAGCGGAGATGGGCCTTAAAGTTAACTTAACAGTTGTAGTGCCTACTGTTGAAAATATGCCTGCTCACAACGCCTCTAGACCAGGTGATGTGGTAAAAAGCATGTCTGGCCAAACCATAGAGATTCTAAATACAGACGCAGAGGGCCGGTTGATTCTTTGTGATGCCCTAACTTACTGTGAAAAATTTAATCCTAAAGTTGTGATTGATGTTGCGACTCTTACTGGCGCTGTGATTGTTGCATTAGGTAAACATCACTCTGGCGTTATGTCTAATGACCAAAATCTCGCTGATAGCCTTAAAGCATCAGGGATTTCATCAATGGATACAGTTTGGCAGCTCCCTCTTGATGATGAGTATGACGAATTACTTAAGTCTAATTTTGCAGATATGGCAAATATTGGTGGGAGAGAAGCGGGTACTGTAACTGCTGCGTGTTTTCTAGCGCGTTATACTAAGAATTACTCTTGGGCACATATTGATATTGCAGGAACTGCTTGGCTTGGAGGTTCAAAAAAAGGCGCAACAGGAAGGCCAGTTCCTCTATTAACTCAGTATGTCATGGACCAAGTTTAGGAGTACATTATGTCAACATTTAAAAATGTAGAAATTAGTAAAGAGGCTAATATTTATTTTGATGGCAAGGTTACAAGTAGAAAGGTTAAATTTAGAGATGGAGTAGTTAAAACTCTTGGAATTATGATGCCAGGCTCCTTTGAATTTGGCACTGAGCAGAATGAATTAATGGAAATCACGGCTGGTGAAATGAATGTATTGTTAGCTGGAAAAACTGAATGGCAAACGATTCAAGGCGGGGAATCGTTTGAGGTTCCTGCAAACAGCTCTTTTAAGTTGGAAGTAAAATCTGTAGTAGATTACTGCTGCTCTTACTCATAAACAAGGCTATTCTTGATTCTTTCTTTATAGAGCTTTGTTTGGTTGACTCACATTCTCTCAATTAAGGTAGCTATAAGGTTTACTTTTCTTTCGCTATAATTTATTCTTACAAAAAGACAAAATCATGATATGAATCCAGTTGTATTGATTAATGGTGAAGAGCAGGACAAGATTTCAGTTTTTAACCGAAATATGCAGTATGGCGACGGTTTATTTGAAACTTGTGTTGCTAGGGATAATCAAATTTTATTTTGGCCACGTCATTATTCTCGCTTAGAAATAGGCTGCGTAAAACTCAACATTAATAAGATAGATGAGGGGCTATGGCTGAGCGATATAAAGAAGGCATTTGAGTTATCTTCGAAGAAAAATTGCATTGTTAAGTTGATCTTGTCACGTGGTGATTCTCTTCGAGGGTATGGCTATAAAGATGACATTGAGCCTGTAAGAGTTGTTATTGTCTCTGAAATGTATCAACCTTTATTTAATAAAGAATTTTCTCTTGAATATGCAAAAAGTGGTTTTCATTCAAATCCACAATTAGCTGGCATAAAGCATTGTAATAGGCTTGAACAGATTTTAGCAAGGTCTAGCTTGTCAAGTAATGAGGCAATTATGCTGGATGAAAAAGAAAATATCATATCGGTAACTCAAGGCAATATTTACTTTATATTTGGAAATAAGTTATTAACTCCTAAATTAGATAGCTGCGGTGTTGTGGGTAGCAGAAGATCGCTTATTCTTGAGCTTGCAATGTCACTTAAAATGGAAGCTTTAGAAAGTAATATTTCTATTAATCAAGCTCAAAAGGCAGACGAGGTATTTATTTCAAATAGCGTGATAGGTATTCAGCCTGTCCATTCAATTGAGAGTTATAAGCTTGGTAAAAATCCACTAACAGAAAAGATTCAAAAAGCATTTTTATCTAAAACAAAAGAAATTAGTTCGTGGACATGTCCATAAGTGATGAGAATAAAAAGTTTTCAAAATTAGCAGCTTTATTTGTTCTGCTATTATTTGCCATCTGGTTCCTTTCAACGAAAGATATGATAGCTACTGAAAGCCATATATTTGAGGTTAAAAAAGGATCTTCAATGGGCTCTATTGCCAAAGAACTGAGTAATAAGGGACTCATAAAGTCTGAGTTATTTTTTACATCATTCAGTAAATTTCTTAATGCTAATAAGAAATTAAAGTCGGGTTATTATGAGATATTGCCAGGCACAAGTGTATGGACTTTTATAGATAAAATTTCAACAGGATCTGTTCTTTCAACTAAGGTGACCTTGATAGAAGGTAAGACTATTAAATTTTATTTCAATCAATTAACTAATGACCCTTCTATTAAGCCTAGTGGCTCTCTTAAAGAGGTAATGACATCAATTGGTATTAATGAGCCATATGATGGATGGTTTTTTCCTGAAACATATAGTTTTAATTATGGAGAGAGCCTTGAGAATGTATTGAAAAGGGCTCATCAAGAATTGATGAAAAATTTAATGGTATTGTGGGATCAAAGAGATAAAGGTTTGCCACTTAAGTCACCGTATGAGGCTATTATCCTAGCCTCTCTAATAGAAAATGAAACAGCACTAGATGAAGAAAAATCATTAATTTCAGGTGTATTTATACGTAGACTTAATGAAGGGATGCGGCTTCAAACTGACCCAACTGTTATTTATGCTTTAGGAGATGCTTACTCCCCTCCACTTAAGAAGAGTGATTTAAGGATAAACAGTTTATATAATACCTACCGCAATAAAGGGCTACCACCAGGAGCAATTTCTTCTGTAGGTTATCAGTCTCTGTTCGCCGCCCTTCATCCTTCAAGCAATACTGACTTATATTTTGTTTCAAAAAAAGATGGTAGCCATGCTTTTGCACCAAACTATGAGAAACATAAAGAAAATATCAAGAAATATTTAAATAATAACTAGTCTAAAATTGAAAGTTATGAATAAAGGAAAATTTATTACAATTGATGGTGTTGAAGGTTCTGGTAAAAGTACTCAAATTGATCTTATTTGTAGTTATTTGCAGCGAAAAGGTATAGATGTTGTAAGAACTCGTGAGCCAGGTGGTACTGATCTAGGTGAAAAAATTCGCTCCCTATTGCTTGATGTTGATAATAAAGAAATGCATAGTGATACAGAGTTATTGCTAATGTTTAGCTCTCGTAATGAGTTAATACAGAATAAAATTATCCCCGCTCTAAATAAGGGCTCTTGGGTTGTTAGTGATCGATTCACTGATGCTTCATTTGCTTATCAAGGTGGAGGTAGAATGCTTGACTTAAATCGTATTTCTAAGCTTGAAAGCTGGGTATTAGGTGAATTTCAACCAAATTTAACGTTGTTTCTTGATGTGAGTGTTGATGTTGGAATGCAAAGAGTTGAAGCACGAGCTGCCAAAGATAGGATTGAGTTGGAGGAAAGAGCCTTTTTTGAGCGGGTACGCTCAGTTTTTATTGATAGATCTAAATCCTATCCAGAGAGAATAAAATTAATTGATGCAAGCGGCTCAATAAGTGAAATTCATAACAACATAAAATTATTTTTAGACGTATTATGAATTTGCCTTGGCATAGTAGTGCTCATAAAAAGATAAATAAAATGATTGATCAGAATCATTTGCCGCATGCGCTTCTTATTACTGGAGTTCAAAAGATTGGTAAATTCGAATTTGCCCAAACCCTAATTCAAAAACTCCTTTGTAAAGATTCATCCTGTGGGAACTGTGCAGTCTGTTTATCTTTAACAAAAGATGAGCCAAATGCTAATTTAGAGCATAGTGTATTAATACGACGATCGCATTATCCAAACTTAATTTATTGCCGAGCTGAACTAAATGACTCAGGCTCTATGTCTAAGGATATTCGTGTAGATCAGATTCGTGCTTTTTGTGAATCACTTGGAAAAACAGCTGACTCACTGCAAATTGGCATTATTTTTTACGCGGACCAAATGAATGTAAATGCTGCAAATGGTCTTTTAAAAACTCTAGAAGAGCCTAGAAAAAATACTCTTATTATTTTATTAGCTCACAATGCTCGCTCACTTCCGCAAACTGTTTTATCTAGATGCCAGACTATCCATATCAATCCCACATATGAGCAAGAAAGCGCAGATTGGCTCTCAAAAAATATTGACAAAGATTCAAAGGATGATTTTGATGCTTTGCAGCTATTAGAAAGTTCCCATGGAATACCTTATAAGGCCCTAGAGGATTTAAAAGGGGACTACTTTTTTCAGTATCAAAACTGGCAGAATTTACTATTGGAGATTGCAATAAGCCCTACTAAGATTTACGATACTGAAATATTTGACGGAAATGAAATTGGGGTTTTGAAATGTTTACAACAGCTAATTAATGAAGGGATAAAAATAAAAATCTTAAATCATGAAGGGGCTAATCTAGAGCTAAATAAGGTTGTTGAGAGAACATCTAGTAATTATTTATTCAATTTGCAGGATGATATTAATTCTGCGATTTCTATGTCACAAACTACTGTCAATATGAAGTTATTATTGGATAATGTATTAATTGTCTGGTCACACATTTCTCATTTAAAAAAATACCCAGCTATTACTAATATTCAGGAAAACTAATGAATCGATCATCAGCATTATTTAAAGAGGCTCAAGACTATATGCCTGGAGGCGTGAATTCGCCTGTTCGTGCCTTTAATGGTGTCGGCGGAACTCCAATATTTTTTGAGCGTGGAGAAGGCGCTTATCTTTATGATGTAGATGGCAATTCTTATATTGATTATGTAGGCTCTTGGGGGCCAATGATTTTAGGGCATGCTAATCCTGTAATTATAGATTCAGTAAAAGCTGTTTTAGAGAAAGGATTGGGTTTTGGGGCGCCTACTGAAATTGAAACATCTCTTGCAAAGAAAGTTTGTAAGCTTGTTCCTTCAATTGATTTAGTTCGGATGGTGAGTTCAGGTACTGAAGCAACTATGAGCGCAATTCGCTTGGCTAGAGGGTATACAGGGCGAGATAAAATTTTAAAATTTGAGGGTTGTTATCATGGTCATTCTGACTCTTTATTGGTAAAAGCAGGTTCAGGTGCATTAACTTTAGGTGTGCCAACTTCGCCTGGAGTGCCAAAAGACCTGGCGAAACATACTCTGACACTTGAATATAATAATTTAGAGGTTGTGGAGGAATTATTTTCTGAGATGGGCGAAGAAATTGGATGCATTATTGTTGAGCCAGTTGCAGGAAATATGAACTGTATTCCTCCAAAAGAAGGATTTTTACAAGGTCTACGTAAGATTTGTGATGAATATGGTGCTGTGCTTATTTTTGATGAGGTGATGACAGGTTTCCGGGTGGCTTTAGGTGGTGCTCAAGAGTTTTATAATGTTAAACCTGATCTTACTGCCTTAGGAAAAGTGATTGGAGGTGGCCTTCCTTGTGCTGCGTTTGGAGGGAAGAAAGAAATTATGAATCAAATTGCCCCTCTTGGACCTATTTATCAAGCTGGAACACTTTCTGGAAATCCTCTTTCAATGGCTTCTGGACTTGCCATGTTGAGCGCTTTGGAATCTGATAAATCTTTTTATGAAAACCTTGGTAAGCGCTCTCAGTATTTAGTTAATGGAATAGTTTCTGAAGCTAAAGCACAAAATATTCCGATGACAAGTAATAGTGTTGGAGGAATGTTTGGTTTATTTTTCAGTTCTGAAAAAAAGGTTAGTAACTTTTCTCAAGCATCAAGCTGTAATATAGAACTATTTAAGAAATTTTATAATGCGATGCTGAAGCAAGGAATCTATTTAGCGCCATCTGCATATGAAGCGGGCTTTCTATCAAATGCTCACACAGATGATGACCTTGATAAAACTATCAATGCAGCTTCAACTGCATTTTCTTTGATATGAGCTTAGTAACGGTTGGCGCTGAATTATTGGCTGCAAAACAGCGACTTCAGATATTTAAAAATAATGTTACTGTTTTTGGCTCCGCTAGAATTAAGCCGACAGACCCTTTGTATAATGATGCTTATGAGTTAGGAAAAAGTTTATCTAATAGTGGCTATAACGTATTTACCGGTGGCGGTCCTGGCATCATGAGTGCTGCAAATAAGGGGGCGTATGAGGGGAAATCAAAAAGTATAGGCCTGAATATTGAACTACCACAAGAGCAATCTAGTAACCCTTATCTTGATGAGAATATTACATTTGACTACTTCTTTTCTCGAAAGGTTATGCTTGTCAAATACTCTAGTGCTTGTGTGTACTTTCCTGGAGGTTATGGAACTGCAGATGAGTTAATGGAGGTTTTGACTCTAATGCAAACTAACAAAATGAAAAAAGTTCCAATAATTTTGTACGATTCAAAATTTTGGGCATCATTACTCTTATGGATTGAGCAGTCAGTCGAAAAATCTTATGTAAGTAAAGAAAATTTTGAATTAATAAGAGTGGTTGACTCAGTTGAAGAAATTATTAATATTGTGGAAACAGAAGTATGTCTTTAGCAATTTTTGATCTTGATAATACTCTGATCGGCGGCGATAGTGACCACTTATGGGGTGAGTTTTTATGCGATGAAGGCATCATTGTTGATCGCCAATCATTTCAAAAAAAGAATGATTATTTTTATCAACAATACGAATTAGGCTTATTAGATATATATGCATGGGCAGAGTTTAGTTTTGAGATACTGGCGCGACACTCCATGAAAGAGTTAGGCGAGCTCCATCATAAATTTATGATTGCAAAAATTGAACCAATTATTTTAGATAAGGCTCAAAATTGTATAGATAACCATAAAAAAAATGGAGACACAGTTCTCGTCATAACAGCCTCAAATACCTTTGTCACTTCTCCAATTGTCAAGAGGTATGGGATCGACCATTTACTGGCAACTGAGCCTGAAATAAAGTCAGGACGTTATTCTGGAAAAATTTCTGGGACTCCATGCTTTCAGTCAGGAAAAATAGATAATTTAATGCCATGGATGGCTAAAAATAATGAAACATTAGAAGGTTCTTCTTTTTATTCAGACTCGCATAATGATCTTCCACTCTTGGAGTTAGTTGATCACCCAGTTACAATAAATGCTGACAAAATTTTAACCTTAGAGGCTAAGAAAAGGGGCTGGTTGAATCTAGACTGGCGTTAGTCTAGATAAACAAATCTTGGCTAGATTTATCGGCAACATCAAGATAAGTTGCGGCTCCAGCAAATTCTATTCCTTCAATAAAGTCATCTCTTGAAAATCCAAACATACCCATTGTCATTTCGCAGGCAATAAATTTAACACCCATTTCAACACAAATAGATCTCAGCTCTTCAATTGAAGCCATACCATTATTTTTAAAGGTTTTTAGCATCATTCGAGTTGCAAAAAGTTCCATACCAGGGATGTTCCAAAAAATATTTGGAATTTTTTGGCTAAAATCTATAGCTTGAAACCACTTTGGGCCAAATGGCATTTTCATTGGCATATCTGGATTTCCTTGAGGTGATATACGAAGATGTGACAAATCCTTAAGGAGAAGGTTTAAGCCATAAAAAGTGCAAAAAACTGTCACTTCTTTGCCCATCGCAATACCTGTTGAAGCTAGTATAAAGGGCGGATATGCCCAGTCAAGAGTGCCTTTAGAGGCAATAACAGTCATTTCTTTTGAGTTAGGCATTTTTGTTTGGTAAATTAATTTTTTTGAATATTAAAGATGATTTTATTTCCATCATTTTTTTGTGACAATAACTTATGACCAAGTTGGTTGCAGAAGGCTTCAAAGTCTTTTTTTGAACCTTGGTCTGTGCACGTTACTTCAATTACCTCATCCGTGTTCATTTTGGCTAATGCCTGCTTAGTTTTTAAAATAGGCATTGGACATGCATAGCCGCACATATCTAGAGTTTGATCTGCCATAATGTACCTTAAGGATTAAGTAAGAGTATTTTAGTTGCTAATTAACTCTATTTTATCGTATTTTTTTTAACTAAAACACCTGCAGCCATTGAAATTAGGAAGACTAGGGTAATTGGATCAAAGGTTGCTAATGCTGAGATTGCGGGTCCAGGACAAAGACCAACAAGCCCCCAACCAATTCCAAATAGTGATGAACCTATAATTAGTTTTTTATCTATATTTTGTTTAATAGGCAAATTAATTTTATCACCTAGGGCTGAAAGTTCTTTATTTTTTAAGAAGTAAAAGAATGGGCCTGCAGTAATAATAGCCCCGCCCATAACAAATATTAAAGAGGCATCCCAGTTGTGGGTAATACTTAAAAAACCTATGACTTTTTCGGGATTTGTCATTCCTGAAATAACTAAACCAATACCAAATATAATCCCGCAAATTAAAGAGATAATTTTATCGTTCATAAGTAAATCCCAAACTGCTGAAGAACAGCAACAGTAAGCATTCCAATTGCTACAAAAATGCCAGTAGCGATTATAGAGCTTGTTGATAGCCTTCCAATTCCACAAATCCCATGCCCAGAAGTACAGCCCCCTCCAAGTCTTGTTCCAAAACCAACTAAAAAACCACCTGGAATAATTAAAAGATAAGAGTGGGTTATGTTGAATGCTACAGGAGCACTGGAGGCAATAAAATTGAAGTAAATTAAAGGCCCAATTACTAAGCCAAGTAAAAATGCAAGATTTGAAAGCCTTTGAGAGGCTTTAGTTATGGCATTTTCAAAAATTCCACTAATTCCTGCCAGCCGGCCTGTCATATAGAAATAAAAAACTACAGAGAGTCCAATGATTACGCCTCCTAAAAGAGCGCTAAAAGGTGTAAAGTTGTTCATTAATATAAAGCTAAAACAAAATCTAATTTAATTACTTTAATCATAACAGAATTATTCAATTGTTTAAAGGACGGTAAATAAGTTAATCTGAAACTATTGTTTTTACGCCACTCTCAGACCCCAAAAGAAGAATATCGGCACCTCGATTTGCAAATAGTCCATTAGTAACAACCCCAACAATATTATTTAATCTATTTTCAAGAGTTTTAGGGTCATCTATAGTTAGATCATGTATGTCAAGTATTAAGTTGCCATTATCTGTTGTTAGCTCTTCTCTTAAGATTGGATTGCCTCCAATAGATTTAATAATTTCACGTTTTACATAGTTTGTAGCCATAGGAATCACTTCAATTGGCAAAGGAAACTTACCCATCACATCAACAAGTTTAGATTCATCAGCTATACAAATAAATTGGTTAGAAACTGCAGCAACTATCTTTTCACGTGTCAGTGCTCCACCACCACCCTTTAATAAATTGAGCTGATGATCTGATTCATCAGCACCATCAACATACACTGAAATTTCTTTAATTTCATTCAAATTAACAACATCTATTCCGTGGCCCCTAAGACGATTTTCAGTATCAATTGAGCTCGCTACAGCTCCTTGAACTGAATCTTTAATTGTAGCAAGTTGATCAATGAAAAAATTTGCTGTTGAGCCTGTTCCAACGCCTATAATAGTCCCTGGAATAACATACTTAAGCGCTGCTTTTGCAACCTCATTTTTTAATTCGTCTTGGGTCATTTTCTCTTAATTTTTTTGTTCAAAATTATTATACACTATGAAAAAAATAATCCTTGCAACAGGCAATGAAGGCAAAGTGAGAGAACTTAATGACATGCTTAAGGGCCACTATAACGTAATTTCTCAGAATGATATGCAAGTCAAAGAAGTTCCTGAAACTGGAACTACATTTATTGAAAATGCATTAATTAAAGCTAGAAATGCATCTCTCCAATCGAAATTACCAGCCCTAGCAGATGATTCTGGTCTTCAAGTTGAAGCTCTTAATGGTGATCCAGGTATTTATTCTGCGAGGTATGCTGGAGTGGATGCAACGGATAAAGATAACATTGAAAAGCTTATTTTAAATATGGATCAGCATAGTAATCGTAAAGCTCATTTTTGTTGTGCGATGGTCTTTATACATAGTGCTAATGATCCAAGCCCAATCATTATTGAAAAGCATTGGGAAGGAGAGTTGTTGAGAGAGCCAATAGGCGTTAATGGTTTTGGCTATGACCCTATTTTTTATTTGCCAGATCATGATTGTAGCTCAGCTCAGCTTCAGCCCCAGGTAAAAAATGAGATATCACATCGAGGACAGGCTTTAAGTGAACTCTTAAAGCAACTATTATCTTTTGAATAATTTTCTGGAACTGCCACCACTCGCTCTCTATATCCACTATCCATGGTGCGTCAAGAAATGTCCATATTGTGATTTTAACTCGCATGAGGGGTCAATTCATAATGGCTATATTAAGGCTTTACTTAAAGACTTAGATGATGATTTAAAGTTTATTCAAAACCGAAAAATCCATTCAATTTTTATTGGTGGTGGAACACCAAGTTTGATGAGCATAGAGGATGCTTATGAGTTGTTTGATGGTTTAAATGAAAGGCTATCAATATCAAAAAACATTGAAATCACACTTGAAGCGAACCCTGGAACATTTGAAGTAGAAAAATTTTCTGAATTTCGAAAGGCAGGCATTAATCGCCTTTCAGTGGGAGTGCAATCATTTAAGGACAATCAGCTTAAATTTTTAGGAAGAATTCATAGTGGAGGTGATGCCTTGAGGGCAATTTCTGAAGCTAAAAAAGTAGGCTTTGATAATTTGAATATTGATCTAATGTATGGCCTAAAAGATCAAACTATTGATATGTGTCTTGAAGATGTGATGCAAGCAATTGAATTAAAGCCGAGTCATATTTCTTTTTATCAGCTAACCCTTGAGCCAAATACATTGTTTGCAAAATACCCACCAAAACTTCCAATTGATGAAAAGATATGGGATATGGGTGAGCAAGGTGCTGCCCTTTTAAATCAGAATGGGTTCAGACAATATGAAGTATCAGCTTATAGCGAGAGGCCTTCAGAACATAATATAAATTATTGGAAATTTGGAGATTACATTGGCATTGGCGCTGGAGCACATGGAAAGATAACAGATGTTGAGTCTCAACAAATATTTAGAACACTTAAGCCTAAATCACCAAAGGAATACTTATCTAAAATGCAGACTGGAGCTGATATTCCAACTAAAAAAGAAGTGGATAATGTGGCTTTTGAATTTATGCTTAATAGTCTTAGGTTAAAAGATGGTTTTAGCTCTTCATTGTTTGAATCAAGAACAGGATTATTAATCAAATCTTTGAGTTCTGAGCTAGGAAGAGCAGAAAATCTTGGTTTATTAGAAAATAAGAATAATTGGATAAAGCCCACATCGAAAGGTTTTAATTTTCTTAACGAGCTGCAAGAAATTTTTTTATAAAACTCCTTTTAATTAATTCTATTAAAAAAAATAGGTAAAGCCTGACACTAGGGTTTATGGCTGTTAAAATACTTTTTAGTTTTTATAAACTTATAATAATATGAAATCTCATACAATTGCTGACGTTCTTACTGAGTCTTTGCCTTATATCCAAAAGTTTAAAGGCAAGACAATTGTCATTAAATATGGTGGAAATGCTATGGTTGATGAGGATCTAAAATCGAGTTTTGCGAGCGATATAGTCCTTATGAAATCTGTCGGTATGAATCCTATTGTGGTTCATGGCGGTGGCCCTCAAATAGGTAAAACACTTGAAAAATTAGGAAAAAATAGTAAATTTGTAGATGGCATGAGAGTTACTGATAGCGAAACTATGGATGTTGTTGAGATGGTCCTTGGCGGCCTAGTTAATAAAGAAATTGTTAATCTTATTCATCAGCATGGTGGAAATTCTATTGGGCTTACTGGCAAGGATGGGCGGCTTATTACAGCAAAGAAACTGAAGACTAAGGTTGAGCCTACTTCAGAAATTATTGACTTAGGCCATGTAGGGCAAGTTGATCAGATAGATGTTTCAGTAATTAACTTATTATTACAGGGTGATTTTATTCCTGTCATTGCACCAATTGGTGTTGGTAAAGACGGCTATTCATACAATATAAATGCAGATCTAGTTGCAGGCGCAATTGCAGAGTCATTAAATGCTGAAAAGCTTATTCTTCTTACTAATACTGCTGGTTTGTTGGATGATGATGGAGAGCTTATGACTGGAATGAGCTCGAAGACGGTCAAAAAACTGATTGATGATGGCACAATTCATGGCGGTATGCTTCCCAAGATTGGGTGCGCTTTGTCAGCAGTTGAAAATGGCGTGAAAGCGAGTCATATTATTGATGGCAGAGTTTCTCACGCAGTTCTTTTGGAGGTCTTCACTGACTCTGGTGTTGGAACGTTAGTTACAAAAAATGGTTAAAAGTAATCGAGATACAATTAGTGTTAATGATTGCCAGATATTAGCTCACTATAAATATGAAGCAGAGCAATATATTATCACTCTAGCCTCAAAAGAGATTGCAGAAAATACTCAACCTGGTCAATTCGTCCATCTTTCTGTTTCAGGAATGCTTGCTATGAGAAGGCCTATTTCAGTTATGTCTGTTGACAAGGACAATGGAACCTTTGATCTTCTTTATAAAATTGTAGGAGAAGGCACTAGGCAGTTGGCAGATCGTAAAATTGGAGACGTGTTATCGGTTATTGGGCCTATTGGTAACGGTTTTAAAATGACTGATAAAAAAATTCCACTTTTGATAGGTGGCGGCGTTGGAATGCCTCCAATTATAGCAATTGCTCAAAATATAAAAGATAACGATTACTTTAATCCATACGTTATCTTAGGCTCTGAAGTGCCATTTCCTTTTGACACTGTCGTAAGTAACCTAGGCGGGTTTTATTCTTCAAAAATTCATACTATGCCTTTACTGGAAGAGTGGGGCATACAGGCTGGACTAACAAGTCTACAAAACTTTGAAGGGGTATATGAGGGTTATGTGACTGGTTTAGCAAAAGAATATTTAGATAGTTTATCCAAAGATGATTTGTTGAATGTTGAAATTTTTTCGTGCGGGCCTCATCCTATGCTTGAAGCTGTCTCTAAATTAGCTAAAGACTTCAACTTGCCTTGCCAGGTGTCACTCGAAGAATATATGGCTTGTGCTGTTGGTGGGTGTGCTGGATGCGTTGTTGAGGTTCAAACTGAGAATGGCCCAGCAATGAAAAGAGTTTGTGTTGACGGTCCAGTTTTTGAAGCGCAGACAGTGTTTTAATGATTGCTGGTAATTTAAAGCGGGTAACTTCACGTATAAATTCAATTGAATGCAATCATGAAGTGCAGTTAATTGCAGTTAGTAAAACTCGATCTACTGCTGAAATCCAAGAGGCGATAAATGCTGGCCAAGTTCATTTTGGAGAAAACTATTTACAAGAATCCCTAGATAAAATTTCTTTTTTTAAAGAAAGTAAACTAATTTGGCATTTTATTGGTCCAATTCAATCAAATAAAACAGCCTCAATAGCAGAAAATTTTGATTGGGTCCATAGCGTCGATAGGCTTAAAATTGCAAAAAGACTCAGTGATCAAAGAGACCCTATTCTAGGAAAGCTCAACGTTCTTATTCAGATAAATATTGACGAAGAGCAGACTAAGTCTGGTTTGCTTCTTAAAGATGTAAATGAAATTATTTCAGAAGTGAGTGATCTGCCTAATATATCTTTGAGGGGCTTTATGTGTATTCCAAGTCCAAAAAACTCAGCTATGAGCTTTAAAGAGATGGCAAATTTAATATCAAAATACCCTTTTCTTGACTCACTTTCGATGGGCATGTCCTCAGACTTAGAGCTTGCGATAAAAAATGGTGCAACCTTTGTCCGAGTTGGAACGGATATTTTTGGACCAAGAAGTTAATTGTTAATGCATTTTTTCGGGATGATAATGATATGAAAGTAAGACTACTTATTACGGGCGGAACGATTGATAAGGTTTATAACCAATCAAATGGTGAGCTTGAGTTTGATAAAACACACTTTCCAGAAATGATTTCTAGATCAAGAATTGAGGTGGACTTGACGCTTGAACAAGTTCTGCTAATTGATAGTTTAGATATGGTTGATGCAGATCGAGATTTAATAATAGATAGGTGTGTTAGCTGTGAGGAGAAATTTGTTTTAATTACTCATGGAACAGATACCATGTGCGACACAGCAAAACTTTTAGGTGAGGCCTCAATTGACAAAACAATTATTTTATTTGGCTCGATGGTGCCTTATGCAGTGAATAACTCGGATGCTTTGTTTAATTTTGGGTGTGCTTTAGGGTCTCTTCAGTTACTAGAATGCGGCGTTTATGTTGCAATGAATGGAAGGGTTTTACCCTGGACTGATGTTGAAAAAAACAGGAGTCGAGGCGTCTTTCAGGCCTTAAACTCCTAAGTTTGAATCATAGCTCTTTACTCTAGGCTATCAAGCATATACTGAACTGATAGTTTGATTTCGTTATCTGAGCAATCCATACAGGTTCCTCTTGCAGGCATACCGCCCTTTCCTGCAATAGCTGATAAAGTAAGTTTTTCAAGACCCAAATCAATTCTTGGAGCCCAATCTTCTAAAGAGGCATACTTAGGCGCACCCATCACTCCAGAACTATGACAGCCTTGGCAGTTGGCACTATAAATTTCTTCTCCAGTGCGCTCAGCTTTTTCTGAGCTTTCAGATGAGGCAACAACAATGCTACTATCAATCCGAACTTCGCCTATAGGTTTTATTCTTTCAAGTAAGGCGCTATCAATCATAACATCACTATTAGATGCCTCTTCACTTGATGAGTTGAGAGCTTTGTAGCCAATAAAAAGCATAGCAAGCACCCAAACGATAATCATTAGTTTTGTAGAACCTTTAGAACCCTGACTCATTGCGCCTTTCCTTAGATTATATTAAATTCCGGAATATTATACATTTGGTTATAATAACTTGCAGTTTAATGCAATAAAAATATGCTTAAAAAAACTCTATTACGAAGCTTCAATGTTTTAAAGATTAGCACATGGTTAGCTGCATTTATTGCTTTTGCTTTATTGGCTGTTGTTGCTTTTTTTATATTATTCCCTCAGACGATTAAAGGATCAATTGAAGATCGCCTCTCTCAAGTGAGTGGGTTGAGCGTTGGTATCGATAAAATTTCTCTAGAATTCCAAGATAATGAGCTTATATTGGCAGTTAGAAATGTTGAAATTTATGCTGAAGGGCTTGAGCCGATTGCCTCAATAGATGTCCTGAGATGGGATGCTAATTTAATTGCTCTATATAGAGGGATTGAAATACCTGGCCATATTGATGTCAATGAATTATTAATTGACACTTCGTCAATTGATGAGTATGTTTCGATTATAAATACAGATTCAGTTTTATCTAGCCTTGGGTTGTCTGGCCTTTTGGCTCTTAAATCGCTTTCTATCAATCGAACGAAGTTAATCGGAGATCAGTCAGTTGAGCTAGCGCCTATAGAAATAACAAGAAATAAACAAAAGGTAAGTTTGTCAATGAGAGACCAGTCTATTTTTAGTAGCCCCCAAGTTCCTAAGCTTGGAAGTGCAGTAAGTATAAGTAGCACTATTGATGTTTCAAAAGCAAGAGAGGATAGAATTGCAGTCATTCCTTTTTCACTAAAAAATGAGGACTTTAGTCTCTCAGCTCAGCTTAAAATTTTTACTCAACAAGACAAAGTTTACCTTGAGTTTGAGAGTTATATTGATCAGATTGAAGTTTCAAAAATTAATCAGAATATACCTGATATTCTTGCTAATACTGAGGGTGCTCGATGGATAAATGATGTTTTGACTGAAGGTGTTTTGACTGATATAAAGCTGACAACTCGTTTTAATATGTCAGGCGATCTTGAGTCACCAAATACAAAATTTTCTGCAAATCTGTTGGGTGCGCAATTAAATGTTAGCTCTGATTGGCCTTCTATTGAAGAATTAGATGCAAAAGTTACTTTTTCAAATGATTATCTAAAGATAGTTGGAAATAAAGCTAGCATAGAAGGTATTGATTTAAGTTACCTGAGCATCACTACAAGGGATTTTAATCAACCTAATGCTGTATTGTCATTAAATGGAAGATTTAGCTCACAAAGCAAGAAGATTGCTAAATTTATAACTCAGTCCCAAGTCCTGTCTCTTATACACATCTCCGAGCC
>OJIQ01000003.1_pt1 | contig 53432 bp, 58 predicted proteins | sample 1595921 | NCBI WGS metagenome assembly OJIQ01 (sample SAMN05416693, study PRJEB24817) | seawater metagenome | isolation source: Sea water | place: Canada:Atlantic | collected 2013-07 | reverse complement strand
TATATTTTCTGGCTAGTTGTCCACTTGCGATTGTAGCTTGCGTATATTCTGGCGTACCAAAAGCTGGGGAGCCTGATTTCATATCAACATTTGAAGTAAAGCTGCCATACATTGCAGGAGCTCCTGGCTTAACACATTGATGAAAAGCAAGTCCCGCAAGCGCTTCAGCATTTTGCTGAACTAAGGCACCCGCAACAGTGATCGGCGCCATTGCCCCAGCTAGAGTGAATGGTGTATAAATAACAGGTTGATTATGCTCTGCCATTTCAATAGCACCTTCTAAAAGGGCCTTGTCGTAGACCAAGGGAGAGTTTGCATTTACAACTGTAGTAATTGAAGGTTCCTTCAGAAGGGTTTCTTTATTAATCCCTCTACTAATTCGGACAATTTCAATAACATCAAGCATCCTCTCACTGCCAATCGCGTATCCAAAAAGGGGTTTTGTTGTGAGGCGAGCAGCTGCAGAAACTGCCTTTAAATGCCGCACACTTACATCCAAATCGCAAGGTTCGACAGGGTAGCCACCAAATGCATGGACCGTATTTAGCATTTCGCCTAGTTTGATTAAGTTTGTGTAGTCTTCAAAGTTACCTAGAATTCTACCTCTATCTAGATCAGAAACATTGGGTGCACTGGAAACCATTGTATTAATAATAGACTGACCACCAACATGCACATGCCTTTCTTTGTTTCTTCCATGAAGCGTAAACTCACTAGGGGTGGTTGCTATTTTTTCCATTATAAAACCAGGTTCAAATCTAACGCGTCTTCCATCAGAGTCAACGGAGGCACCACCTCGTTTTAAAATCTCTACTGCTCTAGGGGACTGGATGTCCATACCTGTATCACATAAAACTTTTAAAGAGGCTTCATGGATTGATTCAATCTCATCCACTGAAAAAATGCTCATCGGCTGAAAAGGATTCTTTTTTTGTCGATAAGGGGCCTGTGTAAAGTTGGTAACTTCTCTAGTGACCTTAGCTCTTCCTCGTCTCATTAATCAATTCTATTTAAATCGTTATAGAATTGATGTTAATTCAAAAATGAATTGAACTCAAGTTAAAAATATTTATTAAAAATAGTGAGCTGTATTCAGCTCACTGAGAAGTTTTTTAGGTTCTTGGAGTTTTTTTGATTCGATCTAAAATATCAACGCCTTGTTGCTTCCAAAAATGCAACAGGTCAATGAAAATCCAGTTTTCTGAGAGTTTATCACCTTCACGGCGATACATATCTATAACCCTCATATCTCCTGGTTTTTCCGATGCAGGCATTCCCATAAAGCCACCGGTAGGAGTAAGGGTAAGGTTAGGCCATCCAAAAAAGCCACCAAAATTACCTTCTGCAAGTTTACAAAGATGGCCATTAGATATACGATCTTTAAATCCAGCCCTAAATGGCCCAGAGTGCTGTTCAGCATACCTTTCAATTGTGTAGCTCGAGCCAATACCGGCAGGGCCCCACCAAATCATATCTTCATTCCAGCTAGCTCTAAGTTCATCAACTAGTGATATTTTTCCTGTGTGCTTCCAACCCTTAATATCTTCAATCATAAAATTTATTGAAGCCAGTGTTTTTTCACCTTCTTGCATATTTTGTTCTTCGAACAACAAACCCTCATGAGTCATTGGTCCTGGCTGAACAAGATGGGCACCTGTTTGAGGTGGAAATGGGTTAAGTCCAACCTGCAGCATGACATGGGGAATATCAAAAAACATTGCAGTTTCAGTTATCTTTCCATTTTCAACCTTATTAAATTCGCAGTAACGTAATAAAGCCATCTTTCTTGAAGGAGCAATTCCTAGCCATTCATTATCAAAGAGTCCCATAAGATGGCCCATAGAAACTACCCAGACGGATTCAAATCCGTCAATTTGATTTTTTCCTGCAATAAAAATATCCATACGTCTTTGAATATTTTTAAATGCATGACGAAATGGCTGCCAGAAAATTTCTGAAACTTCCTTAGCATCTGAAATCTCATTAAAGGGATGGAAGCCTCTCCAAATATAGTCTTCACTAATATAGTTTTTTAAAACTTTTGTAATATCAGTACCTTGCGCGGAGTCAAGTGCCTTGTAATAGTCACGAATTAATTTTTTTTCTTTTTGCAAGTTTTGAGTCATATTTATTCCTTATTTAATATCATTGTTGCGCCCATTTCTGCAATCATCATGGTTGCTGCTGAGGTATTACCACTTACTATGCTAGGCATAATAGAGGCGTCAATCACTCGTAAGTTATTCATTCTTTTTACCTTTAAATCATTTGGAGAGACGACTGCTAAATCATCGACCCCCATCTTGCAGGTCCCAACAGGGTGATAGACTGTTACTGCAGTTTTACGAATGTAGTCTAATAGCTCCTCATCTGATTGGATAGATTTCCCAGGTGCAATTTCTTCACCACGAACTTCATCAAACTCTTTAGATGATAAAACCTCTCTCGCTTTTTTAATCGCTTCAATAATGCTTTGCTCATCCCTGGTATCAGATAAAAAGTTTTGGTCGATAAGTATCTTGTGATTCTCACCTTCCTTCTTTATTTTTACTGACCCTGAACTATGCGGCCTTAACAAGCAAGTAAAAAGAGAATACCCATGCCCAAACTCAAACTTTCTGCCGCGGTGACTTCGGTAAATAGGCGTAAAGTGGAACTGGACATCAGGATACTCAGGCTGACCAAGTTTTGTATCTGCAAAACCTCCAGCTTCAACAAAATTACTCGTCCACCAGCCCATCCTTCTAAAAAGAAAGTTAAAAGGAGAGGTAATTATATGGGGCAACAAAGACCTCCATGAAACACCAATTGATTCTGCTTTCTTTGAGCGAACTGTGACCATTGTATCTAAGTGGTCTTGAAGATTTTCACCAACCCCTGGAACATTATGATGACAACTAATTCCTGCCTTTTCAAGCTCCTCCCTATTGCCTATTCCTGAAGATAAAAGTATCCTCGGTGACTCAATGGCACCAGCACATAGTAGAACCTCTTTATTACAATATAATTCTTTATCAATACCATTAACTTGAAGCTTTAAAGACTTAGCAATATCGCCTTCCACCTCAATTGATTGGACTCTGGCATGGGTCATTATGGTTAGATTCGCTCTAGAAACAATAGGCTTAATAAAAGCCCTATAAGAATTAACTCGAGTTCCTTTATCCTGATTAACCTTGTAAATACCCAGACCTAATTGAGATTCATCATTAAAGTCAGAATTCTTTGGAAGCCCTATATGAGTGCCAGCATTAATAAAGCGCATTGCGGTCTTATTGACCTCTTGTGGCATGACAACTGGCCACTCACCGACTGTTGAATGGTACTTAGGGTCTCCCCCTGTTTTATCATTCTCAAGTTTTTTAAATATCGGTAAGACATCATTATAAGACCAGCCCTTACAACCTAGGGTCTCCCAATTATCGTAATCATTCTTATTACCACGAATATAGATCATGCCATTAATTGAGCTAGATCCCCCAAGGCACCTGCCACGATTAACAGTAATTACACGGTTGTTTAGTTTTTTTTGTGGGACTCCCTTGTAAGCATAATCAAGCTTCTTATGGTCATACGCAACAGAAAGGCCAGCAGGAATTTGCACCCAAGGACTCTTATCACTTCCGCCTCCTTCAATCAAACAGACGGTGGTTTTAGGGTCTGCGCTTAATCGATTTGCTAAAACGCATCCGGCGGAACCTGCACCAATAATAATATAATCAAACGAGGACAATGACTAACCCTTAACTGCGCCAGCTGTTAGCCCACTAACAAGCTGCCTTTGAAAAAACATAACCAGAATAAACAATGGAACTATAGCAGATACCACTGCTGCGACTGCAAACATAATATTGCCTTCTGTTTGAGTGGTGCCCATAAAGCTGGCAATTTTAGGGACCATAGTTTGGTTTTCCTGAGAGAGTAGTAACGCTGTAACAGCAAAATCATTATATGCCAAAAGAAATGAGAAGAGTCCAGCAGTAATAACGCCTGGCCACATTACTGGAATAATTACATGTCGAAATGCTTGGAACTGAGTACACCCATCAACCTTTGCACTCTCATCAAGCTCTTTCGGAATTGTTTGAAAAAATGAGTGCAGCATCCACAATGTAAATGGCTGGTTAATCGCTACTAAAACAATAATAGTGGTCGGCAATGTTCCCCAAACATTCCAATCATAGAAGGGTTGTAAATAGCCAGAAACAAGAGTGATTGGAGGCAGCGCACGAAAAACAAGTGCAATTATTAGCAGCCAAAATGAATAACGAAACCCAGACCTTGAAAGCGCATAACCGCCTAAAGTTGCAAGAGTTAATGATATGAGTACTGTAGAAACACAAACTATCGCTGTATTAAAAAAAGCGCGCCAAAACTCTTCTTGGATCCATGCGCCCTCATAACCTGCGCCTGTAAAAGATTTTCCATATACTACTTGTGTTCTTACCCCAGAAAATACATTAGTCCAGTCTCCTTTTGAGAAAAAATCCAGCTCTACTTTGAATGAACCCCACATAGTCCATAAAAATGGAAAGGCTGCCAAAATTAACCAGAACAATACAAAGCCATATATTAATAGTTGGAGTCCTAATGGTCTTTTTATTTGATTTGAGGTCATATTATTTCTCTGGATTAAATTCACGCCATGTTCTAATTAAAACTGGCATAAGAAGTATGATGACACCAATTATTGTCAACACTGATGTCGTTGCCGCTGAAGAAAGAAGTCTTATCTCTTGGCCAATATCATTCCATATAATCCATGAAAGAGAGGTCGCATGTGCCGAAGCACTAAAACCAACTATTGGCTCAAATACTCGGAAATTATCCATCAGCTGAATTAAAGCCACAAATGCTACTAGTGGAGATAAATGAGGCACAATGACATGAATAGTTTGCTGAAAGCGTGTGGCCCCATCAATCATTGCTGCTTCTATAGTTTCTTGTGGAACAGTCTGAAGTCCGGCGTAAAAAACAATGAAGGCAAAAGGGGCAGAGTGCCAAACACCGTATACAATAAGTGTTATCCATGTTAGGCCAGTTGATGCCTTTAGTGACAAGGTAGGATCTGCAAATAATTCTTGGAGGCCTGAACCAATAATACCTCGTGCATCAATCATCCAAAACAGAATTAACGAACCAACCAAAGGGGTTACAATCATCGGCAACAATGAAAAGAACACCATGAATCCTTTCAAGTGTCGATGCAGTGAATTTACTGCTATTGCAATTATAAATCCAAATAATATAACCAGTGGGGTTACCACAAAGGTATAAGTCAAAGTAAAGCCCATTGCTCGATAAAATGGAAGATCGTTTAGACTGGAAACAAAATCAATAAAGCTTGTCTTACTCTCCCAGAACTCACCAACCTCTTTAAAGGCTAGGTGGTTTCTGTCAGTATAGATTTGAAATCCAACCCACTTACCTTGTGGCTTCTCTTCGTTGATTTTTTGACTTGCCTGATGATCAATAGTAGTTTCAGATTTACAACCAAATGGATCACACGATTCAACAACAATCAATACCTGGTCATGAGGTGTATGAAGTGACTGACTCACAATCGAAGTTAAGGGCAAGGCAATGAACAAAAACATTGCTAGGGCTGTAGGTAAAAAGAACCAAAAAAAAGTCTTATGCTTCATATGGAAATAATAAGATTAGAGAAACTCAATTATACAAAAAAAGAAAAGGGCATGTGAAACACACGCCCTAATCTTAGGAGACAAACAACTTACAAAAGCTTATAAATAGCCTTTTTCTGTCGCAGCAGTTGTGTATGCCGCTTCTAAACCAGCTAAAGCTTGTTCAGCAGTTTCTTTGCCTTGCATGAAGTCAACTAATTCAGCACCTGCAGCTGAATGCATTAGACCTGCATATGGCAACATTGGATACGGCTTAGTTCCCATTGCAGCAGCAGCAAATACACCTGCAGCAGCTGGAGTAGGCTCATAACCATCAATTAACCAAACAGCTTGTGGCGAAGTCGTTTCGTTCAACATAGCTGGACGAATTGCATGCATCATAGCCATAAAAGTAGCCTCTGCATCTGTATCTGAAATATTCTTAGCTACAGTAAATCCATCCCACCAGAGAGTTGAAGCTGCAGTTGTACCACCACCAACTGTCATAGGACCAGCAGTAGCTGTAGCTGCTACTACAGCAGCATCTACTTCATCGCCTTTAAGGGCTCCAATACGTGATCCCCACATATTCATCAGAGCAACATTACCAGCTTTCCATTCGGCACTAGTTGCGTTTGAGTCATGTGTTAGGAAGTCTGGGTTCATATATTCAGACAAAGCTTTCATCATGTTTAGTGAATCTACACCATGTTGGTTATTAACAGCAATCTCAGCTGTTCCTGGCTTAAAGAACTCACCACCATAACCCATATACATATTGACGAATTCTTCAGCTAAGTTCCAACCGGCTGCATAAGCACCGCCAATTGGGTTTGCCATCAAATTATAGTTCCGAATTTTTTCAGCAGCAGCTAACATTTCTTCATAAGTAGATGGAACCGCAATTCCTAAATCTTTCAAAACATCTGATCTATAAGTCAAATGCTGAGCGTTCGCCATAAAGGCAATACCCATAATATTTCCATCAATTGTAACTAACTGGCTTTTCTGAAGACCCTGTCCATGCTTAGCAACTAGATCATTCAAAGGTCTAATCACATCATTGTTCATAAGTGCAACAATTGATGAGTTAGCAACAATAGCTGATGTAAATTCAGCTGGGTTACCAGTCATACCTGGAAGATTAATTTTTTGATGATCAGCAGTTAGGTTTGTTTCAACTGTAACACCACCACCTGCACACTCCATTGCGCCTGCACCGATTGTTTGAATCGCTGGAAACTCATTACCAACAATACTAACTCTGCCTTCAGAGATGCCGCAACCGGCCCATGCACTTGAAGCTAGAGTAGTAAGCGCTACAACTGTAGCGATTTTTCTTAAAAACATAATATCACTCCTTTTTTTCAATTAAATACAAATTAATAGTACATCGTAACAAATATTAAAAAATATATTGCATACGATTGCAAACGATTATATCACAGAGTCTTAATCTCTATATAACTTTTTATTCAGCATATTAAACCGAGACATACTATCTAAAATTTCTCAATAAGAACCTTACTAAAAAACTCAAAAAATTTATGTTCTTGATTTTTCGAAATCTTCCCATGCACTTTTAAAGCTATCAAAATTGAAATCTTTCTTTTCAGCAGGACCAAGAATCAACTGCTCTGAAGCAAATAACTTATGGATAGCGTCCTGTAAACCATTAATAACCTCTTTAGGGATTACAACTGCGCCGTGAAGGTCAGCATGAATTAAATCATTTGGCGAAACACTCATACCAAGAACACTAATTTTTGTATCAATTTCTCGTACGTGAACAAATCCGTGACTTGGACCGATAGAGCCTGCAACGACTGGAAAATCTTCTGCAAGATCACCAAGATCTCTCATAACTCCGTTAGTCAGCGCACCAGAAAGACCAAACCCTTTGTGAACTTTCGTATTAACCTCACCCCAATAAGCTCCAATACAATTTGGATAATCAACATCCTCTATGACTGCAACGGCAGGGCCAGTAACTTCTGACATATAGCGGTAATAATTCATCCTCCGCTCTTTAATTATCTCTTGATCTTCTGTTGGCGGACTCAGTGCAGCAATTTTTGCAGTTTTGGCAAAACCAACCATTGCTCCACCTTTTGGTGCCGAGCAAATCATGGTTCCACGAGTAAATTCTGAAAAACCCCTCTTGCCTTGTGCTACTTCAATTGCGTTACATACAGTAGGTGTATCTACTGATTGAAGAAGGGTAAGTAATTCTTGATCTAGTTCATAAGCCATGTTTTTAATATCTCCGTAGTTTTCTCTGGTTGTTCTAATGTTGGCAAATGACCGGCATTTTCAATTACCTCTAAAGTTGAGTTACTAATTATATTATGCATCAATTCATGCTTCTCTAGAGGGCATAATTTATCTTCCAAGCCGCACATTATCAACACGGGAATATTAAGTGAGTTAAGGGCCTCCTCTTGATCAATTCTTCCTTGGAGGGCTCTTGACTGGTTAACAAAAACTTTAGGACCTAAAGAAAGAGCCATATCCATGCAGATATTTAAAATAATATCTGGATTATCGCTATCCGCTAAATATTTAGGTTTCATCTCATCACGAATAACATTTATTAATTTTCCTGATAAAGCATCACTAATTTGAGGCTCACGCTTGGCCTTCACTTCCTCTAATTCAGATTTAGGATTGGTATCAATTAACACCAATTTTTCAACTCTTTCTGGTGCCTGTGAACAAATTTCCATAGCTACAATACCACCCATAGAGTGGCCAGCAAGGCTGAATTTTGGTGGCGCATGACTTAAAACATCGGCCGCCAAGTCGCTAATATTGTCATGTTTAGAAATATCTGCAATATGCACCGATACCTCAGCGAGAAGCGCCTCTATTTGTGGCGCAAAAATGCGCTCGTCACACATCATTCCAGGAATCATTACAAGGGGTGTCATAATCTATTACTTACAAGCGCAGCACCCTCAGATAAAGACTTTAATTTAGCAAAAGCAATTTCTGGATCGACCGCTCCAAACCCTGCAAATGTTCCAAAACCACAGTCTGATCCTGCAATTACTCTTTCACTCCCTACTATATTAACAAATTTTTCGATGCGCTCTGCAACTAGCTCAGGATGCTCAATGAAGTTAGTGGTTGTATCAACAACCCCAGGCACAAGTATTTTCGTATCTGGTATTTCGCTTTTACGATCTCTAAAAACTGTCCATTCATGAGCATGGCGTGGGTTTGAAGTTTCAAATAAAGTATATCGAGCTTTTGCCTTCATAAGAGTTCCAAAAACCTTATTCATATCTATATCGCAACAGTGGGGACCTTCATAATTCCCCCAACAAATATGAATTCTAACCTTCTCTTCTGGGACATTCTTCAGCGCATGATTTAAGGCTTCAACGTGTGACTCAATAATCTTTATAAACTCTGAGTCAGACAAGTCACTAAATAGCATATGCCTAGAAAGTGCTAGATCAGGACAATCTAACTGTAAGTCTAAACCTGACCCTACGATAGTTTCATACTCATCTCTCATAGCATCGGCCAAGGCGGCCAGGTAAGAATCCCTTGAAGGGTAGTAGTCATTTTGTAAAAATAGTGAAATAACGCCAGGCGAAGCTGCATTCATAAAACCTCTATCAATGCTATTTTTAGCCATTGCAGATTTCAAATTAGATATATCCTTTTGAAGCTCTCCTTGACCTTTTGACTTTACTTCACTTGTGCACATTGGTCTTGAATATTGAGGAGTTCCACCATCATCGGATAGCCTTTTAAGAAAGCCTGGAAACATCTTTAAGTCTTCTGGCGCATTTCGAGCACTGTCACCTGAAAAACCTGTATATCTATCTTTCACATAGGTTGCGTATGATATTTTTGATGTCTCCCCATCACTAACAATATCGATACCTGCATTTTTTTGCTTCTCAACAGTCTTTAAAACATTCTCTTCCATGCACTCATCAAAACTCTTCTCATTATATTTTTGACTATTTTCTCTTGCAAAAATATAGTCAACAACTTCTTGAGTTCTTGGAAGTGAGCCTACGTGACTAGTTAATATTCTACTCATTCATTACTCCTTAATAATATATAAAAAAGGTCATTCCCTTATAGCTTTGTTAGGTCATCGGCAGACAAATGATCCGTTACAAACTCAGCACCACTAAAATCATTACCTTGTGTATTCGCTCCCGGGAATCCAATACACTGGATACCTGCTTCTAAAGCAGACTGCATACTAATTTCAGAGTCCTCAATGGCAATGCAATCTTTTGCATCTAGATGCAGCTCAGACAGAGCTTTTAGGTATATATCTGGACTTGGCTTTGGATTAGATACCATTGTATCGTTGCCAATGAAACTGAAATCATTGCGCTTTATCTGATCTCCTAATGCATAAAAGACGGCATCAATATTGACTTTTGAAGTATTTGTCACGAATGCTAGTAGTAAACTACTATCCAGTGAATGACTAATAAGGCTTGCTACACCAGGGCGGAGTAGGATGGATTCTTTGGCCATCAAACTATCAAAGATTTTAGTTTTTTGTCTATGCAGATGCATTGCATCTATATCAACACCGCGTTGAATCGCATAGTTTTTGATCCTCTCGCAGCCTCCAGACTTTGCCAGTAGCTTCTGGTACTCATCAGGACTCCAATTCCAGTCAAGTTCAGCCTCAGAAAATGCCTGGTTGAATGAGCGACGTTGAAGCTCAGAGGTTTCAACAAGTGTCCCAATCGATCCAAAAAGAATTGCTTTGTGATTCATTATCATGTCCTTAAAAATTAGCTTCTCCATGTTGGGCCTGCTTGATCATCAGTCTTTGTAACCCTGAAAAGACTTGCACTTCTCAAATCTTTAGGGACAATCTTATGCAGCATTTCAGGGCGTATCAAACATGTATCCCCAGGAGAAAGAGTTGCAACATTGTCATCCCACTCTAGAGACCATTCACCACTCATTATCATATTAACCTCGTGTCGACTTGAAGAGTATTGCTCTCCAGTAAAAGTGTCAGATGTAATGTAGTCAACTTCAAAACCAGGGCGATCTTTTAAAATCCCATCTACCCCAATAACATTTAGCGGTAAATTCTGTGACTTTTGCTTTAACTCTGATGAGCTGACAAAAAAATTATTAATAAACTCTTCAGTTGTAATTTCAGAAAAATTTCTAAGATTAGTTTCAGTTAATAATGGCATTGGGTTGACATTTTTTGGCAAAATCTCCCCTTTTTTAGTATCATATAATAATCCATTTTCACCCAAAATCAGGCCAAAGTCTTTGGCATCATTAATAACCTCAGGTGCCCATGTAACGCCTCCCCCTGCATCATCACCTCCAAGTATTGCCATCAACATTCCATAATCCTCACCAACATTTTCAAATGCGCGAAACATACCTGTAGGAATATTAACCATATCGCCTTCTTCTGCAACTACCTCTCCAGAATCACCATAGCGTCCCCAGAAAAAACGCCATCGACCCTTGAATACATAGAATACTTCAGCAGTTGTGTGCGAGTGTAATGAATTTGTGCAGCCTGGAGGTTGGCCCGCAGCGCCAATATTAAAGCCTGGTGATTGATCAATATGAACATACTGATCAGGACTCTCTGATACCCCAGAACCAATAATTGTAAAGTTATCTTTCTGATTTGATCCAGGCGTATGTGCGTCAATAAATGCAGTTTTGCAAGGCTTTAAATCAGCATATCGAACAATACACTTTTCCATTTCTTCTAAAGTCATTATCATCCAGTCTTGAGGATTATTTGCTTCCACATAGAAGTCTCATCAAATAATGTGTACTCTCTTCTTAAGCCCCATGGACCAAATTCAGCATGAGAAACTCCCATCACATATAAATCAGCACCTGTAGGTTCACCAAAAACTCCCCAACCATCATGCTTACCTTTTAGAGACCATCGAACAGCTGCGCGGGGAGACATATATGGATCTTCTCTTCCAATTTGATGCTCGATAGTAAATTTTGCACTCGGCATTGAAGATCGAAGGCCCGTCCAGAACTCATCTGCATCCGAGTAGGAATGGCCTGAAACGCCACCAGGATATTCCAAATCACAACCACGGTCATACTCATCATTAATCACTGATTGATCAGAGTCCATAATCCGTTTTAATATATCAACATACTTTTCGCCCCACTCATTAGTGTTGCCCTTTCCTGTATATGGCCCAGGTTGATCCATGGAATCTTTAAAAGGGTGTAGGCATTTATCCATACCACCCTCTGAATCTATCTGCTTTCTAGCAAAGTCTTTTGGATGAACGCCCAGCTGTCTTGCCATAGCACCTACATCACGAATTAGCCATTCATCATTAACTTGATTATTAATAGCATGGCAATCTGCTATCGTTCTAAAAACAATTTTTGTACCCGTTGCTTTACCAAACTGCCCGTCGCCCATGTGAGATGCCGTTGATATAATTCTATGGGATGACAACATTCCTGTCTCAGGAGTGCCAGACCAGATTACATCTTCACCTAAGAGTTGACGATCTGGAAATTCAGATAAGGTTGCTTTGGTCGCCTCTATAACTGGCTTATTGCCAATTATCAGGGAGTGTGGGGATCTTAATATAATATCATCCGAATAAAGATAAAGCAGTTTATCAATTCCTCGATCTTCCCAAATTTCATGAGTAATGCCATTTATCCAATCTGGAAAATTAGCATATTTTGAATCAAAACCTTTCATAAATTAAACTCCATAGTTATCTAAAATTTTTGCAGATCCTCTCAGTATTAGAGGACCATCAATTTTTATACGTCTTGGCTTAGTTGAGTTATTTTCAATGCTGTCAATTAATATAGCAACTGTTTCGTCCACCATACGATTTGCACGCTGCCTTACAGTTGTTAGACTATAACCTAGCCATTTAGCAACCGGGACATCGTCATAACCAACAACTGAAACCTGGTCAGGTATTTTTAGTCCAAGCTCAAAGCGCATTACGTCCATTACTGCAAATGCCATATGGTCATTTGCCACAAAAACTGCATCTGGTATTTCACTTGCTGTGAACATTGATCGTGCTGCTTGACGAGCCTCGTCTAAATTAAAGTTACCAACTTCTCGAGCAAAAAGACCCTGTCCATTCTTTTTAAGTTCGTCAGTAAATCCTTTCTCTCGATCTCTTTGAGTAGATGCGCCTTCCCAGCCTGCTATATAACCGATTCGTGTATGGCCATTATCACAGAGAAATTGTGCAATTTTTTGCCCCCCAAGTTCATTATCAGAGGTAACTGCTGACAGTCTTTCGTCATCCTGAGTACGATTAAATAAAACAACTGGGATGCCAGCATCAGAACATCTTGATGCTAAATTAGTAGACATTCCAACAGATGCTGCAATGATTCCATCCACCTGATAGTCTAAAATCTCTTCCACTACGTTATCAATATTTCCTGAAGTATTTGTGGCCATAAAGATCAATACGTGATAACCATTCTTTTGAAGGGCCCCTGATAGAAGCTCTAACGCTTCAGGATAAAAGTAATTATCTAAGTAGGCAACAACAAGGCCTATAATTTTTGTCTTTCCAGTAATTAGTGATCGCGCTACTATATTAGGTCTATATCCAAGCTTCAAAGCAGCCTTTCGAACTAGCTCATTAGTTTTTTTAGAGGATGAAGCTCCAGGTGTAAATACGCGAGATACTGCAGACTGGCTAACGCCAGCTAATTTTGCTACTTCTAATGACGTGACTTTTTTATTTAGCATTAGTCAGCAGTCCAGCCTCCATCAACCATAAGTGCAGAGCCAGTAACCATTGATGAGCCAGCGGAAGCTAAAAATACTACAGCCCCCATAATATCTTCAACCTCTCCAATTCGGCCAATTTTAATCTTACTTTCAATCCACTCTTTACGATCAGGATTATCAAAAGTTGATTGAGTAAGCGGCGTACGTATAAATGTTGGGCAGATTGTATTAACTCTAATTTGATGGGAGCCCCACTCAATGGCCATAGCTTTTGTAAATCCCTCTACCGCATGCTTTGATGCTGAATAAACTGCTCTATCAATCCCACCTACATGACCCATCTGAGAAGAAATGTTGATTAATGAGCCAGGTTTTTTTGCTTTTATTAATCCATTCGCTACTGCTTGAGTTACAAAGTATGCGCCGCGAAGATTAACATTCATTACCGCATCAAAATCTTCTAATGATGTATCTTTAGAAGGTGCATGCCTACCTAAACCAGCGCTATTAACTAAAATATCGAATGGTCCTTTATTATCAATAGTTTCTTTAATTGCATTTGTATCAGCAACATCCATCACCATTGCTTCAGCACTTAACCCTTTCGCTTTCATTGCATCAACAACAGAATGAAGTTTATCAATACGTCGGGCTGATACAACAACGTGTGCGCCTGCTTCAGCCAAGGCTACTGCACAACCAAGACCAATACCAGATGAGGCTCCTGTAATTAAAGCAGTCTTGTCATCTAGTCTAAACGATGGTGTAGTTGGAAGCTTCACACTCAATATCCTTTTGTATTTCTTGCTTTGTTAAACTCTCTTAATCTTCCGAGTACGTCGACACCCAATTGATCATAAATATCAAGGATATCAAGCATCACCCAGTTTTCTCTTATTTTTCCTTCCTCGAGCCTCCAGAAATCTAGAGAGCGAAGAAAAACTTCTTTGTTAGTTGGAGCTATGCCCATCCAACCATCATGGGTAAGAGTTTGTTTCATATTTGGCCAGCCAGTTACGGCTACATAATCTCCATCGCCAAAAAAGTGGTAGCCTACTTTATCTCCCCAGCCATCTCTCTTACTATAAGTTGTATCCTTTCCTCTATCAGGCATAGCATTCAAAAATGGAATTTGATGCCAATTTCTAAAACCTTCAACTCCTCTTCCACTTCCTATAGCAGATGGTCCATACCAATTCATTTTTGGATGCCAATAGTAATCCATTTTCATAATCTCAGGGCCGCCCTCAGAAGGGTGTTTTTTCATAGCATCAGCCATTCCTAAAATATGCTCCATTGAAGTGTTACTTTTTTCTAGATCATAAGGCTTATCTGAAATTCCATCCATCGTTGCTGGACCTGGAACACACCATTCTCTTCCAAGTGATGGGGCCATTGGCCAAGAGCCTGACTGCATCATTAGTTCTGGGATGTCCCATAAAGCCTGAACTTCTATTATTTTGTCATCCCGAAAGCAATAAAATTCATGAAATCGCATGTGGGCTATATGGCCTGTTGGCGGAATATCTAAAAAAGGTTTCAAGAATGTACCATTATAAAAACCAGCACATCCTATCCACTCTAAATCCTTTTCTGTTTTTCCACCGATAACAATATAATCGCGTCTTTCTAAATCTGGCATTGATTCAAACAAGGGTTTAAGCGCCTGGTTATAAAAATTAGTTGGTCCTGAAATATCTCCAAAAGGATGAGAAAGATGAATAGTAGCTTCCTCATAAAACAAGGAGTTAAGATTTTTTCGAACCTCATCTTCGGTAAAACTATACATACTCAATCTTAGGGGCTTTATTAACTCCTTAAGATAATTAATTCTATGCACTACTGCGCTGCCTTGCCATAAGGAACATCCTCTCCACCATATCGCCTTACTCGAATATTAGCTTGCTCTGCATGGCCAACAAACGACTCAAGCATACATAGTCTTGAGCAGTATCTGCCAATCTTTACAGCTGCCTCATCCGTTGTAATTTTTTGGTAGCTATGCGTTTTAAGATACTTACCAACCCAAAGACCACCGGTATAACGTCCAGCTTTTTTTGTTGGTAAAGTATGATTGGTTCCAATTACTTTGTCACCATTAGAAACATTTGTTCTTGGTCCTAAAAATAGCGCTCCGTAGGAATGCATATTTTCTAAAAACCAATCATCGCGATCTGTCATTACCTGAACATGCTCAGATGCAATTTCATTAGCAACATCTAACATCTCATCATAGCTATCACAAAGAATTATTTCACCATACTCTTCCCAGCTCACGGAAGCAGTTTCTGCTGTTGGAAGAATCTTTAAAATTCTATCTATCTCAGAGATTGTTTCTTCTGCCAGATTTTTATTATTAGTTACCAGGACAGCTGGTGAGTTATATCCATGCTCAGCCTGACCTAACAAATCTGTTGCACATAATTCAGCATCTACCGTTTCATCAGCTATCACCATAGTCTCTGTTGGTCCAGCAAACAAGTCAATTCCAACCTTTCCAAATAATTGCCTTTTAGCTTCAGCAACAAATGCATTTCCAGGGCCAACAAGCATATCAACTGGGTCTATTGTTTCAGTACCAAGAGCCATTGCCCCAACAGCCTGAATGCCTCCTATGACATATATATCATGAGCACCACCAAGATGCATTGCAGCGATAACGGCAGGATTTGGAGAGCCTTTATAGGGAGGCGTACAAGCAATAATTCTTGGAACTTTTGCAACACTAGCAGTTACAACAGACATGTGCGCTGACGCAACCATTGGGAACTTGCCTGCTGGGATATAACACCCAACCGATTGAACTGGGATGTTTTTATGTCCTAATATAACGCCAGGCATAGTCTCTACCTCTATATCCTTCATAGAATCTCTCTGCGCTTGCGCAAAGTTTCTAACTTGTTCTTGAGCAAACTTAATGTCCTCAAGATCCTGGGTCGAAACTTGTTTTATTAAATTGTCAATCTCTGTCTGGGTTAATTTGAAGGACTTTGGAGTATAGTTATCAAATTTTTCTGCAAACTCTCTAACTGCCTCATCGCCTCTATCCTCAATGGATCTTAAAGTATTTTTTACAATCTCACTAACCTCAGCATCATCGATAGCCTTAGCAGCATCTGTCTTACCTTTTTTTAAATATGTTATCGCCATAATATCTCCAATTAGTTTGGCTTTGCAGGAGCAATCTCGCCTCGATCATAAGCCTCCCAGCCTTGACCATTAAAAACATCCACATCAAGTTGTGACAAAATACTTGGAAAGTCAACAGTTACCCAGTTGTCTATTATGAGCCCATCCTTAACTTCCCAAAAATCTGTATAGTGAATTTTTACGCGCTTATTAGTTGGCGCTATACCCATGAATTCTCCACTATGAATAGCATCAATATGGCCAAAGCAAGACGCCCACTCACCATCTACTAAAAATTTATCAGTATTATAAATTCGGTCTGAAAAAGCAGCTCTCAGAGGGAGCTGCCAATTATTACGAAACTCTTCAAGACTTTTCTTGGTACCACATCCATTATTACCCATCCAACGAAAATCTTTATGAAAATGCTTTTCCATATTATTAGAATTAGTACTTAAGGCCTCTTCCATAGCCTTAACAACAGCAAGTGTCATTTTGGATTGCTCGTTATGGTCCATTTTTTAAATCTCCAATTTTTTAATTTTTAAGCAGTTTTCCAGTTTTAGAACTGAAAAGTAGGCATAAATTTGCTGGCACATTTGCCATAACTGTTGAACCAATCTTGGCATAATAATTTTTATCAGACTTTATGGAAATTAAATCACCACCAGCCTTAACTGAAACCATGGTCATGTCTCCCAATAACTCCATTGAAAATGCTGCTGCTTTAATCGCTCCCTTACTTTTCACAATGGATGCATCTTCCGCTCTAAATCCGAGGGTTATATCGCCAGAATGCTTTTTATTCAGACCTTCAATTTTTACATTATCACAAGAGAAGACTCCATCTGTTATTGTTCCTTTCATCAAGTTCATGGCAGGCGAACCAATAAAGCTTGCAACAAAACTATTGGCAGGAGTATTGTATATTTCTTGAGGCGTTCCAACCTGTTGGACGAGTCCATTGTTCATAACAACAACACGATCTGCAAGTGTCATTGCCTCAACCTGATCATGTGTTACATAGATTGTTGTTACGCGTAACTTGTGTTGGAGGTTTTTAATTTGCGCTCGGGTAGAGACGCGTAATTTAGCATCAAGGTTTGAAAGTGGTTCATCCATTAAAAATACTGTCGGCTCTCTAACAATTGCTCTTGCCAAAGCTACTCTTTGTCTTTGACCCCCAGAAAGCTCTGATGGTTTGCGATGTAAGAAATCATCGAGCTCAACCATTGCAGAAGCCCTCATAACTTTTTCTTTATGAAGCTCTTTGTCAATATTTCTTACTTTTAATGGGAAGCGAATGTTTTCATATACCGTCATATTTGGATAGAGGGCATATGACTGAAAGACCATTGCAACATCACGATCCTTTGGCTCGAGATTATTTACAATCTCACCATTAATCAGCACCTCTCCACTAGTGACAGTTTCAAGTCCAGCAATCATTCGCATTGTAGTAGTTTTTCCACAGCCTGATGGCCCAAGTAATACCAAAAACTCTTCGTCAGGAATAGTAAGGTTAAAGTTATCTACACCAACGAAATCACCCCAACGCTTCGTAATGTTTTTTAGTTCAATTTTAGCCATATTTTTTTATGTATACTGTTTTAAGAAAATTGCATAGAAAGGTCGTAATGCATACGATTGCAAAATATTATATCACATGCTATTTTTTTTTGATAGTGATGTTGAAATCGTATTTAAATTTCTACTATTAGAAATCGATTTCAGTAATATATAGATTAATATAACAAACATAAATTTGGAGAAATCATATGACTAACCTTCAACCATCTCGAGAAGTTTTTATTACTTGCGCCGTTACAGGGTCCGGAGATACTACGGGAAAATCTGATAAAGTTCCTATTACGCCTCAACAAATAGCTGATTCATGTATCGGGGCAGCTCAAGCTGGCGCGGCCATTGTTCACATTCATGTTCGCAACCCAAAAACAGGAGTTCCCGCTCGAGACCCAAAGCTCTATGCTGAAGTTGTAAGCATTATTCGTGAGTCAAAGGTTGATATGGTGCTCAATCTAACAGCAGGAATGGGTGGAGATTTAGTATTTGGCTCTGCTGAAAAACCTTTGCCATTAAATAATGAAGGCACCGATATGGTAGGCGCAACTGAAAGGCTTGACCATGTTAGACAAATACTTCCTGAGATCTGCACTATTGATTGCGGAACAATGAATTTTGGCGAAGGCGGTTATGTCATGACCAATACTCCAGCAGTCCTTAAGGAAATGGCAAGACAAGTTCAAGAACTTGGGGTTAGGCCTGAAATAGAAGTCTTTGATACTGGTCATTTACAGCTTGCCATATGGCTAAAGGAGCAGGGCTTAATTGATGATCCTGTTATGATTCAGTTATGTATGGGTATTCCATGGGGCGCTCCTGATGACTTAAACACCTTCCTTGCAATGACATCAAATATTCCAAAAGATTGGACATTTTCTGCCTTCTCAATTGGTAGAAATCAGTTGCCTTATGTGGCTATGGCCATCCTAGCAGGGGGCAATATTCGTGTTGGGCTTGAAGACAATCTTTATCTAAAACGTGGCGTTTTTGCTACCAATGCAGACCTTGTAAAGAAGGCTGTTCAGACAGCAGAGGGCATGGGCTGCACTATTATAGGGCCAGATCAAGTCCGAGATAATATGAAACTCGAAAAGCGCTGGGGCTAGATATGAAAAGTATCAAGGCGGCAGGAGTTATTGGTGCAGGCGTTATTGGAAGTGGATGGATAGCTAGATTATTACTCAACGGGATTGATGTTTTTGTCTATGACCCCTCCAAAGAAGCACCAAAATATGTCAATAAAGTTATTGATAATGCCGAGCGAGCATATAAAAAATTGCTCACCTCCAATCTACCTAAAAAGGGCAAGCTATTATTTTCTGCCTCAATTTCAGAAGTTGCAAAATCTTGTGAGTTAATTATTGAAGCTGTTCCAGAAAGGCTTTCAATTAAGCAGTCGGCCTATGAGGAAATTGAGTCAAGCGCAGACAAAAATCTAGTCATAGCATCGTCAACTTCTGGCATTCTTCCTTCAGATTTACAAGCAAAAATGAAACACCCTGAAAGGCTTCTAGTTGCCCATCCATTTAACCCAGTCTACCTTTTGCCATTAGTTGAAATTGTTGGCGGTTCTAAAACATCCAAAAATGTCATCGAGGAAACTAGTAAAATTTTTACCAATATTGGTATGTTCCCACTTCATATCAAAAAAGAAATTCCTGCTTTTATTGCAGATAGACTTCTTGAGTCAGTATGGCGAGAAGCCTTATGGCTAGTAAATGATGACATAGCAACAACTGAAGAAATTGATGATGCAATTCGCTATGGCTTTGGCCTTCGATGGGCACAAATGGGACTATTTGAAACCTATAGATTGGCAGGTGGTGAAGCTGGCATGCGTCACTTCATATCACAGTTTGGGCCTTGCCTTGAATGGCCCTGGACGCACCTAATGGATGTTCCTGAATTTACAGATGAATTAATAGAAAAGGTATCCAGTCAGTCTGACCACCAATCGGGACAATTTAGTATTGACGAGCTAATGGAAAAACGTGATGATAACTTGGTCGATTTCTTAAAAGTTTTAAAAGACAATCAGTGGGGTGCTGGAAACTCTCTCAAAGAATTTGATGCAAGCTTGTCAGGGTCAATTAATAAACTAGAATTTTCAGAGCTAAATTTATCAAGCCCCTTACTCACCTATGTCACCAAAGTACCAAAAGAGTGGGCTGACTATAATGGTCATATGACAGAAGCGCGTTATCTTGAATGCTTTTCAGAAGCAACCACAGAAATGATGTCTATTATCGGCGTAGACGAAGAATACATTTTAAACATAGGATCTTATTTTACAGTTGAAACTCATATTCGCCACTTGGATGAGGTTCAAATTGGAGAAGGTATAAAAGCCAAAACCCAGGTAATCTTTGGAGAAAATAAAAAACTTCACTTATTTCATTGGCTCAATCATGAGGACGGCAGACTATTAGCAACTGCTGAGCATATGCTCATTCATGTCGATCTTAAAACACGGGGTGCAAGCATGCCAAATGATTTGGTCTTGAAGCGAATGGGATTAGTTTATGAAGCACACAAAAAACTACCAAGACCAGAAGGCATAAACCGCGCAGTTGGAGATAAATTTTAATACTGCTTTTCAGGTGAACCTAAAGCGCTCTGGTTAAGCTCATTACTCGGCCAGTAATTGGTGCTGAGATAGTTCGGCGATACGCATGAATAATGCTTTCATTCGAAGTTGGCTCAAAGCCATCAAAAAGCATTCCATAGTGGTCAACTGAGTTTTCAATAATAGATGGCGAGACTACATTTATTCTTAATTTTCCAGCATACTCGGCTGCCAATGTTGAAACGCACATATTAAGGGCGCCATTAGCTGCAGCGGCGCATGAACCGGCAATAATTGGCTCATCGCCAATAATTCCACTTGTTAGGGTGATGGATCCATTTTCACTGAGAAAAGGTATGGCTGCTTTTGCTAAATTTAATTGACTAAAGCATTTGGTAGAAAGGCCAGCTGCAAAGTCATCCATTGTAAGCTCTTCAAAAGTCTTAAAAGGAGTGCCTCCGATACAAGATACCAACCCATCAAATGGACCAACAGAAGCTAAGATATCACTAACACTTTCAAAATCAAAAGCGTCGATCTTTAAATCTGGTCCAGACCTTCCAGCTCTTATAACTTCATAGTCTTTCTGTAAACCTTCAACTACAACTCTACCAAGTTTTCCAGTTGCGCCAACTACTATAATTTTTTTCATTTAAAGCCTTTTAATATTTAGTTGAAATAATAAATAGAATCTTATCATTAAAAAAGCAACTTGCCAATAGATGACTTTACTGCATTTCTGTTTGTTTCAGAAGTGAGGGGCTTTCCAATATTGACATTTACACTCCTTCGCAGGTTAAATTTATTTTTATTTTTAATTAATTTTGGAGCTTTTGAAAAGAAACTACCCCACATATTATTTATTGCAAAAGGAACCACAACTACATTATCTTTGCATTCAGCTAATATTTTTTCGAAGCCCCTTTTCAAGTCACTCAATTCCCCTGTGGTGGAAATATGACCTTCAGGAAATATTCCAACAACGCAATCATCATTTAGCAAGTTGATAATATTTTGCATTGCATTACGACTATTTTCAGGCCTTATTGATACCGCACCAACACCCCTTAGAATCCAATTAAATATTGGCTTACGATAGTAATCATCGTGAACAACAAATCGAATCGTCCTTGGTGTTGCCCACTGAATTAAAGCAAAATCTATCCAACTAATGTGGTTACCTAAAAGAAGAACAGGTCCAGTTTTAGGTAAATTATCTAAACCAGTTACCTTTAGTCGATATCGCCACCCAAACAATAAGAGGCCTACAATTTGCCTCATGACTAAAGAATAATTTTCAGTTTTTTAAGAACAACACTAAACCCTGCTACCGCAATAAATGCGTTAAAGTAAAGTATAAACTCACTTCCAAAATTTAGGTTTGCAAGAATCATTGTAAAAATCAAAAGGGTAATCATAGCAATATTTTGAAGCCAGTTTTTACCCGCTAGCATGCTTCCAAGACCGTCTTCAGGAGAGTTCGCTTGCATCAGTGCATTGAGAGGGATAATCATCATTCCTGCGCCAACACCAAACATAAGAATGACGGCAGTTACTAAAATTAAGGCAGTAGAATCTGGAATAAAACTTAGGCTCGAAATTACGGGGATTAGAATTGAACAAACTGTAATCATTATGGAGCCGGTATAGATATTATTAATACGTATGAAATTGAGACTTTTTCTGCCAGATAAAAAAGCGCCAATCATAATTCCAAATACAGAAGAGGCTAACATCGCATTCACAACAAGAGGGCTTTCGACGCCAAAATTAGCTTTTGCATGAGCTGGTATAACTGCCACTAAGTTTTGTGACATGCCCCAAAAGATTGCTGTCCCTAAAATAGAATACCAAACAATTTCATTACTCCTCATGGCTTTAAAGTTAGTCATTAAGTAATGAAAAGAAACAAATTTCTTTATAGAAAATTTAGCCTGGCTTAACTTTGTTGGATAGAGGCGTGTTCCAAGTGTTGCTAAAAACTCAACCAATGAAAGCCCAACAAGAACCCAGCCTACTGGCGCTATTTTCATTAATATTTCTTCAGGGGTAGTTGCTTGCATTGTTCCCAGATAAGCTTCGAATAAGTATGAGAAAAAAACCGTACCCATCAAAATTGCTATTAATACCACTGAAGAGTGAAAGGCATTACCCCTACTAAGGCCTGCCTTGCTAAGGCACTCTTTAATGTAACCCATTTTCGCAGGAGAATATATTGCACTCTGAGTCGCAAGGAGCAAGGTAAAGCCAAATGCAACTTGGTATAAACCGTTGTAATAACAATAGGTAATTGCTAAGGTAATTAAGACAGCAGAAAATGCGCTATAGCGCATGATACTTGTCTTTGCAAATTTATCAGAAAGGTAGCCTGATAATGTAAATAACATGATAAATGGTACTAAAATCATTGCATTTACAACAGCAGTTAAAATAATTTGCTGCTGCTCACCATATATCATAAAGATTGTATTTTGAATTATGATCTTATGGCCTAGGTCGACAAATGCATTGAGAAAAACTGCAACTAGGTAAACGGAAAATATGACTGAACGCCCTTTATCAATCTGTTGATTTTCTTGCATGACCTACCAAACTATAATTTATATAATCAATAGTATAAGAGATTTTTATAGGATTAGGGCTTAATACTTTAACTCGCTCTTAGAGCTCACGCCCCTCAACCTCAGCAATAGTCTGCATGTCTTTATCACCTCTACCTGAGAGGTTAATAATAATAGTTTTATCACTAGACCATTGTTTGGCAAGTTTAACCGCATACGCTATTGCATGAGATGGCTCAAGCGCTGGAATAATACCTTCAACCTCTGTAAGAAGATGGAATGCTTCTAAAGCTTCTTTGTCTGTTATTGCAACATACTCTGCTCTTCCAATATCTTTCAGATAGGCATGCTCTGGACCAACACCTGGATAATCAAGTCCAGCTGAAATGGAGTGACCCTCTATAATTTGGCCATCTTCATTTTCCATCAAATATGTTCTATTACCATGCAGCACACCGACACTTCCAGCAGTAAGCGGAGCTGCATGAGCATCTGGACCTAAGTCAATTCCACGTCCACCCGCCTCAACACCAATAATTTTTACTGATGTATCTTCAATAAATGGATAAAAAAGCCCAATTGCATTTGAGCCTCCTCCAACACATGCAATTATTGCATCTGGTAAACCACCCACTTGCTCATTAAATTGCTCTTTCGCCTCTTTACCAATAACACTTTGAAAGTCTCTCACCATCATAGGGTAGGGATGAGGGCCAGCGACTGTTCCAATAATATAATAAGTATTATCAATATTAGTTACCCAATCACGCATTGCTTCATTCAGGGCATCTTTCAGTGTTTTAGAGCCTGAAGAAACTGGCACAACCGTTGCCCCAAGTAACTTCATACGGTAAACATTCTGCGCCTGCCTAACAACATCAACTTCGCCCATATACACAACACATTCAAGGCCAAGTCTTGCAGCAATAGTTGCCGATGCAACGCCATGCTGTCCAGCTCCTGTTTCAGCAATAATTCTTGTTTTGCCCATTCTCTGAGCAAGTAAAGCTTGCCCTATAGTATTGTTGATCTTATGAGCACCAGTGTGATTTAAGTCTTCGCGTTTCAAATAAATTTGAGCACCGCCAAGCTTCTTGGATAGGTTTTTTGCATGATAAAGTGGAGTTTCACGTCCCACATAATGCTTTAGATCATCCTCAAACTCTTTTAAAAAGTCAGGATCGTCTTTATATTTATCATAAGCATCTTTTAGCTCAGTGACAGCAGTCATTAGGGTCTCTGCTACAAAGACTCCTCCATATTGATCAAAATGACCTTTATCATCTGGTAGGTTATAGCTCATGAATGAACACTTCGGATAAAAGCTAATATTTTATCAATATCTTTAACCCCTGGTGCACTTTCCACTCCACTTGAGGCATCAACTGCATATGGATTTACTTGACTAATTGCATCTGAGACATTTTCTGAATTAAGACCACCAGCAAGAATAATTGGTAAATCTATATTGACTCGCGCCAGCATCCAGTCAAAAACCTCTCCAGTGCCTCCATAACTATTAGGGTTATGTGAATCGAGAAGAAGTGCGCTTGCTTCTGAAAAATTATCAGCTAATTGAACTACATTGGTCTTGGGTGTTACTCTCAAGGACTTTATAAAAGGCATTTGATATTGAGTACAATCTCCCACTACCTCGTCTCCATGAAATTGTAAAGTGTCCAGAGGGACCTCACATAAAACCTCATCAATGAAGCTTGGATTTGCATTGACAAAAAGTCCCACTCGATTTACAAATGGTGGCAGGGCTGAGACTATTTCTCGTGCTCTTTGAATATCAACATTACGTGGTGACTTATTATAAAAGACCAAACCAATTGCATCAACACCAGCTATAGCCGCGTCTCTTGCATTTTCAGCATTAGTGAACCCACAAATCTTAACTTTGGTCATCTGAATTACCATTAGCTTTTTCAAGTGCAAATTTTTTCATAGCGTTACCTAGTATTAAATGCAAATAGCTAAGAAAGCTTGAGATTTAGCTTGAGGCTTTTTTCTTAGCAGTAGTCTTCTTTTTAGCTTTTTTTGCCTTTGCTTTGGCTTTAATTTTTCCATCTATTGCTTTTTTACACTCTTCTAGAGTTAGGTCAATAGGAGCCTTATCACCAAACACTTTTTGAACTGTAACATTTTTTTGACCTTTGCCGCGCTTTTTACCATTCCAAACATACGGCCCAAAGCGTCCATTTAAAACTTGAATATCAGAATCTTCAAAGACCTTAATAATTCGTTCAGCATCAAGCTTTTCCTTAACAATAATTAGCTCAAGAGCTTCTTCTAAGGTTACCTCCTCTGGTGAGATTTCCTTTAAAGAAACATATTTTTTACCGTATTGAATGTATGGGCCAAAACGCCCATAATTTGCCTTAATTGTTTCACCATCAATTGTCTCACCCACTGTTCTTGGCATTTTAAAAAGCTCAATGGCTTCAGCAAGTGTAATATTCTCTATATCTTGGCCAGTTCTTAATGACGAGAAAGTTGGTTTTTCTTCATCATCTTGATGTCCAATCTGAGCAAAAGCGCCATAGCGTCCAAAACGAACACTGACAGGTTTTCCAGAGACAGGGTCCTCACCAAGATCTCTCTTACCATGAGTTTCGTCTCTCGAAATATCTTTAGCAAGCTCAATCTGTGCATGAAAAGGCTCATAAAAATCGCGAATAACACCTGCCCAAGGCTTTGACTCTTCAGCAATTAAATCAAAATCACTTTCAAGGTTTGCAGTAAATTCATATCCAATAATGTTGCTAAAATTTTTGACTAGAAAATCAACCAAAAGATAGGCAACATTTGTTGGGAATAATTTATTTTTTTCAGCGCCAGTAGTTTCAGCTTGGATAGACTCTGAAATAACGCCATCTTCAATTTCAATCAAATGATAATCACGCTGAACTCCTTCTCTGGTTTCTTTCACAACATAGTTTCTATCTTGAACAGTTGTAATCATTGTTGCGAATGTTGAAGGCCTTCCAATACCCATTTGCTCAATTTCTTTAACCAATGAAGCTTCTGTATATCTTGGCTTTGCTCTTGAAAAAGACTCCTTTGAAGCTAAGTCGACTAGGGTTAGCAAATCACCTTTACTAACTTCAGGAAGAAGCTTATCTTCAGCCGCCATATAGTCATAAACCTCGAGGAATCCAGCAAAAGATAAAACCTCTCCATCAGCAATAAAATGCTCACTACGGTTTGAAATATTGATATTAATTTTAGTTTTTTGAAGTTGTGCATCGCTCATCTGAGAAGCCAAGGTTCTCTTATAAATTAACGAATACAGCTTAGTAGATTGATCATCTAAACCTAATATAGATGGCTTAGTAAGGTCTGTAGGCCTTATGGCTTCATGCGCCTCCTGAGCACCTGAAGAATTTGTCTTATATCTTCTTGTTTGATGAAACTCAGAACCAAACTTTGAAACAATAACCTCTTGAGCAGCTGATATAGCTAGTTCAGACAAATTGAGTGAATCTGTTCTCATGTAAGTAATAGCACCTTCTCGATATAAATTTTGAGCAATCGACATGGTCTGTTTGACAGAAAAACCTAGTTTTTGAGAGGCTTCTTGCTGCAGCGTAGAGGTAATAAATGGAGCTTTAGGTGACCTCTTCGAGGGCTTAGTCTCAACTGAATTAACTTTTAATTCTGCCAATAAAACACTTTCAGCAAAAGAGAGCGCCTCTTCTTTAGATTTAAAGTCTACGCTAAGCTTAACCTCTAGAGACTGATTTGAGCTATTTTCTAAATTAGCTTTAACTTTATGGGAGCTTGTAGGATTATGAGCAGAAATTTCTCGCTCTCTTTCAACAACTATTCTTACAACTGGTGATTGAACCCTGCCAGCTGATCGAGCTCCTGAAATCTTACGCCACAATACTGGAGAAATTTCAAAACCTACTAGCCTATCAATAATACGCCTAGCTTGTTGCGCATTTACAAGATCAGTATCAATTGTTCTTGGGTTATTAATAGCATCCGTAATAGCGCCTTTAGTTATCTCATGAAAGACTATCCTCGGTGTATCTTCTGCAAGCGATAGCGCTTGCTGTAAATGCCAAGCAATGGCTTCACCCTCTCGATCTTCATCAGTAGCTAGAAAGATTTTCGTTGCGGTTTTGACTGATTTTTTAAGGTCAGCAACTACTTTCTTTTTATCCGCACTGATAGCATAGGTTGGTTGAAAGTTATTCTCAATGTCAACGCCCATATCTTTCTTGGGCATATCCCTGATGTGGCCTATACTCGACTTTACAACATAATCTGGTCCCAAAAACTTTTCAATAGTTTTTGCTTTCGCCGGAGATTCGACAATAACAAGATTCTTAGACATAAAGGTTCCTACTGCAGGGTAGGGTTATCATCATAAAACACAATAGACTCTATCCATTGCGATGGCACAGATGATTCAGTGCTATTTCCGATGACCATCATAACTACCCATTTCAAGTCATCAATACTCAATTTTGAGTCCTCTAGAGACATAACCTGATCAATTACTATTTCACGTTGACTGGCATTAAGCTGACCCATATTCTCCATAAACATTATGAAGCCTCTGGCCCTAGAATCTAATTTGGTTTTTTCATACTCACTATAAATTCGCATAGAATTATGCAAAGTATCAAAACTAGCTATCTTTCCATCTTGAAGTGCTGCAATATTTTCAAGCCAAACTAAAGCCTTCTCAATCCGGTCAGCATCAAAGCCAGCCTCTGAAAGATGCGTCTTTAAAAGATCATCATCCAACTCTTGAGAAGAGTCTTGCTCAGCAGACTCAAATAGGAAATCAAACATAAAGGTGAGTACATCAAGAATATTATTAGTCATAAAGCCTCATCAAATTAATACATGTATTTCAAGCTAACTATTACGAGATTCTTATAAACATCAAAAGAACCTATATTGCTTATTACTTGTGGGCAAAAAACACTTTTTCAACTATATATTGAGTTATATAGTGATTTGCTCGAAAAGTAAATTCTTAATTTAACCCTTATTATCCACATCTTGATCGAGATTGGGCTTTATTAAAGCAGTATTGTCATATAAACTCTCGTTTAACATGCATACCGAACTAATCCAAGTATGGTAAAATTGCAAACTTTTTTATTGGTAGATACATTATGAAAAGAACTTTTCAACCAAGCGTACTAAAACGTAAACGTAACCATGGCTTTAGAGCTAGAATGAAAACTCGTTCTGGGCGTGCTATCTTAAGTGCTCGCAGGAAAAAAGGGCGTAAACGTTTAGCTGCTTAAACTCATGACCAGCTCGCTCGCTCACGGTGCGCGTATTACAGATTCCAAAGATTACGCTCACGTTTTCAAAAAAGGCTTTCATACTCAAAGTAGATTCTGGAAGGTCATAGCTAGTGATTCTGGTAAATCATTTTCAAGGCTTGGTCTTGCGATTTCCAAAAAGCAATATAAAAGGGCAGTAGACCGAAACCTTTTTAAGCGCTTAGCACGCGAAACTTTTAGAAACAATCGGGACGATTTAGAGTCTATTGACTTTGTCATAATGGTAAAAAAATCAGCTTGCACTGATAATATTGAAATTACTAAAGACCTCCTTTCACTTATGAAAAATGTAAAGAGCCAAGTGCAGTCAAAATGAAATTTCTACTTCTACCTCTAATTAAATTATACCAATGGATTGTTAGTCCTCTGTTAGGAAGCAACTGCCGTCACATTCCAACCTGCTCAGAGTATACATTCGATGCTATCAAATATCACGGAGCTGTCAAAGGAGTTACTCTCGGGGCAAAAAGAATTAGTAAGTGCCACCCATGGTCAGAGGCAAGTTATGATCCTGTACCAAAAAAAATTCACTCAATTAACAATTAAAAATTTATGAACACTCAAAAATTATTTCTTTTCATTGCAATCTTTTTGACAATTTTCCTTCTTTGGGATAAATGGGAACTGACACAATCAATCGATGAAAATGGAAATATAGTAACGCAAACTGCGATAGTGGGAATTGATGCGCCATCTGCAGAGAACGACGTCCCATTAGCTGCTGAGGTTCCAGTGGCAGAAAACACATTTACAGAAGTTTCAACTCCCGTTATGGAGGAATCAAACATAAGCGGCGCATACACAACGGTTGTAACAGATCTTTTAACAGTACAAATTTCAAATAAGGGTGGAACAATAATTAGTGCGTTTCTGAATGACTACCCAACAGAATTATACTCAGATCAAACATTTGAACTACTTAGCAATTCTCCAGAGAGTATTTTCCACGCTCAAAGTGGTCTCATCCCTGCAGATCAAATGCCAACGCACCAATCTGAATTTACTTCGGAAAGACAAGAGTACTTTCTACAAAACAATAGTGAGCTAATTGTGCCACTTTCTTGGAAGGGGGATAATGGCATTGAAGTTACTAAATACTTCTACTTTAAGCCTGATAGTTATATCATCGAAGTAGATTACCAAATTCGAAATAACAGCTTGACTGATCAAAATGTTAGCAGTTATACGCAGTTAGCCCATGGTGCAATAATTGAGTCTAGCGGCATGGCAATGGGTATGCAAAACTTTAGTGGCGGCGCAACCTATAACGATGAAGAAGTTTTTGAGAAAATTGATTTTGAAGATTTTGACTCTACGCCAAAAACTTCATCTATTGGTGGCTGGGCCGCAATGATTCAGCACTACTTCTTTACTGCATGGATACCAAATGATAGTCAAAAGCATACCTACTCAACTAAAACTAGTAGAGGCAACTACCTATTAACCACAGTGAATCCAACAGTAAGAGTTGCTGCTGGAACAACAGCTAGTCTCGAAAAAAACCAGCTATATGTTGGCCCTAAAGAGCATGTGCGCCTTGAAGAGCTTGCCCCTGGCCTAGACAAAACTGTAGACTATGGCTTCCTTTTTATTGTTGCCAAACCTTTGTCAATATTTCTTCATTGGATTTATAGTTTTGTTGGTGACTGGGCAATATCTATTGTTCTTCTAACGCTATCAATTAAGCTGGCTTTTTATAAGCTTTCTGAAAAATCATTCCGCTCAATGGCTGGAATGAAAAAATTAGCGCCAAGGCTTCAGAAAATTAAAGAAACCTATGAGGGTGATAAGCAAAAAATTGGTAAGAAAACGATGGAGCTTTATAGGACTGAAAAAATAAATCCTGCTGCAGGCTGTCTTCCTATCTTAGTTCAGATTCCAGTATTTATTTCTGTTTATTGGGTTCTTATAGAAATGGTTGAATTAAGAATGACCCCATTCTTGTACTTACCTGACCTTGCGATGAAAGATCCTTATTTCATTCTGCCATTAATTATGGGTGCATCTATGTGGTTTCAGCAGCGACTTAATCCGCCTCCAGCGGACCCAATACAAGCAAAAATAATGATGATGCTGCCAGTTGTATTTACAGTTTTCTTCCTCTGGTTCCCTTCAGGCTTAGTATTGTACTGGGTAACCAATAACGTACTTTCAATTGCTCAACAAGTGTACATCAATAAAAAAATTAATGGTTAAATAAGCCCATGCACTCAAATGAAAAAGTAAGTGAGATAGCTAAAAAAATTAAACTCTTAATTGTAGATGTTGATGGTGTTCTCACTGATGGTGGGATATATTTTGACGACAATGGTGTTGAACAGAAAAAATTTGATTCGCAAGATGGTCTTGGTATTAAATTATTGCAATTATCAGGAATTGAAGTTGCAGTAATCACAGCAAGAAGCACAAAATCTGTTGCTCATAGACTTAAAGGACTTGGAGTTGAACATTATTATCATGGCATACTTGATAAAAGTATTGCTCTGGAAAAACTAATAAAGAAACTTTCAATCGATCTTAGTGAGTCAGCTTATGTTGGTGATGACGTCATTGACTTACCTGTCATGACCAGGGTTGCTCTTCCAATTGCAGTAGCAAATGCTCAAGAATCTGTAAAAGATCACGCACTTATGGTTACTGAGAAGAGTGGTGGTAATGGAGCAGTTCGTGAGGTATGTAATTTCTTATTAAAGTCACAAGATAAATATGATGCTTTAGTAAAATCTTTTCTAAAATGACATCCTTTCAATCAGAATGTTATGAGGCTTTAAAAAAAATTCCTGCTGGCAATGTAATTTCATATGGAGGCCTTGCGGAAATGATTGGAAGACCCAACGCACATCGCGCAGTTGGCAGTGCAATGAATAAAAACCCATTTGCACCAACCGTGCCGTGCCATCGAGTTGTTAAATCAAACGGCGAATTAGGTGGCTTTGCGGATGACATCAGCGTCAAAATAAAACGCCTTCAAAAAGAAGGCGTTCGTGTGTCAAACAATAAGATTGTTAATTTTCAGTCTGTACTCTTTAAATCAAACTAGCGCTTCTTCCCTCTCATCTTAGAGATCATTTGAAGCTGCATCATTGACTCAGCAAGTGCTGCTTGAGTAGTAGAAATATCCTGTTCTGTCTGCGAACTAGACATAGCTTCTTCAGCGCGCTTTTTCGCTTCGAGGGCTTTTGACTCATCTAAATCACCAGCACGAATAGCTGTATCAGAAAATATTGTAACTGTGTCAGGCTGCACCTCAATGATGCCACCAGAGACAAAAATAGATTCAACACCATTTTCAGTTTCAACTCTGACTTCACCAGGTTTAAGTGTACTTATTAAAGGAACATGCATAGGGTAGACACCAATCTCGCCGTTTGTAGCTGGCGCAAATACACACTTTGCCTCACCTGAGTATATCTCCTCAGTTGCGCAAACTACATCAACGTGTATTACTGCCATTTATGATGCCTCCGATGCCTTTATTTTAACTTCTTCAATAGAGCCGGTCATGTAGAAAGCTTGCTCAGGTATAGCATCATGCTCACCATCAAGAATAGCTTTAAATCCAGAAATAGTGTCCTTCAAAGATACATACTTACCAGGAGATCCGGTAAATACTTCTGCAACAAAGAAAGGCTGTGATAAGAATTTTTGAATCTTACGAGCTCGAGATACAGTCTGCTTATCTTCTTCGGATAGTTCATCCATTCCTAGAATCGCAATAATGTCTTTTAATTCTTTATAGCGCTGAAGTACGCCTTGAACTCCACGAGCCACATCATAATGCTCTTGACCAACAACTAGCGGGTCGAGCTGACGTGAAGTTGAGTCTAATGGATCTACAGCAGGATAAATACCAAGCTCTGCAACTTGACGCGAAAGTACTACTGTCGCATCTAGGTGAGCAAATGTTGTCGCTGGAGATGGATCAGTTAAGTCATCTGCAGGAACATATACCGCTTGAATTGAAGTGATAGAACCAGTTTTAGTTGACGTAATTCTTTCTTGAAGCGCTCCCATTTCAGCTGCAAGTGTTGGCTGGTAACCAACCGCTGATGGCATACGTCCCAATAAAGCAGAAACCTCAGTTCCAGCAAGCGTATAACGGTAAATATTATCAATAAATAAAAGAACATCACGTCCTTCATCACGGAAATATTCAGCCATAGTAAGTCCAGTTAAAGCAACACGAAGCCTATTTCCTGGAGGCTCATTCATCTGTCCATATACTAGTGATACTTTATCGAGTACATTTGAGTCTTTCATTTCATGATAGAAGTCATTACCTTCTCGAGTTCGCTCACCAACACCTGCAAACACTGAGTAACCTGAGTGCTCAATGGCAATGTTACGAATAAGTTCCATCATGTTTACAGTCTTTCCAACACCAGCACCGCCAAACAATCCGACCTTACCACCTTTTGCAAACGGGCAAACTAAGTCAATTACCTTAATGCCTGTTTCAAGCAACTCTGTAGCAGGTGCTAATTCTTCATATGCAGGAGCAGAGCGATGAATTTCCCATTCAGCCTCTGAACCAATTTCGCCAGCGTTATCAATTGGCTCCCCAAGTACATTCATGATTCGTCCAAGAGTTTTTGTTCCAACTGGCACAGTGATTGCCTTGCCTTTATCGGTAACTTCTAATCCTCGCTGAAGCCCTTCAGATCCACCCATAGCAATTGTTCTAACAACATTGTCTCCAAGTTGTTGCTGAACCTCTAAAGTAAGGTTTGCTTTAGTAACATGAAGTGCGTTATATATTTTAGGTATTGAGTCAGATGGAAACTCGACATCAATAACCGCACCAATAATTTGTGTAATTTTGCCTATACTCATTTGCTTTTCCTTTTTTTAAATCTTTAAACAGCAGCAGCGCCTGCTACAATCTCAGATATTTCCTGAGTAATAGCTGCCTGCCTTGCCTTGTTATAAATTAATTGTAGCTCATCAATCATATCACCTGCATTTTCTGTTGCGCTATGCATGGCTATCATTCTAGAAGATTGCTCACAAGCAATGTTTTCTACAATTCCTTGATAAACTAATGCTTCGATATACCTAACTAATAGTGCGCTTAGTGCACTCTCTGCATCTGGTTCATATAAATAGTCCCAGTGGTGATCCTTACTGGTTTCATCAGTAACCTCCATTGGCACAATTTGCTTGACAGTTGGGACTTGTGTCATTGCACTTGCAAACTTATTATAAGCAATCATGATTTGATCAATCTCACCTGAGTCATAGCGATCAAGCATTACTTTGATAGTACCTAAAAGATCATCAAATTGAGGCTTATCACCAATATCAGTAAGAACAGAGTTAATTTTAAGTCCAGTATTTTTAAAAAATGAAGTTGCTTTTTTACCAATCGTACAAAGCTCAACCTCAACTTTATCTGATTGCAAAGCAGCTATATCTTTTAAAAGGCTTCTAAATAAATTGGTGTTTAAACCACCACAAAGCCCTCTATCACTTGAAATAACTATAATTCCTACACGCTTTTTCTCTTCTGAAGAGGTCATATATGGATGTTTAAACTCAGAGTTAGCATGAGTCAGATGTCCAATAACATTAAGAATTTTTTCAGCATACGGACGTGAAGCGAGCATTCTATCTTGCGCTTTCTTCATCTTAGAAGCGGCAACCATTTCCATGGCCGAAGTAATCTTTTGAGTATTTTTAATACTCGAAATTTGTGTTCTAATTTCCTTGCCTACTGCCATATCTTTCTACCAGGTATTGTTAGCTTTAAAGTCATCAATAGCAGCTTGAAGTTTTGCTGATATATCATCATTGTAGTCACCAGACTCATTAATAGATGCCATCAATTCAGCCTGATTAGCATTCATATAAGCTAAAAGTGCGCCTTCAAATGCAACAACTTTATTCGCCTCAACATCATCTAGTGCGCCAGAATTAGCAGCAAAAAGTGACGTCGCAGTTTCAGCAACATTTAGAGGGGAGTATTGTGCTTGCTTCATTAGTTCGGTTACGCGTATGCCTCGATCAATTTGAGCTTTAGTTTCAGCATCTAAATCAGATGCAAACTGAGCAAACGCCGCTAATTCACGATACTGTGCTAAGTCAAGGCGAATACTACCACCAAGCTTCTTAACAATTTTAGTTTGTGCTGCACCGCCAACTCTAGAAACTGAAAGGCCCGCATTAATTGCCGGTCGAATACCAGAGTTAAATAGGTCTGTTTCTAAGAAGATTTGACCGTCTGTAATGGAAATTACATTTGTTGGAACAAACGCCGAAACGTCTCCAGCCTGAGTTTCAATTATAGGAAGAGCTGTCAAAGAACCTGTCTTACCTTTCACCTCTCCATTTGTTACTTTTTCTACATACTCCGCATTAACTCTTGATGCTCTTTCTAATAAACGAGAGTGAAGATAGAATACATCACCTGGATATGCTTCACGTCCTGGTGGGCGCTTTAAAAGAAGCGATACTTGGCGGTATGCCCACGCTTGCTTTGTCAAATCATCATAAACAATTAGTGCATCTTCGCCACGATCTCTGAAATATTCGCCCATTGCACATCCAGCGTAAGGAGCAATATATTGAAGAGCTGCAGAGTCAGAAGCGGCTGCAGCAACAATAATAGTATGCTCTAATGCTCCATGCTCTTCTAGCTTGCGAACTACAGTAGCAATTGAAGACGCCTTTTGTCCAATTGCAACATAGATACATTTAACGCCTGTACCTTTTTGATTAATAATGGCATCAATTGCAACGGCAGTTTTTCCAGTTTGGCGATCACCAATAATAAGTTCGCGCTGACCACGTCCAATTGGAACCATTGCATCAATCGCCTTAATACCAGTTTGAATTGGTTGATCAACTGATTGTCTTTCAATAACACCAGGAGCAACAACCTCAATTGGGCGAGTGATAGATGTTTTTATTTCTCCCTTACCTTCTAGGTCTACTCCAAGAGGATTAACAACGCGTCCAAGCAGCTCATTACCAACTGGCACTTCCATAATTCGATTTGTACACTTAACAGTGTCACCTTCTGAAATGTGAAGGTAGTCACCTAATACAACTGCACCAACAGAATCTTGTTCAAGGTTAAGCGCTAAACCAAAAGTATTTCCTGGAAATTCTAGCATCTCACCAAACTGAGCATCTGCTAGACCATGAATACGAACGATTCCATCACTTACACTAATTACTGTGCCTTCTGTGCGAGCTTCAGCTGAAAAGTCAAACCCCTCTATTTCTTTTTTAATTAAATCACTGATTTCAGAAGCATTTAATTGCATAACTAACCTCTCTTTATAAAATTAATTTACAGACAAGGAGACGCCTAGAGCATCTACTTTTGCCTTAATTGATGTATCAATTACCTTATCACCTTCTTTAATAATGACACCGCCTTTAAGGGTCACATCAATTTCAGTTTCAACAGATACAGTTGTTTTATGTTTACTTGTTAAATCTTTAACGATTGCTTTTTGTTCGTCTTCACTAAGCTCATAAGCGCTAATAACTTTAAAGTTCTTGCTCTTGTTAGCATTAGAAACTGTCGATTCAAACGCATTAGCTATACTGCTAATTGCACTCGAACGATCGTTGTTTAAAACAAGATTAATAAAAGCCGCCTCTTGTTTACTTAAATCTTTTGAAGTCATTCTTGCAATTAAAGCAGAAATTAAATCAAATTTTTGATTTTTACTTTTGCTTGGAGATGCAATAAAAGTCTTTGTATTTTTATCAGCCATAATTACAGTAGCAGCAGCTAAAAAGTCACTCCATCCTAAAACAGAGTTACTTTGTTCAGCAATTTCAAAAATCGCTTGAGCGTATGGCTTGGCAATTGTTGATAATTCCATCCTACCGTCCTAGAGTGATTGAGACAACTTAGAAAGCATATCTTTATGTGCCTTAGCATCAACTTCTTTCTCTAAAACTGAGTTGACTCCCTGCATAACCAAAGTTGAGACTTGATTTTTAAGCTCATTACGTGCCTTCACAACCTCTTGGTCTAGTTCAGACTTAGCGTGTGCTTTAATCTTATCAGCCTCTTCAGAAGCTGTGCCTTTAGCTTTATCAATCATTCCATTAGCTTGTTTATCAGCATTTGCAATAATTTCAGCCGCTTGGGTTTTAGTACTTTCTATGAGATCTTCAGCATTTTTCTGGGCTAAAGCATGCTCTTCTTTTCCAAGTTCTGCAGCTTTTAATCCATCTTCGATTGCCTTTTTGCGAGCAGCCATTGCCTCAACGAGTGGAGGCCAAACAAACTTCATGCAGAACAAGACAAACATGGCAAACATGATTGTTTGCCCAATGAGTGTAAGGTTAATATTCATAACTTAATACCCTTAATTATTAAAAGAATACAATTTATCCAGCAACCGCAAACAATATATACATTGATATACCAACTGCGATCATAGGTACCGCATCAACAAGTCCCATAACAATAAACATTTGTGTTCTTAGCATTGGAATAAGTTCCGGCTGACGCGCAGCACCTTCAATGAATTTAGCGCCAAGAATACCGATACCTACAGCAGCGCCTAATGCACCTAAACCCATTAAGATAGATCCTGCTAAAAATAATATACTTTGTTCCATTTTTTACTCCTACTTATAAAAACTGTTTAAAAAAAATTAATGCTCTTTTTGGTGTGCCATATCCATATATACAATCACTAAAGTCATAAAGATAAATGCCTGAAGTAATACAATTAAGATATGAAAAATAGCCCACGGTAAAGACAGGCTCCACTGAATCCAGAATGGCAACAGTGCGATTAGAATGAAGATCATTTCACCTGCATACATGTTTCCAAATAAACGTAATGCAAGAGAAACTGGCTTTGCCAGTAAGTTCACCCCTTCTAAAAAGAAGTTAAAAGGCAACATCCATTTACCAAAAGGATGGAGCGTTAGTTCGCCTACAAATCCACCAAGGCCTTTTTCTTTAATACTGTAGTAAAGAATTAATATGAAAATACCGATAGACATTCCGAATGTAGCATTAGGGTCGGTTGTTGGAACCACCTTAAGAAAATCAATACCTAGAACAACAGCTAGAGATGGAAGCCAATCAACAGGCACTAAATCCATCGTATTCATTAAGATTATCCAAATAAATGTCGTTAAAGCAAGAGGGGCAACCATAGGGTTTTTACCACTGAAAGAACCACGTACATTTTCATCAATAAATTCAATAATGCTTTCTACAAAATTTTGAAACCCACTTGGAGCGTCAATAGAAGCACGTTTTGCTGCTCTAGCAAAAAAGAATAAAAATAGCGCGCCTAAAACAAAAGAAAATCCAAGAGTATCAACATGGAAAGCCATGAAACCCATTTCTTTTGCTTCTAAAGCACTTTCAGCAAACCCCCAATGACCATCTGGAAATTTTCCGTAAGTTAAATTTTGTAAATGGTGCTTAATATAAGCGCCAGATGTTAGTTCACCACTTGCCATTATTTTTGCCTTAACCTATCTAATATAAATCCTACCTGACCAACAACTAAACTCAAACAGAGAGCTGCGGGCTCAAGTTCTAAAAAACCAAGTCCAATTAAAGCTAGTAGGATTAGAGAGAGCATCCTACTGATACTGCTGCTGATCGCCATCCTAAAGCTTTTTTGTGCATCAGCATCAACCAATGCTTTTTGTTTTTTTGTATACCAATTAAATATCCAGGTATTGCTTAAACTTACTAAGGCACCATAAAAGGCAGCAACTGCAAAACCATCAGTGGCATAAAAAACAACAATTAAAGCTAGGAGAAAGTATTGAATAAGTGAGCTTATTGATTTCACTTTTTCGATATTCACCCTGACTATGCACAAACGAAATATTATACAATTTAATGTTTAATAGTCAAGTCCTACAAAGACAATTTATTTACTGTGAAGCAAAATAAATTTACGCAATTTATTAAAGCTTATTTTCAAAAAAAATTTAGTTGATTAAGAGCTAGAATTTATCATCTCTTCAGCAGCTATTCGAGTTTTATCACTGATTGTAATCCCACCTAAGATTCTTGCCACTTCGTCCGTCCTTTCTTTCGGACTTAGGCTTGCAACTTGGGTAAAAGTTGAGCCATTTTTTTGCGTTTTTACAACCTTCATATGATCTTGTCCCTGCGCTGCAACCTGAGCAAGGTGCGTTACACAAATAATTTGATATCGATTTGATAATTTTTTTAACATTTGGCCAACAATTTCAGCAACTGATCCACTGATACCTACGTCGACTTCATCAAATACAACTGATGGGGTGAGCTCAGTTTTACTTGTGACAACTGAAAGTGCTAGAGATATTCTTGATAACTCTCCACCCGAGGCTACTTTACCTAGTGGCTTAAAATCCTGCCCAGCGTTAGTTTTTGTAAGAATGATAATTTCCTCCATACCATTAAGCCTTACAGATCCTTCAGAAGAGTTAATGCTAAAAGTAATTTCACTCCCAGGCATTCCAAGTTTTTGCATTAAGCTTGTAACCTCTTTTGAAAGAGACTTGCTAGCAATTACTCTTTCAGCACTCAACAACTTTGACTTAGCATAATATTCTTTCTCAAATTTACTTTGCGCGAGTAATAACTCTTCTATCTTATCGCTCGATGAGCCCAACATATTAAGATTTTCTTGCAAAGTTGATTGTGCCTCAAGTAGCCCTTGAATTTGACAATTGTGCTTACGACCAAGCTCATGAAGCTCATTAATTCTAGAGCTAAGTTGTACTGAATTATCTTCTTGGCTGCTAATTTTACCGAGGTAATCTGTCAAGTCATAAATTCCTTCTTGAACTTGAAGCTGGGCACTTGCCAGTAATGAATGTATTGTGTCTAACCGCGAATCAAGCTCTTTCGACTGATTAACAATATTTTCACTTTCAATTAACACATTATTAACGCCTGATTCGTTGTCAAGAGAGTCTATTATCTTAGAAATTTTTTCAACAAGCTCGCTTGCGTTTGTTGAGACTTTATAGTCATCCTCAATATTATCTAGCTCATCCTGAGTCATTTCAGCCTGAATAAGTTCATTCAGTTGATGGGTTATTAACTCTTTTTGGGCTGCAAGGAGAGAGTTATTATTTTGTAAGTCTTCAACCTCATTCTTGACCACTTGATAATTGTTGACAATATTATTTACCTCTTCACACTGCTTTTGAGTGCCGGCATAATCATCAAGTAGCAAGCGATGATGGTTCGCTCGAAGTAACAGCTGATGCTCATTTTGGCCATGCATATCAATCAAAAAACTGCCAATATCTTTTAGTGTTGATAAAGGCACATTAGAGCCATTGACGTATGAACGAGACTTTCCATCTGAAGCAATAACTCTTCGTAAGATGCACTCATTCTCATTTTCTAAATCCAAGCCCTCTAAAAAAGTTTGAAGCTCGGTTCCAGAATTCAAACTAAATGTAGCCACAATTTCAGCCTTACTTGCGCCTTTCCTAACGAGAGAGGAATCAGAACGCCCTCCAGCAACTAAACTTAATGCCTGAATTAAGATTGATTTACCTGCACCCGTCTCCCCAGTCACAACAGTCATGCCAGACTTAAACTCAACACTTAAGTCTTCGACAACAACTAAATTTTTTACATGTAAGTGCTCAAGCATATCTTTAATTTATTAAACTTTTTGGCCCCAATGAAGCTTTGACCTGATAATTTCAAAATAGTCGTAACCTTTTGGATGAATTAGATGGACAAAATTTTCATGTTGCTTCACTCTAAGAGCAACCCCTTCTGATGCATGAACTGAGGACTGAGCATCAAAGCTAATTGTTGCCCTATCGTTACAATCTAAAAGAGTAATCAATACCTCACTTTCGCCATCAAGAATGAACGGTCTATGACTCATTGTATGAGGGCTGATTGATACTAGGCAAATCGCATTTGTACTCGGGTGCATAATTGGGCCTCCGCTAGAAAGTGCATACGCAGTAGAGCCAGTAGGTGTGGTAACTATAATTCCATCTGCCCTCTGATTGTTCACAAAGTCTCCATCAACATTCAGTTCAAACTCTATCATTCTTGGAGTTTCATTCCTATGAATTACCACCTCATTAAATGCTAGATGTTTTGACAATACTTTGCCATTTTGTTCAATTTGACAGCTTAAAAGAGATCTTTTCTCTTTAATAAACTCACCATTTAGAACCGCACTAACTACTGGCGTCATCGAGTCAACTGAAACGTCGGCTAGAAAACCAAGGCGTCCTAAATTAACTCCAAGTATAGGAATATTGAAGTCTACATAAGTTCTTGCGGTATTCAATATGGTACCGTCACCACCAACAACAATAATTAGATCAGCATTTTTCTCAAAGTCTTTTTGATCCTCTAACAAAATAACACCAAGATCTTTAAGGAGAACACCAAGCTCCAGAGCAGTTTTTTGACTGGTAAAATCGTTTGGTTTACAGATAACGCCAATAGAATTAAACATAGGCCTTGAAATATACTAAAAAGTAACTACATAACATGTTAAATATACATTAGTTTGGTTAAAAAATGACAAAAAAGAAAGAACAAAAAACTCAAGATGATACCTCTAATGAGGCTCAAGAAGATGTACTTGATGATAACAAAAATGAAGATTTAGCGACTCAGCTTTTAGAGGCACAGCAGTCTGCAAAAGATAATTGGGACAAGCTTTTACGCTCCCAAGCCGAGATGGAAAACCTTAAGAGGCGTACATCAAAAGATCTTGAGAATGCCCATAAATATGCGCTTGATGGTTTCGTTAAAGCCCTATTAGAGGTCAACGACTCTCTTTCAATGGGACTTAAGCTAGCAATGGATGAAAATGCAACTCTAGAAAACACAATTGAAGGAATTGAGCTTACAAATAAAGTTTTTATGTCAACTCTTGAAAAGTTTGGAGTTGAGGCCATAAACCCTGTTGATGAAAAATTTAACCCAGAACTGCATGAGGCGGTAACTATGGCGCCGATGCCAGACAAAATATCAAACACTGTTTTAGAGGTTATCCAAGTTGGATTTACTTTAAATGGTCGATTAGTCCGCCCAGCACTCGTAATAGTCGTACAATAACCGACCCCTCTACAACCCCTACTCCAACTGGTCAAAAATCATTTTAAAACATTTTTAAAAGTAATCCTGTAACAAAACCTTAATTACATTTTTCATTTTGTTCAATCATTTCACTCTTTCTTATTGTCATTGTATCAATAATATTGTGAATTTCTTTTAGTAATGAGGCGTCATTTGAATATGATTTATCGCCACCATCATAACCAATTAACCAAAGTCCATATTTATTCTTATATCTATCTGGAACAATGTATTTATTAATATCATCTCCAACAATTCTAATGTACTTCAAATTTCTTTCTTCATTTTCACAACTATTTGTTTTAAAAAAATCGTCAGTTTCATTAATGAAATGAATATCTTTTGTGATAAAGAGGACTATTCTTTTATCCCATGAAAATGAATTAATATATTCTTCTAAATTTATTTTTACACTTGAATTACTCATCATTGGAAACATTAACAAAGTTAACAATAGGCATAATACTTTTATCCTGTTCTTCATTACTTATTGTATCTAAATGTAAATTTACTTTAAATTAAAGATTTAAATAATCTTTAAATTCATCCTTGACATCACTACCAATGTCATTAGTTAGGTACTCGTAAACATTAAAGATACAATCATAATAAATATCAGATAAAAATTCATCAATCTTTTCATAATCCTCATGATCATGATCAACCCACCATCTTGAATGTGGATCTTCTTCAACTTCATTCATCATTTCAGAATCTAAAAACCTCAGATAGTGTTTTTCTACGTACATAATTCTGTGAATCAACATATGTAATGATCCTTCAAACATTCCGTCAACTCTAGTGATATTAAAGGAATCATCTGAAAAGTTTGTTCTGACCTTAGTAAAGTTATAGGTTGATGATTTAGTGTCATCAATAATCGTTGTCAATTCTTTTGTAACAAATCTAATTATTGAGTGTTTAACAAAGTTATTCATCATAATTTTTATTTTATTATAAATATGACTTTGTTAGGTGTCTCCAACTTACAAAATCAGTCAGTCAAAAATACAACTGGATTTAACTCTTCTTACTTTGATGAACGACTACTGGATTTGTTATATTCTTCTTTATTAACTTATTAATAAATGTTTGTTTATCTTTAAGAAGTAGTTCAAGATACTCATCATTGTTGCAAAACGCCACATTACCATCTGTATCTTCAATATAAAAATAACCCCAATCAGTAATATCATCAAGACTAGTCGTTTGATCAGGTGCTAAGTGTTGAGTGTAGAAATGTTTCCACCATCTTTGAGAAATCCCTTCACTTTGTTGAAGTTGAAGTTGAAGTGACTCTAAATTTTCTGCATCAAAATCATATGTAACAAAATCCACCTCTTCATGATTTTCTACATAGTAAGTAACTGTAAAGTTTTTCATTTGCAAAATGTTACAGGACACAAAAAATATGTGGCAAAAAATCCATATACAAAAATGGCTTTATTAGTGGTGAAAAAACCCTTGATTTCACAACACAGTTTTAGACTGCCAGAATGTCCTACTTTAAGAGGGCTTCAATTCAGTTATTTCTGAGATACTTTTGTACACTCTGTGTTTATATTGAAATATAATTTAGTGATGATTTCAAATGAATAAATATAAATGGCAACAAAAATAAATATTAAGCATACTCAAAGTGGAATGGTGAAGACAGGTTTTTATGGTTATAGTTGGACATATCTCATCTTTGGTTGGTTTGTTCCATTGTTTAGAGGTGAATTAGGTGTTGGGGCGCTTCATCTTCTTTTCACGATAGTAACTGGTGGTATTTGGCAAATTATTGTAAGTTTCCTATATAACAAACAATACATGACAAGAATGCTAACAAATGGCTGGGTTCTTGATGGGTCCGATTCAGACAAAGTTCTTGCTGGAACTTCACTAGGCATATCGACACATACTAACAACTAAAAATCGTAATAGAATTAAGTGCATAATTTAAGAATTCCAATAGAGCCCTATGAGGGTGATTTATCAGGTGTTGCGGATTACCTCGATGGAATGAATTTTCAACTGTTAACTCAAATAGCGCCTTATAAAAACAATAATATTTGGACAGCATTATCTCTTCATGGGTTTGGCTCAAATGCATCAGATATATTTAAACCAGGTTTTGTAGATACAAAGGTAGAAGTTGACACTCAATTGCAGTGGACTTCGCTATTCAATGAACCTACTATGAAGCCAATAAGTGAAATGATCTCTAAGCTACCTTGTAATTTTGAGAGAATTCGATTTACAAAATTAGTTGCAGGCAAGTCTCTTAAAAAGCATACAGACAATATAGATGATGATATTAAAAATAAAAAGATTGCCAGGCTTCATATTCCAATTAGGACCAATAATGATGTTATTTTTACTTTTTATGAAAATGAAAATGATCTAAAAGGCAAGTTATTTAATCTCAAAACAGGGCACTATTACTACCTTGACGTTACGAAACATCATTCCGTAAGCAATAATAGTAATATTGATAGGTATCACCTAGTTATAGATTGCTTCGTAAATGATGAGTTAAAAACACTATTTAAGGGTATTTTTTGATATAAATACATTAATTTTCATAAAAATGAGCTATTTTTAGCTATTTTTTAACTAATAACAATGTTTTTATATACAAAAATAGTCAAATTACCATTTTTTAATCATTTTTTTAGATATTAAGTAATTTTTTTTAGATAATAAGCCATATTCTTAAAAAAATCGCATATTTTTGTCCCTTGACACATAACATTTAATACTCTATATTTCTTATTACTCAAGTCGGCAGGCAGTGAGAGAAAAAGGTGTGTGCCCTGTAAGTATATTTTACAAACATTTATAAATGGACTGGCTTGTGAAAGACCTTGAATTAAGCAATTATTCAGATATCCCCTCTCTTTTTGATAAAGATGGTACAGCCTACAAAATCTTTGGAGACGAACCTGCTACATTGATCTTTATACATGGTGTTGGAATGTGTGGAGAAATATGGCAGCCTCAAGTTGAACATTTTTCAAAAGATTATCGCGTAATAACTTATGACTTTTTAGGTCATGGAAAAAGCGTGCTCAAAAAGGACAAACTCACCCTAGAAGACTATGTAACTCAACTATACAATCTTGTTAATGAGATTGGAGTTACAAACTTTTCATTAATTGGACACTCAATGGGGGCAATTATTGCGGTTGCATTCGCATTAAAATATCCTAGAAAAGTTGACACACTCATTCCCATAAATATTGTCTTTAAGAGAACTAAAAAAGCCCAAGATGATGTAATTATGAGGGCTAAAGATGTCTTTAAATCTCAACAAATAACTAATATTAGTCAAACACTTGAAAGGTGGTTTAAAAATAAAACCAGCCCTGATGATTTACTGAAGATTAATAATGTTCGAAGCTGGCTTAACAATACCTCGCCAAAAGCTTACGCAGAAGCTTACTATTTATTTGCTACATCTGATCGAGTTTTTGTAAATAATCTTTCAAACTTACAACCACCTGTTTTATACTTAACCGGGAGTGAAGACCCTAACTCTACTTCGCTAATGTCTGAACAAATGGCTCAAGAAACTCCAAATAGCTGGAGTGAGTCCATTGAAAGTGAGGCGCATATGATGGCATATATATCGGCAAAAAAAGTTAACCCAATAATAGAACATTTTCTTAATAACACTACCAATACTACTACATGAAAACAGAAGAAACACGGGATCTAAGACAAGCACTTGGCTCTTTTCCAACAGGGGTAACTGTGGTTACAGCCAAAGATAAAGATGGAAGTCCAGTAGGATTTACTGCGAACTCTTTCACTTCAGTGTCGTTAGAGCCTCAATTAATATTGATATGTATTGACAAGGAGTCTTTCAACATAGAGTCGTTTTCTAAAGGTGGAAGTTTTGCAGTTAGTGTTCTCTCTGAAAGTCAGCAACATATATCAACCACTTTTGCAAGCCCTGAAACTGATCGCTTTAAAAATATTTCTTGGAAATCAAAAACTACAGGAAGCCCTATCATATCTGACTCAGTTGCCTGGTTTGATTGTGATACGGATAATATTATAGAGGGTGGTGATCACCTTATTCTTATTGGTAAGGTAAGGGAGTTTGGATACAATCCACAAACCCCACTGGTTTATTTACGAGGAAATTATGTTAATCTCGGACTTGAACAAAAAATGCTCCTTGCAATGGAAAATAAAAACACAAAAATAATTGTTGGGGCGTTAATTGAATGGCGAAAAAAAATATTTCTTCTTACAGATCAAACAACTGGGATGCTTTATTTCCCAAATGCTTCAAGACTGGGTTCAACTTCTGACGAAGAAAGTCTTCTTGGAAGTCTCCAAAAGCAAAAAATACATATCAATGAACACTATCTATTTTCAGTATTTGAAAATAATGATGATAAAACTAGTCTTATATATTACCGCACAAAAGTCGAAGATGGCTCATCTATAACTACTGGACAATTCTATGAATTTGATTCAATACCGTTTGAACTTCTAGCTGATGATGCAAGTAGAATAATGCTTAAACGCTATATTGCAGAAAGAGATTTAAATGCTTTTGGAGTATTTGTGGGTAAGGAAAGTGAAGGCAATGTAGAGGCTATAAGTAAAACTAATCAAAATGTGTAGGAGCTATTAATATGAATTTTTCTTTATTTGCTCAAATGGAAAGGATAGATGAAGAGCAGTCACAAAAACGCTTATATGAGGAGTATGTCGAGCTATATCAAATAGCTGATAGGTCAGGTTTCAAAACAATATGGACTGGTGAACATCACGGCATGAACTTCACTATTGCTCCAAACCCATTTATTAATCTAGCTGATTTAGCCAACAAAACAAAGAATGTTAGGCTCGGAACTGGAACAATTATTGCCCCCTTTTGGCACCCAATTAAGCTTGCTGAAGAAGCAGCAATGACCGATATTATTTCAGGTGGTCGACTTGAAATTGGTATAGCTCGAGGAGCTTACTCTTTTGAGTATGACCGCCTTGCAGATGGTATAGATCCTTTTTCAGCTGGAAGCGCTATGAGAGAGATTGTCCCAGCAATTAAGGGCTTGTGGAGAGGTGACTACACAGGTGAAGGAGAACACTGGTCCTTCCCAAAAACTACTAGCTCACCAAAACCCCTTCAATCCCCTCACCCGCCCATTTGGATTGCAGCAAGGGATCAACATTCTCATGACTTTGCAGTTCAGCAGGGCTGCAATGTTCAAGTAACTCCTCTATGGCTTGGTGATGATGAGGTTGTCTCATTGATGGAAAAATTCAATAACTCCTGTGAGAAATTTAAAGATATAGAGCGTCCAAAAATAATGGTATTACGCCATACATTTGTGGGTGAGAGTGAAGAAGAAGTTGTTCAAGGCGCTAAAGATATATCTAGATTCTACTGTTATTTTGGTGCATGGTTTAAAAATGAAAGACCTATTAATCAAGGGCTTATTGAGAAACTTACGGAAGAAGAAATGTCTAAGATTGAAATGTACTCACCTGAAAAAATGCGTCAAAATAGTATTATAGGAACTCCTGATGAAGTTATTGAGCGTATTAAGTTTTGCGAGAATCTTGGTTTTGACGAATATAGTTACTGGATTGATAGTAGCATGAGCTTTGAAAAGAAAAAGAAATCTTTAGAGCTTTTTATTGAAAAAGTGATGCCTGAATTTACTTAAAGAGGATGGGACATGGAGCACTTTAAACACTACATTAATGGTAAGTTTAGTTCTGGATCAGAGCGCTTTGAGACTCTTAATCCTGCAAATGGTATGCCATGGGCAACCTTTCCATCTGCGACAGAAGATGAGTCTAACTTTGCTATAGAGTCTGCACATAAAGCACTCTATGATGGTGCCTGGTCAAGCCTTACCCCCACTCAAAGAGGTAAGTTAATTCATAGGCTTGGTGATTTAATCTCTGAACATGCTAGCGAATTAGGTGATCTCGAGACTAGGGATAGTGGAAAGTTAGCGGTTGAAACTCGCGCTCAATCCAGCTATGTTTCTGACTACTACTATTACTATGCGGGCCTAGCAGACAAAATACAGGGAGAAGTTCTTCCTATTGACAAGCCTGATATGCGTGTTTTTACAACCCGTGAACCTATTGGGGTTGTTGTTGCTATTGTTCCTTGGAATGCTCAACTCTTCCTTTCAGCAACCAAAATAGCTCCTGCCTTAGCTGCTGGCAATACACTAGTAGTAAAAGCGTCGGAGCAGGCCCCAGCTGCATTATTTAAATTTGCTGAATTGGTTGAAAAAAGTGGCTTTCCTCCTGGAGTTATAAATATCATAACTGGCTTTGCAGAGCCCTGTGGGCGTGTATTAACTACGCATCCAAAAGTTGCGAGAATTGCTTTTACTGGAGGCACTGAAGTTGCGAGACATATTGTTAGGAATAGTGCTGAAAACTTTGCTCATGTAAGTCTTGAGCTTGGTGGTAAATCACCCATGCTAATATTTGAAGACTGCAATATTGATGGGGCAGTAAATGGCATTATTGCAGGAAACTTTGGAGCTTCTGGGCAAAGCTGTGTTGCTGGCTCGCGCGTTTTTATTCAAAGATCAATACACTCTAAAATAGTTGACAAGATTAAAGAGCGCGCAAAAAATATTATAGTTGGTGACCCCTTAGATAGTGATACACAGGTTGGTCCTCTTGCCACAAAACATCAGGTCGAAAGAGCGCTAAGCGTTGTTAAACAGTCTATTAAGCAAGGAGCTAGCCTTATTTTTGGAGGGAACAAGCCAAGTCATAAAAAAGAAGGATGGTACTTTGAGCCTACTCTACTTGATTGTCCTAATCAGGAATTTGATTGCGTTAAAACAGAACTATTTGCACCAGTAATAAGTGTCATTGCATTTGACACTGAGGAAGAAGCCATAAGGATGGCAAATGACTCTGCTTATGGTCTTGGTGCAGGAGTATTTACTGAAAACCTAGCAAGAGCTCATCGCGTTAGTGAAAAAATACAGTCTGGGATTGTTTGGATTAATACTTATCGAGCAATATCACCTATTGCTCCTTTTGGTGGAGTGAAGCAAAGTGGTGGTAGCAGAGAGGCTGGCATAGATGCTATTCATGAATACACTAGAACTAAAACAACCTGGATTAATACCTCTTCTGAACCAATGAGCAATCCTTTTATAATGAGATAAATAATCTTTAAAAAATTAACGGAGTAAATAATGGACAAAGAATTATTCGAACTAGGCTTATCAAAGAGAAAAGCAACCCTTGGAAGTGACTATGTAGAAAAAAACCTAGAGGCCGCTGATGATTTTAACGAAGACTTTCAAAAACAAATGACTGAGTGGTGCTGGGGCTTTGGATGGGGTGATGACACCATTAATGAAAAAACTAGGTCTATGATGAATCTAACAATGATTGCTGCCCTTGGAAAAATGGATGAATGGGAAATCCACCTCAAAGGAGCTTTAACGAATGGAGTAAGTAAGGATGAGATTAAATCAATACTCCATGTTATTGCAATCTATTGCGGAGTTCCTCAAGGAGTTGAGTGTTTTAAAATTGCAAGAAAAGTTTTAGAGAATGCTGGTGAGATTTAAGTGCCAAAAAATTCTTACAATTATTTGGATATAACTTAAATGACTTTTGGATATCTATGAGATTTGATTTTGTTCCATTTTTTAATCCAGGGGAAAATATTCCTTGGAATCGTGTTGTTAAAATGATGCGTGAGCAAACGAATTTAGCTGAACAGGCTGATTTCACAACTGTTTGGCTTACAGAGCATCACTTTGCACACAATGGTTATCTAAATGCTCCACCTAATCCAATAATGATGTCTCTTGATCTAGCTTCTCACTCAAAAAGAATAAGAGTAGGTCAGGCACCAATCGTTCTTCCTGATTGGCATCCATTAAGAGTGGCAGAAGATATAGCACTGCTTGACAACATGACTGAAGGAAGGGTTGATTTTGGAGTTGCCAAGGGTATTAATGAAAGGGTGACAATTCAATTCAATAAAGAGGCTGATCGAAGAGATAATGAAAAAAGCTACAGACTATTCATGGAGTCTCTTGAAGTCATATTAAAAGCATGGACCCAAGATCCATTTTCACATAAGGGAGAGTTTTATGAGTTCCCTGTTCCCGGTTGGAAAGAAACAAACCGATTCTTAATGCCTCTTGAAAAAGAATATCACTCAAAAGAAGGTGAATATACTGGTATGTATATCCATCCTAGGCCTTATCAAAATCCACATCCTCCAGTATGGCTAATGTCGAATTCACCACACACCTATAAATTAGCTGCTGAGAGAGGATTTAAGGTGATTGGCATGTCGAGCCCTCCAGGAAAGCTTGTAAGTTGTTGGGATGCCTATGCCAATGCAGAGTCACATGATGGGGCAAAATACCAAAGAGGGGATGGTGTTGGAGTATGCACCGTTATTTATGTTGCTGAAACAATGGAGCAGGCTGACAAAGATGCTAGAGCTGCAATCAATGGCTATTATGAATATCTAAGTGGTTCGAGACCAGAAGGAAGTTGGACTAGAAAAGCCTATCTAGATGAAGATGCCAATCCAACTGATGAAGATCTCAATGGAGAGTGGTTTGATTTCCTTATGAAGTATGAACTGATATGGGTTGGTGATGCAGACTATGTTGCTGAGAAAATTGATAAGCTTAATAAATCAATTGGTCTAAATCATATTATGCTGCTTCAACAATTTCCAGGATTTGACTATCAAAAAATACTCAAAAGCATGGCTTTATTTTCTGAGAGGGTTATGCCCAGGTTTAATCCAGATGGAGTTTAAGAATAGGAGATTAGATAAATGTTAGAAGTTTGGGGTAGAAAAAATGCTAATCAAGTTATACAGGTCCTTTGGACTCTATCTGAGTTAGGTGTTGATTACAAAAGGCACTCTATAGGAACTGAATCAGGTGATCTAGATGCTGATGATTATAAATCCCTTAACCCTAACTCAAAAATACCTACTATTCGTGACAATGGGTTTGTATTGTGGGAATCCCATGCAATAATTCGCTATCTTGCAAGGCAGTATGGTTTTGGTAATCTTTATCCTAAAGATCCTCAAAAGGCGGCAATCTCTGATCAATGGATGACCTGGTCTACAGATGGTTTTATGGGAACTTTTTTTCCTGTTTTTTGGCAGCTTGTTCGAACTGAAGAGTCACAAAGAGATTATAACAAGATTGCTGAAATGGCAAAGCAGAGTGCTGAAGTACTGAAAGTGCTTGAGGGGCATTTAGATAATAATAAATTTGTTGCTGGTGATGATTTTACTTATGGTGACATTCCTCTTGGTGTTTTAATACATAAGTACTTTGTCCTTGATATTAAAAGACCATCAATGCCTGGAATTGAAGCATGGTATCAAAGACTAACTGAGAGAAATCCTTACAAAGAACACGCAATGCAGCCATTTGGCAACTCACCTGAAGAATTCTTGAAATTACAAACCAAAGGTGAGAAAAATTTATAATTAACTTCTATGTCAATCTTTAATTCAAATATTTCAACGAAAGAAGCAGGAATAACCACCGATCTGCTTGATAAAATTACTAATGCCTACAATCAAAATGATATTGATAAAGTCATGTCATTTTTTGCGGAAGATGTGGTGTTTGACCATGCAACAGGGCCTAATATCAATGGTACTCGGTTTTCTGGACTGGATACTATCAGAGGAATTTTCGAGGGACTGTTTAATAGTGTTGAGAGTGTTCAATGGACCCCAATTGATACCAGGATTTCTGGAGACAAAGCTTACTGTGAATTTCATCGACTTGCAAAACTCAAATCTGGTGAAACTCAAGACTTTTTGAGTATTGATATCTTGACATTCCGTGATGGACTAATTATCCATAAAGATACTTTTTATAAAAGTAGAACTAACTAAAAAGGATTTTAAATGACAAGAACTAAGCCCATTGACCCAATATTAGAGAAGGGTTATAACGTAAGATTATTAGTTGATGATTTTGACGGTCTTATTAATAAATGGACTAAAAGAAGCGCAACTTTCAGAGCTACTGTAGATTCCTCAATTGATTGTCAATATGGAAGTGGTGAAAAAGATAAGCTAGATATTTTTCGTTGTGGACAAGATAATGCGCCGCTATTCATTTTTATTCATGGTGGATACTGGCAGCGAGGTGATAAATCATTCTATAGCTTTGTAGCTGAGTCATTTGTGCAATCAGGGATTGATGTTGCTCTTATTGGCTATCAACTATGTCCTGGTGCAAGCATGACCAATATTGTTGAAAAAATACAAGAGGCTATCATTTGGTTGTGGCGAAATGCTGATAAGTACTCAATTTCAAAAAATCGAATTAATATTTCTGGACATTCTGCAGGTGGCCATATCACTGGTATGGTTCTTGCAACAGATTGGCAACAAATATCCAATGACTTACCAAAAAATATTGTAAAGACAGGTATTCCAATAAGTGGCCTTTATCAACTCGATCCAATTAGAGAGACAACAATAGGTGATGCGCTAGGCTTAGATGATAAGGAAAGCAAAGCATTAAGCCCTCATTTCTTTGAACCAAAAACAAGCGCTCCCATTCTAGTAGCACTTGGTGGTGGAGAGACTCCTGAATTTCATTGGCAAACTAATAAATTTGTTGAAAAATGGAAAGAGCATAATGCTCCGCTTGATTATCATGCAGAACCAGATGTAGATCACTTTGGAGTAGTAGAGCGGCTTGCAAATAAGGACTCTCAGATTTTCATAAAAGTAAAGAATTGGTTGCTTTAAATAAACTTATTAATGTACTACTTTAGAATCCTTATTTTTTTGAGCTAGCTATTGCGACTGCAAATACTATTAATAAAACCCCAATTATTGAGATAAAGTTCATAGTTTCATCAAATAAATACCAAGCTTGGATAGCAACAAGAGCTGGAACTAGATAAAAATAACTACCAACTCTTGCTAAAGCATCTTGCTTTATCATTGTCATTAATAACAGCACTGCACCGATTGATAGGCCAAAGACCTGCCAAGCTAGGGTAATCATAAATGCATTAGTCCAAAGAATATCACCAGTCTCAAAACAAAGGGACATAATAATGCATAGTATAAAAGCACCAAGGTATTGGATCAAAGTTCCACTAATTAAATCCATATCACTACAAAATCGCTTTTGATAAATAGTCCCTAGAGAGATACCAACTAGCGACCCAAAGACAGCTAAAACTGCCAGAAAAGAAAAACCAGTAAAAAATCCCTCAATAGCTAAATCAAACTTTTCAAATAAAACCAAATATAGTCCTAAAAACCCTATTATTAAACCTATCCATTGTTTTCTTATAATCCTCTCATGGAGAATTATTCCTGCAATAAAGGCCATTCCTAGTGGCTGAAGTCCAATAATCATAGCCGTAAGTCCAATAGGTATTTCCCACTTAATAGCTTGAAAAACACCACCAAGATAAACTCCATGAATTAATAAACCTGTTACCATCAAGTGAATAAATGCCATGCCAGAACTTGGCCAAATGCTTTTCTTAACTTGCATAATTATAAATAGCACTATTAATGTAAGGCCATTACGGTAAGACAACAAAGTAAAAGGTTCTGCATATGGAAGGCCATATTTTGCAGCCACAAAGCCTGTACTCCATATCAAAACAAATAGCCATGGAATCAAACGGGGACTTAAAGTAAGATTTTTCATAAAAAACACCAAAAATTCATTTACTTAATAAATCACTAATTAAAATAACTTAAATAATTAATCAAGAATCGATTTTAAACAAAATAGCTCTATGGCAACCAAGAAACGTCACTCGAGCAAAACTTTGATTAGACTATAATATCTGTCTCTTATACACATCTCCGAGCCCACGAGACTAAGGCGAATCTC
>OJIQ01000002.1_pt1 | contig 57178 bp, 63 predicted proteins | sample 1595921 | NCBI WGS metagenome assembly OJIQ01 (sample SAMN05416693, study PRJEB24817) | seawater metagenome | isolation source: Sea water | place: Canada:Atlantic | collected 2013-07 | reverse complement strand
CTACACCTCTCTATTCGTCGGCAGCGTCAGATGTGTATAAGAGACAGGTTAAATATAGTATATTATTTTCAAAATAAACAATTTATAAGGAGAGTCTAAAATGAGATTTGAAGGAATTTACACACCTATTATTACCCCTTTTGCGAGTAATGGTGAAGTTGACTGGGATGTTTACGCAGAAGTAATAGATTGGCAAATTGAAAATGGTGTTGCTGGAGTTATAGTTGGTGGATCAACTGGTGAGTTTTATGCGCTTTCGAAAGAGGAGCGTATTCAGCAATTTAAATTTGCAGCAGAGCGTATTAATAATCGAGTTGAATTTATGGCAGGAGTGAATGATATTCGAGTTGATGAGTGCCTCGATATTTCTATGGCGGCAGTTGATGCAGGCGCTAAATCACTTTTAGTCGCCGCCCCACCATATTCTTTACCTTCAGAAGAAGAGTTAGCACATCATGTTATTACAATAGCTAAAGCAACAGAATTACCAATTATGCTTTATAACTATCCTGGAAGAACTGGTGTTGAGATGGGTGAGGATTTTCTATCCATAGTTGCAAAAAATCCTCTGGTTGCAGCAATAAAAGAGTCAAGTGGTGACTATTCTAGGCTTCCATTATTATCAAATAACTATCCTTCAATTGAGTTAGCTGTTGGTGGTGAAGAGCAAGTTCTTGAGTTTGCTGCTTGGGGGGCAAAATCTTGGGTATGTGCTACAGCTAATTTTTTCCCGTCAGAGTGTGTCCAGCTAATGGATATACTTGGAAAACAATCTGATTTTGAGAAAGGAAGGGCTCTTATGAGTGCTTTTATGCCTCTTATGCAGGCTTTGGAGCAAGGTGGTAAATTCCTGCAATGTGTTAAGCTCGGATGTGAACAACAGGGTCGTCCAGGTGGAAAGGTTCGATTACCTTTGCTTCCAATTGACGACGCCCTTAAGAGGGAAATGATTAGTGTAATAGATAAAACTCGTGCTTCGCTTCACTCAATTCTAAATTAAAAGGAGTAAAAAATGTCAAGCCTTCTTAGTAAAAATGATTATATAGATATTGCTGCGAAAATACAGTTTCCAACAGATCCATTTATAAATGGAAGATTCCAGAAATCAAAAGCTGGAAGGGTTATGGAGTCAATTAATCCTGCAACTGGATCTGTTATCACTAATATTTCGGCCTGTGATGATTCTGACGTTAATTATGCTGTTAAAGTTTCACGAGATGCCTTTAATTCTGGTGAGTGGGCTAATAAACATCCTAGCGAACGTAAGGCAGTTTTATTGAAGTTAGCTCAACTTATTGAAGAGAATAAAACAGAGCTTGCAGTGCTTGAAAGTTTAGAAAGTGGAAAGCCTATTAGTGAGTGTGAACTTACTGATCTTCCTGAAACGATAGTCACTATTCAGTGGCATGCCGAGGCTATAGATAAAATGTATGATCAAATCTCACCAGCGAATGTGGATGCTGTTGGCCTCATTACACGTGAGCCATTAGGGGTTGTTGGTTGTGTGCTGCCTTGGAACTTTCCTTTAATGATGCTGGCTTGGAAAATTGCCCCAGCACTCGCTGGTGGTAATAGCGTTATTGTTAAGCCAGCAGAACAAACATCAATGACTGCACTTAGAGTTGCTGAACTGGCAACTGAAGCTGGAATTCCCCCAGGAGTTCTCAATGTCCTTCCTGGTGAGGGACCAGATGTTGGTGAACCAATGGGGAGACATTTAGATATTGATGCAATTTCTTTCACGGGGTCAACTGAAGTAGGACGATTATTTTTAGAATTTTCAGGACAAAGTAATTTAAAGAAAATTATTCTTGAGTGTGGTGGTAAAAATCCTGCTGTAGTTCTTTCTGATGCCAATAATCTTGATGGTGTTGCTGAGCATATTGTTTTTGCTGCTCTTTGGAATATGGGACAGAATTGTACTGCTAATTCTCGCCTAATAGTTCATAAGAGTTTGAAAGATACATTGCTTGAAAAGGTCAGAGAGAAAATGAAAGATTGGCATACAGGTGACCCTTTAGACCCAGACAACCAGTTGGGGGCAATAATTTCCAAAGAGCAATATGACAAGATTTTGGGTTACATTGAGGTAGCTAAAAGTGAAGGAGCTGAATTAATTGAAGGTGGTAATGCAATTAATTCAGGAGAAGGATTGTTTATTGAGCCTACCCTCTTTACTGGAGTTACTGCAGAAATGATAATTGCTAAAGAAGAGGTTTTTGGCCCTGTATTTGTAATGATGACTGTTGATAGTGATAAAGAAGCCATCGATCTTGCGAATGATACATGTTATGGACTTCAAGCATCATTATTTACTTCCAGTGTGACTAAGGCTCATAAATACGGCAGAGCTCTTCAAGCGGGGACTGTTTCTGTAAATTGTTATGGAGAAGGTGATATATCAACCCCTTTTGGTGGCTATAAGCTATCAGGGTTTGGTGGTCGTGATAATTCACTTATGGCTCATGATCAATATACTGAGACTAAAACTTTATGGATTGATATCAGTGAGGACATTTAATGAAAAGCAGTAAGTTGATTCATATAGTCTCCTGTCATGCAGAAGGTGAAGTAGGAAATGTGATTGTTGGAGGCGTCGCTCCACCTAAGGGTGATAGTCTGTGGGATAAAGCGCTGTGGATTAATCAGGATCAAAAATTGCGTCAATTTGTTTTAAATGAGCCAAGGGGCGGTGTTTTTAAACATGTAAACCTATTAGTACCAGCACAAAATCCAAATGCTCATCAAGGCTTTATAGTGATGGAGCCCGAACATACACCACCAATGTCCGGCTCAAACTCGATTTGTGTTTCAACTGTTTTACTTGATACAGGAATGATTGAGATGAGAGAGCCGATTACTGAGTTTGTCCTTGAAGCTCCAGGAGGACTAGTTCCAGTAAAGGCATATTGTGAAAATGGGAAAGCTAAAAGTATAGAGGTTCACAATGTAGCTTCTTTTGCTGACCAGCTAGATGTTCATATTGAAGTTGAAGGCTTGGGCTCTCTTAAGGTCGACACTGCCTATGGAGGAGATAGCTTTGTTATTGTTAATGCTGCTGAACTTGGCTTTGAAATTAAGCCTGATGAGGCTAAAGATTTAGCTGAAATTGGTTCAAAAATAACTGCTGCTGCTAATCTACAGCTTAACTTTAATCACCCAACTAATTCTGACTGGAAGCATATTTCATTCTGCGAGCTTGCACTTCCTTTATTTGAAGAAGAGGGTGTGAAAGTTAGTCGTAATAGTGTTGTAATAGACCCAGGTAAATTAGATCGCTCACCTTGTGGAACTGGCTGCTCTGCTCGTATGGCAGTTCTTCACGCAAAAGGTGAACTTCAAAAAGGAGACCGAATGATTGGTCGCTCAATTCTTGATTCTCGCTTTGATTGCAGTATAGTTGAGGAGACGATGGTGGGTAAAAAGAAGGCTATTATTCCTTCAATTCGTGGAAGGGCTTGGATTACTGGAACTCATCAGCTTATGCTTGATCCTGAGGACCCTTGGCCTGGAGGATATCGCCTTTCAGATACATGGCCAATTAAACAATGAAATTACTTTTATTAAAAGCCCTTAGATAATGCGCTGGAAAAAAACTATAACTATGGTTGAGGCTCATGCAGAAGGAGAGGTGGGTCGAATAGTAACTAGTGGGGTAATAGATATTCCAGGTAACACTATGCTGGAAAAAATGAATTATATTAATGAAGTAGACGATAGTTTGCGTCGTTTTTTAGTATTTGAGCCCCGTGGTTATGCTCAAATGTCTACAAATCTCATTTTTGATGCTCCAAATAAAGAAGCGGATATAGGTTTTTTGATCTTGCAAGGCGACAAGGCTCATGCCATGTCAGGATCAAACAGTATTTGCCTTGTAACAGTTCTACTTGAAACTGGAATGATAGAGATGAAGGAGCCTGAGACTATTGTTACAATTGATACTCCTGCTGGACTTGTTCGAGCAAGTGCTGAATGTAATAATGGAAAATGTGAGAGAGTGACTTTAGATATGACGCCTTCATACGCAGATCAACTTGATGCGATTATTGAAGTAGAGGGGTTAGGGGCAGTAAGTGTTGATATTGCTTTTGGTGGTATTTTTTATGCCTTAATTGACCCTGCCCAGTTTGATTTGAAAATTTTGCCAGAAAATGCCCGTCAACTTGTTGATATAGGGACCAGGATTCATAGGGCGGTCAATAGTCAGTTAGATATAAGACATCCTGAGCTTGAAGACTTAAAAGGCATTTCTTACACAATGTTTGTTGGGCATGATGATGACGGCGTAATGAAGGGTGCAACAATTCTTCCACCAGGTCGAATTGATCGCTCTCCTTGCGGCACTGGTAATTCTGCTCGTCTTGCTGTAATGGAGGCCCGAGGTCAAGTTAAAGTTGGTCAGAGCCTTAAAGCAAGATCAATCATCGATAGTGAGTTCCAAGTTGAGATAGTTGCTAAGAAGACTATTGCTGGAAAGAGTGGCATCCTTCCAAGAATCTCTGGTCGGGGCTGGATTCATGGAATTCATCAGGTAGGCGTAGACCCCAGTGACCCATACCCATTAGGCTATAAAGTTTCAGATTGTTGGGGCGACGCTTTTGATTTACTTAGCTAGTAATAGATAGTGCCAAACGCACAAATATCTCCAGGCTCTTCAGTGGCGATAATAGGGGCAGGCGTTGTAGGGATAGCAAGCGCATGTGCCCTTAATCGGAAAGGTTACGAAGTTAATGTATATGATCCTTATTATCCAGGAGAGGGTGGCTCATCAAAAGCAAATGCAGGCCATATTGGAGCTTCTGATATTTTTCCTTTGAGTACACCTGGAATTCATTGGAAGGCATTAAAAATGCTCACGGATTCTGATGCGCCATTAAAAGTACCACTTAAAGATTTTTGGCCACAAATTCCCTGGTTTTGGCGGTTTTTACTTACCTCAAATGTAAATCGCTTCAAAAGGGCAACAGATGCATTAAGCTATCTTTGTCATAACTCTATTAGAGACACTAAAGAATTATTAGAGTATTGTAATATCGCCGAAAAGCTTGAGCAAAATGGATGTGCATTCATCTATGATAATGAGCTGAGCTTTAATAAAAGCATCAAAAGTTGGGATGAAAGAAATACTCGAGGCTTTAGTAGCGAAGTATTAAATGCTAAAAAAATAGCTAAAATTACTCCAACTATTAATGAAAAATTTAAGTATGCATACTTATCTCATCATTGGGCTAAAGTAAGTGAGCCATTAGACATAGTTCGGGGCCTTGCTGATTCAGCAAAAATGAACGGAGTTACCTTTCGCCAGGAGCGAGTTAATAGTGTAAGTGGAAAATTAAACTCCATCTTAATTAATTTTGACAAAGGAAATAGTAAATATGATGCAGTAGTTATTGCAGCAGGAATTAATTCTGTTTCTTTAGCAAAATCTTTAGGTGACTTTATACCCATGACAGCAGAGCGAGGATATAACTTAACAATTCCTTTATCAAATATTGATATTGACATACCAATTGTATTTGCAGATCGAGGTATTGTTGCAACAAGTTTAGCAAGTGGACTTCGAATTGGTGGGTGGGCCGAATATGCCCATCTTAGTAGACCAGCAAATCCAAATTATTTCAATTCTATTGCTCGCATTAGCCAGGATTTGTTTCCAGGGTTAAATGTAGAAAATGCAAATTATTGGATGGGAAGTCGCCCTTCAACTCCAGACTCTGTGCCAGTGATATCTAAATCTCTAAAAATAGACAGAGTTTTTTATAATTGTGGTCATGGTCATTATGGATTAACTCATGCAGCAACATCAGCTAATTTATTATGTAGCTTAATAGAAGGTGAGCAAAATTCAGCTGAAATTAAAGCATTATCAATTGATCGTTTTTTATAGTAAAGGGGGTTTTATTAAATTAACTATTTTTCCTTTATAAGCGCATAACAATAAACAATAAGTCCAATCCAAACAGCTGTAAACCCTAATAATTGATTGAAATTTACAGACTCATCATACAACACATAGCCAACTAAAAATTGTAACGTAGGGGTAATTAAGAATAATATGCCTACAGTTGTCATTGGAAGCAATTTTGTTCCAGCAGTGAATAGTGCCAAAGGTATCACAGTAACAATTCCTGCCAAAATTAATAAAATATCTGTTGATAGATTTACATTAAAAATAGCCAAGTCATAATTTGCATAAAACCATAAACTAAATATCAAAATAAATGGCAAGAGTAAGAGTGTCTCGATATATAGCCCTGGAACTGCTGACGTCACCATTGCCTTTCTTGCAATTCCATACGAAGAGAAAGTAAGTCCAATGAGAAGGCCAAGCCATGGAAAAGAGTCACCACTGACAACATAATAAAGGGCGCCTATTGTTGCAAAAAAAACAGCCCACTGCTTAAGTTTTGAAATCCTTTCATGGAAAAAAATATAACCACCCAACATACTTATTACAGGTGATAAAAAATAACCCATAGAGGCCTCCACAACTCTTTCTAAATTTACTGAAAGAATATATGCGCCCCAATTAATGGTGATGAGGATAGCCGTTAAAAATAAGAAAAGTAGTTCTTTTTTTGAAGATATTGAAGATTTGAAATTTGCTAGCCAAGATGGCTTGAAGTAGACTAATATAAATAATACAGGCACTGACCAAAGGATCCTGTGAACCAGAACTTCAGACGGGTTAACATGGTTCAGTAATGCCCAATAAAGAGGGAATGCTCCCCACATCAGATAGCCTGAAAGGACAAGCAGAATGCCTTTATTCATAAAGCAAAAACTTACGTAAGAAAAACGCCTATTGTAGACTAAATAATCTAATGTTATTTTTATTAATGCTTATAGTAATCTTTTTCAAAACTAGTGCTACTTTGAGAGTCATTCTCACTAGTTTTTTCATTAATTTCATTTAAGTTTTCATTAATTCTAAATAGAATTACCACCATTTCACAGGCTACTCGAGAGGCTAAAGAACCTCCAATTACCCAGACTAGGCCACGCCAGAAATCACCCTCAAGGAATATATCTCCAAGCCCTTTTGTTATAAAGGCAAATAACAGTATCCAATAGAAAAGCGTTATAAGCTTAGGAGTCACCATCTCATCTAGATAAAACATGTAATGGTTATCTAGCTTATCCACTGAAAGTTTAAAAGCTTTTTTTATGCCCTCTAAGATCTCATTATTATTCATTTTGATTGCCCTTATTTTTCTTCAATCTAAGTTAATATAATACCAGTCTAAGAAAATGTTGTAAATTCATAATTAGATAGAAATTTTAAAAATAAAAAAAGCCCGTCATAAGACGGGCTTTTTAGTCAAAATTTAAAGCTTATTACTTATGAATCTTAATATTAGTGAACGCACCACCAACAACTTCACGCTCTGCATATGAACCATTAGCTGTTCCACCTGCGTCTAATTCAACACCAGTAGCACCAACATAGTCAACCACTAAGCCGCCTGAGATATATTTAAGGCAAGTAGCCAAATCACCAGCAGCACATGGAATACCAGGAGCATTAGCAACATTCAATACTTGAGCTTGAATTGCCGCTCTATCTGTTGAACCTGCAGCCTGTGAAGCAAGAATAATCAATGCCATAGCATCATAAGATTCACCTGCATATGCACCAGAACCATCAACACCACCAGCAGCAGCTACTGCTGTCCAGACATCAACTAGATCTGAATCTGGAGATGCAATTGTTCCCCAAGAACCATCTGCAACCGCGCCTGAAGTTAATGCACTGATCATACCATCACCAAATACATAGTCAGAAAATGCACCAGTATCTTCAGAAGCAGCAATAATTCCTCTACCACCAGTATCAGCATAACCTAATACAGCTAAAGTAGCTGAGCCACCTGCAGACAATGCAGCAACATCAGCTGAATAGTCAGCCTTGTCGTCATCATGTCCAGCCATAACTGTAACAGTTCCACCCATAGCTTCATAAGCAGTTACGAATGCATCAGCCAAACCTTTACCATAGTCACTGTTTGAGTGAGTTACAGCCATATCAGTTTGTCCTCTTGACATTGCAATACTTGCAAGTACTGGACCCTGTCTAGCATCTGAAGGAGCAGTTCTAAAGAACCATCCACCGTCTTCTAGAGTTGTTAAAGCAGGTGAAGTAGCTGATGGTGAAATTGAAACAATACCATTAGGTACAAGCACGTTGGTTATAACTGCACCAGTATTACCTGAACAGTTAGGACCCATAATAGCCATAACATTATCATCATTAATCATTTTTTCTGCTTGAGCAATCGCAACGGCTGGATCGATACATACTGAATCGCCCTGCACAACATTGATTGTTCCTTGGAGGTAGTTACCAGAAGCATTAGCCTCAGTTACTGCTAAGTTTGCACCACCAGACATCGCGCCAATCATTGATTCAAGCGGTCCAGTAAATCCCTGTAGCTCTCCTATAGTTACATCAGCATGTGATACTGATGCCATCGTAGCTGATAATACAAATCCAGCTGTTGTTTTTAAATAACCTTTCATTTCGTCTCCTAAAATATAAAAAAGAGTCCCTACACCTAATAAAGTATTAAAGCGTATTTCTTATGGGAATCCCCTTAATGATAAACAGTTTCCTGTAGTTTGTGTTAAAAATATTATAAAAAAAAATGAACTAAACCTTTCTAGAATAGTTCATTTCAGCCCAATTTAAAGAACATATTACAGTTCTTTATTTTTCTCTGGAAGAATTCCGCCAGGAGAAAATCTCATGATCAAGAGCATTATGCTGCCCATAAAGATAAGTCTTAGATAGTGGACTCGATCTTCTATAAATTCTAGTGATGTATTTCCTTCTTGAACATAATTACCAAGCATTTCAACCACCCAAAGACCTATAGGGCCAGACTGAATCCAAATAAACCACATAATAAAAGCCCCTAGAACTGACCCTAGATTATTACCTGACCCTCCAACAATAACCATCACCCATATCAAAAAAGTAAATCGAAGTGGCTGATATGCAGTAGGAATAAATATCCCATCATAAGTCACTAATAATGCACCAGCGACACCGACAATTGCTGATCCAATAACAAAAATTTGTAGATGTTGACGCGTAATATTCTTACCCATCGCAGAGGCTGCTACTTCATTATCCCTTATTGCCCTTACTTTTCTACCCCATGGAGAATTTAAAGCAAGATTAGAAAGAATAATAAAGGCGACTAAAATTACAAGAAATAAACCTGAATAACTAAGTTTTACAAATACGACTGATGCCTCTCGAACATAGTCACCTAGCTTATCAATTTGCTCTGATTGAGACAAAAACTGCAACTCTGACTTATGAATCCAAGCAACAATATTTTGAAGCCATTCTGATTTTTGCATATCAACTTCGTAAGGAACAGGTCTTTGAAGTCCATAAACATTCTTAAGTCCCCTTACAAACCAGTCTTCATTTTTGATGACATAAATAATAATTTCAGAAATTCCAAGAGTTGCTATCGCAAGATAATCTGACCTCAAACTCAAGGTAATTTTTCCAATCCACCATGCAGCTCCAGCTGCAGCTAAGCCACCCACTATCCAAGAGAGCATTATAGGAAGTCCAAAACCGCCTAAATAGCCTGTAATTGCAGGGTCTACTTTTTCAATTAATTTTGAAGCCTCAGAGAAATAAAATCTTGTAAAGAGATAGCCAATAACTACGATTAAAGATATTAACCACTTATTAACCCCCCTTCTGTTTAATAAAACTCCTGCGGCAATCGTTGCAGCTCCTAGAGCCAAAGCAAGAAGCATCTTTATACCGCCAGCATCTATCGCCTCAGTTACAGGTTGCTGAGAAATTAAAACAACACTAACGCCTCCCAAGGCGGCAAACCCCATAATTCCAACATTAAATAATCCAGCATAACCCCATTGGATATTTACACCTAAGGCCATAATAGCTGAAATCAAAGACATGTTAATAATGCCTATTACAAGTGCCCATGACTGATTAAAACCAACAAATAAAAGTACAAAACCCATAAGGGAGAAAGTAATAATTGCTCTATACGATTGCCAAATATTATTTAGATTATTCATCAACTATCACCTTACCTTTAAATAACCCAGTAGGCTTTATTAAAAGAACAATAACCAAAATAACAAAGGATATTGCATATTTATACTCAGTACCAATAAGCTGAACCAAAGACGAAGGATGCATCGATAGTGGTAATAAATATATTAAAAACTTTTTGTAGGCATAAGTAAGGAGTATTTCAGAAAATGCTACTAAGAAAGCACCTGCAATTGCTCCTATTGGAGAGCCAATACCACCTACAATGACAGAGGCAAAAATTGGTAAGAGTAATAAGTGATATTGTTGAGGTGCGAAGCCTTTATCTAATCCATAAAGGGCGCCAGCAATTGTAGTAAGAGCTGCAACTATTAACCAAGTTATTTGAACCATCTTATCTGGATCAATACCAGAAAGAAGTGCTAGTTCTTTATTGTCAGAATAAGCTCTCATAGCCTTACCCGTTTTAGTTTTTTGTAAAAAGTAAAATACAAAAGCCACTAATAAAAAAGCGATGGTAATAGTTAAAAATTGAGACGTTTTGAAGGCAATTCCTTGTTCAAGGCCGGTATAAGCCTTAAACTCTCTAACAGAAAAAATAAACCTCTCACCATCTTCAAATTTTTGCGCAGTAGCGCCTAATACGAACCTGACTATTCCCCCAGTAACAAACATAACTCCTATTGAGGACATTACGATCGTAATTGATTTTGCTTTTATTTTTCGATAGTGCCGATAAATCAGTCTATCCATTGTAAGCAAGTACATTGAGGTAAAAACTATAGCTATAGGGATTACTAATAGAGCAGTGGGAATTCCTGAAATTGTCCACCCTCTACTAATCATAAAACCAGTAAGTAATATAACAATCATGGTCCCAAACGCCATACTATCGCCTTGAGCAAAATTAGAAAACCTCAATACTGAATAAACTAAAGTTACAGCTAGTGCTCCCAATGCTAATTGTGAGCCATAAGATAATGCAGGAAGAATTACAAAATTAGTTAGTAAGGCAAATGCATTAATAATATCAATTGAGTCTGACGTCATCTAACCTCCTAAAAACTTTTTTCTAACTTCAGGGTTATTTATGAGCTCTTTACCAGTTCCAGTATGCTCATTACGTCCAGATACTAAAACGTAGCCCTTATCAGCTATGTTAAGAGCTTGCTGTGCATTTTGCTCAACCATAAGAACAGCCATACCAGCATTTCTAACGTCCAAAATATTAGAAAAAATTTCATCCATCACAATTGGTGAAACTCCTGCTGTTGGCTCGTCTAAAAGCATAATTGAAGGTTTCGTCATCATAGCCCTTCCAAATGCAACCTGTTGTCTTTGGCCACCAGAAAGCTGCTCTGCAAGTTGTTTGCGTTTGTCATAGAGAATTGGAAAAAGCGCGTAGACCTCTTCAATTGTTTGATTGATGTCATCTTGCCTAATAAAACCACCCATCTGAAGATTTTCTTCAACTGTCATTGAAGGGAAAACATTTTTTGTTTGAGGAACAAATGCTAATCCATGGCTAATTCTGTCCTGAGTAGAAAGCATTGAAATATCTTTTCCATCTAGCGTTACTGAACCTGAAGTTGCCTCCAGCATCCCGAGCAATACTCTCATTACAGTAGACTTTCCTGCACCATTTGGGCCAACAATTACTGCAAGCTCACCTTTTTCAACTTCAACAGAGCATTCATGGAGTATTGGAACTACTCCGTATGATGCAACTAAATTTTTACCTTCAAGATAAGCCATTAACTAGTAGCCTCGGTCTTAATTCCTTTACCTAGATAGGCCTCAATAACCGCATCACTACTTTTAATTTCATCAGGGGTGCCGCTTGTCAAAATTCGACCCTCAGCTAAAACTACTACTGGATTACAAAGTCTTGAAATAAAATCCATATCGTGCTCAATCATGCAAAATGTATACCCTCTTTCTGAATTAAGCCTTAATATGGCATCACCAATCTGATTAAGGAGTGTTCGATTAACGCCTGCTCCAACCTCATCTAAAAGAACAACCTTAGCATCAACCATCATAGTACGAGCCAACTCTAGCAATTTTTTTTGGCCGCCAGAAAGATTACCCGCTCTTTCATTCTTAAGGTGGCTAATACTCAGGAAATCGATAACTTCTTCTGCTTTTTTTTGAAGCTCTCTCTCCTGAACATGAATTTGTTTGCGCTTTAACCAAGTATTCATCAAGCTTTCGCCTAACTGATCTGCAGGCACCATCATTAAGTTTTCCAAGACACTTAGGGTTGGAAACTCATGGGCTATTTGAAAAGTTCTTAAGAGTCCTTTATGAAAAAGTTGGTGAGAAGTTAAGCTTGTTACGTCTTCACCATCAAGAATTATTTCACCCTCTGAAGGCTGATAAAGTCCAGCAATCAAATTAAACATTGTGGTTTTTCCAGCACCATTTGGGCCCACTAAACCAGTTATCGAGCCTCGCTCAATATGCAAGTCAACACCATCAACTGCCTTGATTCCGCCAAAATGTTTTGATAAATTTTTAACTGTAATCATTATTCAAGTTTTTGATTGAGCTACATTTGTCAAAAAAGTCTAAATTATCCAGCAAAGAATCTCCTTCATGGAAATCATTTAAGGCAAAACCTTATTGAAATTTTTAACAACAACGCTTGAATATACGCCGGCAGCAACATAAGGATCTTCGTCAGCCCAGGAGCGCGCCTCTTTAAGATTTTCAAACTCAGCAACAATAAGTGACCCTGTAAAACCTGCATCACCTGGATCTATTGAGTCGATAGCAGGATGAGGTCCAGCTAAAATAAGGCGTCCTTCATCTTTTAATTGAATTAAACGAGCAACATGATCAGGTCTAGCGCCTATGCGTTTTTTAAAACTATCCTCTACATCTTTAGAAATAATTGCATACAACATTAATAACTCCTAAAGCTCTAAAACATCTTGCATTGAATATAGACCACTAGGCTTGTCACTAAGCCAGTTAGCTGCTCTTACAGCACCATTAGCATAAATCATTCTAGAAGATGCTTTATGTGTTATTTCAACGCGCTCACCTTCCATAAAAAAAGTAACAGTATGATCGCCTACAACATCACCGCCCCTAATCGATGAAAATCCAATGGTATTTTGATCTCTAGGCTCATCAATACCTTCACGGCCATATACTGCGCAGTTAGCTAAGTCTCTTCCAAGCGCATTTGCAACAACCTCACCCATCTTAAGAGCGGTTCCTGAAGGCGAATCAACCTTATAACGGTGGTGGGTTTCAATAATTTCTATACTAGAATCTTGCCCAATAACTTTTGCAGAAGTCTCCAACAACTTAAGCGTTAAATTAACTCCAACACTCATATTAGGAGCAAAAACAATTGGTATCTGAGTTGAAGCTTGCTTAATTACTTTTAGCTCATCATCACTAAACCCAGTAGTTCCAATGACCATAGCTTTTCCAGAATTTTTACAAATTGAGATGGCCTTCAGAGAAGCTTCGGGTCTTGAAAAATCAATTAAAACGTCGAAATCTTGGAGTGAATCATTAAGGTTATCACCTTTATCGAGACCCGCACCTAATGTCGCACTATTATTTAAATTGACAGCCTCAACAAGGGTTTGCCCCATCTTTCCTTTAGATCCGTTTATTGCAATTCTAGTCATTTATAGAATCCTCTAATAAATCATTATTTTTAGTTACTTCATCAATCTTCTTGAGAGTTTCAAGTAATGTAAACATTAAGTTCATTGGCATAGAGTTAAGGCCATCACTTTTTGCAAGCTCGGGATTTGGATGCGTCTCCATAAAAACACCAGAAACGCCAACTGCAACAGCTGCTCTAGCTAAAACTGGTACCATTTCTCTTTGCCCACCAGAGGATGCTCCCTCTCCACCAGGCTGCTGAACAGAGTGAGTTGCATCAAAAACAATTGGACAGTTTGTTGACCTCATACTTGAAAGGCCTCTCATATCTGAAACAAGTGTGTTGTATCCAAAAGATGTCCCTCTATCACAAACCATAATTTGTTGATTTCCTGTTGCCTTGGCCTTCTCAACAACATTGACCATATCCCAAGGCGCTTGAAATTGGCCTTTCTTAATATTTACAGGTAGTCCTTGACCACACACATTTTGAATAAAATTAGTCTGCCTTACAAGGAAAGCAGGAGTTTGAAGGACATCAACTACTGAAGAGACCTCATCTAGAGGCGAATCTTCATGAACATCAGTTAAAACAGAGACCCCAACTTCAGACTTTACTTTTTCTAAAATACGAAGCCCTTCTTCAATACCTAGACCACGGAAACTATCTGCACTTGTTCGATTGGCCTTGTCATAGGAAGACTTATAGATAAAATTGATATTAAGCTCGCTACAAACTTTTTTCAAATAGCTTGCGCTTTCCATTGCCAAAGACTCTGACTCAACAACACATGGGCCAGCAATCAAAAAAAATGGGTGATCAATTCCAGCCTGAAAATCTAGTAAATTCATGTACTTCACTCATTACTTAAATATATACGTAAATTATATTCGTTTAAAATAAGCATTGTTATAAATTCATTAAAACCATGGCACAAAAAACACCCGACATACTTAAAAAAATTGTTGCTCGAAAGCAAGAAGAAATAGCAGAGTCAACAAAGCGGCTTCCGATTGAAAAAATGATTGAGCTAGCAAATAGTGCAGATACCCCCCGAGGTTTCTTTAACTCATTAAACAAAAAAGTAAAAGAGCGTCAAAGTGGAATAATTGCTGAAATTAAAAAAGCCTCTCCAAGCAAGGGCGTTTTAAGAGAGAATTTTGAGCCTGTCGAAATTGCAAAAAGCTACGAAGATGGAGGTGCAAGCTGCCTTTCTATATTAACAGATCGTGATTTTTTTCAAGGTGATCCTTTATATTTGATAAAAGCGCGAGCTGCAGTTTCATTACCAGTTATTCGTAAAGATTTTATTATTAAGCCCTATCAAGTCTATGAATCAAGAGCGATGGGGGCAGATTGTATTTTACTAATTGTGTCTTGTCTAGAAGATAATGAAATCAAATATTTAAGCGACCTTGCTTTATCTCTCAATATGGATGTATTAGTTGAAACTCATGATTTAAATGAACTTCGTCGTGCGCTTAAATTAGATTTACCAATGATTGGAATTAATAATAGGAATCTTCGAAACTTTGAAGTTAGCCTTCAAACCACCATTGACTTGCTTAGTGAAATTAGCGGTGATAAACTTGTGATAACTGAGTCAGGAATTGCATCTAAAGCTGATGTTGAGTTGATGCACAAGAATGATGTATTTGGTTTTTTAATTGGCGAGGCATTTATGAAGCACTCAAATCCTGGCCAAAAACTTAAGGAGTTTTTTGAATGAATCTTTCTGTAAATTGGGTTGATGGCATGTTAATGGTTGGTAAGTCTCATAGTGGTCACTCTATTACGATGGATGGTCCGATAGAGATTGGTGGTGAAAATCTTGGTGTTAGACCGATGGAAATGCTTCTGCTTGGAGTGGCGGGCTGCACTATGATTGATGTCGTTACAACGCTTCAAAAAATGCGTCAAGACCTATCGCATTGTGAAACAAAGATAAGCGCTGAAAGAGCCAATGAACACCCAAAGGTGTTTACCGATATACATATTCACTTTATTGTTAAAGGAAAAGACTTAGACTCTAAAAAAGTTGATAAAGCAATTACACTTTCGGCTGAAAAATATTGCTCTGCATCAATCATGCTAGGGAAAACTGCAAAAATTACTCATGATTTTGAGGTCCTTGAATAATATTTTATTAAACCGTTATTACTAAAATACTCATTTAAAATAATTCCAGTATAATATTCCTTCTTCGGAGAGATGGCCGAGTGGCTGAAGGCGCTCCCCTGCTAAGGGAGTATAGGCTTTAACTCCTATCGAGGGTTCGAATCCCTCTCTCTCCGCCATAATATTGAATGCTCTATGAATACACCTAAAGTTATCCATTGGTTTCGCCAAGATCTAAGGTTATCTGACAACCCTGCACTATTTGAGGCAGCAAAAAATAGTTCAATACTTCCTATCTACATTCTGGACGATATAAATTCAAAAGAACTTGCGATGGGAGAAGCAAGTCGATTTTGGCTGCATCACTCTCTAAATTCTCTTAACAAAAGCCTAGATCAAAATTTATCAATTTACTCGGGAGATCCCATTACAGTAATATTGGATATTATTGATCGATTAGATATTAAAGAGATATTTTGGAATCGTTGTTATGAGCCATGGCGCATCAATCGTGATACTCATATCAAAAAAGAACTTGAGTCTAAAGGAATTAAAGTTAATACTTTAAATGGTTCATTACTCTGGGAGCCCTGGACAATAAAAAAAGGAGACGGGACTCCATATAAAGTTTTTACGCCCTACTTTCGAAAAGGGTGTCTTTTATCTGACGAGCCACGTAAGCCAATTTCTACTCCAATAAATCTAGATCTTTTTAATGATAACAATAGTTTAAAAGATATCAATGCTTTATCTTTATTGCCATCCACTAAATGGGATATTAAAATGAAATCATTTTGGAATATTGGTGAGCTTGGAGCAAATAACCGATTAACCGAATTCCTAAATAATGGAGTGGAAAATTATAAAGAAGGTCGAAATATTCCATCAAAACCTTTTGTCTCTAGGCTATCTCCCCATCTTCATTTTGGTGAGATTTCTCCCAATCAAGCTTGGCATGCTGCAAAGAAAAAAGGCGATGATACCAATATTGACCACTTCTGTAGCGAGCTCGGTTGGCGCGAATTTTCATACACGCAGCTCTACTTTAATCCTGAACTTCCTAAAAAGAATTTGCAATCCAAGTTTGATCTATTCCCATGGGATGAAGATGAGAAAAAATTAATCGCTTGGCAAAAAGGTCAAACTGGAATACCTATGGTTGATGCAGGCATGAGGGAGTTATGGATTACTGGTGCAATGCATAACCGTGTAAGAATGGTTGTAGGTTCATTTTTAGTTAAAAATCTTCTACTTCACTGGCATCATGGTGAGCGATGGTTTTGGGACTGTTTAGTAGATGCAGATTTAGCTAGTAATAGTGCAAGCTGGCAATGGATTGCAGGTTGTGGGGCAGATGCAGCGCCCTACTTTAGAATTTTTAACCCAGTCACTCAGGGGCAAAAATTTGATCCAGATGGGGAATATATTCGTAAATACATCCCTGAAATAAGTAAGCTGCCAAACAAATACTTATTTAATCCTTGGGAGGCCCCCCAAGAGGAATTAGATAGGGCTGGAGTTGTTATTGGAAAAGACTATCCAAAGCCTATTATAGATTTAAAATTATCTCGCCAGAATGCGCTTGAAGCGTTTAAATCTTTAAAAAAAGTGGATGATTAATCATCAAAGCTCTGTTAAAGCCCCTACTCTAAAAAATCACTAACTGACTTACTCCAATCAGGGTGAGAGTGTTTGTCCCAATAACTCTGATGAAGTATTCTGGTAATTTTTCCAGGGACACCTTTGCCAACTAATTTATTATTTATTCTTGTAATTGGCATTATTCCACCCGCTGTTGAAGTTGCAAAAACTTCATTTGAATCTTGAAGCTTTTCTAATGATATTGAGCTTAACTGAAAAGGAATGCCTAATTCTTTTGCTAAATCAAGAACTGTTTGCCTAGTTATGCCTTCTAAAACCCCCTGATTAGGGGAATGAAGCCCATCCTTATCTACACAAAAAATATTAAAGCCTGGCCCTTCTGAAATATTATTTTCTTCATCCACAAGGATTACCGTGTCATGATCTAAGTCATAAGCTTCATACATTCCACTTACCAAATCAAGCCAGTGATAATTTTTAATTCTTGAATCAATAGAATTAGTTGGTATTCTCCTTCTAGCACTTACTAAAACGTCCAATCCTTTCTCAAAATCTTCGGGCTTCAGAATCCAGCCAAATGGAACAGCAAAAGCAATAAACCGAGGCTTAGATTTGCGTGGATCTCTGTCAAATTTAGGGGACATTCCTCTAGTTTGAATCATTTCTACATAGACATCATCCAGTCCAGATCGATGGACACAACCAGCAAGTATTTTTTTAAGCTCATCACGGCTAACTATACAAGGCATTCTTAATTTTTCTGTTGATTCAAAAAATCTGTCAATATGCTTATCTAAGCGAAAAAAACGACCTTTCCAAACATGAACAACATCATAAGTTGCATCAGACCTTAAAAAACCCCAATCTAAAATTGGAATACGAGCTTCAGATAGTTGAATGAATTCACCATTCAACCAGGCCGCTCCTTTTGGAAAAATATCTTCTTCCAAGATTATTTACTTAGTTCCAAAAATCTTATCACCAGCATCGCCTAGTCCTGGAAGAATATAGCCCTGCTCATTCAAAGAGTCATCTATTGCAGCTATAAAAAGATCTACATCAGGATGAAGTTTAGTTACCCTTTCTAACCCTTCAGGAGAGGCAACTAGAAATAAACCAATAATTTTTTTACAGCCCTTCTGTTTAAGAAGGTCAATTGTAGCAAGGAGGGTTCCTCCAGTTGCCAGCATAGGATCAATAATTAAGGCAGTTCTTTGATCAATATCTGTAATAACTTTATCAAAGTATGCAACCGGATTTAAAGTTTTCTCATCTCTGTAAAGACCAACGACACTAACTTTAGCATTTGGCACCAAAGTCAATACACCATCAAGCATTCCCAAGCCAGCTCGCAAAATAGGAACAATTGATAATTTTTTTCCAGATAACATTTGAGTGCTTATTGGTTCTCCTTGCCAACCATTAATCTCAACATCTTCTAGTGGCAAGTCACGTGTTGCCTCATAGGTTAAGAGACTTGCTACTTCATTAGCTAACTCTCGAAATTGTTTAGTACTTATTCCTTCTTGTCTTAGCAAAGCAATTTTATGAGCTAATAGAGGGTGTTTAATTGCATTAAGAGGCATAGTAATTCCTTTGAGACAAATTTCTTATGATGTTAATTTTACATGTTAATACAATTTGTAATATTTTTCTAAAAATCATATAAAAAGAACAAGTATTATTACTTCATCATAAAAAAATAAAAGGTTTAAATGAAATTTGGAATTTTAGGTGAAGCGAAAATTGCTCGCGAACATGTCGTTCCAGCAATATTAGCTGCAGGACATGAAGTCACCCATGTTGGAAGAAGAAATCCTGGTCAAGTGCCATTACCAAGTATCTATAAAGATGCTATTGAGACTGACTATGATGCTCTTCTATCAGAGCCATCAATAGATGCAATTTATAACCCGCTCCCAAATCATCTGCATGTGCCCTATTCTATTCAAGCACTTAAATTAGGCAAGCATGTTCTTTGTGAAAAGCCAGTTGCCCTTAATATGAAAGATTTAAAGGAATTAGAATCAGCAGCTGCAAGTAGTGAATCTTTTTTTTATGAAGCTTACATGGTAAGAAGCCACCCGCAATGGGCATGGCTCAAAGAGCTTGATATTGGAAAGCATCAGTCATCTCATTTTGTTTTTAGCTATCCTGACCAGCCTAAAGGCAACATTCGAAATCGCAAAGTAGATGGTGGTGGCCCATTATACGACATTGGTTGTTATGCAATATTATCAGGATGTATGCTATTTACAGGTATCCCCAAGGTTCTTTCAGCAACTGCAATAATGAGTGATCACTATGATATTGAGAAGCAAGTTGATGCAACACTTCAATGGCCAAATGGCGAAACACTAAGCTTCACTGTTTCAGGTAATGCAGCACTTTGCCAAGCATTGACGGTTTTAGGATCAAGTGGCTGGGCAAAACTAAGCGTTCCAGTTAACCCACCTGAAATTACTCATGCTTATTGGGCGAATGGAGGTTTGCAGGAAGGTACTAAAGTTAGCTTTCCACCATGTAATCAGTACAAACTTATGATTGATGACTTTGTATCGCTTGCAGAATCAAAATCTAAGTCTGATTTTTTAATTTCTCAGATTGTTACGAAGGCTATAAATGAGATCCAACACAAAGCTGGTTTAATTATATAAATAAATCATTTGAAACTTCAAAAGAATACTATGCGATAGAATAATTTTTGTTGCATCACATGGTATCTTATAACGCTATGAAAAAAGACACTCCATTTACTATAGCAGGCAGAACTTTTAACTCTAGACTCCTTGTTGGTTCTGGAAAATATAAAGATCTAGAAGAAACTAAGTTAGCCACTGAAGCCTCTGGTTCAGAGATTATTACTGTGGCAATTCGTCGCGTAAATATTGGCCAAAATCCAAACGAAGAAAGTCTTCTTGATGCTATCTCACCTAAAAAATATACTATTCTTCCAAATACTGCAGGCTGTTACAACGCAAAAGATGCAGTTAGAACTCTCCTTCTAGCAAGAGAATTGTTAGACGGGCATAACCTCGTTAAATTAGAGGTTCTGGGTGATGAAAAAACACTTTATCCTAATATTGTAGAAACTCTTGAAGCATCTAAAATACTAATAAAAGAAGGTTTTGATGTCATGGTTTATACTTCGGATGATCCTATAGTAGCTAAAGAACTTGAAGAGATTGGTTGCTGTGCAATTATGCCATTAGCCTCTCTTATTGGATCAGGCCAGGGAATAGCTAATCCTTTTAATATTAAGCTAATTAAAGACCAGGCCAATGTTCCTGTCTTAGTTGATGCTGGGATTGGCTGCGCAAGTGATGCTGCTGAAGCAATGGAACTTGGGTGTGACGGCGTACTTATGAATTCTGCAATTGCAAATGCAGAAAACCCTATACTAATGGCAAGTGCAATGAAGCATGCTATTATAGCTGGGCGTGAATCCTATCTTGCAGGCAGAATGATTAAGAAAAGTTATGCAAGCGCTTCATCACCTATGGAAAATTTAATATAGCCTTAAGATGTTAATGCAATGAACTTCTCAAAAAAAATAAGTGATATTGAGCAGAATCACTTATTACGTTTAAGAAGAATTGCTAATAGTGCCCAGGGCGCTATTATGGAAATTGATGGCAAGAAAATTGTGAATTTTTGCTCAAATGATTATCTCTCTCTAGCCAATCATCCTAAAATTAAAGAGTCACTAATTGAAGGAGTAAAGCTATATGGAGTTGGATCAGGAGCGTCTCATCTAGTAAGTGGTCACTCAAAATCACATCATATATTTGAAGAAGCATTAGCTGAGCATACTGGCCAGCAAAGAGCACTGCTTTTTTCATCAGGCTATAGTGCAAATCTAGGAATATTTTCTGCTCTTAGGGATGAAATCAAATGGTCACTTCAAGATAAATTAAATCATGCATCATTAATCGATGGCGCCAGACTAATTGGCCTTCCAATTCAAAGATATCTTCATAAAAATCTTGTCTCACTTCAAAAAAAGTTAAAAAAACAAACTGGCCCTGGCCTGGTTGTAACTGATCATATTTTTAGTATGGACGGGGACAAAGCAGATATTTCAGAAATTGATAAAATTCTAAACCAAACTGATGCAATATTAATGCAAGATGACGCTCATGGATTTGGCATTTTTAACCCAACAATCCCTAAGCATTCCATTTACATGGCTACGCTAGGAAAATCTGCTGGTGTTATGGGAGCCTTTGTAGCTGGAGACGATGACTTTATAGAATTTTTAGTGCAAAAATCAAGGCCATATACCTACACTACTGCCATCCCCCCTAGTTTTTGTCATGCAGGCCTTATGAGCCTAGAGTTAATTAAAAAGGGTGAACAAAAAAATAAGTTATTAGCTAATATTAGTCACTTTAAGAATATTTATAGGCAGTTAGATCTTCAATTTGAAGACTCTGATAGTGCAATTCAACCGCTTGTTGTAGGCTCAAGTAGTTCAGCTCTTAAGCTAAGTAACAAGCTATTTGATGAAGGTTTTTTTGTTAGTGCTATTCGGCCTCCTACAGTTCCTCCTAACACCGCCCGACTTCGATTTACATTATCAGCGGGTCATAGTGAAAATCAAATTGAAACACTTTTAAAAAAGGTAAAAGATGTTATGGCATAAAACTGTAGGCGATGGCCCAAGTCTAGTCTTATTACATGGATGGGCCTTTAATAGTGATATATTCCAAAGCTTGATAGATAAATACAAGGCAAACTATCGTATAACAGTTATTGACCTTCCTGGCCATGGAAGAAGTAGAGATATAGATGGAAATATTGAAAGCTGGTGCAATGAACTAACTAAGATAATTCCACAGCAATCTATTTTACTTGGCTGGTCTTTAGGTGGCTTACTTTCAACCTATATTGCAAGTCAAATTGAGATTAGCAAGTTAATTCTAGTTGCTGCAACACCCTGTCTTATAAATAATGAAAACTGGAATTATGGAATAAGTAGTGAGGTATTTGATCAATTTGCAATTAATTTAAAAAATGATAGTACTAAATCACTCAAACGTTTCGTAAGCCTTCAAAGCAAAGAAAAATCTCAACTTCAAGAGCTTTACAAATCAATTCAAAAATATCCACCCTCACATAGTGCGCTAAATAATGGATTAGAAATAATTATTAATTCTGACTTGCGTGATATTTATAAAGATATTGCAGTACCTAAAACTACTATCCTTGGCTCACTTGATACTCTAGTCCCAGTAAAAATTAAAGAATGGTATGAGGCAGTTGGCTCACAAACCTCTATTATTCGCTCTGGTCATCTTCCTTTTATTGATAAAGACTTTAAACTTTAATCACCAGCTCTTTCAAGATTAGTTTCAATTCTAATAACTATCTTGTTTTTGGTATAATTCAAGCAATTTCCTCACCAAAATCAAAATGAGTGCACTAGTTGGAGTTATTATGGGATCAAAGTCAGATTGGCCCACAATGAAAATTGCGACAGAGATGCTTGAAGAATTAAGTGTTCCTTATGAAGTCAAGGTTGTCTCAGCCCATCGCACTCCTGATTTAATGTTTGAATATGCCGAAACAGCTCAAGCAAGAGGCCTTGAAGTAATTATTGCTGGTGCTGGTGGCTCTGCCCACTTACCAGGAATGGTTGCTTCAAAAACAATTATTCCAGTCTTAGGAGTGCCAATTCAGTCTAAGGCATTAAGTGGTCACGACTCTTTACTGTCAATTGTTCAAATGCCTGGTGGAATTCCTGTGGGCACGCTTGCCATAGGGGAAGCTGGCGCAAAAAATGCTGGAATTTTAGCAGCCCAGATCGTTGGTAACCATAATGAAGAAGTAAGACAAAAGGTTACTAAATTTCGTTTAGAGCAGACTCAAAGTGTTCTCAACAATCCTAATCCTGACAAATAACTTATGAAAATTGGGGTTCTTGGTGCTGGTCAATTGGGAAGAATGCTTGCGCTATCGGCTTATCCGTTAGGTCACCAAATGAGATTTTTAGCATTATCTGAAGAAGACCCGTCTTCACTTCTTGGAAAAACATTTATCCATAATAATAATCCAGAAATGGTTAGTAATTTTGCTGATAGTTCGGACATTGTGACCTATGAAAGCGAAAATACTGACGTAACTATTGTTAATGAAATTAGTAAAAATACCAAAGTTTTTCCTAGTGATAAATCTCTATATATTTCTCAACATCGCGGCAGAGAAAAAGCACTTCTAGATGCATTAAAAATACCTTGTGCGCCCTATCAAATGGTAAATAGTCTTGATGATTTAAAAAGTGCAATTAAGAATATTGGAATCCCTTCCATACTAAAAACAGCAACAGATGGCTATGATGGTAAAGGTCAGTTTTTAATTAAATCTGAAACCCAGATCCATGAAGCATGGGAAAAGATGGCTGGTGCTGAATCAATCCTTGAGGGCTTTGTAAATTTTAAGCGAGAGCTATCTTTGATTGCAGTTAGAGGTATAGATGGTAGTCTTGAATATTATCCTTTAGTTGAAAATTCTCATCATGAGGGGATACTAAGATTAACTATAGCCCCTGCACAAAATATCTCAGCGTCTCTTCAAAAAAAAGCAGAAGAGTATATGAGCTCTATTCTTAAAGAAATTAAACACGTTGGAGTTTTAACCATTGAACTCTTTGAATCTGATGACCTTCTAGTTAATGAGATAGCCCCAAGAGTTCATAATTCTGGCCATTGGACCATTGAAGGTGCACAAACCTCTCAATTTGAAAATCATATAAGAGCTATTACTGAATCTCCCTTAGGGCAAACAACTATTACTTCAAAGTTCAGTGCTATGATCAATATAATTGGAGTCCATGGACCAATCCAAAAAGTACTTAAAACTAAAAATGCTCACCTTCATTTATATAATAAAGAAGAGCGAACTGGAAGAAAGTTAGGCCATATAACTTTAACTTCTAACTCAATTGATGAATTAAATAAAACGATAGAAAGCTTAAAAGAGTATTTACCTTAATCCTCTTTTAGATCTGAAAGACTTCCATTAATACTACCGCCTAGCTCTTCTTGATAAAACTGCTCTGCTAGCTCCTCTTCATAGTGATATGCTGATAGCTCACTGACTTCAACACCTGCTAAAAATTGACACACATGTATCATTTCATGACACAGGGTAATAATGAATTTTTTTCTATCTAATGATTCTTCAATTTCTATAAAGAACTTGCCATCGCCCTCATAGTCTGTCCAAGCAAGCGCATCATCTACTTTTTGGATAGTTAGATCAATATTTGGAATGTTATTTGCTTGAAACAAGCCGTTACTGCAGAAACTAAATAACTGCTGCGAAAGCACTATTTGCTCTTTATTACCGCCACGAATATAAAGCATTTTTATAAAAAATTAAATGGTTTATGAAAAGCGCTCATCCAGGTACTTAATAATATCATTCGATTCATAAATCCAAGTAGCTTCACCAGCACCCTCTAGCTTTAAGCATGGAACCTTAATCTTTCCACCACTTATTTCCAGCTCTTTTCTGAATTGCCCGGCAGTTTGAGCATCACGAGTCTCAACTTTAAGATTTAAACGTTTAATTGCTCTTCTAGTCTTAACGCAAAATGGGCAAGCATAGAACTGATAAAGCTTTAGAATTTTTGTTTCTTGGTCAACCTTAGCTTGCTCTTCATCATTTCTTTTTACTACTGAAGGCTTAAATAACCAGTCAATTAATATCAATACTCTGCCAGAGCCTTCTCTTAACAATCTTAGAAAAAATCTCATAAACTTTGCCTGTAAGCTATCAATGTGTTTTCTAAAAGCGTTGCAATAGTCATTGGCCCAACTCCACCAGGAACTGGCGTTATAGCTCCAGCTTTATCTTTGACTGCATCAAAGTCTACATCTCCAACTAGAGAGCCATCTTCCAATCGATTAATACCTATATCTATAACGATAGCTCCATCTTTAACCCAGTCACCTTTGACCATTTCTGGAATTCCAACACCTACAACAACAATGTCAGCTTGCCTAACTTTTTCAGCTACATTTTTAGTTTTACTATTGCAAATAGTTACAGTTCCTCGCGCATTTAGAAGCTCCATTGCCATTGGCCTACCGACAATATTTGAAGCACCAATAACTACACAATTCATACCTTCCACCTTACAATCAACTGATGCCAACATAGTCATAACGCCCTTTGGAGTGCATGGCCTTAAATGGGATTTATTTTGCATTAACTTTCCAATATTTTCACTGTGGAATCCATCAACATCCTTATATGGTGAGATGTGCTCAATAACCTTATTTGCATCTATATGTTTAGGCAACGGAAGCTGCACTAAAATGCCATCTATATAAGGATTATTGTTAAGTCTCTCCACCTCTTCTAATAACTGTTCTTCTGTGATATTCTCTGATTTAATAATCTTATCTGAAAAAAATCCTGCCTGCTTACATGCTAGCTCTTTATTTCTTACATAGACTGCTGAGGCAGGGTCTTCACCTACTAAAATTACAGCAAGACCAGGAGGTCGTTCAAGCATTTTTACTTCTTCAGCAATTTTTAAACGCAGATTTTTTGCAATCTCTTTTCCATCAATAATATTCATTTTTTTAATTCCTCTTTAACTTTTTTCAAATCAAATTCTGTATCAACACCATAGCCAGTTGGAGCGCAAGAAATATCAACATTAATATCGATTCCTTGGTTTAATATAGTTAACTGCTCCAATTTCTCAGCTAGTTCTAGCTCAGATTTACCCATTTGCAAATATTGCTTTAAAAAACTAACTCGATATGCATATAAGCCAACATGGCGAAAACAAAAATCCAAATTAATCTCACTACTATTCCTAAAAGCAGGAATCGGTGATCTTGAGAAGTACAATGCTTTGCCGCGCGAATTATATACGACTTTAACGCAATTTAGATCAAAGTAAGATTCTTCACTTTCAATTTTTTCGCACAATGTTGCAACACTCATTCCACTTTTAATCAAGTTAGAGGCAACCTGATTTATTGCATTAGGACTCATCATGGGCTCATCACCCTGAACATTAACAACCACTTCATCCTCATTAAAATTTAGAGAGGTGACTGCCTCTGATAAGCGAGAAGTACCAGATGTGTGACTTGAGTCAGTCATACAAACCTCGGCACCAAAATCCTTAGCAACCTTACTTATTCTTTCATCATCCGTTGCAATAATTACACGTTTGGCAGAACTCATAACTGCATTTGAATAAGTATGCTCAATAAGTGTTTTGCCATTTATTTTTTCTAGTAGCTTTGCCGGTAAACGGCTTGAGGCATATCGAGCAGGAATAATTACTGAAAAATCCATTACTTTTCAGAATTAGTTTTTCGAGCCTCTTCTAAAAGCAGAATTGGAATGCCATCAATAATAGGGTAGGCTAACTGACTTTTTTCACACACTAATTCTTCACCAACTAACTTAAGAGGCGCTTTACTTTCTGGGCAAACTAACATTTTTAATAAATTTTCGTCAATCATAATTTAGACTCGAGTTGCTGATAAAAGTCAGAACTAATTTTTGCATCCACAGACAAATACCACATTTGGCTTGTTGCAAACTGTTTACATTTTACACAATCCTTGGCTGTCATTAAGATTGGATAATCACCCTTAAATTCGAAATCCTTCTCAATAAATTTATGATGATCTGCAAATGTTTTAGTAATTAAATTAACTCCAAGCTCCTCAAGCAATGAATAAAAATTATCTGGATTTCCAATTCCAGCGATAGCAAAGCATTTTTTACTTTTAAAAAAATCAAGATCTTTTTTTTCATTGGTAGCTAGATTAATATAACAGTTTGCTTCAATTTTGCTTGATATCTCTCCTTCCATATGCGAACCATTATTGATAATAAAATCAACTAACTTGAGCCTTTTTTTTGATTCTCTTAGAGGTCCTGCTGGAAGAAACCACCCATTTCCTAATCGATTGTGTCCATCTATAACTGCGATTTCAATATCGCGTCCCATAGCATAATGCTGAAGACCATCATCACTAATAATTAAATCTACTGAATAGTTTTCAGTTAAAAATTTTACTGCATTGCTTCTTTTTTTAGCCACTACAACAAAAGCTTCAGTTTGTTGCTTTATTAACAAAGGCTCATCACCGCAATCAATTGGATCACTTGTCGAAGTAACCTCTAATGATTCTTGAGCGTACTCTCCCCCATAGCCCCTGGAAACAACTCCTACCATTTTATTGCGAGATGCAAAATAATTAGCGACTGCAATTACAATTGGCGTCTTTCCAGTTCCACCTGCTGTTATATTGCCTATAACAATAACTGGAACTGATGACACGCTTACTTTTAATAACCTTACTTTGTAAAGACAAAGACGTATATAACTAAAAATGAAGAAAATAGCGGAAAAAGGCAAAAGCAAAAAATTAACCAGGCCAAACTTACTGTGATTGATAAAACTTGTAATACTTAGCATTTTGATAATTTTAATCACTTTTAAAACATTAATTATGACAAAATATTCCGACCATGAGTGTTGAATTTCATATTTCTAACCAATATTTAAGATCCAATCGAAAAAAAGGCTTTGTTTCTTTTATTTCTGGCGTTTCTATGGTTGGTCTTGTTCTAGCTGTTATGTCTCTTATTACTGTCTTGTCAGTAATGAACGGCTTTCATGAAGAGTTAACAAATCGAGTTTTAAACACGATTTCTCACTCCTACATAACAGAAACTGATGATACTCTCGATAATTGGCAAGATCTTAGAAAAAAAATTGACACACAGGACCAGATTATTGCATCCTCGCCTTTTGTTGAAGACTTTGCCTTAATGACTTCAAAAAATGCCTCACAAGGCATTAGTGTTAGAGGCATCCTTATAGATTTAGAATCAACAACCTCTGCCTTATTAGATGATATTAAATATGGAAGTCTTAGCCTGAATGAAGACGATTCATCAATATTAATTGGTGTTGGCCTTGCAACACTTATGGGAACAGGAATTGGAGATAAGCTTACTCTGATAGCTCCCTCTAGAAATTCAATTGGTAAACTAGTCCCCCAGTCACAATCTTATACAGTAAGCGGTATATTTAATGCTGGCGTAAATGATTTCAACAATAATCTTGCATTTATCCACCTTTATGACGCTCAAGATTTATTCGCTCTTGGAAATCAAGTATCTGGAATTCGCCTTAAAGTAGACGACTTATTTGAAGCTAATAAAATTACAGATAGTGTAATTAAATCGCTCGGCAATGGTTATTATGGGGTTGATTGGATGCAACAACAACGAAACTTTATCAGAGCTTTAAATCTTGAAAAGCAAATGATTGCAATTATTCTTTCTTTGATAATTGCTATTGCTGCTTTTAATATAGTCTCTATGATGGTTATGGTGGTTAATGACAAAAAGTCTGACATTGCAATTCTAAGAACCATCGGAATGACTCCGAAAAGAATTGTTAGAATATTCTTCTACCAAGGCCTCAGTATTGGTTTTATTGGTATTACTATAGGAACAATTCTTGGGTTACTATTGGCTCTTAATATCGAGTCTGTAATTTCTGGAATTGAAAGTATTATTGGCTTCCAATTTTTCCCTAAAGATTTATTTTATATTAGCCGATTTCCATCAAAAATCCTACTTAGCGATGTGGTTAGTATAGTCCTGGGAGCTTTTATATTAGTAATTATTGCTGCTATTTATCCAGCAAAACGTGCTGGAAAGGTTAATATTTCAGAGGTTTTAAGGCATGAGTAATATAATTGAATGTCGCTCTGTTAGCTTTTCATATAATGAGGGCAACAATCAAACATCTGTTTTAAAAAATTTAAATTTTGAAATTAAGTCTGGAGAAACAACTGCAATTATTGGTCAATCAGGATGTGGAAAATCAACGCTACTTAATTTAATGGCTGGCCTTGATACTCCTACTGATGGTGATGTGCTCATCGCTAATACCAATATTTCAAAAATTAGCGAAAAAGATAGGACAGAGTTGCGAGCGAAAAATCTTGGCTTTGTTTATCAATTTCATCACTTACTAAATGATTTTTCATCATTATATAACGTTGCCTTGCCTTTGTTAATCATGGGTGTTGATAAAGGCGGTGCACTCTTAAAATCTAAAAAAATATTAACAAAGGTTGGGCTAGAAAATCGATTGAATCATAAGCCATCAGAGCTGTCAGGTGGAGAAAGGCAAAGGGTTGCAATTGCAAGAGCTATGATAACTGAGCCAACTTGTCTCTTGGCAGATGAGCCAACAGGTAACCTAGATGCGGCAAATGCAAAGGACGTCTTAGAACTTATCATAGAGCTAAACACAGATAAAACTACCGCACTGTTAATTGTTACTCATGACCTGTCTATTGCAAATAAAATGAGTAGAAAGCTTACCTTAACCAATGGCGAAATAAACGAAACGTAAAGCTAGTTTGTTTTATGGGGTTAAAAACGTAAGGGTTCTAAATTTTTTACTAACCTAGAAATTGAATCATTATGCCTGCAGCGATTGCTGACCCTATAACACCTGCAACATTAGGCCCCATTGCATGCATAAGAAGGAAATTATTTGAATCAGCTTCAAGGCCAACTTTATTAGAGACACGTGCAGCCATTGGAACTGCTGAAACTCCTGCAGAGCCAATTAATGGGTTAATTTTATTTTTACTAAATACGTTCATTAGTTTCGCCATGAGAAGTCCGCACATAGTGCCAATAGAGAAGGCAACTAAGCCAAGCAATAAAATTCCTAAAGTATCAAGTTGAAGAAACTTATCGGCCATAAGTTTTGACCCTACTGCAAGGCCAAGAAAAATCGTTACTATATTAATCAAAGCATTCTGAGTAGTATCGCTCAAGCGATCAACAACTCCAGATTCTTTCATTAAATTACCAAAAGCAAACATACCTAATAGAGGAGCTGCTGCAGGCAGAAGAAGAGCAACAAGTAATAACAAAATAATTGGGAATATAATTTTTTCAACCTTAGAGACCTCACGTAACTGAACCATCTTAATTTTTCTTTCTTTTTCAGTAGTCATCGCTCTCATAATTGGCGGTTGAATTAGAGGAACTAATGCCATATATGAATACGAAGCAACAGCAATTGCTCCGAGTAATTCTGGCGCAAGAATTGAAGCAACATAAATAGATGTTGGACCATCAGCACCCCCAATAATTCCAATTGCAGCAGCTTGCTTCAAGCTAAAGTCAAATACACCAATTACTGATAATCCTACTGCCCCTAAAAGTGTCGCAAAAATTCCAAACTGAGCAGCAGCTCCAAGTAAAAGAGTTTTAGGATTTGCAAGAAGTGGGCCAAAATCTGTTAAAGCGCCAACACCCATAAAAATGATCAAAGGAAACGCGCCAGACTCAATACCAACAACGTAGAATAGATGCAAAATTCCACCATCAATAGCTAAATTAGCGCCTGGAATATTGCTTAAAAGAGCGCCAAACCCAATAGGCAGAAGTAAAAGAGGTTCGAATTTTTTTACAATTGCTAGATAGATTAACAGGATGCCCACAAGAAGCATAAGACCTTGGCCCCAATCCATCTGATAAAGGCCTGTATTAACCCAAAGTAGCTTTAGTTGTTCCATAGTTAACCTAAAGAAAGAAGGAGTTGACCAACAGTTACCGCATCACCCTCTTTAACGCCAACATTTAAAACGACACCAGATTGTGTTGCTTTGATCTCAGTTTCCATCTTCATAGCCTCTAAAATAAGCAAAGTATCACCTTTTTTAACATTCTGATTAGGACTAACTAAGATTTTCCAAATAGTGCCCGATAGTGGCGCTGAAATATCCTCTTTTCCATTCACCAAAGGCTCTGAACTGACTTGTGAGTCTTCGGAACTTAATTCTGAAGTATCTGAGGAAGTGCCCACAGATTTTATCGTGCCACCTGCTGAAACGTTAACTGTGTAAGACTGCCCTTTAAATGAAACAGTATATATTCCTTCATCTTCCTCGGAAGTTGAAGAACTGATTGGCGCCTGTGGAACTGGCTCAAAGAAATCTGGATTATCTCTATTTTCTAAGAACTTAATTCCCACCTGAGGAAATAGAGCATAAGTCAATAAATCATCAATTTTCTCATCTGCTACTCTAATACCCTTCTCTAAAACAAGCTTATCAAACTCAGATTCAAGAACATCCAGCTCAGGCTCAATATTATCTGCAGGCCTACAAGTAATTGCTTCTGCGCCCTCCAAGACTCTCTCCTGAAGTTCTTTGTTTACTGGGGCAGGAGCAGAACCATACTCACCTTTAAGTATTCCAGCTGACTCTCTGGTAATAGTTTTATAGCGCTCGCCAGTTAGAACATTGAGCACGGATTGAGTACCTACAATCTGAGAAGTAGGAGTTACTAAAGGTATGTAACCTAAATCTTTTCGAACTCGAGGTATCTCCAACAAAACTTCGTCCATTTTATCAAGTGCATTTTGCTCTTTTAATTGGCTTTCCATATTAGTCAGCATACCGCCTGGAACTTGAGATGTAAGAATTCTTGAATCGACACCCTTAAGTGACCCCTCAAACTTAGCATATTTAGCTCTGATTGGCTTAAAGTACTGATCAATTTCTTCAAGTTTTTTTAAGTCTAGGCCAGTTTTACGTGGGCTCGCCTCTAAAATAGAAACAACAGAGTTAGTTGCAGAATGGCTGTAAGTCATACTCATCGAACCAATACAGGTATCAACTCGATCAATCCCAGCTTCAACTGCTTTGATAATGCAAGCAGTAGAGAGACCAGTAGTTGCATGAGCATGCAGCTGAATAGGAATATCAATCGCTTTTTTTAATTTTTTAACTAAATCATATGCAACATAAGGCTGTAATAAGCCAGCCATATCCTTAATGCACAATGAATGTGCACCCATATCTTCAATTTTTTTAGCCATCTCAATCCATAATTCAGTTGTATGGACTGGACTCACTGTATATGAAATCGTGCCTTGAGCATGCTGGCCAACTTTAACTGTTTGATCAATGGCAGTTTTAAGATTGCGCGTATCATTCATCGCGTCAAATATTCTTAAGACACCAACACCATTATCGGCGCATCGATCAACAAATTTTCTAACTACATCGTCACTATAGTGACGGTAACCCAACAAATTTTGGGCCCTAAGGAGCATTTGTTGAGGAGTGTTAGGCATAACTTTTTTGATTTCACGTATTCTCTCCCAAGGATCTTCTCCAAGAAAACGAATACAAGCATCAAAAGTAGCACCACCCCAAGACTCCATTGACCAATAACCTATTTTGTCTAATTTTTCTGCAATAGGAAGCATGTCATCAATTCGCATTCTAGTTGCAAAAAGCGATTGATGTCCATCCCTAAGAACTAGCTCAGTTATTTGGACTGGTTTATTATTTTCTTTGTTAGACATATAGTTATCTCTGTGTATGCATTTTTATTGCTGCCTCAATAATTGCTCTTGTTTTTTCATCAATCTCAATTATTGGATCAGAATCCAATGCTGAAGCATCGTTAGTTGCGGGTTGAATTTTTGCAACAAGCAAGGACATTACATTTGTGACGACAACCATCAAAGCAAGAAAAACAAAAACGAATCCCATCCCAAACATGGTTAAATTCAGCGCTTCACTTACAAAGTTGTTGTCCATTTTATTTAGTCCTAAACAAGTTTGGTACCAGTGGCCGGGCTCGAACCGGCACTCCCGTGAAGGAACCGGATTTTGAATCCGGCGTGTCTACCAATTCCACCACACTGGCTTATCTATGGCTTGAAAATATTATCTCAGAATTTCTGAAACTATTTTTTTAATAAAATTCATATCAAATTGAGATTATATATAGTCAAAAACCTCAATGTTAGAAAACATTTATTTGTGTCTGAAGGTAATTCTTCCTTTAGTTAGGTCATAAGGAGTCATTTCAACAGTTACCTTGTCGCCAGGTAGTATGCGTATGTAGTGCTTACGAATCTTTCCAGAAATATGAGCAAGAACGCTATGTCCATTTTCTAATTCAACTTTAAAAGTTGTATTAGGTAATTTTTCTTTTACGACGCCTTCTAACTCAATGTAATCACTTTTTGACATATTTATTTAATAAGAATATTAATTTAAAAACCAAGTAGCATTATACCTAATTACTTTTCATTTTTACAAAATGAATCAACTCGAGAGCGACTCATCAATAGTAATAAAAACTAAAGATTAATGGAAGTGTCTTTTGGAATGAACCCAGCCCTGGAGCTTTTGAAAGTCAGTTTTCTTGCCAGGCTGTACGATTTTTTCTAACTCGACTAACCTCTCATTTAACTCATTAAAAGCATTCGTGTAATGCTTGCTTTTGATAGACTCTTGATATAATTTTGATTTCAAAGTAGCAATTACAGATACTAGATCTTGATCATTAGTGGCATCACTAACTTGCTCTCCATGACTTAATTTGACCTGAGTATCTTGAAAGCGCCTTAAGTGACGTGTAGCTTCTGAATCATCAAAATCATGAACAGCTAAATTGCTAGGATTAAAAGGAATAATCCTTTCAGAAATATTTAAATCTTGGAGGGAACCACGAGTTGTTGGTTGTTGGACGGTAAAACCACTGACGCCTAGTAAGCGTGCTACCCATGAAATACCGAATCTAATCACTTGAACTCCCGATATAGTTTAATGTATGTTACCCAATCATTTTCTACTTGTGAGTTTTTTTTAAATTATTAATTCATTTATTAGATCTTGGTCAGAAGGATTTAGTGTGACTTTTATATTTTCAAAACCTAGACTCTCTGCCAGAACCTTAATTTTTTGACTAAAAACAATAAGTTTTCTAGTCTTAAATTTATTAAAAGTATCAGATGAATCAAAATTCAGTAGGCGAACAATGTTGGAAAGGCTTTCATTACTGCCTGCCATTAGCACGCCATTTGTAGAATCTAAAAATACCTTAATCGACTCAGCATGAAGTGATGAAAACTCACAAGGCACTCGCTCATAAACTTCAAGATAATCAACCTGATTAAATTTTCCCAAATTATCCTTTAAAGTTTCTGACCCTCCCTTTCCTCTAACAATTAGAATTCTCTTATCAATCAACTCTGAGCACTCTTGCATTGCCAATAACTCCATACTTGAAGCATTAAATTTAGGAAAACAATCAACTTTAATATCTTTATCAATTAATCTTTTAGCGGTAACAGGGCCCACTGCAAATACCTTATGTACCCCAGTAAAGATTTTATTAAAGTAATCTTCAGCGAAGTTAACCGCATTAACACTTATAAAAATAATGACGTCATAATGCTGCTTTAAAACTTCAGATCTTATTTTTTTTACTTCAAAAGTGGGGAAAAACGCATACTCAATATCAGATGCTTCTAAAAGCATTTTAAGATTTGCAGTCTGAGCTAATGGTCGAGTTATAAGTATCATTGACTCATTATAAATACATGCTTTTGAGATTGTCTTTAATGTTTATTAAAAAACATTAATCTATTATTACTAAATTAGAAGTTCTGTTTTCTAAATTCTAACTTAGATAACTTTATAATAGACACCATAATCATTCTATATAACTAAATGTTACTACCAATTTTATCTCTGCTAGCGGGCTTTATCTTACTAATGTGGAGCGCAGATACTTTCACTGATAATGGCGCCAAAATTGCACGAATATTTAACATCTCGCCTCTAGTCATTGGCCTACTCATTTTTGGATTTGGCACGTCAGCTCCTGAAATGTTAGTCTCTGGCCTTGCAGCATATGATGGTCACCCTGAGATGAGTATAGGAAATGCATTTGGTTCAAACATTTTAAATATAGGCTTAGTTCTTGGAGTTACAGCAATTATCCTTCCAATTACAGTTGAAAAATCTGTATTAAAAAAGGAATGGTTATTCTTATTTTTATCAACTCTAATTGTAGGTTTTTTATTATTAGACGGTTTTTTAAGTTTTACCGATGGCTTGATACTCATATCCTTATTAACACTATTCCTTATTAATGTATTTAGAGAATCTAAGAAAAATAACCTAACTGATAGTGATAATGATAGTCTCGAAAATAACTCGCAGAAAAATGATAAGGGAAGAACTTGGCTCCTCTTAATTGTGTCTCTTATTATATTAGTTTCTAGTGCACGTCTTGTAGTCTGGGGCGGAACTAGTCTTGCTCTATCCTTTGGTGTTAGTGACCTAATTATTGGCCTAACAGTTGTAGCGCTTGGAACAAGCCTTCCTGAACTTGCAGTTTCTATAAGTAGCGCATTGAAAAAGCAACATCAAATGGTTATTGGAAATATTATTGGATCAAATCTTTTTAATACTCTTGGAGTCCTTGCAATTCCAGGTTTAATTCTGCCTTTTCAAATTCCAACAGAAGTAATGAGTCGTGACTACCTCTTTATGCTAATGTTTACTCTTCTAGTTCTCATTCTCTCGATGAGACTTAAAATTAGTCGTTTTGGTGGCTTCATTCTATTAACTGCATTGGCTATTTACTTGTATCAATTGTTTTGGATTTAGTTCTTAAAAATCTTCAAGAAACCCAAGAGCTTGCTAAAAAGCTTGCTCAATGCTGCTCTGACTTACAAAGCTCATGCGTAATATACTTAATTGGTGATCTTGGGGCTGGAAAAACTACGCTAGCGCAAAGTTTTATTGGGCACTTTGGGTTTGATAAAGTTAAAAGTCCCACTTATACTTTAGTTGAAAGTTATCAAAATGAATCAATAGATATTCACCATTTTGATTGCTACCGACTTAGTGATCCTGAGGAATTAGAGTACATTGGTATTCGTGAATACCTTAAACCAAAAAGCCTTCAACTGATCGAGTGGCCAGAGTTAGGCAAAGGTGCTATTGCACACTCTGATTTATCTATCAATATTAGTGGAAATGGCGACATAAGAACAGTAAATATCACGTCTCAAACTAAAATAGGAAAATTAATTTTAGAATGCGCTATTGGATAAGTTTGATTATTGCTGTATTTGCTACCTCTTCATTTAGTGAAGAAAAGACTACACTCTATGATTTTAGATACTGGACAGCGCCGGATCAAACTCGAATTGTTATTGATAAAGAGCAGGACACTCTCTTTAATATAACCAACACTGACAAGGTAGTGATTATCAGTTTTGATGATGCTGAAGTATTGTCTGAAACTTTTTCAAATATTTTTTTTAAGGATGACAGGATAAAAAAAGTTCTTATAAAACGTGATAAAAAAACTATTAAGTTAATCGTGCATATTAATAAAAAATTCAGAGTAAAGCACTTCACCCTTAAGCCTAACACAAAATATAAGTTTCATCGACTCGTAGTAGATATTATTGACCTCGAGTCTCAGGAAAAAACACAAGACATAAAAGTTACAAAAGCAGTAAAAAATATAGAAAAATCAGCTCAAATAAGTCAAAAAATTATCTTAGTTGATGCCGGTCATGGTGGTGAAGATTCAGGAGCTATTGGTAAAAATAAATCACAAGAAAAGTCTGTAAATTTAGCAATTGCCAAAAAACTTGTAGCAATTATTAATAAAAATAGCGATCTAAAAGCTATTCTGACTAGGAGTGGAGACTACTATATACCGCTGACTAAAAGAATAACAATAGCGCAAAAAGAAAATGCTACCATGTTTATTTCTATTCACGCAGATTCTGTAGAAAGTACAACTGCGAAAGGTGCTTCTATCTACACCTTAAGTGAGAAAGGAAATAACAGCAAACTAGCTAAACAATTAGAACAATCTCAAAATCTAGTGGATCAGTTTGGAGGCGTTGAAACTGTAATTGATAATGATCAATTTTTGAAAAATATTTTGACAGATTTTTCAAGAAAAGATCGAGACATGCAATCATTTAACCTTGCCAAGGAGATAATCGGTGAACTTGAAAAAATTGGGCCAATCCATAAAAAAGTACCTCAAAAGGCTAACTTTGTAGTTCTAAAATCTCCTGCCATACCTTCAGTTTTAGTTGAAACTGCCTTCATATCAAACCCAACTCAAGAGAAACGTTTAACCAATAACAAGCAGCAGCAAAAGATTGCAGTCTCAATATATCAAGGAATACTTAATTACTACCAAAAACTAGAATAGTTATTTATAGCTTCTAGCTTAAGTTTCTGAATCTTTAGTTAAAATAATTGCATCACTTACTAATTGATGAACACTTACAATCATGTATGGATCAAAATCATAATTAGGCAGTACCTTAGAAAACTGTGATTTACATATAGCGCAGATAGCAGCCAATGTGTTTACGCCATTGTCTTGTTCACTTTGCTTTAGGGCATGCATTCTTGGTTTTGCTCCCTTTATTCTTAAATCAATAAGATCATCGGTAAGAAGTCCGCCGCCGCCGCCACAACAAAAGGTAGCAGACTTTATTGTGGATTTATGCATATCTGAAAAGTTATTACATGCGGCCTTAATGACCTCTCTTGGAAGAATAAACTGGCCATTTTCAATATCGCCCATATTACTTCCACGCGCAACATTACACGAGTCATGAAAAGTTACAACTCGATGATCATTTTTGGACTTGTCAAATGATAATTTATCTCTTTGGATTAAATCATACGTAAATTCAATCATATGTTGTGGCTGAGGATAATTACTATCTAATTGGTTTTGAAGTTTTAATGAATATTCATCACTCCCTCCACTACCCAAGCCAGTAAGGGTATTCCAAAAACTGTAAGCTACTCGCCATGCATGTCCACACTCACCAACCACAACACGTTTAACATTCAAGTCAAGTGCTGCCTTACGAATTCGCAATGCTCCCTGCCTCATAACATCATAGTTACCAATAAACATCCCAAAATTTGCAGCCTCAGAGGCATAAGAACTTAATGTCCAGCTTACGCCGCTTTGATGAAAAACTTTAGCATAGCCAATAAGCCCATCAATATGAGGTTCAGCAAAGAAGTCTGCTGAAGGAGTGACCATTAAAACTTCAGAATTTTTAATATCAAGAGGCAACTTAACACTTACTCCAGTCTCCTCTTCAATCTCCTCCTCTAGGTCAGCTAAAGTATCTCTAAGAGCTGGCTCTGGCATCCCTAAATTATTTCCAATTTTATTAATTTTTCCTAAAATTTGATTCGGGTATTTTTGTCCCACACCAATTGCATTCATTACTTCACGAGCTGCCATTGAAATTTCAGCAGTATCAATTCCAATTGGGCAGAATACCGCACATCTTCGACATTGCGAGCACTGATGAAAATAGTTATACCAATCATCTAGCATATCCTCATCAAAGTCTTTAGCACCTACTAGTTTTGGAAAATACTTCCCAGCAAAAGTAAAGTGCCTCCTATAAACACTTCTAAATAAATCTTGCCTAGCAACTGGCATATTTTTAGGATCAGCCGTTCCTAAATAATAGTGACACTTATCAGTACAAACACCACACTTCATGCAGGAATCCAAAAATACTTGGACAGACCGATATTTGGATTTAGTTTCCGCAATTTTATTGATTGCTACTTGCTGCCAGTTATCTATTTTTTCGCCTGGAAATCCTAGGTCTTTTTGAATATCTATACTCGCCTTAAAAGGTCCTTTACCAGCCATTGAGTCTTTTTTTAATGGCGGAATCGCAAGATAGGTAGGAAGTTTTTCGATACTATTTTTAGACATAATTAGCTCCCTTTATCCTTGTTGTGCTCGAGATCAATTTTAGTATTTTTTTCTTTTTGCATAGCCCAATGGGAGATATGCCTCTTTTTACGTGCATCATCTACTTGATTAAGCGTTGGAGCAAAGAATATACCTGGACCATGTAATAATTTTGATATTGGGAAAATAGCTATAAGAAAAAACACTGGAAAAATATGAACTAAGAAAATTACTTCTGATGGCAATTCAGACCACTTAAAAGTAATTAAACCTTCTGCAAAATTTTTCACAAGGAGCATGTTTGGATGATTATTTGCGAAGGTCATTACCATTCCACTTGCACCAATCAAAATTATTAATAGCAACATAAGATAATCTGATGGCGCTGAAATATATCTAACCCTATCCACAAAAATCCTTCTACCTAGTAATCCAAGTAACCCAAAAATAAGCGGATAAGCAGCGTATTTTAATGGTTCAGTTTTAAGTAATATTAATGGAATTTCACCAGGCCAAAAATAAACCAAATGACGAAAAAAAAGAAGGACTAGAGCAAGATGAAAACTCCAACCAAAAAGCCAAGTCCACTTACTTGATTTAAAAAGAGTTGCAAATAAAAAAACTTCTTTAGTAAGTCTTAAAAATACTCCAGATTTTGTTAATGGAGCAGGCGCAATAGGTATTTTAAGCGGTGCAGGGGTATTCCAATATTGAACAATCTTATAAGAAAGTCCTGTAATAAAGATTAATACAGAAAAGTAGAAAAAGAGTGTAAAAAAAATGCTGATTGATGACATATGACTTATTTTTTATCTCAAAATGAAAGTCAAGATTAATTTTTCATGCTAAACACAGCCTGTTGGTTTAGGGAGGCCAGCGAATCGACATCCCTGCTTCGCAGGACCATATGGAAAAAGCGAGTAGAGGTAACGAGAATTTCCTTTGTCATTACCCAGTTTTTTAGCTATTGCCTTTGTAAGAACTCTTACTGCAGGTGCAAACTCATATTCTTTATAATAAGCCTGAAGAAAATTAATAACCTCCCAATGCTCAGTGGAGAGATTTATACCATCCTCTTCAGACATCGCATTTGCAATCTCAACACTCCAATCTGAAACATTTAATAAGTAACCCTCTTCATCTACTTCCGCGCCTAGTATTTCAGCCATAGTATTTCTCAATCCTTTAAGAGTTTACTAGAAAATTATTTACACTATTTGCAACGCCACGGCCTTCATTGATTGCCCAAACCACTAGTGACTGACCTCTTCGGCAGTCTCCAGCTGAGAAAATTCCTTTTTGGGAAGTAGTATACTCACCGTGCTCAGCTTTATAATTTCCGCGTTCATCAATATCAATATTTGCATCTTCACTTAGATAGTGCTCGGGAGAAAGAAAGCCCATTGACAGGAGAACCAGCTCAGCATCCCAGGTTTTTTCAGTTCCATCAATTTCATTTAATTTACCATCTACAAGTTCAACATTAACTGTTTTAATTCCACTCACATGTCCATCCTTATCTTTAATGAAAGACTTTGTGAGAAGTTGATATTGCCTTGGATCTTTACCAAAAACTTTATTAGATTCTTCATGCCCATAATCAACACGAAAAATTACCGGCCACTCTGGCCAAGGATTAGTTTCAGAGCGAACCTCTGGGGGCTGACTCATTAATTCAAAATTGGTTATAGATTTAGCGCCCTGTCTTAGGGAGGTGCCTATGCAGTCAGTTCCAGTGTCGCCACCACCAATTACAATGACATTTTTGCCTTTAGCAGAGAGCTCACTGTTGTCTGCATAGCCATTATCCAAAAGACTTTTAGTATTGGAAGTCAAGTACTCCATAGCAGGATAAATCCCAATAGCATTTCGATTTTCAGCTGGCAAGTCTCTTGCCTTTGTTGCGCCAGTTGTAAAAACAACAGCATCAAATGATTTTTTCAAATCTTTCGTTGAAATATCTTTACCAATATCAGTATTAGTAATAAACTCAACGCCCTCTTGTCTTAATAAATCTACGCGGCGATCAACAACATCTTTGCCTAGCTTCATATTAGGAATGCCATACATTAGAAGGCCACCAATTCGGTCACTTCGCTCATAAACAGTTACAGAGTAACCTATTTGATTAAGCTCATCTGCAGCAGCTAAGCCTGCTGGCCCAGAACCTACTAGAGCCACTTTTTTTTCAATTCGAGTATTAACTAGTCTCGGCTTTATCCAACCCTCTTCAAATCCTTTGTCAACTATAGCTAACTCAATATTTTTGATTGTAACCGCTGGATTATTTAATCCAAGAACACATGAACCCTCACAAGGAGCAGGACAAACTCTTCCTGTAAACTCTGGAAAGTTATTTGTCTTTTCTAATCGCTGTAATGCCTCTTTCCATTCATTATTGTAAACAAGATCATTCCATTCAGGAATCAAATTATCTATTGGGCATCCACTTGAAGACTGGCAGAATGGAACTCCGCAATCCATACAACGAGCCCCTTGCTCTTTAAGCTGATCTAAATTATGGGTATCAGCAAATATCTCACCAAAATCCTTTATACGAATTTCTACTTCACGATAGGATTCAACTTGCCTATCTAGCTCTAAAAATCCCGTTACTTTGCCCATTATTTGTTTTTTAAAAATATTATTTTAATTATCTCATATTATGGTTAAAGCATTTAAAAAATAATATGATTAATATCTATTTAATACCCCTTAGCTTCTTGTGTAGGATAGAAAAAATATGTATAATTACGGCTTTTTCAGAAACCCTTAAAAGGTAGAAACGTGAATTTAATTGATCAAATCGAAAGTGAGCAACTAAGATCAGACATTCCTGAATTTTCTTCAGGAGATACTGTAGTAGTTCAGGTAAAGGTCCGAGAAGGAACTCGTGAGAGATTACAGGCCTTTGAAGGTGTTGTTATTGCAATAAAAAACCGTGGTATAAGCTCTGCGTTTACTGTCCGGAAAATATCTCATGGTGAAGGAGTTGAGAGAGTCTTTCAAACTCATTCCACTATGATTGATAGCGTAACAGTTAAACGAAGTGGTAAAGTTCGCCAAGCAAAATTGTATTATCTTAGAGGACTTACAGGTAAAGCTGCCCGTATTAAAGAAAAACTTAAAAAGAAATAATCATTTTATTTAAGTTCTAAATGCCAGTTTTACTGGCATTTTTTTTGCCCCATTTACAAAATACTCACGTAGAATAATCCCCAATGAATAGTGATCTGATAGACCAATTTATTGATTTCTACTGGCTAACAACTGGCGCCAGTAAAAATACCTTAAGTGCGTATCGCTCTGATCTTAAAATTTTTAGTAAGTGGCTTAATAATAATTCGCTTATAGATGTTGATAAGAAACAGATACAAGATTATTTTTCATATAGAAAAGATTCAAATATAAGTGCCTCAACTCAGTCTAGAATGCTAACTTGTCTTCATTCTTTCTATCAATATTTATCTGACAAACAGAACTTAAAAATTGACCCAACTGAACAATTAGATTATCCAAAATTAGAAAAAAAATTACCTGTATTTTTAAATGTTCAAGAAGTTGAACGCTTGCTAGAGGCGCCAAATAGTAAATCATTATTTGGTCAGAGGGATCGAGCAATGCTTGAATTGCTATACTCTTGCGGGCTCCGCGTCTCTGAGCTAATTAATTTAAGTTATCATAACATTAATCTAAAAGATGAATTTATACGCATTCATGGGAAAGGAAATAAAGAAAGATTACTGCCAATGGGCGAAATTGCAATTGATTATTTAACAAAATATGAGCTCAATTCAAGGCCAGCACTATTAAAAAATGGTCAGAGCGATAGCTACTTTTTATCAAATAGAGGCAAGGCAATGTCTCGACAAAATTTCTTCTATATTATTAAAGATTATGCATCAAAAGCAGGAATAGATAAGCCACTCTCGCCTCACTCTCTAAGGCATGCCTTTGCCACTCACCTTGTTCAAAAAGGTGCTGACCTTCGCTCTGTTCAATTGATGCTTGGACATAGCGATATTTCAAGCACTCAACTCTATACACATATTCAAAATGCACAGCTTAAGGCGCAGCATCAAAAGCATCACCCAAGAGGATAAAACACTAGACTAAAGTTTACGAGCAATCAAGATTGTCTAACTTGTATAGCAGGGGCTTTGTTAAAGCTGAAAGTGAGACCCTCGGTCGCCCTTGTTTATCAAAATTGCTACTGGATAGGAACTTCTTAAAGCAATCTTCAACTTTTTCCCAATCCTTATCAATAATTGCAAACCAAGCCGTATCACGATTTTGACCCTTTACGATAGCCATTTGCCTAAAAACGCCTTCGTATGAAAAACCGAGTCTTTGAGCTGAGTTACGTGATCTTAGATTAAGAGCATTACACTTCCACTCATATCTTCTATAGCCATTATCAAATGCCCACTTCATCATTAAAAACATTGCTTCAGTTGCTTCAGTCGTTCTTTGAAGAAGTGGGGAATAGTTTATATGACCCACTTCAATTAAACCATCAGCTGGATTAATTCTTAAATAACTTGCAATACCAATCGCTTTATTGAGTTTTTTACTAATAATTGCAAAAAAGACAGGATCGTCTTTTTTTTCAAATGATTCTATCCATTTATGATATTCAGGCTCAGCTTTAAAGGGTCCATAGGGAAGATAAGCCCAGTTAATATTCTCCTTATCTAATGCATTAGACAAAAAAAGCTCTTTAGAAAACTTGTCTGCAACCAAAGGCTTTAAACTAACCAATTTTCCTTCAATTGAGATGCCTCTTGGATGTGGAGGCTCTGAAAAATTATTTACAATTTCACCAAATTTCATAAATAAGTCCTTGGAACTATTTTGACTGCATTTGATAAGTTACAAAATCGATTGTTCCTGAAATCTTATCATAAACTGCTCGCGCCCTATGATTATCACTTGCAGTAATCCACCTAACATACGGCCAATCTTTCTTTTCAGCAAGTGATTTAAGTTCTTTAAATAAAGACTGAACTACACCAGACCCCCTGTGATCTGGATGAACATATAAGTCATCTAAAAAACCAATTAATGAGCCTCTTAATGGAGATGGCATTTCTCTAAAATGCATAAAACCAACTAAATTTCCCTGAGAAGATCTAGCGCCAATAGCATAAAACTTATTTTCTTTATCAAATATCCATGACCAGACTGTATCAAGAATATCATCATTCATTGGCATTTTATAAAAGTCAGCATAACCTTGATAAAGTTTACACCATTGTTCTTTATCATTTATTTTTAGACTCTCTACTCTCATTATGCCATTAATTGTTTAAAGGCAACCTCAAGCCTGTCCACAGCAGCATCAACATCTTTAAGTTTATCTAGTCCAAACAAACCAAGTCTGAATGTTTGATAATCATCTCCTTCATCACACTTTAGAGGAACGCCAGCTGCAATTTGCATGCCCATATCTTTAAATTTTGCACCATTGTGTATTTCTTTATCAGAGGTATAACTCACAACAACTCCTGGAGCAAGAAAGCCATCAGCTGCAACGCTAATAAAATTATATTTACTTAGTAGCCCTCTTACTCTATCTCCAAGCTCTTGTTGTTTTTGACGCGCAGTATCAAAACCAAATTCAGCAGTTTCATTAATGGTATCTCGAAAGTGCTTAATTGCATCTGTAGGCATTGTCGCATGATAAGCATGCCCACCATTTTCATAGGCCTGCATAATCTGAAGCCACTTAAGAAGGTCACATGAGTAGCTTGTACTTTGTGTCTCATGTATCTTTTTAGAGGCATTTGATGAAAGCATTACCATTCCAAATGATGGCGATGCACTCCAACCTTTTTGAGGGGCACTCACTAAAATATCAACTCCAAGTTTCTCCATATCGATCCATATAGCGCCTGAAGCAATGCAGTCTAGAACAAACATTCCACCAACTGAGTGAACCGCTTCTGCAACAGTTTGAATATAGTCATCAGGAAGAATAATTCCGGCTGATGTTTCTACATGAGGCGCAAAAACCATAGCTGGTTTTTGACTTTTAATTTGATTTACAACTTCATTAACATCTACAGGAGCAAATGGAGCTTGAGATCCATCACTGATTTTGCTAGCTTTTAAGACTACTTGCTCAGAAGGAATATCGCCCATTTCAAGAATCTGTGACCAGCGATAGCTAAACCATCCGTTTCTCAAAACTAAACAACTTTTATCAGTTGCAAATTGTCGAGCTACAGCTTCCATTGCATAGGTGCCTCCGCCAGGAACTAAAACAACTGCTTCAGCGCTGTAGACCTTCTTTAGTGATGCAGAAACCTCATTCATTACGCTTTGGAATGAATTAGACATGTGATTAAGCGATCTATCCGTATAGACTACTGAGTATTCTAAGAGTCCATCAGGATCAATATTTGGTAATAAACCTGGCATTTTATAACTCCATTAATTGTAATTAAATAAAAGAATACAACAATTCTACACAGAATTGAAAAAAAAATATGAGGAAAAAACTGAAATAACTAGAGAGCTAAAAGATGAATTAAACTATATATAAAGAACTTCAAGAATTTCATAAAGAATGTCACCTTTAGGAGCCTTAACAGTGACCTCATCGCCCTCTTCATTTCCCAATAGAGCATTAGCTATTGGTGAATGACAAGAAATTTTACCAAGCTCAATATCAGCCTCGTCTTCTCCAACAATTTGATAAGTAGTTTCAGTATCGTCAGAAAGATTCAAAAGTTTAACCGTGGTTCCAAATACACAACGGCCATCCTGGTTAAGCTGCCTAACATCTATGACTTGTAATCGAGATAACTTAGACCCAATATCTTGAATTCTTCCCTCAATGAAGCCTTGCTCTTCTTTAGCAGCGTGATATTCAGCATTCTCTTTTAAATCACCATGCTCTCTGGCCGTAGCAATGTCACTTACTATTCTTGGGCGCTCTTCATCTTTAAGCCTTAATAACTCAACTTCAAGAGCTTTTGCTCCACTAACTGTTATAGGTATTGTATCCATAAAACTTATTTGTGAATTGATTGTAAAGAGCGAACTTCAAGTTTATTTGGAGACATTAAACCATCAAGCATAGCAAAAGCTGCTGCAACTGTTGTCGTACATGGAATCTTATGAATCAACGCTTGACAACGAATAACTGAGGCATCTTCTAATCCTTGAGAGTCATCAGTTGAATTAATAATTAAACTGATTTCATCATTCTTAATCGCATCAACAATGTGCGGCGAACCCTCTGAAACTTTATTAACCATTGTACATTCAAGGCCAGCTTGTTTGAGAATTTCTTGATTTGTGCGTGTTGCAACAATTTCAAAATTTTGATTGATTAGTCTTTGACCTAACTCCACAAGCCTGTCCCTATCTAAAGTTCGAAGACTTACTAACACTTTGCCACTAGTAGGAATTATATCGCCCGCTGCAAGAAAGGCTTTATCAAATGCTGAAGGGAAATCTGGACCAACTCCCATGACTTCTCCAGTTGATCTCATTTCTGGACCTAAAAATGGATCGACTCCTAGAAATTTATTAAATGGAAAAACTGATTCTTTAACTGAGTAATGCTTGGGAATGATCTCTGATGTAAAGTTTTGCTCTTCCAAGGATATTCCAGCCATTACGCGTGCTGCAATATTTGCAATTGGAGCGCCAGTTGCTTTAGAAACAAATGGAACAGTTCTAGAAGCTCTTGGGTTTACTTCAATTACGTAAATCTCACCATCTTGATATGCAAGCTGAGTATTCATTAAACCAATTACATTAAGCTCCTTAGCCATTAGCTTAACTTGCCTTCTCATCTCATCAAGAACGTCTCCAGGAAGTGAATGCGGCGGTAATGAGCATGCAGAGTCTCCAGAATGAATTCCCGCCTGCTCAATATGCTCCATAATTCCGCCAATAACAATATCTTTGCCGTCACTTATTACATCAATATCAACTTCGATTGCATGATCTAAAAATGAATCTAGCAATACTGGAGAGTCGTTAGAAACCTGAACTGCAGTTTTCATATAACGCTCTAAATTTTCCTTGTTATACACAATCTCCATTGCGCGGCCACCTAAGACATATGAAGGCCTTACAACCAGAGGAAATCCAATAGAATCTGCAATCTTAACCGCCTCTTCTTGTGATCGAGCAGTGCCATTTACAGGCTGCTTAAGATTAAGTTTTTGAATCATTTTTTGAAAGCGTTCTCTATCTTCAGCCAGATCAATCGAGTCTGGACTAGTTCCTATAATTTTTGCCCCACTTTTTTCCAGAGCTGCAGCAAGCTTGAGCGGGGTTTGTCCACCATAATGAACAATAACACCTTCGGGTCTCTCAATGTCTATTACTGCCAAAACGTCTTCAAGTGTTAGTGGCTCGAAATATAACCGATCCGAAACATCATAATCCGTAGATACAGTTTCAGGATTACAGTTAACCATAATAGTTTCAAATCCATCTTTTTGAAGGGCTAGGGAGGCATGAACACAGCAATAATCGAACTCTATGCCTTGTCCAATTCTATTTGGACCGCCGCCTAAAATCATAATCTTTTTATTATTTGTTGGCTTTGCCTCACACTCAGACTGATAGGTGGAATATAGATAAGCCGTTTGTGTATCAAACTCTGCAGCACAACTATCCACTCTCTTAAAAACTGGCTTGATATCTAAAGATAATCTTTTATCTCTAAAAACTTCTTCAGTGCATTGAAGGAGATCAGATAATCGTTTATCCGAAAAACCTTTTTGCTTTAATTTATATATTGTTTCAGAGCTAAGTTTGCCTAAATCAGAGCCTTCGATTCTTTTTTCTGATAGGACAAGATCTTCTACTTGGGATAAAAACCAAGGGTCAATTTTAGAAAGATCAAATGCATCTTTTAAGCTCATACCCATCCTAAATGCATCAGCTAAATAAAATATTCTATCTGCTCCAGCAGACAAAAGCTCACTTCTAATTTTTCCCTTAGCATCTTCAGCATTAATATCTACAATTGGGTCTAAACCTGATTTGTCTGTCTCAAGACCTCTTATGGCTTTTTGAAAAGACTCCTGAAAAGTTGAGCCCATTGCCATCACCTCGCCTACAGACTTCATTTGAGTTGTAAGCCGGTCATCGGCTTGAGGAAATTTTTCAAAAGCAAATCTTGGGATTTTTGTAACAACATAATCAATAGATGGCTCAAATGACGCTGGTGTTTTACCGCCTGTAATATCATTATCTAATTCATCCAGCGTGAACCCAACTGCTAATTTAGCAGCTACTTTTGCAATAGGAAATCCAGTTGCCTTTGATGCAAGCGCTGATGACCTTGAAACTCTTGGGTTCATCTCAATAATTGTTAACCTTCCATTCTCAGGATTGACAGCAAACTGAACATTAGAGCCTCCTGTATCGACTCCAATTTCCCTAAGAACCATAAGTGAAGCGTTTCGCATTACTTGGTATTCTTTATCAGTTAGAGTTTGGGCTGGGGCAACTGTGATTGAGTCACCTGTATGGATTCCCATTGGGTCAAAATTCTCAATAGCGCAAATGATAATACAGTTATCCTTACTATCTCTAACAACTTCCATTTCAAACTCTTTCCAACCTAAGATTGATTCTTCAATTAAGAGTTCATTAGTGGGTGATAAATCAAGTCCTCGCTGACATATTTCTATAAATTGCTCTTTATTGTAAGCAATTCCACCACCAGACCCGCCCATTGTAAATGACGGCCTAATAATGGTTGGATAGCCAACTTGCTCTTGAACCTTAAGAGCTTCATCAATAGTATGCGCAATGGCTGCCTTTGGCATATCAAGGCCAATTTTTAACATGGCTTGGCGAAATAATTCTCTATCTTCTGCCTTATCAATGGCCTCTTTATTTGCACCAATCATCTCAACATTATGCTTTTCTAATACGCCATGACGATCCAGATCTAGGGCGCAATTAAGTGCTGTCTGGCCACCCATAGTTGGTAGCAAGGCATCAGGCTTTTCTTTTTCAATAATTTTTTCAACTGTCCTCCACTCGATTGGCTCGATATAAGTCGCGTCAGCCATTTTAGGATCAGTCATAATGGTTGCAGGATTTGAATTTACCAAAATTACTCGATATCCCTCTTCTCGAAGAGCCTTACATGCTTGGGCTCCAGAGTAGTCAAACTCACAAGCTTGTCCAATAACAATTGGCCCTGCTCCAATAATTAAAATACTTTTAATGTCGTGTCTTTTTGGCATGTTTATTCAAATGTAAGATTTAATTTCATTTTGCCATTAGTCCTATAAATTCATCGAACAGGTAACTTACGTCATGGGGTCCAGGTGATGCCTCGGGATGACCTTGAAAGCTATAGGCAGGTTTATTCTTTACCCTTATACCTTGAATGCTTTTATCAAACAATGATCTATGACTTACTTCAATATTATCTGGAATGCCCTTTTCTGAAACCGCAAAGCCATGATTTTGGGAGGTGATCATCACTTTTTTTGATTTAAGGTCTTGGACTGGATGGTTTGCCCCATGATGACCGAATTTCATTTTCTCTGTTTTAGCCCCAGACGCAATTGATAAGAGTTGGTGACCTAGGCATATTCCAAAAATTGGAATATTTTTTTCTAATAATTGTTTAATACTTGTAATCGCATAATCGCATGGCTCAGGATCTCCAGGACCATTTGAAAGAAAAACACCATCAGGATTTGTTGCTAGTAAGTCCTCAAGAGGAGCCTTTGCATTAAAGACTGTAAGCTCACAACCTCTATCAACCAACATTCTTAAAATATTTTTCTTGACTCCATAGTCATAGACTGCAACTTTAAATTTTGAAGATGTCTTGTTAAAAGTAGAATTTTTTATGTTGAAAGATCCTTGATTAAAGGAGTAAGTTTTAGGAGTGGATACCACTTTAGCCAAATCCATATTTTTAAGACCAGAAAAATCTTTTGCTTTTTGAATGGCCTTATTCGAATCTATTTTATTAGAGGCCATTATGCAGCCTTTAAGGGCGCCATGTGTTCTTAGGTGGCGAGTCAAAGCCCTTGTATCAATGTTTGAAATTGCAACTATATTATTACTCGATAGGTAGTTATCAAGACTCATCTCAGAGCGCCAATTGCTATAAGCAAGTGGTAAGTTTCTAATAATTAATCCAGAGGCATAAACGCTTGATGATTCTTCATCAACTATATTTATTCCAGTATTGCCAATATGAGGATAAGTGAGTGCAACGATTTGTTGATTGTAAGATGGGTCAGTTAGTATTTCTTGATACCCCGTCATTGCAGTATTAAAGACCACCTCGCCAACTGTTTCGCCAATAGATCCAATAGATTCTCCCCAGAAAACAGTACCATCTTCGAGAGCTAATATGGCAGTTTGAGGCAAAACTTTACTCCTAATAGGGGTCAAAAAACTTCGCAAATTTTACCATGTGTTTAAGCTTAACTTATCCTGAATTTTGTAATCCAATGTTATAATTAGCTTGCCTATAACAACTTAATGCATTTGTGGAAATTTTAGTAAACGGTGAAAAAATATCACTCCCTGAAGATTCAAATATTGAAGATCTAATTGTTCATCTAGGTTATCAAAATCAGCGAATTGCAATCGAAATCAATGAATCAATTATTCCAAAATCTAATCATTCTTCTTTTCTACTTAAAGACCTAGACAAGGTTGAAGTGATTAATGCAGTTGGTGGTGGCTAGGCAGAGGTGATAAATTTAACGATGGTTTTTATTTTCTTTTTCCAGAAATTCTAAACCATTCACCCTTATTGGCAACTTCAATATTAGAAAAATTGATTGAATAGCATTTAACCACCCTATCAACTTGTTCTTTTAAAATTCCAGATAGTAGAAGCATTCCATTAGTATGAACTAAATCTGAAAATAATGGCTCCAACTCAACCAATGGATTGGCCAAAATATTAGCTATTAATAAATCACATTTCCTATCACTCCCCTGGTTTATTGAATGAATTGTTGTAATTGTATTTTCACACTTATTTTTAGCTACATTTTCTTTGCTTGAAAGTACCGCTTGAGGGTCATTATCAATAGCGATAACACTTTTAGCACCGAACTTTGCAGCTGCTATTGCCAATATTCCAGTACCGCAACCAAAATCAATAACATGAAGATTTTTTGGTGGATTTGAATCTAAATATTCGAGGCATAGACTGGTTGTTTGATGTGTTCCAGTTCCAAAAGCCAGCCCTGGATCCATATGAATTACAATAGAGTCATTTGAAAGGATAGATTCAGTATCCCATGAAGGGCAAACCCAAAGTCTTTTACCAAAGCGCATTGAAGGAAAATCTTTTTGGCACTCCTCTTCCCAAACTCTATCTTTAAGCGTTACAGTATCTATAACAACAATATTACAGATGTCTGAAATTGAAGTTTCAATAGATTTTTGATTTACCTCTGAAGAAAATAAAGCATTTACTTTAACGTTATCCCACAAAGGCGTTTGCCCAACTGGAGGCTCATAAATTGCATCATCAAGAGCGTCAGAGTAGGTTATTGATACACTTCCCAAACCCATCAAAACCTCTGAAACAAGATCTGTTTCAGATTTTTTAACTTCAAAAGATATTTGTTTCCAAATCATAAAAAAATTATATCTAGCATTATGTTTGGCTTAATTAATCCGCTTAGAGTAAATCTTTAATTGAACTTAATGCCATTGGCAATTTTTCAGGTTCTGTGCCGCCGCCTTGAGCCATATCCGCTCGGCCGCCGCCCTTTCCACCAACCTGAGTAGCAACATGGTTCAAAATATTACCCGCTTGGTATTTATCCGTCAGGTTTTTTGTAACCGCTGCAACAAGAGACACTTTTTTGTCAGAAACAACTGCCAATACAACTATAGCTGAGCCAAGCTTATCTTTTAGTTTATCTGCCAAATCTCTTAAATCTTTTGCAGGAACGCCTTTCACTTCAGTCGCTAAAATCTTAACACCTTTAACTTCTGTAGCTTTGGATAAAAGTGAGTCACCTTGATCACTTGCTAATTGTTTCTGAAAAACTGCTATCTGCTTCTCAAGGTTTTTTTGATTACTAATTAACTGCTTTACTTTATCTAAAGCCATTGAATTACTTGATTTTGTAAGACTTGCAATCATACTAAGAGTATTTTCATTTTTTTTATCAAGCTGATAAGCGTCAATCCCTGTAACTGCCTCTATTCTTCTAACTCCAGCAGCAATGCCGCTCTCAGAAATAACTTTAAACCTACCAATATCTCCTAGCCTTTGAACATGGGTGCCTCCACAAAGCTCAACAGAAAAATTATCATCCCCCATTGAAAGAACTCTAACCCTATCTCCATATTTTTCACCAAAGAGAGCCATTGCGCCTTTCTTCTTGGCAGTCTTGATATCAGTCTCTTCAGTGATCACTTGTGTGTTGCCTAAAATTTGCTGATTAACTATCACCTCAACTTTGTCTAAATTAGCTCTTGATACGACCTCATCATGTGAGAAATCAAATCGTAGCTTTTCAGATTCAACCAGAGAGCCTTTTTGATTTACTTGATCACCAAGAACCTGCCTTAAAGCTTCATGTAAAAGATGCGTTGCTGAGTGATTATTCATGATTTTCTTGCGTCTATCTTGATCAATTGATGCTTCAACTGCGTCTCCAACTTGGAGCGCGCCTTTTGCTTGGATACCATGATGTTCAAATGCATTTGAAGCCTGCTTTTGAGTATCAGTAACTTTAAATTGTGCACCATTTTTTGACAAAGTCCCATGGTCACCACTTTGGCCACCAGACTCGCCATAGAAGCTACTTTTATCGATAACCACAATGGCCTCTTCACCCTCATTGAGAGAATCTACAGATTTATTGTCTTTAATAATAGCGCTAATAATTGCGCTATTTTTGAATTGCTCATAACCTAAAAACTCAGTTGAATTTTCGATGGTTATCGTGGATTTTTTAGAGTCAAAATCACCCGCTTTACGGGCACGCTCTTTCTGGAGCGTCATTTCAGTCTCAAAGCCGTCCATATCGACAGTAAGGCCTCGCTCTCTTGCTACGTCTGCCGTTAAGTCAACTGGGAAACCATAAGTGTCGTAAAGTTTGAAGGCCACGACTCCGCTTATTTCTTTTCCAGAAATTCCCTCGATTGCGGACTCAAGAATTCCCATGCCCATATCTAAAGTTTGTATAAATCTGTCTTCTTCCTTTTTGAGAACTTTTTCAACGTGAGATTGATTAGCACTCAATTCTGGATAGGCATTCTTATTTTGACTTGCTAAGAATGAAGCGAGTTTATAAAAAAATATTTCTTCAATTCCTAATTTATGGCCATGCCTTATCGCCCTTCGAATTATTCTTCGAAGTACGTAGCCTCTGCCTTCGTTAGAAGGAATGATACCATCAACAATCATAAATGCAGTAGAGCGGATATGATCCGCAATTACTCTAACGGATGCATGGCTAGCTTGGATTTTTTGAGCCTTGGGTATAAGATTTACAATCGCGCTTGTTAAATCCTTAAAAATATCAATATCATAATTATTATTCTCGTGTTGCAAAACAGCGGCTAGTCTTTCAAGACCCATTCCTGTATCAACTCCTGTTGACTTAAGGGGCGCCAATTCTCCATCTTGCTGGCGATTAAACTGCATAAAGACTAAATTCCAAATCTCAATAAACCGGTCTCCATCTTCCTCAGGTGTGCCTGGGGGGCCGCCCTGTATATGTTCACCATGGTCATAAAAAATCTCACTGCATGGACCGCATGGACCCGTATCGCCCATCTGCCAAAAATTATCTTTAGCTCCGCAGCGTGAAATTCTCTCTCTAGGGAAGCCTATCTCGTTGACCCAAATATCAGCTGCCTCATCATCATCCTCAAAGACGCTAACCCAAAGCTTATCTTTTGGGAGTCCAAGCTCTACTGTTAAAAAGTCCCAGGCAAAGCGAATCGCCTCACTTTTAAAATAGTCACCAAAGCTAAAATTACCAAGCATTTCAAAAAATGTGTGGTGGCGAGCTGTATAGCCAACATTATCTAAATCATTGTGCTTTCCACCTGCCCTAACGCACCTTTGAGATGATACCGCGCGATTGAATGAGCTTTTTGTCGCTCCAGTAAAAATGTCTTTAAAGGGCACCATTCCGGCATTAACAAATAACAAAGTGTTATCGTTATGCGGCACCAACGAAGCGCTCTGCTGAATTGAATGGCCATGACTTTCGAAGTAGCTTAAAAATTTCTGTCTTATTTCAGCAGTTTTCATTTCAAAATTGATTTATTAAAAATAAAGATTATTATACTCATGGGCCAATTAGAGGGCAAAAAACTCTTGAAGACAGTCACATAGATTTACCTGAACACCTAATTCAAGCTTGCCTAATTTCTTGATGAAGCAAAATTTTTCTACAGATCTAATCTGGTCAACCATGATATACCCTTTTAAGCCTTCAAATTGGCATTCAACTCTGCTTGGAAGCTCTTCACTCGAAGTCGTCATTGGGGCAACCATAAGGCTTGGCAAGTCATTTAATTCATCAGGAGTGACAATGGCGCATAAGCCAAGATTATCAACCACCCTGCCATGTTCAGGATTTTTCATGACTAACCAAACATCAAAACGTTTCATTGGTTTTTTCGCCATTCCCAAGTGGCAGTTAACTCATCTTGTTTAATGTTATTTTTCCACCCTACACGTGCTTTCTTATCAGGAGTAATCAGTAATCCGCTGTCCAAAACAACAAAATCTAACTCAATGTTTTCAAGATTAGCCAGCGCAATTATTGGCTTAGGAATCCTTATCCCCTGTGAGTTGCCTATTTTAATTATTTTTGCCATAATGTAATTATATTGTAATTACATTGCAAAGACAAGTTGAATTAATTTAAAAAATCAATACTACCGGCGCCTTCTCTTAAAATTACAACTCCATCACCTGTCAAGTCAATTACAGTAGTAGGCTCTGGCGGGCAATGGCCTGCATCAATTATAAGATCGGTCGAACCATTAAGAGCAACCTTAACATCATTACAATTATAAAACTCATAGCCCTTGATTATTAATGAAACACTCATCATAGGCTCAGTCAAATTTTCGAGTATTGCCTGAACTATAGGGTTATTTGATACTCGGATCCCAATAGTTTTACTTTTTCCATTGAGTAAACGATTAGGAATATCTTTTGACCCTTCCAAAATAAACGTATAAGCGCCTGGTAATATTTTTTTTAATAGTCTAAAACCTGCATTATTTAATTTTGCGTATTCACCAACGTGAGACAAGTCTTTTAGCATCAAAGTAAAGTGGTGGTGCTTACTCAACTTTCGTATATTAACAATTTGATCCATAGCTTTTTTATTTCCAAGGGTGCAGCCCAAGGCGTACCCTGAATCAGTTGGATAAGCTATTACCCCGCCTCTTTCCAAAACATCAATAACCTGCTTAATGATTCGTGACTGAGGGTTTTCAGAGTGAATACTAATAACAGCTGACATTAGAGGTATCTCCAAATAGCCTTTTCAGGGTCAGGCAAATCTCTTAAATTACCTATTCGAACTCTTTGATTTGGCCATCCATGAAAGTCAGATCCACAAGATGCTAGCAAATTATAGTCTTTTGCCCATTGATTACTCAATTTAACCTCATCTTCAGTACTTGTTCCAGTTACGACCTCTATACCATCGCCTAGTACCCCTTTGAAATCAATTAGCAACTTTTTAATCTTAGTATTTGTCATTCTATATCTTAAGGGATGAGCAATAAGGGCTTTACCACCAGCAGCATGAATCCAATGAACAACCTCATCAAAACCTTTCCACTCAACGCTAACTCCTCCAGGCTTTTTACCCGTTAAATAGCGCCTAAATACTGCTTTCATGTCTTTGCAATAACCCTCACTAATTAACATCTGCGCAAAATGCGTTCGAGTTAACATGTCCGTTTTACTAAAGCTTTGCGTTTTTTCTAGTGCATCTTTAATTCCAGAGCGCCAAAGTCCAAGAGCTATTTTTTCTGCTCTTTCTTTTCGTAATTTTTGATTATGCTCTAAGCCAGTTTGTAAGATATCATTATTAATGTCTATTCCGAGCCCTAAAATATGAATGGCCATATTTCGCCAAAATGCAGATATTTCAACGCCATTAATAAGACTTAAGTTTAATTTATCTGCCTCTAATTTAGCCTCTGCAGAACCTTCAGTAGTATCATGATCGGTTAATGAGAACAATTCGCAACCTGCTTGACTTGCGAGTTTAACAACTTCGCTTGGGGAAAGTACGCCATCTGAATAGAAAGAATGACTGTGAAGATCAATTTTCATAATAGTGAAGATTATAATCAATAAATCAATTTAACGTGCATCGGGATTAACAAAGTTGAAAATCTAATTCCCTGTTCAGTTGTTGAACAACGATTAACATATAGCTTATAATGAGACACATGAAAAAATGGTATCTAATCAAAACCAAGCCAAGACAAGAAAATACTGCAATAATAAATCTTGAAAATCAAGAATATACTACTTATTGTCCTGTAGCTAAAATTAACAAAAAGAATGTGGTTTTATTTCCAGGCTATATATTTATTTATCTTGATAAACATAATGAAAATTGGTCGCCAATTCGCTCAACTAAAGGTGTAATAAATTTTGTTAGATTTGGTTTAAACTTTGCCCAAGTTCCTGATGATATTATTGAATATATTAGAGTCAATCAAGCCAATTCAGAAGAAAAATTAAAAAAACTAAGTAAATTTAAAGAAGGCGATAAAGTTCAAATAACAGATGGAGTATTTAAAAACTGTATTGCTATATTTAAATCCTACAAATCTGAAGAGCGAATAATCTTATTGATGAAGGTATTAGGCCAACAACAAGCCATAAATATTAAGCAAGAACTATTAGTTGCTCTATAATTATCATTCCCTAGTATTAACTTACTTTTTTTTATTTTCTAATCTATTAAATAATTTATGTGCGGCATTGTTGGAGGCATTACTAGTAAAAATATCACTCCACTACTCTTGGATGGGTTGAAGCGATTAGAATACCGAGGTTATGACTCATCTGGGCTTGTAATACTATCACAAGACAATAAACTGGTGCGAGAACGAGCCGCTGGAAAAGTTAAGAATCTTGAAAATAAATTAAATCTAGTAAAATCTAAACTTAAAGGTAACGTTGGTTTAGCTCA
>OJIQ01000001.1_pt1 | contig 74465 bp, 57 predicted proteins | sample 1595921 | NCBI WGS metagenome assembly OJIQ01 (sample SAMN05416693, study PRJEB24817) | seawater metagenome | isolation source: Sea water | place: Canada:Atlantic | collected 2013-07 | reverse complement strand
GAGATTCGCCTTAGTCTCGTGGGCTCGGAGATGTGTATAAGAGACAGCTTCTATATCGTCGCCTTTTTTTTCATCCTTCTTATAATCCCCAAGAATGTTTTTAATATTGCTTATCTCTTTAGATGACATTCCAATTTCATCAAGAAGATTGTCAACAAAAGGAGCCTGTGCGCGATAACGTAACGCGGAATTTACTACATTTTCAGAAAAATTTCCGCCTCCATTTACTGGTCCAACAAAATCTCCATTGGAACTATTTGAATTGAAGCCAGGCATTCCATTAAGTTCATAAATTTTTATGTCATCAATATTTTCCATTGGCTTAACAGCTTCACGAATAATTGAGTCAAGATTCTTAGCAATCTCCATTCTTAGATCGCTTTGACGACTTTCATCACTTCGAGCATTTTCAGCCTCATTTAGCATCAAATTTCCTGCTGCATCTACTTCATATCGAAGCTTACTTGCAAGGGAGGCATATTTATCAGTTTGCTCTTGCTCCTGTGCTGCTTCTTTTTCAGCTCTAGCAAGGGTAGTAATTTGTATTGCTTCACTCTCACCCTCTTTTTCAGCATTAATTATCTGAAGCTTCTTTTGTCGCTCTGCAACTTCAACCTCCTGTGCTGATTGAACCTGCTCCTCTGCGACAACAACTTGAGCCCTAATATGTTCTTTATTTTCTACTGCCTTTAATACTTCTACAGTTTTGGCTATAATTTCAAGCTCACGATTTTTCTCTTCTATCTCAAGATTTTTTCTCTTTTGTATTTCAGAAGCTTGAGACAATTGATCATTATTAATTCGAGAGATTTCAAGAGATCTCTTTTGATCTATTTCCATCTTTTTAACTTCTTCATTTGCTTTTATTTGGGCCTGTTCAGATTCTATATATTGCTCAGACTCAACCTTAAGAACTTCAGTTTTCTGTTTTGCCCTTTGAGAAGCAATATCTTCTTCCTGTTGAAGTCTTGCAAACTCATTTTCTTTTTGAATATCTAATGCTCTAATTTCAGCCTCAAGATTTTTTTGCTTAATGTCAGTTTCAGTTTGTCTTTCAATTTCGTTTCTTAATCTTTTTCGCTCTTCAATCTGAAGTGTTAGCTCATGCTCCCTCAATGAACGCTCAACTTCAATTGTATCTTGTTGTTGAATACGTGCTTTTTCAATATCCTCTTCAGACTGGATTCTGGATTCTTCAGCTAAGCGCTGCTGTGTTGAGGTTTCAATAGCCATATCAGTACGCTCTCTATCTCGTTGTTTGGCAATTTCACGCTCCTGTGATAACCTTGAAAACTCTCTTTGTTGATCAATTTCCAGAGCTTTCTGCTCGGCTTCCAGATTTTTTGCTCTAATTCTTATTGTTGTATCTTGCTCAATATCATTACGCTTTTTCTTTCCTGCTTCAATTTGCTCTGTAAGCTGAGTAAGACCTTCCGCGTCAAACGCGTTAGATGGGTTAAATACCTCTAGTCCAGCTTGATCTAAACTAGTTAGAGAAACGGCTTCAAGCTCTAGTCCTGTCGCACTTAAAGATTCAGCAACAATAACCTTTACTTCCTTTATATATTCTCCCCTCTTCTCCTGTATTTCTTCCATTGTCATTTGTGCTGCAACAATACCTAGTGCGTCTACAAATCTACCTTGGACTAATTCTCTTAAACTTTCAGGCTCCATTGTTCGCTTACCTAAAGTACCCGCTGCAATTGATACTGCCTCCTTTGATGGAGTTACGCGTACATAGAATTCTGCAATTATTTCAACTCGCATTCTATTTTTAGTAATAAATGATTTATCACCACCACGCTTAACTTCTATACGCAATGTTCGCATTCCAACAGAAGTTATATTGTGAATTATTGGTAATACAAATGCTCCCCCACTTAATATAACCTTTTCACCTCTAAGTCCAGTTCTCACAAAAGAAACCTCTTTGGATGATCTGCGATAAAGCCAATGCAGCAAATATACAAAAATTGCAATTGCTAATGCCGTAAGAATAATGGCTGCAATAATATCTGCACCAGTCATAATAATTTCTCCTTATAAAATTTGTATGTATTATTTTTCATAGTTAATTGCTTTCATTTACTAGCTGAGTATCATTCATTGCAGCTTTATAAATTACGAATCCAAAAATTACTTTATTTAAAAAATCACTTAAGTTATAAACAATATTTAAGCTATTCACATCAATACCGCCCCCAAGATTGTTTATAAAATAACCAAGTGGGTAAATTGCCCATCCAATAGTTAAAATTAATCTGAGGCCATTAAATGCCATATGTGTGGCTTCATTACCACTCTCTAAATTTGCACGTCCTGCTTCTCCCATATACAGTTCACCGAGAATATAAAGCCAACCCACAACTCCTATAATAAATCCTAACGTAGCGCTCATATAACCAGCTGCCCCTAGAAATTCGCCGATCACCATTACTAATGATCCAATTAATAATCTCCAAAACAAAGCTGATGAAACTTTTGTAACTGCAGACAAGATGACATAAAACAAAACAATTTGCATCGTATGTGTGAGTATCCAGTCTAAATATCGTAGAATAATTGGTGCTGAACCAGTGTCCACCCACATTGTTTTAATATAGTGGTAGAAGACTGCTGAAACCAGCATTACCACACCTAGTAATGTCATAGTTGTATGCCACTTAGTAGCAACCTTTGTTCTTTCAAGAAGAAAGAAAATAGATGCACCAAACATTGCCATAGATAGGAGCCAAAAAGTACCTCCTACAATGTCTGTTGGTAATAATGTGCTGTTCATAAAATATCCTTGGTTTTAAATTCTATTTTTATTACTTCAATCTTTAATTCATTTTAAAAAATATTTTTAATAACTCTAAAAACTAAATGTCGAGCTTAAAATCCATAAGGCCCAGAAAAAAGTTTCTGGGCTTTATGAAGTTTATTTACTTATGAATTTGGATCGTATGCCTCTGGATCCGCAGGTCTCAGGAAGAAATTATCAAGATAGTCTTTACCACCCCAAATATCTATCCCTGGATTGTACCAACCAGTAGAACCTCTATCACAATCAGTACCCATCATTGCCTCAACATCAGAGTAAGTAATTTTGCGAGGTGGTACTAAAATTGATTGAATCTTAGGACCTTGACCTTGCAATGTGCGCATCATGATGTTCCAGCCAAGCTCAACATCATCACCCGGAGGCCATGTTTGAATTGCCGCACTTATGTAATCTGGATTATTACGCCAGTAACATAAAGCACCTAACTCACCACCAATTGATAATGGAACCATTTCACGACCTGATTGCTGAAGTGCAGCTAATACTCCTGTTTCACCAGAAGACTGAACTGCCATACCGTCAAGCTGACCAGGATGAGTTGCTAACCATTTTTGTGTTTCTGCTTGACCAACTTGTGATGTCCACATATGGGCAATCTGTCCAGTAACCTTAATTCCAGGATATTGAGACAAACCATCCAAAACTCCACGGTTCTGAGAATCAGAAGCAGAATAGCCAGGAATACCCTCTACTACAAGAACATTACCCTTTCCACCAATCTCTTCGGCCATCCATGTACCAACATCAAATCCTGCCTGATGATAGTTAACTGATGAACTGACTGAAAGTGGCGATGTTGTATATCCAGTAAATGAAAAGACGGGAACGCCTCTATCAAATGCATACTGAATAGCTTGATTAAGAGCTGTCGGGTTCGAGCAACAAATAATAATTGCATCTACGCCCTGATCAACTAGCTGTCTAATCTGCTGGATTTGTAAAGCATCTTTTAGATTTGACTGTGTAACAACAATATCATTAAGTAGTCCGAGCTCTTGCCATTTTGGCTTGATCTCATTCAATAACCGGTCCATTGCGCCTTTACGCCAAGTATTTCCAGCATAAGTACTTGCATAACCTACTGTCCAAGGTGGAGAGCGGTCACTCTTCCATTCCCTAAAAGCACTCTCACCTAATGGCTGCATTGAATCCATTAGATCTGGGTTATACACTGAATCAGTAATACTTTTTGGAATTTCATCTAGACCAGCAAGAGTCATTGTTGAAAATCCTAATGATAAAAAACATGCTAAAGTAAATTTTATAAATTTTTGCATTTTTATCTCCTTTTTTTGACAAGTATCATTACTTGTTTTGTGTACTTTAAAAAACTTTGATTTATAAGCTAGGTACGCTTTTAAAGCAAATTTACATAGTCTAAAGTATATGTGAGTATAGCATATTGTATATATTAGTCAACAAAAGTATGTATATTTTATTTATTACATTACATTAGTATGTATATGAGATTAAAGTATGCAGCCCTGCATTCTTATTAACCAGTAAAATAATGTACAATTAATGAGAATGCCTCATTAAAGCTTTAAAATTCAATTACTAAGAGAATAAATAAATATGCCAAATCAAGTTCAAGATAATTCAATTCGTCATCAAATCGTTATAGCGGATGACCATGCATTAGTCAGAGGTGGGCTAGAATTAGTTGTAAAAATGGCTGTACCAAATTCAGATATATTTCAAACTAATAGTTTTGATGAAACAATAAAAATTCTCTCAGAAAAGCCTTCTATTGATTTATTGCTTCTAGATCTTATGATGCCTGGAATGGATGGAGAAAAAAGCATCCTCAATATTATCAATTTGCATCCTGGCGTCCCAATAGTTATTGTTTCAGTTAAAGAAGATTTTGATTCCATTCATATGGCCATCTCTTCTGGAGCATCAGGTTACATTCCAAAAACTTCCCTACCAGAAATTACTATTAGCGCTATTAAGCTTATCTTGGCTGGAGGTGTTTACATTCCTCCGCATGTCTTGCAATCAAGAATTGATATCAAGAATGATGTCTCCCAACCAGTATCAAATATTATTAAAAAGTCCAGCATCCTATCAAAGAGACAAGAAGAAGTCTTTAATCTTATAAAGGTTGGTAACTCAAACCAGTCTATTGCAACTGAATTGGGTCTTACTATTCCAACAATTAAAATGCACGTATCAGCAATATTTAAAAAACTCAATGTTAAAAATAGAACTGAAGCAGTTGCTAAATATTCCAATATCCAAAAAGTTTCGGAGTTAATTACCTAGAGGGAGGTTTATTGAGTTCTATTTTTAAAAATGACAACTATATTTTCTTTTTAGTAGAGTATTTTAAAAATATATTCATAAAATATTCAAGACTTCCTTGCGCGTCTTTATTTTTTTTATTGTTCTTAATAAGTTATATTTCGCCCACTCAGGCCAATGAAGGTGCTTATTGGTCTCAAAGCGTAAACGTATTCAATTATTCTTGTACAGACGGTGACGTTGATTGCTGGACAGATAAAAGAAACTCTCTAGAAACGCTTCCCCTTCAAATTTATGCTCCTTTAAAACCAAACCAAGTTAATAATAAACATCACATATGTGTTTCATTCCCTCACCTTAAAGACTCTTATTGGGTTGGAGTAGCCTATGGGATTATTACTGAAGGTCGTCGTCTAGGTCAAAAAATCACATTATTTGAAGCCGGTGGATATACAAATCTAGACGCACAATTAAATCAAGTCGATGATTGTATTACTAACGGAGGAGAGGCTTTAATTATTGGACCAATCTCAAGCAATGGTAACGCCAAACAGATAGAAATAATAAGAGAAAAAGGAATTCCTGTTGTTGTTCTTGTTACTGGAATAAATACAGCTGTTGATGCCAACTCTTTACAAAGTTTTATCGATATGGGTTATACCTCATGCAAATGGGTTTTAGATCAAGAAATAGATAATCCGAATGAAACCAACATAGTTTGGTTCCCTGGACCGCCTGGAGCAGGATGGTCTATTGCCTCAAACGTAGGCTGTTTAAAAGCTTTAAATGGATCAAAAATTAAAATACTTGAAACAAATTGGGGGGATACAGGGAAATCAATCCAATTGCAGTTGGTTGAAGAGACCCTTCAGAACTTAGCTTCAGGGCCTGAGCCAGAATTTAAATACATTGTAGGGACTGGAACAACAATTGAAGCTGCAGCAGGAGCCCTAAGAGCCAGAAAACTTCAAAACAAAATTAAACTAGTGTCCACATACTATACCCCTGGTATTGATCTTTTTATAAAACGAGGGTTAATTTCAATGGCGCCATCAGATCAAATGATTTCTCAAGCCAGAATTGCCGTTGACCAGGCAGTAAGGCTATTAGGGGGAATTGAAATGGCAACAGGAGGTCGCCCAGAATATAATACGGGTCGAATTACAGAGCACATACAGCAACCAATATTAATTGTAACACCTAAAAATTTTAATAAGTTTGACTCCTCAACAACACTAGCCCCTAAGGGGTGGTCTCCTGTTTTTTCAGTAAACTAAAAGATAATCTTAGTAATTAAAAAAACTAAATTATGAATCAATCATCAATACCTCTATTAAAGCTTAATAATATATCAAAACAATTTTTTGAAACTTCTGTATTGGATGAAGTCAATTTTGATTTGTACCCTGGTGAAGCTCATGCCATCTTTGGTCCAAATGGAGCTGGAAAGTCTACTTTAATTAAAATTATTACTGGTGATTTACAGCCTACAAGTGGAAAAATTATTTTAAACAATGAAGAATTAAAAATTCATTCTGTCCATAATGCGAGAGAGCTTGGAATTAGTGCAGTGTTTCAAGAGTTCTCATTAGTTCCTCAACTCACTGTTGAAGAAAATTTATTTCTAGGCTCTAATGTTTCAAAAGGGCTATTTCTTAACAAGAAAAAATTGCATAAAATGGCTTGTGAGACCATGGATAGACTCGAGTTCTCTATTAAACCTGAAGAAAAAATAATTAACTTATCTCATGCCGAAAAAAGAATGGTTGAGATTGCAAAAGCATTCCACACAAGGCCCTCAATAATGATTCTTGATGAGCCAACTGCTTCTTTGGCGGAAAATGAAACAAACCATCTTTTTTCAATGATTAAAATTTTAAAAGCAGAAGGTATTGGTGTAATTTATATCACTCACCGAATGAAAGAAATTTATACAATATGTAATCGCGTAACAATTCTTCAAGATGGTAAAGTAGTTGAGACTGATAAGGTCTCTAAAATTGATGAGCAAAAATTAATTGAGCTTGCTACTGGCCGAAAAATCAAAAACTTTTTTCCTGAGATAAAAAGCCATCCTGGCAGGACGCTATTAGATGTAAAAAACCTAAGCATTCCAGATAGTTTCTTAAAGGATGTATCAATCAATGTAAGAGCTGGAGAGGTAGTTGGACTTGCAGGACTTGCTGGATCAGGAAAATCTGCAATTGGTCGGGCATGCTTTGGTATTAATAAAATTAATTCAGGCAACATAACTTACTTAGATGATGTTGTATATGACAGTTCTAAAAATATCAATGACATTAGTCCAAGAGCAATGCTTGATAGAGGAATGCTTTATGTACCCTCTGATAGAAGGGCTGAAGGACTTGTAATGGAACACAATATCAGAGAAAATATTTCTTTACCATCACTAGGGCTTCCAAAATTTTCAACTGGCTTCATGGTAAATAGAAAAAACGAAAAAGATATTGTTGAAAAGATTGGGCAACGATTAAACTTCAATAAGGGTATTGAAAATAAAATAGAGCAGCTATCTGGTGGTACTCAACAAAAAGTAATGCTTGCTAAAAGTTTTGCTCGAGACGTTCAATTATTTATTCTTGATGAACCAACAATAGGAGTAGATATTGGTACTCGCGTGTCAATTTATGAACTGATAAGCGACTTTTGTGATGCAGGAGGAGCAGTTCTCATGATCTCTTCTGATTTAACCGAACTAGTTAACTTATCTCATAGAATCTATATTATTAATGAAGGCAGCTTAAGTGCTGAAATAAACTCTGAAGAGTCAAGCGAACTTCTAATCCAAAACTATTTTTTGAAATCTAGAGAAACTGAAATCAAAGTCTAACTTTTAAAAATAAATTGAGAGCTAAGAGTTAATCAAATGTGAAAGAATAGCTCTAAACTTTGCAGGTTGAATTGGTTTTAATAACACTGGCAGCCCTTTTTCTTTAATGCTTTGTATATGAGACCTTTCTACATCTCCAGTTATTATTATGCTCGGAATTACAGACTCTAACTCTTGCTGAACTAGTTTAACTACATCAACACCTGAAGCATCTCCTGGTAATCGATTGTCAGCCACAATAATGTTTGGCAATAGGTAATCTGGAGACCTAATGATATTTTTGATTTCGTCCAGGTCTCTTCCAGAATCGACAATACAGCCCCAAGATTCCATTAACTGAATTGAAGCTTTTAAGACATCAATATCGTCTTCAACTAACAAAATTCTAGCACCAGTTAAATCCATAATGTTAGAAATAGCTTCAAGTTGAACTTCACTATTCTTCGCTTCACCAATTTCAACTAATACAGAAAAGCATGAGCCACCTCCGAGAGTAGATTTACAATCTATTGTATGGTTAAGGCTTAGAGATAAACGCTTCGCTAGAGCCAGACCAAGACCAAGCCCCTTGCTTCTATCTCGCTCTTTATTTTCAATCTGATAAAAGTCCTCAAAAATATTTGGCATTTGATCTTCTGAGATTCCACAGCCCGTATCCCAGACTTCAATTGAAACCTTATTGCCCCTCTTTCTGCATCCCATCATTACAGATCCAGCTTCAGTATAACGAATGGCATTTGACATATAATTACCTAATATACGTTCCAATAAATCAGGATCACTTCTAACAGTAATACTAGAAGGAACGATTCGAAACTGTAAGTTTTTATCTTTTGCTAAAGGTGCGAATGATTGAAAAATACTAGTAAAAATATTATTAATTGAGAAGTCTTCATATCGAGGCTTAATAGCTCCAACCTCCAATTCAGAAACATCTAAAAGAGCATTTAAAAGTCTTGCAGTTGAGGCTGAAACTGAATTTATATCTTCAATAATTGTAAGAATTTTTTCATCTTTAACTTTAGATTTTAACGCTGCTATGTACATCTGCATTGCATTTAAAGGTTGACGTAAATCATGGCTAGCTGAAGCTAGAAATAGTGATTTGGCTTTATTGGCTCTATCAGCATCTTCCTTAGCATTTTGAAGTCCGACTCCTTGCTCCCATAAGTCCTCTTTCAGCCTGTTAAAACTTCGCCCCATTCTTCCAAGCTCATCCTCTCTTTCTAATATATTTTGCTCATCTTCTAACCTTGTCACTTTTCTTAACGGGGTGTATCTATTTATTGAGTCAGTAAGTAACTGTAAAGGCTTTGAAATATTCATCCTTACAATAAGAAGAATCATTGATATAGCAAATAAAATAGAAATAATTGTTGTTATAACTATATAACTAATAGCGATTCTTTCAACATAAATTATTTTTGCTTTAGAGGCATTAATAACATTTTCTAATTCTTTACTTACTTTTTCTGCCTGAATAACAAGAGACTCTTCAGTAGATAAAATTTCATTGAGGTTTTTGATATTTAGAGTAAGTATTTGTAAATTATTTTCAAGGAATAAGTTACTTACAACTATTTGATTATATTTTTGAGAAACTACTCTCAGCTCATAGAGCTCTAGAAGTAATTGCTCTTGATTATCTACAATTATGTCGTTATTTGAAGCTTCGTCATTTTTAACTTTTCTAATAAAATCTTCAGTATCAGCAATTGACTCCTTCAATTTTTGACTAGCTAATGAAAATTTATCCTGGATTGATTTACCGCCTAAGAGTTGCACATATTTATCATAAAAACTTGTTTTATCACCATCTTGGTTAACGATTTGGGTAACCGTTATATAGAGCTCATTGAGACTAAGCCTTTGACTATAAACACTATCATCAATTCTATGAACGGACTCGATTAATGGAATTGTGATAGAAGACATTTGTTTGGTTTCGCTGCCAACTGTGTAGATTTGCGAAAAAGCAACTAGCATTAATGAAATAAAAGCAATAATTTCAATAAATATTAAAGCTAAGATTTTTTGATTAAGAGATAACCTATTAAAGAGATTTTTTTTAATTTTTTTCATATATTAATTGTGAATTTTTAGATCTCAGAATCTAAGAAAACATTCAAATTTAATGAATTATAAAAAATCATTCTTATTCGGTCATTATTTCTTTATGGTTGATAACATTTGCTGCCTAAAATACTCAGCACTAATAGCTACTATAAGCAACACACCTATAACAACCATCTGTAAGTATGAACCAACTCTCATTAGGTTCATTCCATTTTGTATTAAGATAATAAAAAATGCCCCTAAAACAACATTCTGAACTCTACCAACACCACCAAGAAGGCTTACCCCTCCAATCGCACAAGCAGCAATGGATAGCAATGGATAACTTGCACCAATGTTAGGCTCTCCAGTTTCCAGCCTTGCAGTAATCAATAAAGCCGCAAAACTCGTTATAACTGCAGAAAAAACATAAGCACTCACTATATAAATACGAACATTAATGCCAGAAAGTTCTGCTGCTCTGATGTTTCCTCCTATCGCATAAAAGTACCTCCCCATCTTTGTCATATTAATAAAAATATAAACCAAAATAATAAAAAATAGAGTGATCCATATAGTTAACGAAATACCTAGAAACGTGCCATAGCCAAAAATATTCGTGAATGATTCGGGCATTCCATAGATTGGAATTCCTCCAGTAATAGTAAGAGCTAACCCAAATATAATTGAAGACATGCCAAGAGTCATTATGAATGGGGGTACTCGTAAAAAAGCAACACCAAGGCCATTGACTAAGCCAATACACGCTCCAACCAGAAGACCTGCTAAGCAGCCTATAAAAATTGCCTCCCAGCCGGAACCGTATCCAGACCACAAAGCCACCATTGTCATCGAAGCAACTACAGAAGTCATTGCAAGAATTACACCAACAGAGAAATCCAACCCTGCAGTGAGCATAACTACCATCTGAGCCATAGCCACAAGAATAAGATCTGAAGAATGTCGTGCTACGCCTAGAATATTTTGTGTAGTTAAAAAATTATCACTAGCAAATGAGAAAGTAATTAGAGCAACACCAAGAAACCAGGGCAATACTCCAGCTTTAATAAATGAATTGGACAAGAATTTCTTGAGTATTGAAAAATAATTAAAAAATTCACTCATATTTATATTTACTTAATAAACCCAAGAATATGACAATACATCAAAGAAAGTTAAAAAAAATAGTTTTAAAAAAACCTATTAACCATAATTTTTATACATGATTGTAACATTAATAAACATTGCTTTACTAATAATATAAGAATTAATACATACTATTGACTATGGTATGTGATAGTAGTAAACTGCACCTATACTTTTGGATGTTTTAAAATAGAATTTCTGTATATATAAATTTCTAAATAAATACATAGCCATTAGTCTGAAGTGACTCCTATTTCAATTTAGAGGTGTATTTAATTGGCCGAACAAGTGCAAAAGACAGTAGAAGATGATCCTTCAGATTTACCAGAAATACTAACCAAATTTCCGGGTGAGCTTCATGTTAAAAACGTAAGTAAATCATTTGGGGTAACTAAAGCCCTTGATAATGTGTCCTTTACTGGATATTTTGGTGAAATTCATGCAATTATTGGTGGAAATGGCTGTGGGAAAAGTACATTAGCTAAAGTGCTAGCGGGTGTCTTGCCAATTGATTCAGGGAAAGTGTCAATTAATGGCCATCACCCATCCACACCAAAGGAATCTCGCGATTTAGGCGTTTCAATGGTATTTCAAGAGGTTCTTGTAGCAGATGAAGCATCGATAGTTGATAACTTATTTATTGGTATTGATGGTTTTTTCTCAAAATCAATGTCGGATAAAGACAAACAAGATAAAGCTAGAATTTTATTAAGTGAATTAGCTGATGAAGATATCGACCCCTTAATGCCAGCTGGAAATCTTCCACTAAGTACTAAAGCCTGGATTACCATCGCTAGAGGATTACTAAGTGAGCCAGATTTACTAATTTTAGATGAATCATCAGCTGCATTAGATTTCGACTCAACTGAGCGTCTTTTTAATAAGATGAGAGAACTACGTGATAAGGGGACAGCAATAATAATAGTAACTCATAGAATTGCAGAGTTAGTAAGAATCAGTGATCGTTGCACAGTTATGAGAGATGGGAAAGATGTTGGTGTTTTAGAAAAAAGTCAAATTACTGAAAAAAATCTTTTACAACTGATGACAGGAAAAGATCAAAGCAAAGACTCAACTAAACAAGATGCTCACAAATCATCTCACTCACAAGTAGCACTCAGAACTCAAAATATGAGGGTTTGGCCAACAAGTGATTCTTCAAATTTTGAATTAAATAAAGGCGAAATAGTTGGAATCACTGGGCTAGATGGCCATGGTCAAGATGACTTTGTTCGAATATTAGCTGGTATTGCAACAGCTGCAGAAGGAGTAGCTGAAGTCAGCACAAACCATGGTGTTGATTTTTCTTCGATTAACACTCTTGCAGATGCAAAAAAATTTGGAATTGCATTTGTTTCAGGTGATCGAAAAAGAGAAGGAATTTTACCAAATCTAAGTATTGTTGAAAATTTAGCAATTTCTATGTACGACAAAAATACCAATATACCCGGCGTTCGCCTTATTGAATGGGGTGCAATAAATGACATTTATGATTGGGAAGTAGAGAGATTAGCTATTAAAGCAGGCGCCAAAGAAAATTTGATTACATCTTTAAGTGGCGGTAATCAACAAAAAGTAATGCTAGGACGTGCTTTTTCCACCCATCCCAAGACTTTGGTTTTATTAGATCCTGCTCGAGGAATAGATTTACAAACTAAAAGAGATCTTTACAAACAACTAAGAGAATTTGCGGATGAAGGAAATTCAGTAATTTACATGTCAAGTGAACTTGAAGAGTTCATAGGGTTTTGTTCGCGTGTAATTGTATTTCGCAATGGCAGCATTTTTGAAACATTTTTAGATCAAAAAATTAATGCTGATGGAATTCTTGAATCAATGTTTGGACATATTCAAAATCAAGATAACTCTGATATAGAGCATAAAGAGTTGGTGAACTCAAAATATCCTGAAAACACAAAAATGGAGAATGAAATGAGTGAATATAACGTAAGTAAATATTTCAAAAATGAGATTAAAACAGAAGCCTCAACTAAATCTTCAAAGCAGGATTTCTCACCTTCTGATGAAGAAAATTTTAATTCAATAATCAATTCTTCTGAAAATCAAAATAATGATGGCAAAAAAGTTGAAAAGAAAACAGCTGAGGAATTAACTGAGTCTTTTGAATATTCTAAAGATGATTCAAATCAATTTGAAAAGTTAATGAAATTCAAAAAAAATCCTAACCAAAAAATTAGTTTGAATCAGGCAAATAAAGCAGATGGTTACTCAGCAGCTGATGAAGAGTTATTCAAAAAATTTGAAAATGACACAAATATTAACGAAGTTAAAAAAGAACTGGATAGAGGTTTAAAAAGTAAAAAAATCGCCTCCTCTAATAATATAGATCACAAAAAGATTAGTCCAAATACTCAGGAATATAGTAAGGAAGATTTAGAAAAATTTGAAAAATTATTCTCTAAAGAATAGGGCAATTTAATATAAATATTACAAAATGAACTTTTAACGATAATGGAATTAATCAAAAAACAAGAATCAAATTCTGGGGCTAGTACATATCTTATAGTTCCTATAGTCATATTCTTCCTATTACTTATATTTGCAGTTATTAGAGGCCCATATATGGTTTCAAGTACTGGATTTGGCGGTTTAATAATTGTTGTGGCTCCACTAATACTTGCAACCTATGCATTAACAGTAATAGTTATGGCTGGAAGAGCAGGAGTTGATTTATCAATTGGGCCATTAATTGGATTTATCAATGTTGGCATGATTCAGCTAATCGGGCTAGGTTTAATTGAATCACCAATTGCAATATTTTTATACGCCATTGGTGTGGGTATTGCTTATCAAGTTCTAATGGCTTTAATAATTGTATTTGTTCGAGTGCAGCCAATTATTGTGTCATTAAGTGGCTACCTCTCGCTTGTTGGATTGAATCTCATAATTATGCCTCGACCATCTGGCTTAGCGCCTGATTGGATGTATAGCTGGGGAGCTGGCACTACTATTTTTTCTCCCGTTTTAGTAATATTAATAGTTGCAACAGCAGGATGGTACTTGCTTGCTCAAACAGCCTTTTGGGGTAATTTAAAAATGATGGGTTCTGATGAGCGAGCAACCTACACAAGTGGAGTTAATATAAACATGGTTCGTATTGGCGCTCATGTTATAGGCGGTATTTATGCAGGACTTGCTGCGATTACATTTACATCTCTAATTAGCTCTGGTGATCCAAGTCAGGGAACAACTTACACACTAATGGCAGTTACTGCACTTGTCCTGGGTGGAGCAAATTTAGCAGGTGGTCGAGGAAGTGCATTTGGAGCCCTTCTAGGTTCACTAAATATATTTTTAATTACCTTTGCACTTTCAACTTTTAACTTTGGAAAAATGCAGAGTTTCGTTACCGATTTCTCATATGGACTTATGCTGGTGGTTTCATTATTAATTAGTATTGCGATTCCATTTCTTCAAAAACGTGCTCGAGGACTATCGCCATCCCTAGTGTTTTTAGTAATGGGAATAGTTTCCTTAGGGGTAATGGTAAGCGTATCGATGGACAAATCATTTGGAGTAAAAAGATATAAGGCATTTGTAGCTGCTGTTGAGCAGGAAACTATGTCAGCAGGAACAATTATGTTTCTTATAATTATTGGGGTGGCATTGACTGCCTATATTATCAAAGTTGCTTTTAAACATATAAGCGGCCCAATGATTGGACTTATGATTGTTGTAATAATTACTGCTTTTGGTCTAATATTTAATCCTGATTCTACTTCAGAAGTAGTTTTCTCACCAGCTATGATTGATTATTCAATAATGATATTTAGCATGGAGGAAATCTCGAGCTCTTCATCATTCCTCTCTATTAATGCATTAAGTAAGACAACATATCTATTAATCGGTCTAGTAGGTGTAGTGCTATTGTCATCACTAATAATTCTGACAATGCTTCCAGGAATAAAAACTAGTATCAAGCGTTTAGCAATGATAATGTGCATCGCTATTGTTCCAGTTATTGCAATTGGAGCTGTATTTTTTCAAGATGCAGATAAGGGATATTTAACAAGTAGTTTCTCAGGTGAAGTTTTTGCAATACTAATGGTCTCAGCACTTCTCTTCACAATTACCATACCTTTAGTTCAGACAAAAATAAAAAATATCAACAATATTTTTATTGGCGCAATATCTATTATTTTCTTAATTGTTATGTACTTCTTTATAGGCAATAGTGTGGTTTCAGTTGACCCAAATATGGGAGTATTAACAAACTATTCAATGCCAATTATTCCAACTGGAGTAGAAAGTTTACCGACCAAATTTATCGAATATACGGCACCAATAAGGATGAATGTTGATGCCAGTGGAATGGCACTAATTACTGAAATTGCCTACATTGCCATTATTATTGTTTTATTACAAGTATTTTTACGCATTGCTATGGGAGAAACTAGTTTTAATAGTTTTTGGAAATATTGGTATATAGCTGCTTTTGCTATTCTAGCTTGGGGCAGTTTATTTTATGCAATAGGTGTGCCAATATGGAAGCTCATTGTCATTATTGGAATCACAATTATTTCTGCTCCAAATGTAATGCACATAATAAGCACATACATTATTGGCGATCATAAAGATGATGCAATAAGCAAATGGGAAGGATAAATAATGAAAATATTTCAAAATAATTGGGTTAAAAATGCGCATTAATAGAATGGGAAAAGCTGCCTTTTCATTTTATAAATGGCTGGGCTTTATTGTTGCTTTAATAGTTTCAGTTATCAGTGCTGTTTTAGGTTTTATTGATAACACTCCCTCACAACTTGTTATGCTTTATACAGTTGCAATCTTTGGTTCAATCTTATGGGGCTGGCATCACCTTTCAGTAAGATGGACATACATTGACGGCCTTGAAGAGGAAGATCTACAATTAGTAGAAAATATAGAAATCCAAGATAAAGAGTCTACTGAAAGCTACTTTAGTTTCCTTATCAAGAGTAACAAGGGTGCCATTATTGGCATATTAGCAATGATTATTGCATTTGTTGGACTTGCCTTTGCTATGGATGATTTTCTTCAATGGCAAAATATACTTTCATTGGTGGTATTTTTTCTAACTCTCTTAATATTAATCATCACCAACTCAGTTGCGAAAAATAATAAAAGTGCGCTTATGGGATTAGCAGTATTAATTGGACTTTTTATTATGGGTTCATTAATTGTAGATGGCTTTATCTCAACTTTGAATCTGAAATCAATGCTTCTTTTTGCATCATTCCTTGGGCTTGCATGTATTGGACAAACACTTGTAGTATTACTAGGCGGATTAGACTTATCAGTCAGCTTTGTAATTGGAGCTGCAAATATTGGCTTAATGTATTTAATCACGCTAGGAATTCCTCCATGGATCTGCATAGTTGCTGTTTTATTAATGGGATTAGGTGTTGGAATAGTTAATGGCTTATTAAGTTTTCGTATACAAGGTCAAGCACTTATCTTAACTCTGGGTGTTGGATTTGTAGTTACTGGCGCCGTTCAAGCCTTAACAACTATTGGTTCAGATTTTGGAGGAAGCGTTTTTGGTGTGGTGCCAAAGTGGTTGTCTAATATAGCTGCAACAAATGGAACTTTTATTGGCATTAGCATCCCGCCTGTTGTTGTAATCTGGGTTGTTTCATCAATCCTTATGATTATCGCACTATCAAATACAACTTGGGGAAGAAACCTATATGCAGTAGGTGGAAATCGGACAGCTGCAGCAAGATTATCAATATCAGAGAGGGCTTACTGGATAGGAGCATTTGCAATAGGGGGGTTTGTTTCTGCACTAACTGGTATTTTACTTTTAGGATGGAGTGGTGGTGGGTTTGTTGGCGTTGGTGGTCCTTATCTTTTTCAAACTATAGCTGCTGTTGTAGTTGGAGGTACTTCACTTCTTGGAGGAAAAGGAGGATATGGATTTACAGTTATTGGTGTTCTTGTTTTACAAGTTCTATCGTCATTTTTAGTAGGCATTGGATTAAGCTATGAAGGGCAACAATTTGTTTTTGGCCTGTTAATCCTCCCTATGGTAGCTTTATATGCCAGATCTCCTCATATCAGAACACAAATTTAAATACAAATTAATCATGATGTCAAAAAAAATAATTCAAGGAAACAAATAAAATGACAAGTGCAATAACATGGATATTTATATTTTTAGTCCTTTATTGGTCTTACTGTTTTTTTTGGGGAGTTCGAGCTTCAAAGCAAATAGCATCTGCAGATGACTACTTCCTATCTGGTCGAAGTTTATCGCCATGGGTATTTGCTATAGCAGCAACAGGAATATCCTTTGCAGGATGGACTTTTATTGCCCATCCTGGACTGATTTTTAGAGATGGATTTCAGTTTGCAAATACTTCATTTTTCGCCATAGCTGTTGCAATTTCTGGAGTTGTTCTTCTCAAAAGACAATGGATGCTTGGAAGGCGTTTTAGATTTACTACATCTGGTGAAATGCTTTCAGCATACTTTAAAGACGACACCCTAAGAGTTATTTCAGTTTGTATTGCACTTTTATTTGGTATTCCATTTGCTGCATTACTCTTTGGATCCTCAGGATTCCTAATAAGTGAATTAACTAATGGTATTTTTTCACGAAATGTAGCTATGTGGTCATTATCTGGATTTGTTCTTTTATATTCAATCATGGGTGGAATGCAAGCAATAGCAAAAATTTCAGTAGTGCAGACTATACTATTTTTCCTTGGAATGATTATTTTGGGCTTATTTGCTCTTGATCTTGCTGGAGGCTTTGATTCATTAAACCAAGGCTTAGCAAACATTGCAAAAAATATAACCAGTCATCTTGGAAAAACTAAAGGCATGGGTGGAGGAAACTTCCCAGGATACTTCGCAATTCCTGGTGTAATTCAATTTACAGATGGCATAGGAATTGAAACCCCAAAGGGAGGACCATGGACTGCAATTATGACTCTTACATTTATGATGTCAGTTATGGGAATTCAATCCTCACCAACATTCACAATGCTTGGGTTTACCAGTAAATCGACCAAAGGCTTTTCAATTCATCAGATATGGGGCGCGGCAGCCTGTGTGGGTATTATCATGTTTTTATTTTCCACTCTACAAGGAGTAAGCGCAAATCTACTAGGAGCAAATAGTGCGGTTAATCAAGCAGGATTTGCAATTGCACAGCATTTGCCAGAACTATCTAAGGCGCAATATACTGAACTGGTAATGCATTATATTAAACTTGTAGGAAGCACTTCACCATGGATGGTTGGCTTCCTTGCTATCTGTGCTATAGCAGCATTACAAGTCACTGCAGCTGCATTTATGTCTACTACTGGAAATATTTTATCTCGAGATATTTATGTTCATTATTTTAATAAAGATGCGGATTATAAAACTCAAATTAAAGCTGCAAAACTCCTTACAGCGTTAGTGTTCTTTTGTGGAATGCTATTAGCTTCATTTTCGATGGAAGCCACTCTCATTCTTGGAAGTCTAGCAATTGCTTGCTCATTCCAACTTTGGCCATCATTATTAGGTGTCACATGGTTTCCATGGATTACAAAAAATGCAGCAATTGCAGGTGTAATTATTGGGATTATTGTAGTTATCTTCACTGAAACATTAGGACAGAAAATAACTGGCGGACGACTACCTTGGGGAGTGTGGCCCTGGACAATTCATTCAGCTGTATGGGGTATGTTTTTTAATATTTCAATCTGCTTAATTATCTCTTTAATGACCAGTCAAGATCCTGACAAACAACATAGGGATACATTTCACTCATTTTTCCAAAAACACTCTGTAACAGCTTCTAATGATCGCTGGTCTAAGCCAGTTGGAGGGCTTTTATTAATGGTATGGATGTTTTTTGCTATTGGCCCAGGATCAATATTTGGAAACTTCACTTTTGGCAAGCCTAATGCTGGTTATGATTCTTGGATGCTTGGAATGCCATCAATTTGGGCATGGCAAATTATTTGGTGGGCACTAGGTGTAGGATTAATTTGGTTTTTAGCTAATAAATTAAGAATGTCTACTGAGCCTGAAAAAGAAATTGAATCAATAAATCAATAGGCTAAGATTTTTTTCTTATTATTTTGAATAGATTTTGTAAGTTTTGGTGACACTGCAACCGGCTCTTGATTTGCATAGTCTTCATGGTTCTTAGCAACTGACTCTAGGTCATATAAGTAATTAACCATCACTCCCCAAGAATCATCTAGAGCACTTTGATTAACATTTGCATCTGTATGAATTTTATAAAGAGATGCGCCATTACCAAGATGAAAATGAGCAACTGGATTAATAGCTTGACCATTTTTACGTTTAATTTGAGTTAAATAATAATAAGTTAGTCGATTCAATACTAAAGGATTTGGCTTATTATCTTTACAACATTCGCTAATATCATTAATTATATTTTCAGGCAAATCTTTATCTTCTAATAGGTTAATTTTGTTAGACCATTTCTTCAGCCCAGGAACAGGCGAGAGAGTAACAAAATGCTTGATTTGTTTGAATTCCTTCTCAATTTCAGTTACTACTTGCTTAATCAAAAAACTCCCGAAAGAAACGCTCTTTAGTCCCATCTGGCAATTAGAGATAGAATAAAAAACTGCTGTTGTGGCGCTAAAAGGATCAATTGGTTTAACGCTTGTATCAAGTATTGGCATAATTGAATTTGGCGTATCGTCCATCAATGCAACCTCAATAAAAATAAGAGGCTCATCTGGAAGTGCTGGGTGAAAAAAAGCATATAACCTTCTGTCATCTGCAGCCACCCTATTTTGTAAATCCTCCCAATCTGAAATATCATGGACAGCTTCGTACTGCATGATTTTTTCCAACACTCTAGCACTTGTCGACCAATCAATGCGCTCAAGTCTTAAAAACCCCCTATTAAACCAAGACTTAAATAAATGAACAAAATCAGAATCAAGTGATTTAAGCTCTGGGGAAGCTTTAATGCACTCTAACAATGACTCTCTCATCTTTAAAAGCACTGATGTTCCATTTGGGACTTGATTTAACCTTCTAAGAAGCTCATGACTCTTAGGTTCAATTAATTGATGAAGTTTCCTGAGCTGGCCTTCATCATCAATATTTAATTCAATGAGAGCTTTTTTGAGAGTAGGCCGATCGACGCCAAACTGATCAAGAAACTGTAAAAAAAATGACTTTTTTTGCTCTTCTGAAAGAGTATTAAAATCTTCCAAAATTATTTTTGCAAGAGAAAATAATGTTGCCTCTCCATTTTTACTTACTAACTGATTGCAAAGCGTGATGATACTTTCAGGACTGGATACTTTCTTATTTGAACGCCCCATACGGATACGCTGAATAAGAGAGTTTAAAAAGTTTTGATGCTGAGTCATGTCTAAATAATAATTTTCGTTTAATTTTATACTACTTTTTCTTTCTAGCTTCTTAGAAAGAATTGGTTGAAAAAAATGAAAATATATACTTAATAACTATTCAATTGAACTAAATCGAAAAACATTAACAGCAATATAGTCATTATATGCAGCGCCTGATTGAAGCCAAGTTTTTGCCTTTAAGGCTGAAATTTTAGGGCTTAAATTATCTTCAAGGTTTAAGTATAAGCCATATTTAAAAGTATAGTCTTCTTCGGTTAAGACTAATAAATCACCATTTGAACTAATGAGGGTTTTCTCTGGCATGCGTCCTTGCTGAGATACAAATGCAGTCTGGCCGTATTCATCCATTAAGCTAGATAATTTAGCTTCGAAATATTCCTTACTAATAGGGCTATGTTTGTAATAATTCGCGTGAAGATCTTCAGCCTCTTCAGCCAAATAACTTCTTAAATCTTCAACTGAAGAAAACACCTCATCTTCAATCCAAAAAATTACAAATGCACCATTTGAACTGCCAAGACCCAATGACTGGTCTTCAACCATCAACAGCGCAGAGCCATCTAGTATCGATTGCAAAAAATCTTTGTCTAAACTTGTTATCTCTTCATTGAACTGACTTAGATTCATAATTTTTTCATCCTAGCGTGATTGAAAAAGGAGCGACTTAATAGTTTGATAATTTGTAGCAATATTTCTTAAAGCTTCTTCTCCTAGTTTATTACTAGTATCGCCCTCTTCAATCTCTTTTACTTTGTCAGCATACATTCTTTTAAGTGTATTTGTTGTAGCTAATATTTCGTAAACACTTGGGGAATTCTTTTCTTTCCAATCATCTGGCAAAATATAAGGATATTTTGGATCAAAATCTATTAAATTATCGTCTTCTTCAGCAACCATCATTTAGTTAATGAGATAAACAATTGAGGAAGTCTCTCAGGTAATTTTTGAATATTATCAATTACCATAAAACGATTTTTACCAAAAATTCTCGAAACATATTCATCAGCGTGAGGATCTAAACTAATACAGAACGTTACAATTCCATGACTTCGTAACTCTTCAACCGCTTTTTTTGCATCCATACGAAGATGCTGTGGATCATCAACGTCAATATCTGCAGGCTCTCCATCCGTTAAGATCAAAAGAATTTTCTTAGCTGAAGATTGAGTCAATAAATCGACCCCAGCGTGCCTTATTGCAGCACCCATTCTGGTTGATAGGCCACCTTTTATTCCTGCCAATCGGCCCTTTACTTCATCATTAAAACTATAATGAAATGGCTTAAAGCGATAGTACTGAACATCGTGTCTTGAATCCGATGCAAACCCTGAAATAGTTAAATTATCTCCAATCTTGTCAATTGCCCATGAAAGTAATGAAGTTGACTCTTTCATTAGCTCCAAAATTGTTTTATCACTTCCAATAACCATATCATTGGTAGATTCAGATAAGTCCATTAATAAGTTCACAGAGACATCTCTAACATGCTGCACTTTCTTTACATAAATCCTGTCAGATGGGGTTATGCCAGATCTAATATCTGCTAAAGCTGTTACGCATGCATCAAGATCAAGCTCACTTCCTTCTTGTTGCTTCTTGAGTTTTACGAGACCTTGAGGCTGCATTCGATCAATCGCATTTTTAAGTTGATTGGCAATAGGTTTGTGAGTTTTTAAAATTTTATTAATTAACTCTGGATCCCCTTTTCTCAAACGTCTTTCATACAGAGTTGCCCAGTTTGGCCGATAGAGCTGAAGCTGATAATCCCACTCATTGTAATGAAAAGGCTCACTTACTGGCTCCTTACCCTCAATTTCATTAATACTTACGCCATCGAGCTCATCAGGAAAGTACTCTGACTCTAAAGTCCAAATTTCCTGCGCATCATCACCTGCGGTTTCAACATCAAGCTCGTTATACATCTCCATAATATTGACATTTTTACGTACCTGTCTTTGACTAACAGGGACATAATCATTGCCCTCTGACAACCAATCAAGCTCTTCGTACTCCCAAATATATCTATTATCATCTCTATATATAATTGGCGTTGATACAAGAGCGGAAGCGCTTATTTTCACATCTGTTTCAGTCTTAAGTAGCTCGTAATAATTCATACCCAACTCATAGCTCATTGCTGATGATTCAGGCATTTTGGTCATTTTTTTAATAAATAACTTAAGAAAATCACTGTTAAATGACTGCTTTACTGTGTATTTTTGATCTAATGCAGCCCTTGAGAAATCAACCAGATCTACTATGAAAGGATTTAAATCTTTTAAGTCCTCATCTTCAGGATGAAGCGCAATCCAAGTTTTCTTCATACCTGGAAATTTTTTTAATGTATTGAGCTCAACCCTTAAGTCTTCTATTAGAGAAACGCATGCAACTTGCAAAGGATTTAAGTCATCCCCTTTAAAAGCCACTCTAGTTTCCATAATATGAGCTGCGGCATGAGCACAAACCGCCCTATAACAATCTATACCAGGAACAATTCTTCCAGAAGCATGCTTATAGTCATCATAAGCATCTGGAATATGCATAACTCCATATTCAATATAAGGTCTTAGACCTTTCTTAGTTTCGTAGTCACCTGAAGTCGGTCGTAGAAAAAAATCACGGTTATAAAACGCTCTAAGATAAAACTGCAACTTTCTTTGATTATCAATAAATAGCGTTCCTCGCCTCTCCTGCTCAAGTATTTGCATTGATTCTGCACTACTTAATTCAAAATAGGCGATTTGGGCTTTAAAATCTCGTTTGAATGATTCAGCTCCATAAAGAACCCATCTTCTTAGGCCGCCAAGAGTAAGCTTACTAGTCAACTGATCAATATTATTTAGCATTGGCCTCATACCTCTAGGGGCTAGAGCTATCATTCGCTCCATTAACCTAAGGTAGCCTTTTAATAAATCAAAGTCACTCATCCGCCTTGCAACGTTTGGAAGGCTTGCAATCATCAGCACCAAGACAGAAGAGGATGTTTGTGAAGACATTTTCATAATTGAAAATACAATCTCACCAATTATGGACTCGCCAACCTCCCTAACGACCATAGGCGTCTCTTCCAAGAAAGAGATAACCATGTCTTCACCTTTACCCATTGCATGAAGCGCACCAGCACCATCTAAATAGACTTTAAGTCCATTTGGGGACATAACCTTAGAGGCTTCAACAAAGCTCCCTGCAAGCGCATCATGAAGAATGTCAGAGGAATCTCGAAACTTTTGTTCAAAATCGGAAAGTTGAACCGCACTCATTACTAATCCTTAGTCAAAAAAAGTATCGATTGCAGCATTAAGAGTATCGACAATATCTAAGTCATCCGTAATAGGATTAACCATTGCAATTTTACAGGCAGACTTTTCATTAACCTTATTAGCAATTAATTGTCCTGCATAGATACATAATCTAGTAGATATTCCCTCATCCAGCCCATGGCCGACAAGATTTCTAGCTCTTTGAGCAATTTGGACTAGTTTCAATGCTATTTTTGGATCAACGCCGGACTCTTTAGAAATAATATGTGCCTCAGTTTTTTCATCTGGGTATTGAAAGTTAAAACCACAAAATCTTTGCTTAGTCGATTGCTTAAGGTCTTTCATTAAATTTTGATAGCCAGGGTTATAAGATATAACCAATTGGAAATCAGGATGCGCTTCAATCAACTCGCCTTTCTTGTCGAGCGGTAAAGTACGGCGATAATCTGTCAAAGGGTGAATCACAACGGTTGTATCTTGCCTGGCCTCTACGACCTCATCTAGATAACAAATACCGCCATAACGAGCGGCCATTGCAAGAGGACCATCTTTCCAAATTGTACCTTCCTTATCAAGAAGAAATCTCCCTACTAAATCACTGGCTGACATATCTTCATTGCAAGCAACTGTAATTAAAGGCTTACCTAATTTATACGCCATATATTCTACAAACCTAGACTTACCGCACCCAGTGGGGCCTTTCAACATAACCGGCATACGATTCATATACGCAGCGGTATACATATCTATTTCATCATTTTGAGGTTGGTAAAAAGGCTCTTTTGCAATTTTATATTGATCTAATTCATTCATTTTTATATCCTCTTCAAAAAAAACCCCTGCACTTAGACAGGGGTTTATCCAATCAAGCTTACCTAATTTTACTTGATTATTTAAATCCTTTGCCTCTGTAAATAACCATTGAAGCGCCCTGTGATTGAGCGTAATTATCATAACCAATTAGTCGAACATGATTATCTGGGTTAGCATCATGGCACTCCTTACATTCAGCAAGAATTGTATCAACATCTGTCTCACCAAATAAAGGAAGTTTCCACATATACCAGTAATTTTCCATAGCATTTTCAACTTCAGTATGCTCTACGCCAGGGTTATAACCCTGATCAACAATGTACTGTACTTGTTGTCGAATTTGTTTATCATTCATTGCAGGTAAGTATGAAAATGTTTCAAACTTTCTGCTCGAGTTATCGCCAAGGCGTGATGGGTAATCTTGAACTTTGCTCATAATATTTTCCTTATATTAGTTTTTCTTGTAATAAAAGTTGATTGATGCATTACTTGTGCACTATGTCCAGCTTATCAACTGTATCGAACTCAAATTTAATCTCTTTCCATGTCTCCATTGCAATCTTAAGCTCAGGTGAGTGTTTTGCTGCACTAGTAAGAATCTCTTTAGATTCCTTTTCTAAGTCTTTTCCAGCGTTCCTTGCTTCAACACATGCTTCAACAGCAACTCGATTCGCAGCAGCACCTGCCGCATTACCCCATGGATGGCCAAGTGTTCCGCCGCCAAATTGGAGAACTGAGTCGTCACCAAATATATTTACAAGTGCTGGCATATGCCAGACATGAATTCCGCCTGAAGCTACAGGTAGCATCCCTGGCATTGACCCAAAGTCCTGATCAAAGAAAATACCTCTTGAGCGATCTTCTTTAATAAAGCTATCGCGCATGCAATCAATCCAGCCCAAAGTGGATTCACGGTCACCTTCAAGTTTTCCTACTACCGTTCCTGAGTGCATATGATCACCTCCAGAAAGGCGTAAACACTTAGCAAGCACTCTGAAGTGAATGCCGTGATTTGGATTTCTATCTACAACAGCATGCATTGCTCTATGGATATGAAGCAATAAGCCGTTATCGCGGCACCAATTTGCAAGACCTGTATTTGCTGTAAAGCCTGCCGTAAAGAAGTCATGCATAATGATTGGAGTTCCTAACTCTTTCGCATACTCAGCTCTTTTGTACATCTCTTCTGGCGTAGGAGCTGTTACATTTAAGTAGTGGCCTTTCCTTTCACCTGTTTCTCTTTCAGCCCTTTCAATTGCATCCTGAACAAAACCGAAACGATCTCTCCAGCGCATGAAAGGCTGTGAATTTACATTTTCGTCATCTTTTGTAAAGTCTAATCCACCACGTAGTCCCTCGTAACATGCGCGTCCATAATTTTTAGCTGATAAGCCAAGTTTGGGTTTAATGGTACATCCCAACATCGGCCGGCCATATTTATTCATTTTGTCTCTTTCAACCTGGATTCCATTTGGGGGACCTCCACACGTCATAACGTAAGCTATCGGAAAACGAATATCTTCAAGTCTAAGAGCTCTTAATGCTTTAAAGCCGAATACATTTCCTACGAGAGAGGTAAGAACGTTAACGATTGAGCCCTCTTCAAATAAATCAATTGGGTATGCAATAAAAGCATAAATTGCATCATCTGATCCTGGCACGTCTTCAATGCGGTAGGCGCGTCCCTTGTAGTGGTCAAGATCTGTTAACAGGTCAGTCCAAACTGTAGTCCAAGTTCCTGTTGAAGATTCAGCTGCAACAGCGGCTGCAACCTCTTCTCTTGGAACGCCTGGTTGGGGCGTAATTTTAAAGCATGCCAGAATATCAGTATCTTTTGGCTCATACTCGGGCATCCAATATGTATCGCGGTATTCCTTTACACCTGCATCGTAACCTTTCTTAGCCATAGTCCCACTCCCTGTTTAATATTAATATAAAAATGAAATCATTATAGTAGGTGAAATAAATAATGTAAAATAATATTTATTTAAATAATCATCAATTTATATTATGATTAATTATACATTAAAACAGCTCTATAGCTATGAATCAGTCATTAGATTAGGCGGATTTACAAGTGCGAGTAAAGAGCTCCATATCACTCAGCCTGCAGTATATATGCAGATACAGCAGCTTCAAGATAGTATTGGAGCAAAATTATTTGATATTAATGGAAAAAAAATCAGCGCTACATTTATTGGAAAAAAGCTTTATGAAACTGCAGTAAAAACGATCAGTACACTTGAAAATTCAAAACTTGAAATGGATGAAATACTCAGTCCAGATTCTGGCCATCTTCAAATAGCAGTTGCAACAACTGCAAATTCATTTATTAGCGCATTACTTGCAAAGTTTAAAAAAGAGTTTCCTAAAATGACTTTCTATATCGATGTTACAAATAGGCAGTCGCTTCTTAACAACCTAAAAAATAACAATGCTGATCTCGTAATAATGGGAGAGCCTCCAAAAAATATTCCATTAATTTCTCAAGCATTTATGAAAAATCCTTTGATTGCAATCGCTCACCCTGAGAATGAGCTGTTAAATAAGAAAAGAGTCACAATTAAAGATTTAGCCAAGGAGACTTTACTTACGAGGGAAGTTGGTTCAGGCACTCGCATAACAATTGAAAAGTTTACTGGTTTAAACTTTAATTCAGATATTCAAATTAACTCGAATGAAGCTATTGTTGAGGCGGTTCAAGCAGGATTAGGGATTGGTTTTGTTTCTATGCATTCTGTGAATCTTCAACTTAAAAACAATATCATTAGGCAACTTAATGTTGCTCCCTTTCCGATTGTAAGGCAGTGGCATATTGTTCATCATGCAGAAGCAGAGTTGTCTCCAATTGCAAGAAAGTTTAAACAGTTTGTAATTGAGAATACGAAGGCTGAAAAATATCTATAAACCTTAACTGCGATATTCAGCATTAATCTTGACATAGTCATACGAAAGGTCTGTTGTCCATACGCTCTCACTAGTGTACGCACCCCCCAAACTAATCCTAATTGTGATATCAGACTTTTTCATTTCCAAGCTTCCAGCGGCCTCTGTGTAGTCTTTACTTATCTCACCTGAAGAGATAATTTGTAAATCATTTATGAAAATATCAATATTTTCAATAGAGATTTCATCTACTTTTGACCTTCCTACCGCAGCCAAGATCCTGCCCCAATTTGCATCACTTGCAAATAATGCAGTTTTAACTAATGGAGAGTGGGCAACGGTATACGCAACTTCCAGACAATCATCAACTGAAGACAGGCCGCCAACTTTTATTTCTACAAATTTAGTAGCGCCCTCTCCATCTTTAATAATCATTTGGGCTAATGTTTTTGTTATTTCATTCAGTGCATTTTGAAATTCTTCTTTACAATCGTTGAGCTGAACGCTAGATTGATCGGTAGCACTTAAAGTGCAGGCATCATTTGTTGAAGTATCACCATCAACTGTAATCCGGTTGAAAGACTGATTTACTGCAATATCTAAACAGTTATAAAGCTCTTCTTTTGAAGCCCCAATATCAGTAACTATAAAACTTAGCATCGTTGCCATATCCGGTCGAATCATTCCTGAGCCCTTAGCAATCCCTGATAGCGTGACATTATTTCCATTTATAGCAAAGGAAATCGAGCAAGATTTTTCAACTAAATCAGTAGTTAATATGCCTTTAGATACATCACTCATATTACTTGATGAGAGGCTATCAACTAGCTTTTCTGTATTTTTTTCAAACGGCTCTAGGGGTAATAATTGTCCAATTACTCCAGTTGAAAATGGCAAAATTTGATCTGAATTAATATCCAATTTTCCTGCAAAAATCTCACACGTCTTCAAACAAGCCTCCAAGCCTTTTTGACCGGTCCCTGCATTGGCGTTTCCGCTATTGATAAGAAGGGCTTTTACATTTGAATTTAAGTGATTTTTTGCAACAATAACTGGGGCAGCACAAAAAATGTTTTGAGTAAAAACTGCTGCAGTTTGAGTGCCATCAATTAGTGAAATTAATGACAGATCTAAGTCATTATTTTTCTTTATGCCAGAAGCAATAGAGGAGAATTTAACGCCTTTTACTTCAAGTAAATCATTACTCATAAAAATAATCTATTAGGGTAAATAATAAAATTATTTTACCTAATTCAAATAACAGCTATTTTTTTTTATAATCTGGCCATTGATGCTTTAATATTTCTCACTATCTAGTTTATTAAATATAAGCATTATAATTGCACCAAAAAGAACCATGATTAAAGCGGGTATTGCAGCTCTTTCATAAAGTCCCTCAGAACTTAACTCAAAAACACGAATTGCTAGAGTATCCCAGCCAAAAGGCCTTAATAAATAAGTCGCTGGTAGTTCCTTCATGACATCAACTGCTACCAATAACCCTCCAGCTAAGATTCCAGGCATCATCATTGGGAGGTAAACCTCGTTAATTAAGCGGAATCTTGAAGCGCCAAGGAGCCTTGCACTTTGCCCGTAGACAGGCTTAATTTGCTCAGCTGAAGCGCTAGTTGAATTATATGCAATTGCCATAAATCTTGATACATAAGCAAATAGCAACAATGCAACTGAACCAAATAGAATATGGTTAATTGATGAGCCGCCAAAATAAATGCTAATTAATGAGATATTTTGAACGCCATATAGCAAACCAACAGCCATTACTGATCCTGGGAGAGCATAACCAAGAGTTGAAAATCGTATCAATAGTTGAAGAGTTTTACTTTCTGATTTTCGGCGACTAGGGAGCGCCAATATTGTAGCAATAACAACTATAAGAGCTGTAGCGCTAATAGTTAGAATACCACTTGAAGCAAAATAATCAAAATAACGATCACTCCATTCTAATGAAAACACTTCAGAACTCCAAATTAATATTTGAAGTAATGGCATTGCAAATGAGAGCATAAATACTCCAAATACAAATATAAAAATTAACCAACCAGTAATTCCTTTTGCATAGTAAGCTTTTATATTTGAGACATCAGAAGAGTAATATTTAGCCTTACCTCTAGCCTTTCTTTCAAAATAAATTAGAAAGAAAGATACGACTACAAGCAATGAAGCAAGCTGCGCTGCAACTTCTATTGAACGAAAGTCCCCCCATGCAGAATATATAGCAGTTGTGAAGGTTGAGTAATTAAATAAAGAAACAACACCAAAGTCTGCCAAAGTTTCCATTAGAGTTACTAGTAATCCAGCAGCTATTGCAGGCCTAGCTAGTGGGACAGAAATTCTCCAAAAAACTCTTAAAGGTTTGGCACCCAACATTTTTCCAGCCTCGATCATTTGAATTTTTTGTCGCTTGAACGAGGCTCTTGCCATCATATAAACATAAGGATAAAAAACTAGCACGAATGTTAGTATTATTGCCCAATGACCCGAGCGTATATCGAAGCCTGGAATCCCTAGATTTTCTCTTAACCATACTTGCACATAGCCTGAATAATCAAACACTCCCAGATAGACAAAAGCTAATACATAGGCTGGAATCGCAAATGGAAGGAAGAGCGCCCACTCAAGCCATGCTCGACCAGGAAAGTCGACCATAACAACAAGGTATGCCAATACAGTTCCCAAAACACTTACCCCAATACCAACACCAATAAGCAAAATTAGCGTCGAAGAAACTAGTTCAGGAAGTAATGTTTGAGCAAAATGAGACCAGAGATCAGTGCCTGGTAGAAACCAAGCTGAACCAACAACAAATATAGGGAGAGCAATAGCTAACGCTAAAGCGCCTAGCCAAATATTTGATTTGATGAAGTTCTCTTTCATTGATAGAAGGCTGTAGAAATTTCTTCTATTTTAATACAAATTATCCAAGGCTTATAAGAAGCCCTGGATAAAGTTAAATTAATATTTAAATTACTACTTATAGCCTAACCTTTGCATCAACTTGACTGCATCCGCTTGAAGTATTCCAGTAATGGAAAGATTCATTTTGTCTTGTTTAAAGCTTCCCCAAGATGAGACAATTTCATCAGAACCAATGTTTTGATTTGCAGGATACTCTTTATTAAGAGAGCCATAAATAGCTTGAGCTTCTGCTGATGATAACCATTCAAGTAGCTGCGTTGCTCCACTTGGATTTGAGGCATGTTTAGTAATACCCGCACCTGAAACATTTACGTGAACGCCAGTAGTCTCTTGATTAGCCCAAAAAAGCTTTACTGGAGCATCTGGAGTTTTCTCAATTAATCGACCATAATAATAAGTATTAACAAGGCCAACGTCACACTGACCGGCGATTATAGCGTCCATTACATGTGAGTCTTTAGCATTTGGAACTGCAGCTAAATTATCTACCCAACCACTAATTACTTTTGAGGCTTGCTCTTCGCCATGATTATGGATGATTGAAGCAACTAATGATTTAGTATAAATTTTCTTACTAGTTCTTAGACAAAGTTTTTTATTCCAGTTGCTTGATGCTAAGTCTGAATAAGTTGATAGTTCAGATGGATTAACACGCTCTGTGCTATAAACAATCGTTCTAGCTCTAACTGACAAACCAGTCCATAATCCTTTTGGGTCTCTTAAGTAAGAAGGAATATTACTTTTAATTGTTTGTGTATTTACACTTTGAAAAATATTTTGAGTTCCGGCATACCATAGATCACCCGCATCTACTGTCATAAACATATCAGCAGGAGTATTTGAACCCTCTAACTTAAGTCGCTCTATTAGATCTCCCCCACTTCCAGTTAAGTAATTCACTTCAATACCAGTTTGCTTAGTAAATTGCTCAAACAAAGGTTGAATTAAATGTTCTTTTCTTGAACTGTAGACTGTAATATCATCTCCAGACGCTGCCTGAATTTGAGTTACAGAACCCATTAATAGAGTTGAAAGTGTTAAAGAGATAACGATTAAACGTTTTGTATTCATTGCTTATTTCCTTAAATAATTGAAGTTAAATGTTGTTTTGTATCAAATGATAATGATTATCATTTGCGAATGATACACAATATCAATTAAGAAGCAACTGTTTTTTTTCAATTTTTCCAATTTTATCTGCAAAGGCCATAGCTTCGGCTTCATCATGAGTTACAAGGATTGAGGTAACTAACTGATTCTTTAATATCGAGCGAACATCTTTAACCAGTTCGTCACGGTGGGACTTATCTAAACTAGAGAAGGGCTCATCTAGTAATAAAAGCTTAGGAGAGTTCGCTAAAGCTCTAGCTAATGAAACGCGCTGTTGTTCTCCACCAGATAACTGGTGAGGATATTTTTTTTCAATTCCATTAAGATTTATTAATTCAAGGAGCGAGGTAACTTTCTCAGTTTTAGATTTTTTAGATAGATGATCTATACTAAAACTAATATTTTGAAACACTGTCATGTGAGGGAAAAGAGCATAATCCTGGAAGACCATACCAATTTCTCTTAGCTCTGGCTTTACTGAATGAGCCCCATTAAGGCTTAAGTTAGCTCCATCAAGCACCACTGATCCATTCTTTGCATTTTCAAGGCCCGCAATAAACCGAAGAGCTGAACTTTTTCCGCTTCCACTATCGCCTAATAGGGCAAAAATATCACCACTTTCAACGTTTAGATTAAACTCTTCCAAAACTTGACTCTCGTCAAACGAAATTGATAAATTACTTACACTAAGCACTGTTTAAATACAAATAATAATGATTCTCATTATTATATAAGAGTAATTCTCTTTATGTAAGCTTATGAAGCAAAAATTTAAATCTACTGAATTATTGGTAATTCATCCGCAGCTCTTATACTGAGCCACTCAGGTCCGTTTTCAGTAATGACAATATTTTCTTCGTGAACCATTTCTTTACCTGGAAGAAACGCCATTCCTGGCTCTAAAGTCAAAACAACACCCGGCTCAAGAACAGTATTGTCAGTTGAAGTATTTGATGGCCACTCAGTTAACTGCATTCCGAGCCCATGCCCAAGCCTGCCAACTGTGTTGCCTAAAGCTCCACCTTTTTGGAGGATATCATTCATTGCATTAAAAATATCTGAGGTTGTGTTTCCGACTTGAGCAGCATTAAATCCTGCCTCAGTAGCATCATAGGCAACTCTATAAGCTTTTTTAGCTTCATCTCCTATGTGTCCAAATGCATAATTTCTATCAAAGTCACAGAAATAACTGTCAAAAACTGAGCCAGTATCTATTATAAAAAGATCACCCTCTTCAATGATTTTTTCTGTTGGCCCCATAATAATTGAGCCATATCCTTCTTGTCCAGATCCTGAAACAATATAAGGAGTGTCATCTGCCCCCAAAGATAGAAGGTGCTGCTTGAATCTCTTGCAATTTTCACGCTCGCTTTCACCAGCCTTAAGAAAACCTTCTAAATCTATAAAGCCTTGTGAAGTTAACTGACAGATATGTTTAATCTTTGCAATTTCTGCTGCTGATTTTACAAACCTTACTTTTCTGAGAATTTTGTTTGCATCTTTAATCTCAATACCATTTAAAGCGTTTATTAAATATTCGTAATCACCCAGTGGCATCCTTAGAGTGCTTTCGAGGGTTTTAGGAACACCAAGACATTTATGAGTCTTCGTTAAGGAGTTTATTGAAGACAAGAGAATACTAATTCCATCGTCTTTTGGGTTGGGAGAGGTCCACGTCTTTATATCATCAACCCATGTTTCTCTCATTCCAGACTCACCGATCGTAGGAATAATTGCTTGAGGTTTGCCACTGGCTGGAATCAGAACATACCAAGGCCTTGTTGGACTTTGAAAGAATTGAGTTTTAAAACCTGTGTAATACTCAATATCAACCTGAGTAGTCAATAAGATAACATCCATCTTAGACTCAAACATAAGTTTTTGAATTTTATTAAGCCTATTTTCATATTCAGAAACTTCAAAGCCTCTAGTTGGAATAATCATTTCTTTATCTCCTGTCAAATTAAAGGCCGCTTAAAACTTCGGATGAAGACCTGCCCACTAATTCTTCGTACATCGTTTCATCGGTGTCACCCTCTGTCCCAAAAAATAAAATCTTTGAACTCTCATTAATTGACAGTTTTTCTTTAAGGTCACTATCATTGCATGCTATGAGGAATCCTGCCAGTCCAGTAACAGCAGACTCTCCAGCAACAATAGGTTTGTCTCGATTGGCAAGAAGTTGCATCACTTTAGGGATTGATTCATCAGTTATTGACATAAAGTGGGGCACATAACTCTCAAGTATAGACCATGCTAATAAAGATACTTCTCCACAAGCAAGACCGGCCATTATGGTATCTAGATCACCGTGGATAACAGTTGGCTTTTCATTAACCGCACTCTGAAATAAGCAATCAGCATTTGTCGGCTCTACCATCACGAAAATAGGAGGAAACTCGAGGCTCTCAACTATGAAGGAAACAACAGCTGCTGGGAATCCTCCAACGCCTCCTTGTAAAAAAACATGTGTTGGCATTTCATCCAACTGCTTGAGAGACTCATCCACCATTACAGTGTATCCCTGCATTACATCTTTTGGAATATCCGTATAACCTTCATAGGAGGTGTCAGATACAACCGTATAATCATTTTTATCGGCCACTTCAGCAGCTAAACGAACTGAGTCATCATAGTTCCCTTTAATTCTATTAACTTGTGCTCCATATTTAGCAATTGCCTCTTCTCGCCCAACACTGACATTTCGATGAATATAAATTTCACAGTTACACCCAAAATGAAGAGATCCCCAAGCAACTGACCTGCCGTGATTTCCATCAGTTGCGCAGCAGACAGTAATTTTAGAAGTTTCATGTTTATATGTACCAGCAATAAGATCCTTTGAGCTAGCTGTAATTCCAATGTCTTTTAGTTTCTTAATTAAAAGATTGGCTACTGCATACGCACCTCCAAGGGCTTTAAAGCTTTTGAGAGAGAAACGAAAGTTTTCATCCTTGTATGCAATTGATGAAACGCCGGCATCTTTGGCCATATCAGGGAAAAAATGGAGCGGTGTTGGCTCATAATTATCCCACGTGGTGATTTCTTTATTTGCTCGTTCAAATGCCTCTAAACTCAATATATGCTGATGCTTGTATTCAAAGTCAGCTTGAATGTTTAAATTCTCAAAATGTTTTGTTGAATGAACTAAGTGTTTGTATTGTTTAATCATAATCGTAAAAATATTTGGTAGGTTTAGTATTAATTGACGTTGTTAATAAATTTTTTAAGAAATTCTTTAGTTCGTCTCTTTTCTGGATTTGCAAAAATATTCTCAGGCTTTCCAGACTCCACTATTTGACCCGCATCAAAAAATAAAACTCTATCTGCAAATTCTCGTGCAAAGTTCATTTCATGAGTAACCGTTAACATCGTAGTATCCGTATCAGATGCTAACTTACGAAGAACAGTTAATACCTCATCAACAAGCTCTGGATCTAGAGCTGAGGTAACTTCATCGAACAACATAATTTTTGGCTCCATAGCTAAAGCTCTAGCTATTGCTACGCGTTGCTGCTGGCCACCTGATAATTCATGAGGATAATGATCTTTTTTATCGTTTAGCCCAATTAAATTAAATAATTCTTCAGCCTTATCTTTCGCCTCAGGCTTTGATCTTTTCTTTATTAAGATCTGGGGCTGTTCAACATTTTCAATAGCAGTTAGATGAGGAAATAAATTGAATTGCTGAAAGACCATCCCAATATGATCACGCATTTTGTGAAGATGATTTTCAGAGGCTGGGATAATTTTTCCATTATTTTTTTCATGCCATAAATATTCACCATTAACTGAAACAAAGCCATCATCAATAGTTTCTAGTGTCATCAAAATTCGTAAGATTGTTGTCTTTCCAGAACCACTTGGCCCTATCAAAGCTAATTTTTCACCATCTTTCACTTCCAAATTTAACTTATCTAAAACCTTTAAATCTCCGAAAGATTTTGAAACATTTTCAAACTGTATAATATTATTCATAGTATTAAATTTTTAGTTAGTTATTAATTTTGTTTAAGTATTTTTATCAATTAAGGGTTTCTGGAGTTTTAAAAATATTCACATCCACAATTTCCTCTCTCTTTGCTTTTTTCACTTGTACTAAAGTTGTATGGCAAGTTGGTCCTTGACTTAAAGACGAAGTTCCAACATCTTTTGTGAGAACATTAGGGTTGCCATGTCTCTCTAAATTTAAAGCATAGTCTGGATCAAACCAGGCGCCAGTTGACAGTACAACAACTCCAGGCATAACACTATCAGAAATATTTGCGCCAGCCAATACCCTTCCTCTTTTATTAAATAACATCACAATATCACCATCCTGAATATCTCTTTCTAGAGCGTCTGATGGATTAATCATCACTGGCTCCTTGCCTTTTATTTTACTGTTCTGACTATTGGCAGCGTTATCAAGCTGACTGTGGAGTCTATGCGTTGGCTGATTTGAAATTAAATGCAATGGATATTCATCTATGTTTCCTAACCACTCATATGGCTCAAACCAGTAAGGGTGAGAGAAGCAATCACTTAATTGAAAGTTAGATATAGTTTCAGAAGATATTTCTATTTTTCCTGAAGGGGTCTTTAGAGGAAAATTAATTGGATCTTTTCTAAAATCATTAAACATAATTTTTTCAATCTTTGGGGCTGGAAGTTCAAAATACCCTTTTTCCCAGAATTCTTCAAAACTTGGAAAACTTATATTTTTTTGATGCGCTTTTGAGCTGTTATTCCATATAAATTTTATCCAATCCAATTCACTCTTATCTTCAGTAAATGATTCTAGAAAGCCCAGTTTTTTTGATAACCCTGAAAATATTTCAAAATCAGTTTTTGAATTTTTATAGCTTTTCATAGCTTTTTTATTCGCTACAACTGTTGGATCTCTTGGATTCAGCATTAAATCATTTCTCTCTAAAGCGGTGTTAGCTGGAAAAATAATGTCAGCGTGACGAGCCTGAGAATTCCACCAAATTTCATTAACAATAATTGTATTGGGTTTTTGCCAAGCTTTAGTCAGTCGATTTAAGTCTTGATGATGATGAAAGGGATTTCCTCCCGCCCAATAAATTAATTTTATATCTGGGTATGTTAATTTCTTTCCATCATAATCAAACTCCCCTCCTGGGTTTTCCAGCATATCGGTTACTCTTGCAACTGGAATAAAATCTTTAATCTTATTTTTACCTTGAGGTAGGCTTTGCCAAGGAATTTTATCAAATGAATCACCTGTACTATTTACACTAGAGTATCCAAATCCAAAGCCACCACTGGCAGTTCCGATTTGCCCTAGCATTGCCGCAAGAGTAATTCCCATCCACAAAGGCTGCTCCCCTCTCGATGCTCTTTGTAGGCTCCAAGATAAAGAAATCATGGTTTTTTTTGTTATTATTTTATTTGCTAGCTCGTAGATTGTTTTGACAGGAATATTTGTAATTTTTGATGCCCATTCAGGGCTGCATTCTTGATTATTTTTTTTGCCTTGTACGTAGTCAGAAAAACTATCGAATCCCACAGTATATTTCTCTATGAAACCCTTATCATAAGATTGATTTTTAATCAAAATATGAGCTAGAGCCAACATTAAAGCAGTATCAGTATTTGGCCGAATAGGAACTTGCTGTGCTTTTAAAAATTTAGGCGCGTCATCTATAAGAGGGCTAATGTTAATAAATTCGACCCCTTTATCAAAGCACTTTTTTATGCCTAACTTGGTAACGTGCTTTCCTACGCCTCCAGCGGAAACTTTAGAGTTTTTTAATGGCATTCCGCCAAACATTAATATTAACTCACACTCCTCAGATAGAGCATTCCAGGTCGTATGCTCCTCTAGTGTTGTATATAAGTCTAAACCAATTATGTGAGGAAGGAGGGTTTGCGCTGCGGCGTATGAGTAACTTTGAAATGATGAGCTAAAGCCTCCAAATAAATTAAAGAAACGATTAACTTGGCTTTTAGCATGGTGAAATCTTCCAGCACTTGCCCATCCATACGACCCGGCATAAATTGCTGAATTACCATAGACATTTTTAGTTTTTAATAGCTCTTTAGATGCAAGCTCAAATGCCTCATCCCAGCTGACGGGTATAAACTCATCTTGGCCTCTTTTGCCATCACTTTTACCTATATTATTTAGCCATCCTTTTCTTACATGAGGCTGAGTGATTCTTAAATTATCGATAGCAGCATCAGCCAGACCTAAACCAAATTCTGTTGGAGAAGAATCTAACCCCCAATTATCTAATTGTATTTTTTTATTCTTATCTACTGAAAAATTATAAGTTCCCCAGTGCGAACTTACGAAATTCATCGAGTCACCTTTATTGGCTTAAATTTCTTTTCTAATTTCATTGCTAGCATTGCTGAGGGAATAGATACGATTAAAAAGAACACCCCAACAAGGGTCATAGGCTCAAGATAAGTGTAATAACTATTACTATATTGATCCGCTGCTCTAAATAATTCAACTACTGTAATAAATGCCAACAATGGCGTCTCCTTAAACATTGTGATCAAATAGTTTGCAAGTGGCGGAATCATAGGGGGGATAGCTTGAGGCAAAATAACATGCTTCCAAGCTTGATATGGATTATAGTTTAGAGACTTTGCAGCTTCCCACTGCCCTTTAGAAACATTATCAATGCCGGCCCTAAAAACTTCAGACGTATATGTACTAAAGTGAATACCCAATACAATTACCCCACATGTAAAGGCTTCTAGGAAAATTCCAAAATCAGGAAGGACATAAAATACAACATATAACTGCACAAGGATTGGTGTTCTTCTAACAAACTCTGTCATCCAATATAAGGAAACGCGTACAAACTTGCTTTTAGACATCTTGAAAATAGCTATTGCTAATCCTAAAACATAAGCAATTAAGGATGCAACAATGGTAGCTTCAATTGTAATGACTAAGCCTTTAAGAAGCTGAGGTAAGACTGCATATGCATGATCCCAATTCCATTCCATGACTACTTGTCTCCTGCAGTCATAATATTTCTACCTTTAGAAAACTTCTTAGCAATCATGTCTACTATCTGAACTAAGACTGTAGCAATAATAAAATAAATAATGAGAATTAATAGGAATGGCTCTAATGTTAAAGCAGTCTGAACCCTAATTATTTGGGCCATGAAAGTAAGATCTGAAATAGTAATAAGAGAGCATACTGCTGTTAATTTCATCAGCTCAATAAGTAGATTCCCAAATGTAGGAATCATAATTGGAATTGCTTGAGGAATAATAACGTATCTATATTTCTCGTAACTTGAGTAGTTTAAAGCTTTTGATGCCTCATGTTGCTCCTTGCTAACAGCAAGTATAGCTCCTCTTACAGCTTCTGACCCATAAGCACCAACATTCAGGCCACAAGCAATAACACCGGCAGTTATGGCATCAAAATAAATGCCCCACATTGGTAAAACAAAATAAATAAAAAACATTTGAACAAGAGCTGAACTGCCACGAAAAAATTCTAAATAAACAATTGCTATTACTCTTACTGAGGCAAATGAAGATATTCGTGCAATTCCAACAATAAATGAAACAATGAGTGCTAAGATTGCACCCATTACAGTCAACTGTATCGTTGTGATAGTTCCTTTAATAAGTAGTGGGTAAAACTCTAAAACTTCATTCATAAAAAACTCTAAAAAAAACTGCCCTGTAAAAAACGACAGGGCAGATTAGGTTACTAAATAAACTCTAAAAACAAACACTGCCACTAATATTTACAGGGCAGAATAAGGTTAAAGAATAAATTTACATTCCATCAGGACATTGAGTCAAATAAGACTTCGAAGCAGTTGCAGCCGCAGAGAAACCATAAGGCGCAATAATTGCCTCAAACTCTCCAGTAGCCTTTAACATAGCTAAAGCCATATTGTATTCAGACCTGAACTCTAAATCATCCTTGTTAAATGCTGCACCAGCACAACCCATTGGAACACCTGTAACAGGCATTATTAACTCAAGGTTTGGATCATTAGTTTTATTAAGTAGATCTGCTGTACCTAAACCTGATAGAGCAAAAACGTCAACTCTACCTTGTTGTAGCATCTTAATACCACTTGGAGGCGCATCAAAATAAACAATCTGATCAGCACTTACACCACGCTCTAAAGCATATTTTTCTTCAGCACAACCAGCACATGTAGTCATTTTTAAAGCTGGGTTAGCAGCAATGTCTTCATAAGTTAATAGGTTGTTTGGGTTTCCAGCTGGAACAGCAAAAGCTTCAGCGCCACATAAATCAGGCTCAGAATAAATGATAGACTCACATCTGCCAGGCTTAATGTAAAGACCAGAAGTTGCCATATCTACTCTTCTTGCTTGTAGAGCAGGAATCATAGCGCCATACATAATAACCTCAGCTTTTAACTCTGGGACACCTAGAACGGCAAGAACAGCACGCGCAACATCTGGTGCAGCACCAGTAACATAGCCATCAGATTTAATATCACTGTAAGGTGGTTCATTTGCAACAGCAACTGTTGCATATCCTTGTTTCTTAAGTCTTTTTAATGTATCAGATTCAGCAGAAGATGTTTGTGCTAAACCTAAAACAAGAAAAAAACATGTAAAAATCGAAATGATTTTTTTCATAAAGTTCTCCTTTTTTATTTATGAAAAGAAAGTTTAACACTATCATTAAGATTAGAAAGATTTAGATTTGCTAAAATTTGCATAATTTACGCATTATTTTGATTTTTTTAAATAAATTATGTGATAACATCGTATTATGAATAAATTAGATAGTTTTGATTACAAAATTCTAAAAATTGTCCAAGAAAATAATAAGATTACTTCTCAGCAGTTAGCGAAAGAAGTGGGATTATCATCTTCGGCCTGTCAAAGAAGATTAAACTCAATGCGTAAAACTGGCATTATAGAAAGAGATATCTCAGTTTTAGATCGTAATCAACTGGATAGAAAAATTACCATTATAGTACAGATACTGAGTGATATAGAGGGCACAGCGCCTGATATTCAATTTAAAAAAACAATGTTTGATGCCCCAGAAGTTATGCAGTGTTACTACGTTACTGGTGATTATGATTATGTTTTAATGGCGACCTTTAAAGAAATGGGAGATTATGAAGATTTTACAAAAAAATATTTTTTAGAAAATCCAAATATCAAACGCTTTAGTTCAATGGTGGTTATGAATAAAGTTAAAGAAAATTTATCTATTCCAATTGACTAGCTTTGTTTCTCAGTTAAAGATAAATGAGCTATTAGCTTCTAAAGGATAGTTTACATCTTAAGTCGTTTATCTTGCTTCAATTGCCTCCTCTCAATTGTAATTGAAGCAATTGCTACCATGATTACCCCTAATCCCTGAGTAATAGTAATTGCATCTGAATATGCCATAAAACCGAAAACTAACACCAATAGAGGTTCTGTATAGCCAATATTAGCGGTTCTTATAGGGCCATATTTACGAACAGACATGTGATAAAACATCATTCCTGTAGCAAAAAAAGTTCCCGAAATGAGAGACAGAATTATTCCTTCATTTTGCGGCCAATAAAAACCAGTTTCATTTATAAATAAGTATAAGAAGGTAAGCGCTGGAATAAGAGTAGTGTATTTAACAATTTCCCAGTTTTTTAAACCACTCACTTTTGGCGTTGTAATTAAAATTAAAGAATAGGTCATTGCTGAAAGTAAGGCTAAAACTATCCCAATTACCATTGTGTAAAAGCCTTCTGAGCTCTGAGAGAGCGCAGCAATTCCTAGAGTTGCAAGTATAAACATAAGTATTGTTATTAAATCGAGAGATCTTCGCTTTGTCAGTGAAACTATTAAATAAGTAATTAAGGGATAAGTAAAAAGCACAACACTAGCAAGCCCTACCGACATATATTTTACTGCTTCAACATAAAGCCAGGACTGCACACCGAATAAAACAGAAAGAATAAGAATCCAAATGCCCAGTTTTTGATGTTTAATTTCGTTAAATGAGAAAAGACTTTTGGTAACAAGCAGTGAAGTACAGAAAGTTGTGCCAAAGCGAACAAATAAAAATAAAAAAGCGCTAATCTCAAAAGTATAAATTAACGGCACCATAGTTACATTAAGTGCATAAAAAAAAGAGGATAGAAGTGCAAATCGAATTACAAACATTTTGGATCCAAAACTACAAAAATTTATAAATTTGATTTTATAAGATAAATTTATAGCTAATTTAGTTCATTTCAATTCAAAACTGGTATTTTTTTTCCAATTTTTAAACACTTTAGGATATCATTGCCGCTTCATTTTATTTTAAGGAGAGGAAATGGATTTTGATCAAAATTTAATAGCACCTGCACTTGGTGTTTTGGGCTTACTTATTGTTGTATTTATATATCAATGGATAAGTAAACAAGATGGTGGAAGTGGTGACGTTAAAAAAATTGGTGAACAAATTCATATTGGCGCGATTGTTTTCATGAAGCGTGAATATCAAATGCTAAGCATGTTTGCTTTAGCCCTATTAGTATTACTTTATATATTCCTTGGCCCTTTAAGTGCCTTATGTTTCTTTGTCGGAGCTGTTACTTCTGCCACCGCTGGTTATATAGGTATGAACACAGCAACTATTGCTAATGTAAGAACAGCTCAAGCGGCTCATGATAGCGGAAGCTCTGCTGCCCTAACTGTTGCATTCTTTGGTGGCTCAGTAATGGGTTTATCGGTTGCGGCTCTTGGTTTATTAGGATTAGGCGGACTTTACTACTTCTTTGGTGCAGAGCATTCAGAAGCACTTCATGGTTTTGCTATGGGCGCGTCAGTTGTTGCACTATTCTCTCGTGTTGGTGGTGGTATCTTTACCAAGAGTGCTGATGTTGGAGCTGACTTAGTTGGTAAATTAGAGGCAGGGATCCCAGAAGACGATCCTCGCAACCCTGCAGTTATTGCTGATAATGTTGGTGATAATGTAGGTGATATAGCTGGTATGGGCTCAGATATCTTTGAGTCATATTGTGGCTCAATGATTGCAACAATAGCAATTGCCTCTACTCTTGCTATTGATGGCCTTACTTCACTTGGTGGAAACCGAGCTGAGTTAATGTCTCTTCCTTTAGCGCTTGCATCACTTGGCTTAGTTTGCTCAATTCTTGGAATTTTATTTGTTAAATTATCTTCAAATAAATCACCTGAATCTGCTTTGAGAATGGGAACAATTGGTTCTGCTTTATTATTTATTATTACATCTTATTTTCTAATCGATTTTTTAGATGTCTCAAATTCTATTTGGGTAGCTGTCCTCATGGGAAGCTTTGGCGGAATCATTATTGGTCTTGTTACTGAATACTATACTGCTGGAAAGCCAATTAGAGATATTGCGGAATCTGGAAAAACTGGCGCTGCAACAGTAATGATTAAAGGCCTAGCAATAGGAATGCAATCTGTTGTAATTCCAGTATTGATGATTTGCTTAATTATTTATGTCTCTAATCTTTTTGTTGGCTTGTATGGTGTTGGTATTGCTGCAATAGGAATGCTTGCAACGGTCGGTATGACTATGGCAATTGATGCTTATGGACCAATTGCAGATAATGCAGGCGGCATTGCAGAAATGGCTGGACTTGGAGAGGATACTCGTAAGATTACAGACTCTCTTGATGAGCTTGGTAATACAACTGCAGCTATTGGTAAGGGATTTGCGATCGGCGCTGCTGCTCTTGCTGCTCTTGCGATTATTACTGCCTATACTGAGACGGTTAGTGCTAATTACGCCGCAATGGGTATGAACTTTATACTCGAGTTAAATAGTGCAGACGTTTTAATTGGCTTATTTATTGGTGGTACGATTCCATTCTTAATTGCCTCTCTTACGATGACTGCTGTTGGTGATGCTGCTTTTGAAATGATTGAAGAAGTAAGAAGGCAGTTTAAAGAGATAAAAGGACTTCTAGAAGGTAAGGCTGAGCCAGATACCGCTAAATGTGTTGACATTGCTACAACTGCAGCACTTAAGAAAATGATTCTTCCAGGAGTCATTGCAGTAGCAGCCCCCGTTATTGTAGGATTCCTTATTGGTCCTGAAGCACTTGGCGGAATGCTTGGTGGCGCTCTTCTTGGTTGTGTTCTAATGGCTCTAATGATGGCTAATGCGGGCGGTGCTTGGGATAACGCTAAGAAGTATGTTGAAAAAGGAAACTTAGGCGGCAAAGGCACTGACACTCACGCAGCTACTGTTGTAGGTGATACTGTTGGTGACCCGTTTAAGGATACCTCTGGTCCAGCGATGAACATTCTTATCAATGTAATGGCGATTGTAAGTTTAGTTATTGCGCCGTTATTGTAAAAAGATACTCTATCGGCCCTGCCATCCTGGTGGGGCTGATAAACTTATTAATGCCTCCAAAAAGCTCTATGGAAAATGGCAATAATGGTCAAAACCTCAAGCCTTCCAATCAGCATTGAAAAACTCAAAATCCACTTAGCTGTTTCGCCCAGAGATCCATAGTTTTGTGCCACTTCTCCAAGGCCTGGTCCAAGATTATTCATCGTTGCTGCTGTTGCAGAATAGGCAGTTACCTGATCTAAACCTGCAAACATTAACAACATCATAATAAAAATAAAAGAAATAGCGTAGAGTGAAAAGAAGCCAAGTACTGAAACTAGGGCTTTTTCATTGATACTAGCATTATTTAACTTAATACTAACCTGAGCATTAGGGCGGATAAACTTATGTATTTCTTTCATTCCTAATCTAAACATGACAAGCACCCGAACCACTTTAATTCCGCCTCCAGTGGATCCAACACATGCACCAATAAAACTAACCATTATTAGGAAAACGGGTATTGCTGCTGGCCAGTTGCTATAATTTTGTGAAGTAAAGCCAGTTGTGGTAGCTATTGAAATAGTTTGAAATAAGCTGTGCCTTATTGTTTCTGAAGTTGAGCCATATTCACTATTTAGAGAAAGAGCAATTATTACAATAGCAGATGCAGAAAGCAAAACCATTGCATAGGTTTTAAATTCAGAATCTTTAATGTAATCAACTAGTGAGCGGTTATTCCACGCCACAAAGTGTAATGAAAAATTAATACCCGCTAAAAACATAAAAAACATAGCAATCATTTCTATTGGTATCGAGTTGAAATAACCAATAGAGCTGTCATGGGTTGAAAAACCTCCAATTGCAACCGTAGAAAAACTATGGCTAATCGCATCAAAAATAGTCATTCCTGAAAAGAAATAAGCAAGTGCGCATAAAACAGTCAACGAAAGGTAAATTTTCCAAAGAGCTATCGCAGTATTTCGCAACTTTGGCGTAAGCCTATCTTTCGCAATACCACTAGACTCTGCATGATAAAGCTCCATTCCTCCAACGCCCAATAGAGGCAGGACTGCAACAGCAAGAACAATAATTCCCATGCCTCCAAGCCACTGAAGTTGCTGCCTATAAAAAAGAATACTTTTTGGCAACTCATCAAGTTGGCTTAAAACAGTCGCGCCCGTAGTGGTTAAGCCAGACATTGACTCAAAAAATGCATTAGAAAATGAAAGATTACTAATCGATTCAGTAATTAGAAAAGGAAGCGTTCCAAAAAGAGACAAAACAATCCAAAAACTAACGACTATTAAAACGCCTTCTCTAAGTCGAAAGCTTTTCTTTATTGCTCTAAATGGCCACCATAATACAAGGCCTCCAAATACAGTAAGGATAAATGAAAATACAAAAGTTAGATACTCACCTTCTGAGTATATCAAGTCTACTAATATTGGAGGTACCTGGGCAAAACTGAAAACCATTAAAAGAAGGCCTAAAGTTTTTGCAACAATACTTAACTGCATTTAGCCCATACCTTTTTAGTATTTGATTGGAAGTAACTACTAATCATTCTCAAGGAATAAAGCCTCAACTTCATGAATTTTACCAACATCCATTAATACCATTAAAACATGGTCTCCCTCTTCTATAACTAGTTTTTTTGAGCCCATTAATAATTCATCATTTCTTACAATAGCTCCAACAACTACATCTTCAGGTAAAGGCAAATCTTTAATTTGAACTCCAACTACCTCAGATGTTTTTTCATTGCCATGAACCACTATCTCTATCGCCTCAGCTTTTCCATGCTGCAAGGAATGAACCTTCATACAGTCACCCTTCCTAAGATGAGATAAGATTCCACTTACTGTAATTTGGTCAGGAGAAACAATAATATCTACATCTCCACTTTGCTCAGCGAGAGCTGCATAAACATCACGCTTGACTAGTGCAATAGTTTTATGAGCACCCAGACGCTTAGCTAAAATTGATACAATAACATTTACTTCATCTGAGTCCGTTAAAGCTAAAAATAGATCTGTATTTTCAATGCCTTCTTCCTTTAGCAGGTCTTCATCAGAAGCGTTACCTTGAAGCACTAAGGTATTATTAAGCTTCTCACTTAAATACTTAGCTCTATCTTCACTTAGCTCAATAATCCTTATATTGTGAGTGTCTTCAAGAAGTCTAGCAACATTAATACCAATACTTCCTCCTCCAGCAATGAAGATTTTTTGATAAGTATTTTCAGCACGCCTAAACTCTTTTAAAGCTCTAGAAATATGATCTTTTTTAGCTAGGAAGTAGACTTGGTCTCCCTCTCTTATAATAGTATCACTTTTGGCAGGGATAGCTTTTTCATTTCGATAAAGGCTTACTATGCGTATTTTGACATCAGGCATATGCTCATGAAGCTCTTTAATAGGCCTATTGACAATTGGCGTTCCAATGAAAGCACGCGTTTCAACAAGTTGCACCAGCCCATTTTCAAAATCAAATACTTGAGAGGCCCCAGGCTGCTCAACAATACCCTGGATATATTCGGTAATTAAATTCTCAGGGGTAATTAAAAAGTCTATTGGTAACGCATCATTAGAGAATATTTCCGGTCTGAGTAAATATTCAGTAGTCCTTATTCGAGCAATCTTTTTCTTTACGTTATATAAGGTATGCGCCATCCTGCAAGCAACCATATTTCGCTCATCAGAGCGCATTACAGCAATAACTACGTCCATGGATTTAATGCCAGCTTTTTCTAACACACTTGGATATGCACCATAGCCAATAACAGTTTTTATATCTAAATGCCTCTGCAATGGGGTCAACATTTCTTCTTTTTGATCAACAATTGTAATATCGTTATCGTCATCTGAACAAAGGTACTTTGCAAGAGTTGACCCAACTTGACCAGCGCCTAGAATTAATATTTTCATTTCTTGTCAATCCCTAAATCTTTAAGTTTTCTATATAGCGTTGTTCTTTCTAGGCCCGCAATCTCTGCAACAACTGCAATATTATTATCATTAACTGAAAGATGATGCAGTAAATATTGACTTTCAAAAATATTTCTAGCTTCTTTAAGCTTAAGAGAATAGTCAATACCACTAACTTGCTGATTTGATTTTTCTGGCTCTTTACGTGTCATAATATTTCGCAATATTGGTAAAAAATCATGAAGGGGTTTTTTTAAAAAATCTACAGCACCAAGCTTCATCGCTTTAACAATATCACTTGGCTCAGCATGCCCTGACATCATTACAATAGGAGTTGATAAGCCCTCAGAATACCATTCTGATAAAAGTGAAATACCATCTTGACCAGGCATCCAAACGTCCATTAGTATTAAATCAAAAGTGTTAGCAGCTACTATTGCTTTTGCCTCATTAGCACTTCTAGCTAGCATGGTCGTATAACTTACATCTTCAAGAATATCTTTAATAATTTCAGTATTATCTTTCTCATCATCGATAATCAATATTTTGCCAAATGTAGAATCTTGTGTCATTTTATCTCCCTTAGGGCATTAATTATACTGAATTCAATTGTTATTCTAGCCCCATGCGGTTTTACATTGCTTGCAAATATCTGACCATCATGCTGCTCTATAATATTTTGAACTATGGCAAGACCAAGCCCTCCACTTTTTTCTTTTGTTGTAATATAAGGCTCAAATACTTTATCAATAATATCTTCAGGAAACCCATTGCCATCGTCAATAATTGTTAATCGGACGATTCCATCTTTTTTCAAAACTCTTGACTTAATTTTAATGCTCAGCTTATCTTTTTCTTTCTTCGCTTCGGTTGCATTTTTAATTAAGTTAATTAATACTCTAGAAATAGCATCTTTATCAAGCTGAAGTTTAGGTAAATCTCCACTCAAATCTAAGTCAACCCTTATGCCACTATGATTATCATATAGTGAGGCTGACTTATTTATTAGAGAATTTAGTGACGAAAGAGTCTTTTGAATTTCAGGAGTATTTGCATAATTTGCAAAAGCACTAACCATAGAATCCATAGATGCAACCTGATCCATAATGGTTTGAGTTGTTTTATTTATAATTGCAGAGTCCTTCTTATCTAGCTTTTCTAAAAATAAATTCCTAAGCCTTTGTGCAGAAAGTAATATAGGGGTAAGTGGATTCTTAATTTCATGCGCCATACGAACTGCAACCTCTCCCCATGCCGCCTTCTTTTGTGCTCTATTTAGCTTGGAGATATCATTGATTATAATTACGTAACCAAGTGTTTTGCCTTCCACCTCCAAGACTGCGCCTTGACAATAAATAAGCCGACTCCTGTCATCAAGTGTTAATTCAATTTCTTTACTCCACTCTAACGACTCGTTCTCAATCTCCCCTTGAATAAATGAAAAAAGTGGGCTTAGATTCTCATAATTTTTAACAACATCATCATATGACTGCCCAATAAATTTGACCTCATCTGCAATTTGAAGTATTTTGCCAATAACTGGATTAATAATTTGTATCTTCTTATCTTGGTTAAGAGCAATAACACCAAAAGAGTACTTTAGAATTGTTTCTAAATAAAGATTATGTGTATCAAGACCCTCTCTAGATTGCTTTATTCTACTGCTCATTTCATTAAAATGTCCTATTAAATCTTGCATATCCTTATTTTTTGGATCTAGCTTAATTTCTACGTCATAGTTTCCAGAAGAAATTTCTCTTGTAGCAACTGACAAGTTTTGCATTGGCCTCATCAATTGGTCAATCATTCGAAAAACAATAAGCAAAGCGCTTAAGACTGATAATAAAATTGTTGAGGTAAAGTCGATCAGAAAACGAGTTTTAATAATAGAAGAGTTAAGTGTCAACTCAGCATCTTTTGCAGCAGCACGAAAACGAGTCATCCGAGAAACGAGACTTTCAATATTAATATCTGAAGAATAATGAGCGATTAAAGTGAACTCATCAGTTGACGCCGTATAGCCATCCAGTAAACAGACAGAATCATCTCTTTTACTTGTTGCAGCAAGATTCATTTGAGAGTCATATAGTTTAAGCTCACAAGCCCAAAAATCACTAACTAGAAGATTCAGCACGGATTGCATTTCCTCAGCAGGCTTTCTAGGTGCATCAAAATAATTGATAAGCTTTCCTATATTGCGAGTTTTATCTTCATAATACTTACTAGCAACATTATTAGTATTCCTATAGAGTTCGTCAACTTCGCCACCAACCTTTAAGTTAAATTCATCAAATTGAATTTCAGCAATTTGAAGGTTATCTCTGATTGATCCAAAAGAAAACAAATAAAATGATAAAACTGGAAGTAAAACCAAAACTGGAACAATTTTTATAAAAGACCACGTAAATTTTGATCCGATTACTCCTTGCTCGGTATTTAGCTTTAACTTTCTCATGGAAAGCACAATATAATATATTGCAATCAAGCTCATTAGAATATTAAATCCAACTAAAACTAGGTACCACTTTTCAATTAACTCAGGATTTAAACCAAGATAAAACATTCCAGAAAATGAAATTACAAAGACACCAATCCAAAACAAGGCACGAGGAGCTTCTTTTATAGAAAAAGCTTGATTTAACAACATAAATTTTGTTGATAAAATATTAAAGTGTTTTCATTATCTCATAAATGAATTATTACTAGCATGAGTTGTTGATAAAATACAACAATCTATCTGAGACAATTCCTTTGATTTCAAGCGAGCTACAACTTAACAAATATCTGCAAAGTATTCAAAATGACTTTCTTCTTGCAATTGATACTGAGTTTAGAAGAATTGATTCATATTTCCCAGAACTTTGCTTAATTCAAATTGCAGCTGGTAACTATTTAGAGTGCATAGATGTTCTTGCAATTAAAAATTTAGAACCTCTTTTTGAAAAACTATACGATAGTAAAACTATTTGGGTTATTCATTCTGCTAGACAAGATATTGAGGCTCTTTATTACCTATCTCAAAGAATACCTCATACAATTTTTGATACTCAAATTGCGGCCTCACTATTAAATTACCCTCTTCAAGTATCATATCAAGCATTAACAGAAACGCTGCAAAATATTTATTTAGAAAAAAAGCATACACGATTCGACTGGAAAACAAGACCCCTTCCAGAGGATGTATTACAGTATGCACTTGATGATGTGAAATACTTACTTCCTCATTATGAAATGCTTAAAACTGAGTTAATTGAAAGTAAAAAACTTCAGTGGCTTAGTGAAGAAGTTGGCTTCCTGTTAGAGCCAAGTCTTTATGAGCCTAATTTTAAGCAAATTATTAAAAAAACTAGTGGGATTTCAAAAATAGATTCTAAGTCACAAAAACAGGCAATAAATTTAGTAATATGGCGAGAAGATACTGCAAGGAAAGAAAATAAACCTCGTAAATGGATAATGTCTGATGAGCGCTTAATAGATTATGCTACAGGAAAAAATAAGTTATCTTCAAGCTCTCAAGAGCTTTTTGAAAAATTTCTAAACACTAACCAAACTGAAAAAAAACTTCAAGCCCCTCTTTTATCTCAAAAACCATTATCTGCAGATGAAAAGCTGAAAAAAAATCATGCACAGGATTATATTAAAAAAATATCGATTGAATATGATATTGCTCCTGAACTTATTTGCTCATCAAAAAATCTTGTTAAATTCATTAGAGGTGATAAAGAGGTTTCTATTAACAGGGGATGGAGATCAAAAATATTTAAACTAAAATCATATCTAGAAACTTAACTTATCATTTAATTACTTTAGCCCTATCAAAGATAATACTTTTAAAATAATTGCAGGAAATCTTAAAGGAAGGAAATTTAACTTTCCTGATGCTGAAGGGCTTCGCCCTACTCTTGGCAAAACAAGGGAAACCCTTTTTAATTGGCTTCAATTTAATATTGCTGATAAGACCATTATTGATCCTTTTGCTGGAAGTGGGGCTCTTAGCCTTGAGGCGATATCTAGAGGAGCCAAAAAAGTCTGTTTAATTGAAAAAAATAGCATAGTTTTTAAAAGTCTTGAATCTAATTTTAAGCTCCTTGATAACTTTCAATATCAACTGAATAATAGTGATTCAATTATCTTTCTTGATAAACAAAACAATAATCCTTTCGATTTAGTTTTTTTAGACCCTCCATTTAACCAAAATTTAATACCAATCACTCTTGAGCTGTTATCTCAAAAAAATTACTTACATAATGAAAGCCAGATTTATATTGAGTCTGAGTACGAAATAACACCTACACTCCTAGAAAATCACCTTGAGTATGATTGTAGAATCAGAAAACAGAAAAAATCAGGCAATGTTCACTATTGTCTGATAAGCTTAGAGGTAACATGAAAAAAATTGCAATATATCCTGGATCTTTTGATCCTATTACTAATGGACACGTTGATCTAATAAAGCGTGCATCAAAAATTTTTGATGAAGTAATTATTGCAATTACTCAAAATGCTAATAAATCTAGCTTTTTATCGATTGATCAGAGGGTTGGAGCAGTTGAAAGCTCAATAGATTCTCTAAGTAACACCAGAGTATTAAGTTTTAATTCTCTTCTAGTTGACTTTGCAAGAGATCATGATGCTCAAATAATTATTAGAGGCCTCAGAGCTGTATCAGATTTTGAATATGAGTTTCAACTTAGCGGAATGAATAAGCGCCTTAACTCTGAAATTGAAACTTTGTTTATGACCCCCTCTGAAGAATTTGCTAATATTTCATCGTCCTTGGTTCGTGAAATTCTATCTCTTGGTGGTGATATTAGCCCATTTGTTCCAGCCCAAGTCAAAACAATACTCCTTGACAGACTTCAAAAATAATTTCATTAATACCTTGAAATAATATTTTAAACCCCTAAATAGGGTTTATATAAAAATACAAGGAGTATATGGAATGTCAAAAATAATTGGAATTGATTTAGGAACAACAAACTCATGTGTCTCTGTGATGGATGGTGGTGTTGCTAAGATAATTGAAAACTCAGAAGGAAATCGAACAACACCTTCTATTATTGCTTACCCTAAAGACTCAGATGAGATCTTAGTAGGCCAGCCTGCTAAAAGACAAGCTGTTACAAATCCAGAAAATACGCTATATGCTATCAAAAGGTTAATTGGGCGTCGCTTTGATGAAGAAGCGGTTCAAAAAGATATTGATCTTGTTCCTTATAAAATCATCAAAGCTAAAAATGGTGATGCCTGGGTTGAAGTCAAAGGTAAAAAAATGGCAGCTCCAGAAATATCTGCTCGTGTAATTCAAAAAATGAAACAAACGGCTGAAGATTATTTAGGATCAGAAGTCACCGAAGCAGTAATTACTGTCCCAGCCTACTTTAATGACTCTCAGCGTCAGGCAACAAAAGATGCTGGAAAAATCGCAGGACTAACTGTTAAAAGAATTATAAATGAGCCTACTGCTGCTGCATTGGCATATGGTGTTGATAAATCTACAGGTGACAAAAAAGTTGCAGTTTATGATTTAGGTGGTGGAACATTTGATGTCTCTATCATTGAGATGGAAGATATTGATGGTGAAAAACACTTTGAAGTTCTTTCAACCAATGGTGATACATTTTTAGGTGGTGAAGATTTTGATCATAGAATCATTAACTATTTAGTAGAAGAATTTAAAAAAGAGCAGGGTTTAGATCTTTCTAAAGACGCGATGGCCCTTCAAAGACTTAAAGAAGCTGCAGAGAAAGCAAAAATTGAACTATCTTCATCAGAGCAAACTGAAGTAAGCTTGCCATACATAACTGCGGATGCCTCTGGTCCAAAACATCTTAATATCAAAATGACAAGGTCAAAGCTAGAATCTCTAGTTGCTGATTTATTAAAGCGATCAATTGATCCCTGCAAAATAGCACTTAAAGATGCTGGACTATCAAGTGGTGACGTAGATGAAGTTATCCTTGTTGGTGGGCAAACTAGAATGCCTAAAGTTCAAGCAATGGTAAAAGATTTTTTTGGAAAAGAGCCTAAGAAAGATTTAAATCCTGATGAAGCTGTTGCTATGGGCGCAGCCATTCAAGCGGGTGTTTTGGGTGGAGATGTTAAAGATGTGCTACTTCTTGATGTAACCCCTCTGTCACTCGGTATTGAAACTATGGGTGGCGTAATGACTAAGTTGATTGAGAAGAATACAACAATTCCAACCAACCAATCTCAAGTTTTTTCAACTGCTGCAGATAATCAATCGGCTGTAACGGTTCATGTTCTTCAGGGTGAAAGAGAGGTTGCGAGCGCAAATAAATCACTCGGTCAGTTTAATCTTGAAGGTATTCCAAATGCGCCTAAAGGCCAACCTCAGATTGAAGTTTCCCTTGATTTGGACTCTGATGGTATCTTGAATGTATCTGCCAAAGATAAAAATACTGGTAAAGAGCAATCTATAACAATCAAATCTTCAAGTGGTCTTTCTGATGAAGAGGTTGAGAAAATGATTAAGGATGCTGAAGCGCACGCTGAAGAAGATCAAAAATTCCATGAACTAGTAACATCAAGGAATATGGCTGATTCTTTGGTGCATTCTACAAAACAATCTCTAGAAGAGCTAAAAGATGAAATTTCTGACGATGAAAAAAGTGCAATCGAAACAGCGCTTAGTGAGCTTGAAGAAAGTATCAAAGGCGATGATAAAGAAGCAATTGATACTCAAGTTCAAAATTTAAGTGAAAAAGCGCAAGTTTTAGCTCAAAAAGCTCAAGAAAAAGCTACAGCAGAAGGTGGTGAAGCTGATAAATCTGAAGGAAATGATGATGTTGTAGATGCTGACTTTGAAGAGGTTAATGAAGAAAAATAAGCAACATAAGAAATTAACACATAAATAAAACCTCCCTTGTCTTGTGCATGGGAGGTTTAATAATATAAGGGACCCATGGCAGAAAGAGATTATTACGAAATTTTAGGCGTTGATAAAGGTGCAGACGAGGCCAAAATTAAAAAAGCCTACAAGCGTCTTGCAATGAAATATCATCCTGATAGAAATGCTGATGATAAAGCTGGTTCCGAGAAAAAATTTAAAGAAGTCCGTAAAGCATATGATGTAATCTCAGATCCTCAAAAAAGATCAGCCTACGACCAATTCGGTCATGCAGGAGTTGAGCAAGGTGGTAATGGCTTTGGTGGTGGAAATCCATTTGGTGGATCTGGTGGTGGCTTTGGTGATATTTTTGGTGATATTTTTGGTGGAGGCAACTCAAAGCCAGATAACAGAGGCTCTGACCTTCGCTATGACCTAGAAATAGATTTAAAGCAAGCCGCAGAAAGTGATACTGTAAAAATTCGAGTTCCCAAAAATGATACCTGTGAGCCTTGCTCTGGAAGTGGCGCCAAACCTGGTACCTCTGTAAAAACTTGTGTAAATTGTCGCGGAACAGGGCAAACAACTATGCAGCAAGGTTTTTTTGCTGTCCAAAGGCCTTGTAATCAATGCAATGGTTCAGGTGAAAAAATTGAATCTCCGTGCGGTACATGTCGTGGACAGGGTGTTGTAAGAAGTCAAAAAACTCTTTCAGTTAAGATTCCTGCGGGCGTAGATACTGGAAATAGAATTCGATTGAGTGGTGAAGGTGAAGCTGGATTACGCGGTGGACCGCATGGTGATCTTTATGTCCAAATTCATATCAAAGAGCATTCAATTTTTGAGCGTGATGGTAATGACTTATATTGTGAAGTCCCTATTGATTTTGCAACATCCGCGCTTGGTGGCTCAATAGAAGTTCCAACATTACAAGGGAAGCTCAAAATTAAAGTCCCTGCAGGAACGCAATCTTCGAAATTATTTAGACTGCGAGGTAAAGGTATGCCTGCTATGAGGCATAATGGATCTGGTGATTTGCTATGCCAGGTTAAAATCGAAACGCCTGTAAACTTAAACTCCAAACAGAAAAAATTATTAAAAGAGTTTTCAGACTCATGCGAAGCAAAGCATCACCCAGAGTCAAATTCATTTTTTGGAAAAATGAAGTCATTCTTTGAGTAAACTTGAAACAATTTGTAACATAGTATTAATTACTCAAGTATAAAATTACTCTTTTCTCTAACTTAAAAACCTTTTTTAAAGATGATTAAAAAAATTATTGCACGTGAAGTACTGGATTCAAGGGGTAACCCTACCGTTGAAGCTGATGTTATTTTAACTAATGGTATTCTTGGAAGGGCTATTGTTCCATCAGGAGCATCTACGGGACAAAGAGAGGCTTTAGAGCTTAGAGATGGTGATAAAAGCCGCTATCTGGGCAAAGGTGTTTTAAAAGCTGTTAATTTTATTAATACTGAGATTAGTGACTCCCTTAAAGGTATGGATGTATCTAATCAAAAAGCCATTGATCATAAAATGATTGATATGGATGGCACTGATACAAAATCTAGATTAGGTGCAAACTCAATATTAGCTGTTTCTTTAGCCTGCGCTCATGCAAATGCGCAAAATAAAAACCAATCATTATTTCGTTCATTTGACTTTTCAGAAACTTTTCAAATGCCTGTCCCTATGATGAATATTATTAATGGTGGTGAGCACGCTAATAATAGTGTTGATATTCAAGAGTTTATGATAATTCCTGCAGGTGCTCCTAGTTTTAAAGAAGCATTACGATATGGCACTGAAGTATTTCATCATTTAAAAGCAGTACTTGAACAAAAAGCATTAAATACTGCAGTTGGTGATGAAGGTGGATTTGCTCCAGATCTAAAATCAAATGAAGAAGCGCTAGAAGTTATTATTGAAGCGATTAATAATGCCGGCTATACCCCTGGAAAAGATATATTTATTGGGATAGACGCAGCAAGCTCAGAATTCTATAAGAATGGAACTTATAATTTGGCCTCAGAAGGCTTAAAACTTACTAACTCTGAATTTACAGAGTACCTTGCATCATGGGTTGAGAAGTACCCAATTATTTCGATCGAAGATGGTATGGACGAGAATGATTGGGAGGGCTGGGAGATGCTTACTCAAAAATTATCCAATTCTGTTCAACTTGTTGGTGATGATTTATTTGTAACAAATAGTAAGATCCTTGCGAAAGGTATTAAAAATAATATAGCAAACTCTATTCTAATAAAAGTTAACCAGATTGGTACTCTGACTGAAACCTTTGATGCAATGAAAATGGCTCTAGATGCTGGCTATACATGTGTTATGTCTCATAGAAGCGGCGAAACAGAAGACACCACCATTGCAGACCTTTCAGTTGCAACAAATTGTGGTCAAATTAAAACAGGATCTTTGTCTAGATCTGACAGATTAGCTAAATATAATCGACTCCTTCGAATTGAAGAAGAGCTTGGTGATGAAGCTAAATATCCTGGTCTAGCTGCGTTTAAAAACCAGTCATAAATCTCTCAAACAAGTTGTTCAGAGACTTTTGACTAATTTAAGGTTAAAATAAACTTTGATTGATTATTTTGGGTGACTAATTGGAATCACTTTCCACTTTTTGGCTTAGTGTTTTACTGTTTGTACTAATTCTAGCTTCGGCTTTCTTTTCCGCATCTGAAACTTCGATGATGGCATTGAATCGCTATCGCCTAAAAACCTTGAGCTCAAAAAACAATCTTCAGGCACAAAGAGTAGAAAGGCTTCTAAAAAATATTGATTATTTAATTGGTGGAATTCTTCTAGGAAACAACTTTGTTAATATACTTGCTGCAAGTATAGCAACCCTTCTTGCTCTGAAGATTTGGGGCGAGGGATCAGTAATTATTGCCTCTTTAGCTTTAACATTAGTTATTTTAATTTTTGCTGAAAACACCCCAAAAACATTTGCAGCAAAAAACCCTGAAAAAATTGCTTTGCCTGCCTCCTGGCTTCTTGATCTTCTAATTAAAATTTTTAAGCCACTAATATATCTAATATCTTTGATATCAAAATCTATTCTAAATTTTCTTGGACTGAAGAACATTAGTAAAGATATTCTCAATTCTGAAGAACTTAGAATGGCTGTTGTTGATTCAAAATCAGTATTATCCAAGAGTTACCAAAATATGTTACTTAATATTATTGATCTTGAAAAAGTTAAAGTTGATGACATTATGATTCCTCATCACGAACTCGTAAGTGCAGATATTAATAATGAAGAGGAATTATTTGAACAATTGAAAAGAATCCAACATACTCGCCTGTTAATTTTTGATGGCTCTGAAAATAATATTATAGGAACTATTCATATGAGGGATGTTGTGAATATATACGCCAGAGATGAAATCAATATGGCCAAAATTAAAGAGATAATAAGAGAGCCTTATTTTATTCCTGAAGGTACTCCTTTATCTCAACAACTTGAACACTTTAAAACTCAAAAACGAAGACTTGGTATTGTTGTTGATGAATATGGAGAGGTTCAAGGTATGGTTGTTTTAGATGATATTTTGGAAGAAATTGTTGGGCAATTTACTTCTTCTCAAGGTGAAAGTATAGATGAAATCAATATACAATCTGATGGAAGTTACCTTGTAGACCCTAGGATTAGTATTCGCGAGTTGAATGCAAAGCTTAAAGTCAGCCTTCCTTTTGACAATGCAAAAACACTTAATGGTCTTATCCTCGAGCAACTTCAAAGCTTCCCTCAACACAATGTTTCTTTTAAAGTGGACTCACTAATTATTGAAATCGTTCAGGTAAATAAGCAAGGTGTAAAACTTGTTAAAATCACCAAAGTTAATTAGGTATTATCATTACCAACAAATAACTATCTCCAAATCAAAAAGGAAAAATAATGTTTAAATTTTTTACTGAAAAAAAATGGTTTCTTTGGGCCTATCTTGGCTCTGCAATTATTCTCAGCTCATTATGGATAACAGTTCAAATTGATGTGATGATAAATGAATGGTTTGGTGAATTTTATGACATGATTCAAAAAGCACTTGGAGCTCCAAATGCAATTACGATGGATGAATATACTGGTGGATTATGGAGCTTTGCAAAACTTGCTGCAATAGCTATTGCTTTAGGCCTTGCAACCTCATTCCTTACTGCTCACTTCTTATTTAGATGGAGAGCATCAATGGTTGAGTTCTATCATAGTGTTTATGACAAAGCGCGAACTATTGAAGGTGCCTCTCAGCGAGTTCAAGAAGACACTGTTAGATTTTCTAGAATCATGGAAAGTCTTGGAACAGCTTTAATTGAATCTATCATGGTTTTGGTAGAGTACTTTCCGTTATTAATGGGATTAGCAGTCGGTATTCCAATTATGTGGTTTGGTGACTGGGAATATGGCCTAGTAACTGGCGCCCTTATTTGGGCTGTAGGGGGAACGGTTCTAATGATTGGAGCTTCATGGATCTTAGGTCTTGTAGGTATAGAATATGACCTTCAAAAAAGAGAAGCTTCCTATCGAAAAATACTTGTTATTGCGGAGGATGATGGCACCGTTAGGCCAAAAGATATTGATGAGCTTTTTGAAGGCGTTCGAAAGATTAATTATAAAAACTACTTGTACTACTTATACTTTAATATTGTTAGGCTTGCCTATCTTCAAGCAAATGTATTAGTTGCCTATGTTATTTTAGCCCCTGCTATAGTAGCTGGAGTTATGACATTAGGAGTAATGCAGCAAATAATTAGGGCGTTTGGAAGAGTAGAAGGCTCTCTCCAATACCTTTTTAAAGCATGGCCTACTATTATTGAGCTCGCAAGTGTCTATAAGCGTTTAATGGAGTTTGAGGCGCAAATTGAGTCTATGGATAAGTTAGAAACTGTATAGTTAACCTGTAACTGATTGGCCCATTTTAAGGGCCTGTCCAACCTCAAGATTAAGCTCAGGGGAGCCCTCTGGCATCAACATGATAACTGTAGAGCCCATGTTAAAACGGCCCAATTCATCGCCTTTTAATAGCTTAATCTGATGATCTTTATAATCATAGTTTTTAACTGCTTTAGAATAAGGCGGGGTGATTAAACCCTCCCATGAAGTTTGCATCGATCCTACAAAAATTGCGCCAACTAATACAAAAACCATAACGCCAAAATCAGTTTCGAATAAACAAACTAAACGTTCATTTCGAGCAAAAACCCCATCAATATTATCTACGGTATTCTGGTTAACTGAAAAAAGGTCACCAGGTATATATTTCATCGAAATCAAAGCACCATCGCATGGCATATGAATGCGATGATAATCTTTAGGCGATAAATATATTGTTGCAAAACTTCCATTTTGTATTTCTTTAGACGGCATATCATCAATTAATGCTGAAATGCTATATTTACGACCTTTGGCTTGGACAATTTGGGAATTATAAACTTTACCAGACTGAGAAACAACACCATCAACAGGGGAGATAATATCCGATTCTGATATTGGTCTCAAACCTGGCTTAATTGCACGAGTAAAAAAATCATTAAAGGAAATAAAATCCTCGATATTTTCGATTTCAGCTTCTGAGAGATTGACTTGATATTGTTTAATAAACCAGCGAGTAAAATTATTTTTAACCCAAGAATTTTCTATTCTGGCAAATCGGAACATCAGCCTTGATAAAAAATGCTGAGGAAGAAGATATTGAAAAAATGCCATCAATCAAGCTTATCAAGAATATAGCTTACTACTTCATTAAAATCCACTTCAACTTTATCGGGCATTTTTCTTGATTTATATTCAATTTTCCCATTATCAGCATGGGTGTCACTAATGACCAGTCGATGTGGTATACCAATAAGCTCAGAATCTGCAAACATTATTCCAGGACGCTCTTTTCGATCATCAAGCAATACTTCAATATTTTGCTCTATACAGTCCATATAAAGCTGATCTGCCAAAGCCTTAACTCGTGATGACTTATTATAATTAATTGGAACAATAACAAGCTGGAATGGAGCAATAGCCTCTGGAAAAATAATCCCCCTATCATCATGGTTCTGTTCAATACTTGCTGCAATAATTCTTGTAACACCAATACCATAACAGCCCATATTCATATTAACTGATCGACCATCTTCTCCAATAACGTTGGCATTCATTGAATCTGAATACTTGGTACCTAATTGAAAAATATGCCCTACTTCAATGCCTCTTTTAATTTCAAGATTACCCTTTCCATCAGGAGAAGGATCACCTGAGACAACAATACGTAAATCACTTGCAATAATTTTTTTAGTGTCTCTCCCCCAGTTGACCCCGACAAAGTGCTTATCATCCTCATTAGCGCCGCAAATAAAATCTGACAAAGCTGCAGCCGCAAAGTCAACAATAACTGGAATTTCAAGATTAACAACACCAATTGAACCGAAAGAACAACCTAATTGCTTCTTAACCACTCCTTCTTCTGCCATTTGAAGAGGTTGTTTAATGCCATCAATCTTTGAAGCCTTAACTTCATTTAACTCATGATCACCTCGTAAAACCAGTGCAACTAGATTATTATCATTTCCTTCAACAATTAATGTTTTAATAGAATTAATTGGTTCAACTTTTAGCAAATTACAAACATCAGCAATAGTTTTAACACCTGGTGTCTCAACAAGTTCTAAAGCTTTCTCAGCTGATTTTGGCTCTCCTTGAGGCAGAGTCTCTACTCGCTCAATATTAGCAGCATAATCAGAGCCATCAGAAAAACAAATCGCATCTTCTCCAGATTCTGCAAGTACATGAAATTCATGAGAGCTGTCTCCTCCAATAGTTCCTGAATCTGCTAAAACAGGCCTATAGTCAAAACCAATTCTATCAAAAATATTACAGTAAGTCTGGTGCATTAATTGATAAGTCTCATTTAGTGATTGCTCATCAATATGAAACGAATAAGCGTCCTTCATAATAAACTCTCTAGAGCGCATTACCCCAAAACGAGGACGAATTTCATCTCTAAACTTAGTCTGTATTTGATACAAATTTATTGGAAGTTGCTTATAGCTTCTAAGGTACTGTTTAGCAATTTTAGTAATAACCTCTTCATGAGTTGGACCCAAGCAGAAATCTCTATCATGCCTATCTTTAAATCGAAGCAACTCAGGGCCATACTCTTCCCATCTTTTTGATTCTTTCCATATTTCTGCAGGCTGTGCAACTGGCATTAATACTTCCAATGCTTTAGATTTATTCATCTCCTCACGTATTATTTTTTCTACCTTTTGGATTATTCTTAAACCCATTGGGAGATACGAATACAGTCCCGACGCTAACTTAGAAATCAAACCAGCTCTTATCATTAATTGATGAGATATGATTTGAGCATCATTAGGCGCTTCTTTGACTGTTGAGATTAAAAAATCACTGCTTTTCATATAAAATGGTTTTCATATCAATAAATAATGCAATTTTACCTAATGCCTGATTTTCAAACTTTATTAATTTATATTATTCCTCTTCTTTTTGCAATAACCCTTCATGAGGCAGCTCATGGCTGGGTAGCAAGTAAATTAGGTGATCATACTGCAAGAATGATGGGGAGAGTTACCCTTAATCCAGTAAAACATATCGATCCAGTAGGCACAATCGCCATTCCGTTGCTTTTATTAATATCTTCATCTGGATTTATCTTTGGCTGGGCTAAGCCAGTTCCCATTAATTTTAATGCCTTGCGCTCTGGAAAATCTGGAATGATCTGGGTTGCTTTAGCGGGCCCAGGAGCAAATTTATTTATGGCTGTGTGTTGGCTGTTTATTATGATTCTCGCAATTAATATGAACATTCCTGTTTTAATAGAAATGGGCCGCATTGGAATAATGGTAAATTGTGTTTTAGCTGTTTTTAATCTTCTACCAATACCTCCACTTGATGGATCTAGAGTAATCAGTGCCCTTCTTCCAAATCGTCTTGCCTATCAATATAATCAACTTGAACAATATGGATTATTTATATTACTTGGGCTTATGTTTATTGGTGGCTTTAATTACTTAGTTCTTCCAGTCGTGGGACTACTCTTAAGCTGGTTTCAGTTCGCTTTGGTATTACTAGGATGAGCAACTAAGCTCTAAGTTTTGAGCCCACTCAGGAGGCTCACTATCATAAGACTCATATCCTTCATGGTTATCAAATGGTTTTTTGAGTAATTGAAAAAGAGTTTCAATTTCATCGTATTCATTTAAATCTTCTGCTTTTCGAATTGCAACTTCAGCTAAATAATTTCTTAAAACATATTTAGGATTAACCTTGTGCATCATAGTTACCCTTTGATTCATCTTTGAAGTCTCTTTCTCAAGCCTAGCCTTATAACGAACAAACCAAGAATCAAAATTATTCCCCAATGTATGCTCACTCTTACTTGAAAGTTGTCTCATAGAGCGGTGGTAATCTTTTTTATTAGTATAAAGCAACTCTAAAAACTCATTAATTAATGAGTTATCTTCATCATAAGCCTCTAATAATCCAAACTTTCTTCTCATTAATGAAGAGTACTCTTTAACTAATGACGACTCATATTCTGTAATAGCTTCTTTCAACTGAGTTTCATCAACAAGCGACTTAAAAGCATCAGCCAAGCGGTGCAAGTTCCATAATGCGACTGATGGCTGCTTTTCAAATGAATAGCGGCCCTGAGTATCAGAATGATTACAGATAAAACCAGGGTTATAAGTCTCCATGAAGCTGAATGGGCCATAATCAATAGTCAAGCCTAAGATTGACATATTATCCGTATTCATTACGCCATGTGCAAATCCTTGGCCCTGCCATCGCGCAATCATTAATGCAGTTGACCTAACTACCTCCTTGAATAATTCTAAATAATTTTCTTGATCGACATGAGGCAAGTGATGCGTAATAACAAAATCAGCTAATTTTTTTACGTTTTCTGTTTGACCTCTTGCTGCAAAGAATTCAAAGTGACCAAAACGAATATGGCTTTCTGCAACACGAGTCACAATTGATGCATTTTCTAGGTGCTCACGGTAAACACCGGTATCACTTGCAACAAGAGCTAGAGCCTTCGTGGTTGGGATATTTAAAGCCTCCATGGCTATTGAACATAAATACTCTCGAATACTTGATCTAAGGACAGCGCGTCCATCAGCACCTCGAGAAAAGGGGGAAGTTCCAGCGCCTTTTAAAGAAACCTCATAGTTACTAATTTCACCAATAAGGCATGAGCGGCCATCCCCAAGCTGTGGCACAAAGTAGCCAAACTGGTGACCTGCATAAACTGTAGAAATAGGATTTACATCACCCAATTTTTTTTCACCTGAGCAAATACTTAAAAGATTTTCATCACTCATGTCTAAGTTAAGATCTTTTTTAAGGCTTTGATTTACATGAACTAATTTACTATTCTCAAGCTTTTTAGTCTCAACTTGAGCAAAGTAATCATCACCTAAACTTAAGTATTTAAGAGAGCCTATCATTTAAAATTTGATTAACTTGTTTTGGATTTGCTTTTCCCTGAGTAGCTTTCATGACTTGGCCAACAAAAAAACCTAAAAGCTTAGTATTTCCATTTTTAAATTGCTCGACTTGATTAAGATTTTTTGCAATGATTTGATCAATGACTAACTCTAAAGCGCCAATATCTGTCATTTGCTCTAAGTCTTGGTCTTTAATTATCTCATCTACACTTCTTTTTTCATCCCACATGAGCCTAAAGACATCCTTAGCTATTTTTCCTGAAATAGTATTATCAGTAATTCTTGAAATTAGATTAAAAAGCTCAGAGGCTGATATTGGTGAATCCTGAATATCAATTTGATTTTTATTTAGGGAGGCTGAAAGCTCGCCCATAACCCAGTTAGCTGAAAGCTTAACATCAGCGCCCTTATCAATGATAATTTCATAGTAATCAGCCATTGCCTTTTGCGCGGTTAGGTTCTCAGCATCATATTCGCTCAACCCAAGCTTATCTATAAACCTAGCCTTCTTTTCAGTAGGAAGTTCAGGCAGTCGATCTTTAATTTCTTTAAGAAGCTCATCATCAATCACAACAGGCAGCAAGTCAGGATCAGGAAAATATCTGTAATCATTGGCTTCTTCTTTTGAGCGCATAGACCGTGTTTCATTTTTAATTGAATCATAAAGTCTAGTTTCTTGAGCTACAGAGCCTCCATCTTCTAAAATATCTATTTGCCTTTCAACCTCGAGATTAATAGCTTTTTCTAAAAATTTAAATGAGTTAATGTTTTTTATTTCAGCTCTAGTACCTAACCCCTCACCCGCCCTTCTAACAGAAACATTAGCGTCACACCTAAACGATCCTTCCTGCATATTTCCATCACAAATATCAATATATTGAACCAACGCATGAATTTTTTTAGCATATGCAACTGCTTCTTTAGCATTACTCATATCAGGGTCAGATACTATTTCTAATAATGGTGTTCCTGCTCGATTCAGGTCAATTGCTGTGTAATCATCATATAAATCATGGATTGATTTTCCAGCATCTTCTTCTAAATGTGCACGGGTAATTCCTACCATTTTCTTTTCACCATTATCTAGAGGAATATCAATTGCTCCATTTCCAACAATTGGAATTTCAAACTGTGAAATTTGGTAGCCTTTTGGGAGGTCTGGATAAAAATAATTTTTTCGCGCAAAAATAGAGTGCTTATTAATAGTCGCATTAACTGCCAAGCCAAATCTAAGCGCCATTCGAACTGCCTCTTTATTTAAAACAGGCAAAACACCAGGGAAGCCTAGATCAACAGCGCATGCCTGAGTATTTGCTTTTGCACCAAACTCAGTAGATGCACCAGAAAATATTTTTGATTTTGTTTTTAATTGCGTATGTATTTCCAGTCCAATTACAGTTTCCCAGGTCATAATAAACTCTCCCCTATAACTCAATTGGTGAGGAAGTATGCCAATCAGTTTTCAATTGAAACTGATGGGCGGTATTAAGCAAAAGCTCTTCAGACCAGTGATTACCTATCAACTGAAGACCTACTGGCAGTTCTTTTGAGAAGCCTGCAGGAATGCTCATTCCAGGGAGTCCTGCTAAGTTTACTGAGAGAGTATAAATGTCCGCTAAATACATCGAGACAGGGTCCTTAACAGAGCCTAAGTCAAAAGCAGGTGTCGGGGCAACTGGCCCCATAATGACATCAACACTTTGAAAAGCTTTTTTAAAATCCTCACTAATTAGTTGTCGAACTTTTTGAGCTTTTAGATAATATGCATCATAATAACCAGCAGAGAGTGCATAAGCACCAATCATAATTCGTCTTTTAACTTCCTTACCAAACCCTTCTGAGCGAGACCTTAAATATAAATCATCTAAATCTTTAGGATCTTCACATCGATACCCATACCTTACTCCATCAAATCTAGATAGATTAGAAGAGCATTCGCAAGGCGCGACAATATAGTAAGTTGGAATTGCATGCATTGAATTAGGAAGTGAGACCTCTTGAATCTTAGCGCCCATCGATTCATATTCTTTAATTGCATGCATAACAACTTTTTCAACTCCCTCGTCTAGGCCACTGGAAAAAAATTCTTTAGGAAGTCCAATCTTTAATCCATCCAAAGAGTTTGTTAATTGATTAGTGTAATCAGGGGTTTCTTTAGCAGCACTGGTTGAATCTTTATTATCAAAGCCCGCCATAGCATTTAAAACGATTGCTGCGTCTTCAGCAGTCTGGGTCATTGGGCCAGCTTGATCAAGACTCGAAGCATAAGCAATCATCCCGTATCTAGAAATTCTTCCATACGTTGGTTTGAGCCCAGTAATGCCGCATAAACTCGCAGGCTGGCGAATACTGCCTCCAGTATCAGTTCCAGTTGCAAATGGAGCAATACGAGATGCAACAGCAGCAGCAGAGCCTCCAGAAGAGCCTCCTGGGATTTTCTTTAAGTTCCAAGGGTTTTTTACTGGCCCATAATAGGAATTTTCATTTGATGACCCCATAGCAAACTCATCCATATTTGTCTTTCCAAGCATTACCATATTTTCTGAATTAAATTTATGACTCAGTGTTGCGTCGTATGGAGAAATAAATGAATCTAGCATCTTAGAACCTGCAGAGGTTTTTACGCCCTTAGTGCAAAAAATATCTTTATGTGCATATGGAATTCCGGTCAAAGGAGTATTGTCTCCTTTGGCTATTTTCAAGTCTGCTTCATTTGCCTGTGCAAGCGCAAGATTTTCAGTCACTGAGATAAATGCATTGAGCTTAGATTTATTAATTCGATTTAGATAATGTTGGGTCAACTCTACAGATGAAAAATCTTTATTTTTGAGTCCCTTGATTAGAGCGGCAACAGATAGATTATGCATCATCATTCAATTACCGTTGGGACAAGAAAGTGACTCTTGCCTATTTTGGGGGCAATTGCTTGAAATTCTTCAGCTAAGTTTTCTTCAGTCACTTCATCATCTCTTAAGCGCTGAGACATATGCAGTGGATGCGCCATAGGCTCAACATCGCCAGTATCTATTTCATTAAGATCATCCATCAAGCTAAGTATATTATTTAATTCTGACGTACTTTGCTCTAACTCTACATCTTCAATACTTAGTCTCGCTAAATAGGCAATCTCTTTAACTTGTTTTTTATCTAATGACATGTTTAATTAATATTTATTAACAAAAATTTGATATAACTTTTTGAAAGTTTTCTTTTGAATACGATCCAGTAACAAAAGAGCTTCCTACACTATTTAAAAGCACAAGACGCAAACTACCATCAACTGCCTTTTTATCGACTGACATTGCCTGAATTAAGCTTTCACTCTTAACTCCCTTGCTTATGCTAATTGGTAAATTAGCCTTACTAAGAATACTCTGAATTCGCTCAAAGTCAGTTTGGGACAATTCTCCTTCGAACTGCGATAGCATTGAAGCCATACACATACCAATAGAAACAGCCTCCCCATGCAAGTAGACCCCATACCCAAAAGTATTCTCTATAGCATGCCCAAAAGTATGCCCAAAATTTAATAGCGCCCTCTTCCCATGCTCAAATTCATCCTGAGAAACGATGATCGACTTATCTTTACACGAGCGATAAATTAAATCAATAATCAAACTATTATCACGCTTCATAATTGGATCAATATTGGCTTCAAGATGGGATAAAAAATCAATATTACCCAGTAATCCATATTTTATAACCTCAGCCATTCCTGCTGAGTATTCACGATCATTCAATGTACTTAGGGTGTCAACATCAATGATAACTGCTTGCGGCTGATAGAATGCACCAATCATATTTTTACCTAACTCATGATTAACACCCGTTTTACCGCCTACACTAGAATCTACTTGAGACAGAAGAGTCGTTGGAACCTGGATAAAATTAATACCACGCTGGTATGACGCTGCAGCAAAACCGGTTATATCACCAACCACACCGCCGCCAAGAGCAATCAAAGTGGCACTCCGATCAAACTTTTCTTGAAGAAGTGCATCAAATATAAGATTTGTAGTTTCAAGTGTTTTATATTGCTCGCCATCAGGCAATATAACGACCTTCACAGTAAAGTTATCTAGTAACTTAGTCACTCTATCTAAATACAATGGGGCAACCGTTGTGTTAGAAACAACCATAACTTGCTGACCGCTTATATGGTCTTCAAAAAAAGATTTTTGAGACAATAAGTCACATCCAATATAGATTGGATATGACTTATCGCCAAGCTCTACATTTAGAATTGTTTGATCATTCGTCATTAAGCAAATATCCTAGTTTCTCCGTCACCTGTAACATTTTCTATGCAGCGACTACATAGCTCTTTATGCAATTTATTTTGACCTATTTCAGGCCTATGATGCCAACATCGAACGCATTTTTCATACTCACTTTTTCTAACTAAGATTGCCAGTGAATTATCAATATTAATAGCATTTGCTGGCTTATCCTTCAGCTGATGAACTTTTGCATCTGAAGTAATAAACAAAAACCTTAATTCATCTTTTAGTTCTAACAGAGCCTGATAATTTTCATCTTCACAGTAAATATCAACCTCAGCATCTAGTGATGAACCAATAGTTTTAGCGCGCCTCATCTCTTCAAGTTCTTTTCTTAGATGGGCATTGATGTCTCTAGAAACATCAATTGAATGATTATTGAATTTAGCTTCCAGCCCTTCATACCAGGTCTGTAAAAAAATACTTTCGTTTGAAGCACCTGGTAAAAATTGCCATATCTCTTCGGCGGTAAACGTCAAGATAGGAGCCAACCAACGAACCATGGCATGGGAAATATGAAATAGTGCACTCTGAGCAGAGCGTCTCGCTAAAGAATCAGATTGAGTAGTATATTGTCTATCTTTAATAATGTCTAAATAAAAACCACCCAGATCATTTGTACAAAAATTTAATATTGCCTTCATTGCAAAGTGAAAATTGTACTCATCATATTCACGAATAACATTTTTTTGTAATTCAGCAGTCTTAGAAACAATCCACTTATCTAAAACGAGCATATGATCTATATCTACAAGATCTTTACTTGGATCAAAGCCTTCCATGTTTGCCAACATAAAGCGCATTGTATTTCGAATCCTGCGATAACTATCAGCACTTCTATTAAGAATCTCATCAGACACCGTCATTTCACCAGAATAATCAGTACTTCCAATCCAGAGTCTTAAAATATCTGCGCCAAGCGAGTTAACAACTTTTTGAGGGGGAACTACATTACCAACCGATTTACTCATTTTATGACCATTTTGATCCACAGTAAAGCCATGAGTAAGAACTTGCTTATAAGGCGCCCTGCCATTAATTGCGCATGAAGTTAACAGAGATGATTGAAACCATCCTCGATGCTGATCAGAGCCCTCTAGATACATATCAGCGACATCACTTAAATGATCACTTGCCTTCAATACTGCATAATGACTTACGCCAGAGTCAAACCAAACGTCCAATGTATCGGTAGTTTTTTCGTAATCAGGCGCTTCATCACCTAAAATATCTTCAACTTTAAGTTTAAACCAGGCCTCTATACCCTCAAGTTCAATTTTTTTAGCGACAATTTCAAATAGTGATTCTGTCTCAGGATGCAACTCTCCAGAATTTTTATTAACAAATAAAGTAATTGGAGTTCCCCAATACCTTTGGCGTGAAATGCACCAGTCAGGTCTATTTCCAACCATTAATTCAATGCGTTTCTGACCCCAATCAGGGATCCATTTAACATTTAGAATCTCTTCATTGACTTTATCTCTTAATTTCTTTTGAGTCATTGAGACAAACCACTGAGGTGTCGCACGAAATATTACAGGCGTCTTATGTCTCCAGCAATGAGGGTAAGAGTGCGTAATGGGTTCGTGTTTGACTAAAGTGCCTTTATTTTGAAGTAGGGTAATAATAGTGCTGTTAGCTTTAAAGATAAACTCTCCAGCAACACCATTAGTTGTCTCTATGAAAACGCCCCTTCCATCAACAGGGCACTCTACGGGTAAGTTATATTTAAGGCCAACTACGTAATCATCTTGGCCGTGCGCAGGAGCCGTATGAACTGCACCAGTTCCAGCTTCAGTTGTTACATGCTCACCTAAGATAATTGGCACCTGCTTATCATAGAATGGGTGTTGAAGCATTATGCCTTCAAGGTCAGAGCCTTTATAAACTTTATCTATCTTATTCTTTGACTTTAGGTCAAACCTTTCAAGAGCAGACTCAAGTAAATCTTCAGCAAGAATAAAGTATTGCTCCCCTACATCAACTAAAACATAGTCCAACTCAGGATTAAGAGCAACCGCTTCATTTGCAGGTAAAGTCCAAGGCGTTGTTGTCCAAATAACAATAGAAACAGGCTTATCTAGATCAAAAAAATCACCAATAATCTTAAAAGCCACATCTACCGTATCAGAACCTTTGTCTTTATACTCAACCTCAGCTTCTGCAAGCGCTGAAGAGCATTCTGTGCACCAATGTACTGGTTTAAAGCCCTTAGCAATGTGTCCATTTTTAACAATTTTCCCAAGTGAGCGGACAATATCAGCTTCATACTTAAAGTTCTTAGTTAGATATGGGTTGTCCCAGTCTCCAAGAATCCCTAAACGCTTAAAATCAACCTTTTGTTTTTCAATCTGTTGATCTGCGTAGACCCTACATGCAGCTCGAAACTCATCAGCATTTATTTTATGGCCAACCTTTCCCTTCTTTTTTTCCACCATATGCTCAATAGGGAGTCCATGACAATCCCAACCTGGAACGTACGGAGCGTCAAAACCTGACAAAGTCTTGCTTTTGACAATAACATCTTTTAGCACTTTATTTACTGCGTGACCAATATGAATATCTCCATTCGCATAGGGTGGGCCGTCATGAAGCACAAATAATGGCTTGCCTTTAAACTTGTGACGAATTTGTTGGTATAAATCTTGATCCTGCCATGTTTTTAGGAAGCCGCCTTCGCGATTTGCTAAATTAGCTTTCATCGGAAAATCAGTTGCAGGTAAATTTAAGGTGTTTTTATAGTCAGACATTAAGGCGTTAATTTTTTCTATATAAAAACGCCATTATACTTGACACATATGGTTTAACAAGATTGATAATGCTTTTGAAAAGTAAATTAAAGCGTATAAAAAAACATTAAATTAGCCTTTCAATTTAACTGCATTAAGTAACGCTTGGACTTGTTTGGGTTTGAGAAGTTCAGATTGATTTGCGCGCAAGTTATCTGGCATCCGAATGTCACTAAATCTTGTTCTAATAAGCCTTGAAACTTTAAAATCTAGAGCCTCCCAAAGTCTCCTAACTTCTCTTTTTCTGCCTTCCCTTACAACAACGTGATACCATCGATTTGCACCATCGCCGCCGCCAAGAGTTACTTTATGAAATTTAGCAAACCCATCATCAAGCTCTATTCCGCTAATTAATTGTTTTATATCCTCGTCACTAACCCTTCCTAAGACGCGCACTGCATATTCTCTATCTATTTCAGAGCTCGGATGCATTAGCTTGTTTGCTAGATCTCCATTGTTAGTAAATAGTAATAACCCAGATGTATTAAGGTCTAGTCGACCCACCATAACCCAACGCGTATTTTCGGGCAAGAAGTCAAATACACTTTTACGGCCCTCTTCATCTTTGTTTGAACAAATAACGCCTGCTTGCTTGTTGAGCATCAACACCTTAGTCTCTTCTTCTGAGTAACGCTTTAGGTCTATCAACCTTCCATCAATTGTTACCTTGTCGGCGATTGTTGCCTTATCGCCAAGCGTCGCTTCTTTGTTATTGACAGAAATTCTACCCTGCTCTATAAGCCTTTCCGCCCAGCGTCTTGATCCATAGCCAGCATTGGCAATAAGTTTTTGTAGTCTTTCTGACATTTAGTTTTATCTCTTTTTAGTAGGTTATACCCATCGCATCTCGAACCTCTTCCATTGTGCTTCGCGCAACTGCCCTTGCACTCTCTGAGCCCTCAAAGATGATTTCTTGTATAAGGTTTGGATTGGATTGATACTTCGCTATATTCTCTTGGATAGGCTCTAACTCAGCATTAATTGCTTCTATAACAGGCATCTTACATTCAATGCAGCCTATTTTAGCTTTTGTGCATCCTTCATTTACCCACTTGAGAGTTTCTTCTGATGAATATATTTGATGTAACTGCGATACTGGGCATTTTTTTGGATCACCCGGGTCAGTTAATTTAACGCGAGCAGGGTCTGTCGGCATTCTATTAATTTTTTGCTTGACGGCTTCAGGCTCCTCTCTCAAGGAAATCATATTATTATAAGATTTTGACATTTTCTGTCCATCCAGGCCAGGCATTTTAGATGCTTTGGTTAAAAGAGCCTCAGGCTCGGTTAAAATTATCTTCCCTAAGCCTTCTGCATATCCTAAAAGCCTTTCTCTATCACCAAGAGTAATATTTTGCTGCTCACCAAGTAAAGCTTTTGCCTTAACCAAAGACTCATCATCACCCGTCTCTTGATAAGACTTTCTTAATGCTCTATAGAGTTTTGATTGTTTTTTACCCATCTTAGTCACAGCGGCTTCGGCTTTCTCTTCAAAATCAGCTTCGCGACCATAAATAAAATTAAAGCGTCTTGCAACTTCTCGGGTAAATTCAACGTGCGCGACCTGATCTTCACCAACTGGAACCAGGCCAGCTTTATAAATTAATATGTCAGCACTTTGTAAAAGAGGATAGCCCAAAAAACCATAGGTCGATAGATCCTTAGTCTTAAGTTTTTCTTGCTGGTCTTTATAAGATGGCACTCTTTCTAACCAGCTAAGAGGGGTTGTCATTGAGAGCAGTAAATGAAGCTCTGCATGCTCGGGCACTTTAGATTGAACAAAAATTGTAGAAGTATTAGGATTAAGACCAGTTGCCAGCCAGTCAACAACCATATCCGAAACATTTTCTTCTAAATTAATTCTGTCAGAATAGTGTGTTGTAAAGGCGTGCCAATCAGCAACAAAATAATAAGAGTCATACTCATTTTGAAGTTGGATCCAATTTTTTAGGACCCCATGATAGTGGCCAAGGTGTAATTGGCCTGTGGGCCGCATTCCAGATAATACTCGATGATCTTTCATAGTGCTTAATAGAAGGCTTAAATGTTAATGTCTCAATTATCCCATAGATTGGCTATAGCTTTCCAGGCCATCTAAAACCAAATTATCAAAGGATTTAACCGATACAGGAAGCTCTTTAATTATCTCTTTGACAATGCCGCCACAGATAGTTATAACGCCGCCTGGGTATTTTAATTCAAAATTATGTATTTGAGAATTAACAGCTGACACAAGCATTGCATGAGTTCCGCTTTGCCACGCCCCCTCAGTACTATTTTTCAGCTCAGAAGTGTTTATCGATAAATCATTTGTTGAAAACTTAGCAAAGCTTTCTCTTAGGGCCCGAATGCCAGGCATTATTAGTCCGCCTTGGTGCATTCCTTTAGCGTCAATAACGTCAAAGGTAACTGCGCTTCCAGCGTCAATTACTAGTAAAGGTGAATTTGGGAAGCGCTCAAGAGCCACCAGCATAGCAAGAAACCGATCCACACCAAGCTTAGATGGATCATCATAGGACAGGGTTAATCTTCCATATTGCTTTAACGGTTCTACTAACTTAACGTTAGAAAATTGAGTTTTTATAGCTTGCACAATATTTAAATGCGCAACAGCACTCACCCAAACTGAATCCGCTTTGGGCAATAATTCTAATGAAAAAAGATCTACGCCCTCAGTAAAAACCTCAGAGTCACATGTACGCCACTTAACAGCAGAGTTACCTATATCAATAAAGAGGCTAGATTGGGACATCAAAGAGGGCTGCGTTGATCCATAAGTGCATGAAAATACTTGCCACATAGCCTAGAGCAATAGCCCATATCCATTTAAGGTGTGAGACGAACGTATAGTGTCCTTGTGATTGCCCCATCAACGCAACACCTGCTGCCGATCCGATAGAAAGCATACTTCCTCCAACGCCTGCAGTGAGTGTTACCAAGAGCCACTGACCCAGAGACATGTCGGGCGTCATGGTCAATACTGCAAACATTACTGGAATGTTATCAACGATGGCAGAAAGGATGCCTACTAAAACATTTGCATAGGTAGCGCCCAACTGAACATACATCGCCTCAGAAACTAATGCTAGGTAACCCATAAAGCCTAAACCACCAACACTTACAATAACGCCAAAAAAGAACAGTAGCGTATCCCACTCTGCCCTAGAGACCTTTCTAAATACATCAAACCTCTCTGAAATTGAGTCATTCGAGTTATGCCTAACTTTAATAAAGTAGCCCACTACCATAAGGTATCCAAGTCCTGTCATCATTCCCATCGCAGGTGGGAGATGCAGGAAGTTATGAAAACTTACCGCTGTTGCAATCGTCAACAAAAACATAAAGGTGATCACAATACCGCCATCCTTAATAACAACCACTTCATCTACAACCTCTGGCTTCTCATTTTTAATTGCAAAGTGCATGATCGCAGCGGGTATAAGAAAATTAACCAGTGATGGAAAGAATAAGACAAAGAACTGCTGGAAGTCAACCAGACCTTTCTGCCAGACCATGAGCGTAGTAATATCTCCAAACGGACTAAACGCGCCGCCAGCATTAGCAGCAACAACGATATTCACAAACGCCACCGAAATAAACTTTGCATTCCCAGCGCCAACTGCCAAGACCACTGCGCCCATGACAAGAGCTGTAGTAAGATTATCAGCAATAGGCGACATAAAGAACGCTATAAATCCTGTCAGCCAGAATAGCTGCCTGTAACTGAATCCTTTTGATATAAGATATACCTTCAATTTCTCGAAAACAAAGCGTTCACGCATAGCCTCAATATAAGTCATTGCTACTAATAGAAAAAGGAATAGTTCAGCATATTCTAAAAAATTATGCCTTAGAGCTGCCTCTGCTGCGTGCGGTATTCCATTGGAGGCATACACCCAACCAATAATTCCCCAGATTAATCCAGCAACCAAAATAACTGGCTTTGACTTACGAAAATGTGTGAACTCTTCAAGCATCACAAAGGCATATGCAATAACAAATAACGTTACGGCAAGATAACCAGCCCAGTGACTCGTTAAGTCAAGATTTACAGCATCCGTTGAGGCGAGAGTTAAGCTTGGAGTTAAACCAAGCATTATTAGTAATATTTTATTCATTTTTTTATTCTTGTTAGTGTTGGGCCTTGTTCATTGTTAAGGGTTATTTTTGCATCTTTAAGCTCGACCTCTAGGGTGGCTAAACAATAAAAATGCGAATTATATTTTATCCTAAATATAACTATTCCGCTTGATTTATAACGAGCACCTCTAGCTTTTGCAGACTTTGAAGAACCGCAGTAAAGAGAGTCACCAACATTGACATCTGAGTCTATCACAAAGGCAAAAAGACGGCGCTTTGCTGAGCCTAGGT